>Ga0307476_10000186_pt1 | contig 59572 bp, 51 predicted proteins | sample atmos_gasesECM2C_2_FD_203314 | JGI IMG/M metagenome (GOLD analysis project Ga0307476, IMG submission 203314) | Hardwood forest soil microbial communities from Morgan-Monroe State Forest, Indiana, United States - atmos_gasesECM2C_05 | ecosystem: Environmental > Terrestrial > Soil > Temperate... | reverse complement strand
TCCTTGACCGGAACCGGCAACCCGAACAGGGGCCCCGGCCGCCTGCCGTTGCGACGCGCTTCATCACATGCGCGCGCTGCCTCAAGTACTCTCTGTGGCTCGAGCGTGATAAACGCGTTCAGAGCGCGGCCGGCCGCGCAGCGCTCGAGCAACGCCTGCGCGTAGCGCTCGGCACTGAGCTCACCACGGGTCATCCGTGCGACGGCCTCAGCGGCACCGAGATCAATCAGTGCGGAGGCCCCAACCGAGCTCTTGCCCGCTGTCACAGCGGTCAACGCCGCAGGCATCGCACCGAGTGCGACCGCCGCCGCAGCTCCATGTACAAAGGAGCGGCGAGGGAGATCTCGCGGATCGGCCATCTGGATCTCCTCTCGGTGTGCGGTAGCGAGTGCGAACGCATCGACGAGATCGTAATCAAAAGCCCCGTAGCAGGAAATCAAGGGCGGTGGCGATCGTTCGCTCCTGATCGGCGAGACTGCCGGCCCGCGCCCCGATCTCCTCTCTCGATATCCCGGCGAGCTGTGGCGTCACCAGCAGGTAGCCGAGCCCATCGAAGCTTACCGTCGGAGTCAGATACGCCATCGGAAAGCCCGTCGGCTCCGCCTTCGCCAGCGGAATTACCACTCGAGTTTGAAGCTCCTCGAACAATTCCGCCTGAACGTCGACGAGGAACGGGAAGCGCTCGCTCGTCTCGGAGTTGTCGTTGCGGTACACGTCGAACTGAGCCAACTCACTCCTCCCAACGACCCTGGAAGCAAGCCCCGTGGTTCATGAGGTGGTCGTTGTAGGCAGCGACGGCATCAGCGCTCTCTTCGCGCCACTGCCGAATCCGTAACTGCCGCAGTTCATCGATCAACGCTCGTTCGAACAGCGCCGAAAGTTTCACGCCGGCCTTGCGGGCGTCCGCAAGCAGCTCCGCGCTCGCTCCGAGGTTCACGGCGCGTCTCAGGTCCACAGTCGGCGTCGGCCACCACATGCGCCACAAGGTACCCGGCTTTGGTGTGCACGTTTATTCGTATTACGCATGCGTTGTGCGCATTACACGTGCGCAAGGCCCTGAGGGTGCGGGATGCGCGGGAAATGCACGCATGCGTCATATGCGCGAGGCATGCGCAGACGGTATGCGCAGACGGTGTGCGCAGACGGCGTGCGCAGGAGGTATGCGCGGCAGGCTTGCGCGGGACATACGCGCGGGAGGTCTGCGCAAGTGGCATCCCCAAGCGACATGCGCAGGCGACATGCGCAGGCGATATCGGAGGGGGGTGCCACATGGGAGGCGCGCGCTGGCGACGCGCATGCGCGAAGTTCGTTATCGTGGCGCCTAAATCTGCCCCGTCAGCACTCGCGTTATTTGTCGCAATCAGGCAAGAAGCGTGTAAAATCTGGCATGTGGCAGAGCCCGTCTTAAAGCCCCTTCCGAAAACCAGGTATGGCTTCCTAACCCTGCCGCACTACTCGATGATCGCGCTGGCGAATGCGGTCGAGCCGCTGCGCATGGCAAATATCATCACGGGCCAGCCCATCTACGAATGGGCCATAGTCAGCCTGGACGGAATGCCGACGCCGGCGAGCAATGGGTTGCAGCTCTCGCCAACCATTCCGCTCGAGCAAGCCGGTACGGTCGACATCCTGTTCGTCTGTGGCGGCGTCAACGTGCAGCAGGCGGTTTCCCCCAAAATCCTTGCCGCGCTCAAGCGGCTGGCGGAACGGCGTGTGCCGCTCGGCGCGCTGTGCACCGGGGGATACGCGCTCGCCAAGGCGGGACTGCTGGACAGGTACCGTGCGACGATCCACTGGGAGAACCTGTCGGCCCTGCGCGAGGAGTTTCCGCGCATCAATCTTTCGGATCAGCTCTTCACGATCGACCGCGACCGCTTCACCTGCTCGGGCGGCGTGGCGCCGCTGGATCTGATGCTGCACCTCGTGGAGTCGAAGCTCGGCGCCCGCGTCTCGCAGCTGATCTCCGAGCAATTCATCGTCGATCGCGTCCGCAACGACCGCGATCGACAGTACGTGCCGCTGCGCGCGCAGATCGGCGTGAGCCACGAGAGCCTCATTAGGGTCGCGCAGCTGATGGAGGAAAACATCGAGAAGCCGCTCTCGCTCGATGAGATCGCTGCGGCCACGCGGCTCTCGAGGCGCCAGATCGAAAGGCTCTTCAAGCGCCATCTCAACTGCGTACCCAAGCGGTACTACCTGCAGATGCGCCTGCGCCGCGCTCGGGAGCTGTTGCTTCAGACCTCGATGCCAATCATCGATATCACGACTGCCTGCGGCTTTCAGTCCCCCCCTCATTTCTCGCGCTGCTACCGGGCGCAATTCGGCTGTCCACCGAGTGCTGAGCGCCAGCCCGGAAAAGGGAAAACGAGCCACTTGGCACGCCCGGCAGGCGAGAGCGCGCCCGCCTGAGCATGGCCTTATGACATCTCTCGGGGGGCCTTTGCCTTATTGCGATAGGGGTGTCGTTCACGGACACGCGGCCGTCGCGAAGCAATAATTACGCCCGGCACCCTACCCGTACCATGCTTTCGAGGGCTGCGCGAGCCCTAAGTGCACATCGCGCATGGAGAATTCGACCATGGCCGAGTCCGCCGAAGCTGAATTCAACCTACGCGATCTCAATACCGAGGAGCTCGTCGAGCAGGTGCATGACGACCTCTACAACGGCCTCAAGGCCGAGGTCGAGGAAGCCACCCATATCTTCCTCGAGCGCGGCTGGAGCGCCGAGAAGACACTGAACGACGGACTCGTAGAAGGCATGCGCATCGTCGGCATCGACTTCCGCGACGGCATACTCTTCGTGCCGGAAGTGCTGCTCGCGGCGAATGCCATGAAGGGCGGCATGGAGATCCTGCGGCCGCTGCTGGCCGAGACCGGCGTACCGCCGATCGGCAAGATCGTGATCGGGACCGTCAAGGGCGACATCCACGACATCGGCAAGAATCTCGTGTCGATGATGCTGGAGGGCGCCGGTTTCGAGGTGATCAATCTCGGCATCAACAACCCGGTCGAGAAGTACCTCGCCGCGCTCGAAGAGCACAAGCCCGACATCCTCGGCATGTCGGCGCTCCTGACCACCACCATGCCTTACATGAAGGTAGTCATCGACAAGATGAAGGAACTCGGCATCCGCAACGACTACATCGTGCTGGTCGGCGGCGCGCCGCTCAACGAAGAATTCGGCAAGGCGGTCGGTGCGGATGCGTACTGCCGCGATGCGGCCATCGCGGTCGAGACGGCGAAGTCGCTGCTCGCTAAAAAGCGCGAGGCTGGCAGCGGCGCCCGCGCCGCAAGCGCCGCCTGAGACTGAGACCGGTCCCCTCCATGGACCCGGCACCCGCCACGCTCGTCATCGCATGCGGCGCGCTCGCTCGCGAGATCGCCGCTCTCAGGCGTGCCAACGGGTGGAGCGCACTCAGCGTGCGCTGCCTGCCGGCCGAGCTGCATAACCGCCCGGAGCGCATCGCTCCGGCGGTGCGTGAGGCTATCCGCGAGAGTCGACCCCGCTATCAGAATATCTTCGTCGCCTACGCCGACTGCGGCACCGGCGGCATGCTCGATGCAGTGCTCAAAGAGGAAGGCGTCGAGCGGTTGCCAGGCGCGCATTGCTACGAATTCTTTGCGACGCCGCAGGTCTTCGCCCAACTCGCGGAAGCCGAGCTGGGCACGTTCTACCTGACCGACTTCCTGCTGCGTCATTTCGAGCGCCTGGTGGTGCGGCCGCTCGGTCTCGACCGCCACCCCGAGCTGTTCAACGAGTACTTCCGCCACTACCGCAAGCTCGTCTACCTCTCGCAGGCGCCGCGCCCCGGTGCCGTCGAAGCGGCTCGGCGCATCGCCGACTCCTTCGGCTTCGAGTTCGAGCATCGCTTCACCGGCTATGGAGAGCTGGGCACGCGCCTCGCCGCTCTGGCTGCGAGCCAGGACGCCGCGGCATGGCAAGCCTGATCATCATCTCCTGGCGCGACATTCCCGCGCAGGTCATCGTCAAGCGCGGCCGCGAGACCGCCAAGGTGCAACTGTCGGCGCGCTTCCAGGAAGCAGTCGACCGTGCGGCGATGCGTGCCGGCAAGGGCACCTCCGATGCCTATCTCGCCGACTGGAAACGCAGCGACCCCCGCCCGTGCGGAGATGACCTCCAGGCGGAAGCGGCAGCCGAAGCCGCGCGGATCGAAGCGCGTTTCAGCGACGAGGATCTCGAGCAGATGATTCGCGCCAAGGGCCTCACCCCGGCTCCCGCTTCACCCACATCGGGCCCCTGAGGTGTACGCGGTCAGGCAGTGGTCGGTGCGTCATGCCCGGGGACTGAACACCTTCTACCGGCACTTCGAAGCCGTGCTTTTTGCATTGCACCCGTTGTGGAAGCGGATCGGCTACCAGCGCCTCGAGCGGCCGGTGGCCGCGGTCGAGCGCGGTGTCAAGGGCCTGCTGTTCGACTGCCGCATGTGCGGGCAGTGCATCCTCAGCTCGACCGGCATGTCGTGTCCGATGAACTGCCCGAAGAACCTGCGCAACGGTCCGTGCGGCGGCGTGCGCACCAACGGTCATTGCGAAGTGCGCCCCGAGATGAAGTGCGTGTGGGTGCAGGCGGTTGCCGGCGCCGCGCGCATCCCTGCAGGACAGCAGGCACTGCAAAGCGTGCAGGTTGCCATCGATCGGCGCCTGTGGGGCAAGTCCTCCTGGTTGCGCGTCGTGCGTCAGCGCGCCGGAGAGACATCGTGATATTCGAGGACGAGCCGGTCCCGGGTTATCCCCTGCCCATTCGTCCGGGACACACCTCGCCGGGGCGCTTCGAGCGCGTGCTCCGGGCCGGCCAGTTCGCGGTGACCACCGAGCTGGATCCCCCCGACTCCGCCGATCCGGAAGACGTCTACCGCCGTGCGCGGGTCTTCGACGGTTTCGTCGATGCCATCAACGCCACCGACGGCAGCGGCGCGAACTGCCACATGTCGAGCATGGCGGTCTGCGCCCTCCTCACACGCGTCGGCTATGCGCCGGTAATGCAGATTTCCTGCCGCGACAAGAATCGTATTGCGATCCAGGGCGACATCCTCGGTGCGGCGGCGATGGGAGTCTGCAACCTGCTTTGTCTCACCGGCGACGGCGTGCAGGCGGGCGACCATCCCCAGGCACTGCCGGTGTTTGATCTCGACTGCATGACACTTCTCGAGACTGCCCGCACGCTGCGTGACGAGCACCGCTTTCTCTCTGGCCGCAAGATCAGCTACGCGCCGCGGGTGTTACTCGGAGCGGCCGAGAATCCGTTCACCAGTCCCGTCGAGTGGCGCGCGCAGCGACTCGCCAAGAAAGTCGCCGCGGGCGCCCAGTTCGTTCAGACCCAGTGGTGCTACGACGTACCGCTGTTGCGCACTTTCATGAGTCGCGTGGAGGACCTCGGCCTGCTCGACAAGGTTTTCATCCTCGTGGGCGTCGGCCCGCTGCGCTCGGCCAAGTCAGCCGAGTGGATCAGGACGCATGTGCCGGGCGTGCATATTCCCGACAGCGTCGTGACGCGCCTTGGGAGCGCGGCAGATCCAGCCGCCGAGGGTCGCAAACTCTGCATCGAATTGATCCAGGAGATCCGCACCATCAAGGGTGTGCACGGTGTGCACGTGATGGCTTTCCGGCAGGAACACACTGTCGCGGAGATCATCGAGCGCTCCGGTGTACTCGATGGCCGCATTCCCTGGTTTCCGGGACGAGATCCGCAAAACCGAGACCCACAACCTTCAGCAACCAGGATGGCTTCATGACCGACACCGTGATCAGCTCCGCAACCCGTGAGGTCGTGATCGGCCTCGAGCGCCCCTTCGTGATGATCGGTGAGCGCATCAATCCAACGGGTCGCAAGATACTGGCCGCCGAGATGGCTGCCGGCAACTTCAGCCGCGTCGAGTCGGATGCGCTGGCACAGGTGGCCGCGGGCGCTCACATGCTCGACGTCAACGCCGGTATTCCCCTCGCGGACGAGCCTGCGATCCTTGCGAAAGCGGTCCAGCTGGTGCAGTCGATCACCGACGTTCCGCTCTCGATCGACTCCTCTATTGTCGCAGCGCTCGAGGCCGGCCTCGCCGTCTACAAGGGCAAGCCGCTCGTCAACTCAGTGACCGGCGAGGAAGAGCGGCTCGAATCAGTGCTGCCGCTGATAAAGAAGTACGGCGCAGCCGTAGTGGCGATCTCCAACGACGAGACCGGCATCTCGGAGGATCCCGACGTGCGTTTCGCGGTTGCAAAAAAGATCGTCCAGCGCGCCGCCGACCACGGCATTCCGGCGAGCGACGTCGTCGTCGACCCGCTCGTCATGCCGATCGGAGCCATCAATCAGGCCGGGCGTCAGGTCATGCATCTGGTCAACCGACTGAAGCACGAGCTGAAGGTGAACACCACCTGCGGAGCCTCCAACATCAGCTTCGGGCTACCGGCACGCGAGGCGATCAACGCAACCTATCTCACCATGGCGATCGGCGCCGGCCTCACCTCCGCGATCATGAACCCGATGCACCTCGAGATCGTCAAAGCATGCATGGCGGCCGATGTCATGATGGGTCACGATCCGCATTGCGAGCGCTGGATCAGGCGTTTCCGTGAGGTGCCGCCGGCCCAGGCCTCCGGCGCTGCGGCCGGCGCGGCGGGCGCTGCGCCGGAAGGCGCGGTGCGCGGCCGGCGCGAGGGCGGACACCGCAGGCGCGCGCAGAATCCCGCCTGAACGCGCCGGCATGACGGAGAAGGATCCCCTCGTCGTTTTCACCCCGTCCGGCAAGCGTGGGCGCTTTCCGGTCGGCACCCAACTCCTGCAAGCGGCGCGAACTCTCGGGGTCGACGTCGACTCAGTGTGTGGCGGACGGGCGATCTGCGGTCGCTGCCAGGTTCTGGTTATGGAGGGGGACTTCTCCAAGCACGGCGTCAGCTCGCACGCAGAGAATCTTTCGCCTTTGAGCGCTGCGGAACGGACCTATGCCGCGGGCCGTCCCTTGCCGGCCGGTCATCGCCTCTCCTGCTCCGCGCAGATCCGCGGCGATCTCGTGGTCGACGTCCCGCAGAGCAGTCAGGTGCATCGCCAGGTCGTGCGCAAGGCGGCCGATGCGCGTCCCATCACGCTCAACCCGCTGGTTCGTCTGCACTACGTGGAAGTGCGCCAGCCTGACATGCACGATCCCGCCGGCGATCTGCAGCGACTCCTCGAGGCGCTGAAGCGCGAGTGGGACCTCGGTCCGGTTCGCGCTGATCTCGCGGTGCTGCAGCAGCTGCAAACAGCGCTGCGCAAAGGCGAGTGGCACGTCACCGCCGCCGTGCATGCCGGCAATCAGTTGGTCGGCATCTGGCCTGGTTTCCACGATCGCGCTTTCGGACTCGCGGTGGACGTCGGCTCCACGACGATCGCCGCGCACCTGTGCAATCTCGAGACCGGCGAGGTGGCGGCCTCTGCGGGTGCGATGAATCCGCAGATTCGCTTCGGCGAAGACCTCATGAGCCGCGTCTCGTATTCGATGATGAATCCCGGCGGAGCGCAGCAGATGACGGAGGCGGTGCGCGGTGCGCTCAACACCCTGATCGCCGAGGTGGCCCGCGAGGCCAGGATTGACGTCACCGACATTCTCGAGCTGACGATCGTCGGTAACCCGATCATGCATCACCTGCTGCTCGGCATCGACCCCGTCGAGTTGGGCGGCGCACCGTTCGCGCTGGCGGCCGACTCGGCGCTGGGCTTCCACGCCACCGAGCTCGACATTCGCGTGCACCCCGGGGGACGGGTCTACACGCTGCCCTGCATCGCCGGACACGTCGGCGCCGATACCGCCGGCATGATCCTGTCCGAGCGACCGGACCTCTCCGACAAGCTGACGCTCCTCGTGGACGTCGGCACGAACGCCGAGATCGTGCTCGGCAACCGCGAGCGGCTGCTCGCCTGCTCGAGCCCGACCGGGCCGGCCTTCGAAGGCGCCCAGATCAGTAGCGGCCAGCGCGCCGCACCCGGGGCGATCGAGCGAATCCGCATCGATCCCGCAACCCTGGAGCCGCGATTCAGGGTCATCGGCTCGAACCTCTGGTCGGATCAGCCCGGATTCCTCGAATCCGTTGCCGGCACCGGAATTACTGGCATCTGCGGCTCAGGCATCATTGAAGTGATCGCGGAGATGTACCTCGCCGGCATCATCAGCCAGGACGGCGTCATCGACGGGGCTCTCGCGGCACGAACCGATCGCATCGTGGCGACGGGGCGGACCTTCGCCTACGTTGTGCATCGGGGCGATGTTACGCTGACGGTTACGCAGAACGACGTGCGTGCGATTCAGCTCGCCAAGGCTGCGTTGCACGCCGGAATACGACTTCTCATGGACCGCATGAATGTTGACCACGTCGATCGCATCCGTCTGGCGGGAGCCTTTGGCAGCCATATCGACGTCAAGTATGCGATGGTGCTCGGCATGATCCCGGATTGCGACCTCTTCAACGTATCCTCGGCCGGAAATGCCGCCGGCAGCGGCGCACGCATCGCGCTGCTCGACAGCGACTCGCGCAAGACCATCGAAGAGCTCGTGCGGCGGGTTGAGAAAATCGAGACCGCCATCGAGCCCGACTTCCAGGCGCACTTCGTCGAGGCGATGGGAATCCCGCATTCAACCCAGGCGTATACGAACCTGCGCAGGTTCGTGACCTTACCGGAGCCGAAGGCAGCGCCGCAGCGCTCCGCCACCAGCCGACGCCGTGTGCGGGTCTGACCCGCAGGCCGCGCGCCCGCCTCACCCCGGCGCAATCGGCGTCCCTTCATGAAAGCACCTGCCAGCACGGAAGCCGGCCCGGAGATGCAACGTCAACGACCGTGGCTGTCCGGCCTCTTCTGTATGGGGGTTGTGTTCGGAGATATCGGTACGAGCCCGCTCTATACGCTCAGCGTGGCCGCCAAGGCTGCGAGCCCTGGCGGAGCAGTCGCGCCGGAGGCCGTAGTAGGCATCGTCTCGCTGATCTTCTGGTCGCTCATCGTGGTCATCTCCGTCAAGTACGCGATCCTCATCATGCGGGCCGACAACCACGGCGAGGGTGGGATCCTGGCGCTGCTCGCGCTGGTCAGTCCGCAGCGGGCCCGCGCGAGTCGCAGCCCTCGGCATATCGCGATGGTGGTGGTCGGTTTGATCGGCGCTACGCTTCTCTACGGCGACGGCGCCATCACCCCCGCGATATCGGTGCTGAGCGCGGTGGAAGGCCTCCAGGTCCACGCACCAGAGATGCAGCGCTTTGTGGTGCCCCTGACCGTTGCGATTCTCCTCGCGCTGTTCATCGTACAGCGCAAGGGCACCGCGTTCGTAGGAGGGCTATTCGGCCCGGTCATGCTGCTGTGGTTCGCGGTGATCGGCGTGCTCGGCATCGTCGGCATCGCGCGAACGCCGGCGATCCTCGCAGCGCTCAACCCGCTCGCCGCGATCACTTACCTCAGGCACATTGGACCGCTCGCCTTCGTGGTCATCGGCGGAGCCTTCCTCGCCGTCACGGGCGGGGAGGCGCTCTATGCCGACATGGGACACTTCGGACGCTTTCCGATCCGCCTCGCCTGGTTCAGCGTCGCACTGCCCGCGCTCACATTGAACTACTTCGGGCAGGGCGCGCTGCTCCTGACCCATCCCCGGGCCCTGAGCAGCCCGTTCTACGAGCTGGCACCGCATTGGGCGCACTACGGCCTGGTGGTGCTGGCAACGATGGCCACGGTGATCGCCTCGCAATCGATCATCTCCGGCGCTTATTCCATGACCGAGCAGGCGGGCCGCCTCGGTTTTCTGCCGCGAATGAACGTCGTGCATACTGCCGGCCGGGAAATCGGTCAGATCTACGTGCCACTGGTCAACTGGGCACTCGCCATCGTAACCATCGCGGCGGTGATCGGCTTCGGCTCCTCGGATGCACTCGCCGGGGCCTATGGCATCGCGGTTTCGTTGCTCATGGCGATCACCACGATGATGGCCACCTTCGTCGCGCTGCAGTGGAATCTGAGCGTCTGGCTCGTCGCGCTCGTAAACGGAGGCCTGCTGGCGCTCGACCTGCTGTTCTTCGTCTCCACATCCACCAAGTTCTTGGAGGGAGGCTGGTTTCCGCTCCTGATCGCCGCGGTCATCTCATTTCTCATGCTCACCTGGCGCAAGGGCGAGCACATCGTCGATGCAGTGCGCCTGTCGATGCGCCAAAGCGTGCAGCAGCTCGCCGACTCACTGCGCCGCGATCCCCCGTTCCGGCTGCCCGGCACCGCGGTCGTGCTCGGACGCCTGACTCAGGGGATACCCCTCGCGCTGACGCAGAACCTGCGCTACAACCGCGTCATCCATAGTCACGTCCTGCTGGTTGCGGCCAGCATCGCCGAGATTCCACGCGTACCCGAGGCGGAGCGCGTGCTGGTCTCGTCGCTGTGCGAGGGGGTCACACGCGTCGAGCTGCGTTTTGGCTTCATGGAGCATCCCGACGTACCGCGGGGACTCGCGCTGGGAAGGACACAAGGCAAGGTGGACCTCGGCGATGCGCGCACGGTGATCTACTTCACCGGGCACGAGACGGTCGTGCCGCTCGGCCGCAGCCACCGGATGGCACGCTGGCGCGAGTCGCTGTTCGCGTTCATGCATCGCAACTCACAGCGGCCCGGATCTTACTTCTGTATTCCGACCCCGCAGCTCCTGGAGATCGGCGTCGAGTTCGAGATCTGAGCGAGCGCGTCAGTGTCCGATCGGCGCGGCGAAAATCATGTTAGCGGTGAACGTCGCGCGTGAGCCGGGCCACCCCGGCCGCATCGCGCGTGACGTGAATGTCCAGGCGCTGCCCGCGGAAGACGACGTTGCGCAGCGTCAGCGACTTCCAGCTCTCCGGTAGCACCGGCGCGTAGGCATCCACCAACCCTGCAGCGCGGATGCGCAGGCCCGTGAATCCGTAGATGAGGCTCTGGACGAATCCCCCGGAGCCGGTCATGAAGTAGCCCACATTGTTGTCGGCGCTCTCGGTGCGCACGTTGAACGGCGGCTTCAGGGTACCGCCGGTGAAATTTCCAGCGAACCAGGCCGCGGCGCCGGCCGCATCGCCTGCCTCGTCGGCCGCGCTGACGCGCGCCACCATGTTCATGCTGCCGCTGCTCGCCCGCGCCACCGCTGTTGGACGGATCGCGTACTCGTAATCACCGCGGCGAAGCTCCGGGCTCATCTCGAGATCGAGCGAGGGCAGGAACAGCAGCGACATCGGGCCGCCGCCGAAGTCGACCCCACCGTGCAGCGCGACGGTCGGATCGAAGGCGAGGTGATGCGCGCCCCCCGGTGCCATCGGAATGTAGAGCTGCTTCGACACCCGCTCCCAAAGCGGATCGGGCCGCTCCCCGACCAGCGTGGCGGCCGCGGTGGCGATGCGCAGCGCCTTGGCTGCCGAGACGTTGGTGAACGTATCGTTGAGAATATCGTTATACGACTCCGCGACCGAGGTCAGATGCGCGATGTCGTAGCGCTGCGCCTGCGCGTTCCACGTGGCGCGGCTCGCCCAGAACTTCGCCACCTCGCGCAGCACCGGCCAGCCGTGATTCTTCAGCCAGTCGCGATCGTGCGTCGCCTGGTAGTACTGCCACTGCGCAATGGCGACGTCGGCGTTGACGTGAATCTCGGTGTCCGCGAGCACGACAGCCGAGTGCGGGGTCTCGTCCGTGCCGTTCTCCGGATCCGACTCCCAGGGGTACATGGCACCGTCGAAGCCGTGCTGGCGCGCGCGCTGCCGTGCCGCCTCGAGCGTGCGATCGCGGAAGGCGACGAACGAGCGGGCGCGCGCCGGATCGATGAGCAGCAACGCCGGGAACATCCAGGTGTCGCTGTCCCAGAACGCGTGTCCCGTATAGCAGGTGGTGAGCCCGCAGGGCCCGAGTCCCCACGAAGCGTCGGGTGCGCTGCTCGACAGCAGGTAGTAGAGCTCCGAGTGCACGGCCTGCTGCGCCTTCGGGTCCCCCTCGATCACGATGTCGGACTGCCAGAGCGCATCCCAGGCGTCGCGCTGCGCGGCAAGCAGCTTATCGAAGCCGTGCTCACGCGCATCGCGCGCCAATGCGAGATCGTCAGTCGCCGCGCCGCCCCAGCCCGCACGCGACAGAGCGACGTACTTGGTGAACGCATAGCTGTGCCCTCGCTCCACTTTGACGTCGACATCGAGCGCCAGACGAAAGCGATCCCGATGCAGCGTCACGCTCTGCGGCTCAACGCCCTCGGGCAGGGCAATGGCGACCGCCATTGCCATCGACTGGCCGTGCTCCGCCTGGCCATCGAGCCAGAGTGTGAGGGCCTTGTCGTCCCCATCGCTGTTGCGCACCTGCACGTAGCCGGGGTACCACACCGCGTCCCGGTCGGGAGTCGAGGGCGCGCGCGGCTGCAACGACAGGCCGTACGCGGCGACCGCCTCCTCCATCTCCGGCCCGCTCATCTGCGCGAGTGGAAAGCGCGGTGCATGGTTCGCCCACAGCGTGAGCGCAAACGACAACTGCACCACGCCGTCGTAGTCGGGGGTGATGCGGAAGCGGCTCGCCGCCACGTGCGGCGATGCCTCACTGACGAGCGTCGTCACTTCCACCGCCGTGTCGCGACCGCGATCGAGGAAGTGATAGCGGGTCGTGAGCGTGCCGGCGTGCAGGTCGAGTGTCTGTTGATAATCGCGAAAGCGTCGCTCACTCATCGGTACGCGGTCGAGCCACGCCTGTCCGGCTCCCGGCGCGCTCGGGTTGAAATCGATCTCGGTCCAAGCGGGCACCGAGGCCGGGCGCGTCATGTCCCCGGCCGTGTAGTCCATGAGCCCGGCCATGTATGAGCGCGATGGCTCGGTGCCGCGCGGCGTGCTGAGAGTGGAGAAGTAGCCATTGGCGAGATAGGCGGGAAAGTAGTTTGCGAGGTCGGCGGCTCCGGCCCTGAGGAGGAAGCTCGGATCCTCGACCTCCGCGTCTGCGCCGGCGGTCGCGATCGCAGTCGGGAACAGCAAGACGAGAACGGGCACAAGAGCGCGCGCGATCACTGCGATTCCATCCATCATTGGGAAGGCCTCACTGCCAGATACACGGTGCTCCAGAGCTGAGCCGCGTTCGACTCGTCTGCGTCCGCTGCGGCCACCCCAAATGGCGCCACTACGTAGCGGCCTGCGGCAAATGACCAGGACCAGAGCTCCGAATTGTTTATCGCCCGCGTCGCCTCGATCGCCGACCAGAGCTTGCGCTGCGCAGCCAACAGTCGGCTGCGCACCGGCGACGGCAAGTCACGCCGCTCGAGCTGGCGCGCGAGACCGGCCGCGAAGAGCGCTTGCTGCCACGACCATACAACCGTGCCGTGATAGGCGTTGCGGTTGAAGCGCGCCTGCAGGGCCGGGCTGCAGAAGGCCGGATTTGCGACCACCATGCCGGCATCCGTCATCAACCCCGCGGGAAACGGGCGCATCAGCGCCATGACCGCGCGCTCGAGGAGCTGCGGAGTGGGATCCGCGAACAACAGGGCAAACCCCTCATCGGAATGCATGACCGGGATCGGCGTGCCGGCGGCATCGAGCGCAATCGCATGGAAGTGCAGCTCCCCGGCACCGGCGGGACCGAGGGCGTCCAGGCCAGGCTCTGGGGCAACGCCCACCACGGCCGCGTACTTCTGCACCGCGGCGGCCGCGGCCTGGTGCGAGAGCGTGACATCGAAGAGCGGAGCGGCTTTGGAGCGCCACACCTGCGTCATCTGCGCCGCACGCGCGAACAGCGCGGCGTCTTCCGGTTTCGAATAACGCGACAGCAGGCCACTCGCCTTGAGCTCCGCGGCGGCTTGGAGCGCAGCCGGCACCAGCACCGCGTTGACATCGTAAGGGTAGCGGCCGCCGCCAAGTCCGTCCTCGCTGTCCCGCCAATTGCCGACCGAGATTCCGGGCTTGAGCGAGACGAGATGCGCGGCATCGGGCTGGGCGGCAAATCCCGCCGCGTTGCGCAGGACGTAGCGCAGGTTGTCGGCCAACGCAGCGCCGCGCGTGCTGCGTCCCGCCGGCGCGGCCTGCGCCGCCAGGAAGACCGGAGCGCGGCTGCGCGCGCGCGGATCGTGCAGCAGCCACGCGGTCACGATCGGACCGAGCAGATAGTTGCCGTCGATCATCTTGTAGTCGTAGACCGGCGCCGCGGACCGCGAGCCATCGCTCCTCAGATGGTCGAGCACCGCCTGCTCACCGATGTCTTCTTCGTGTGCGACCTCGCCCTGCGCCGAAAGACGGCCGAGAACCGCGGCAAGCGCATCCTCGATCGCCTCTGCGCTCAAGGCCGGCATCAGCAACCTCACCGAGATGAGGGTGTCGCGGCCGAAGTACGTGTCGAAACGCCAGGAGCCGGCGAGCAACTTCTCGTGATAGGCGAGGTAGGTCAGCGTGTCGCGGGCTGCGCGATCGGACGCCGCAGCGTCGTCGAGGAGCTCGCGTCCGCCGAGCGGCTCGAGCGGCGGCTCGCCGGTCAGAGCCGTGACGCGCAACCCGATTCGCCCATCGCGTCCCGCCCGGATGTGGAGCGTGTTCAGCTCGCCATCGGTCACGTCGAGTCTCAGGCGGTACCCGGGTGCGCCATCGAGCCGGTCTCGCGCCCACCGGACGCTGCGCCCCTCAACGCTCGCAGCCGCCGCAACCTCAGGTGGCACACGGCCCAGGCCCTGGTAATCGCGCAGCACCCGCACGCTGGAGAGCACGGCCTGGCGGATCTCGAGATCGGGAGCCGCAATCGTCACCTCGGCCGAGATGCCGTACAGCGGGCGCCCGCTGGCGTCGGTATCGCGAGCCGGCGCCGGTGCCTCGTGGAGCGTCCAGGTTGCTGCCGCGGGCAGATGCGCGAACCACAGCCCGACGCCGCTGTTTCCTGCCGGAAAGGCGACCAGGATCCGCGGATCCCTGCCGGAGCGAAGTAGCAGGTGCGCCGCCACCGTGTCCTCGCGGACGAAGCGGTTGATGTTGAGACCTTCGTCGACACCGAACTCGAGACGCGCAGCGCGTTGCTCGGGGGCGGCAGCGGCCACCGACGGCAGCGCCCACGAGGCACCGAACGAGACAAAGACGATCGCGAGGACGATTCGCAACACGGCGCGGACTATACCCAAAATCCTGCGCCGCTTGCCCCTGCGACGCTGCCGCGCGAGCATGGCTCCGCCATGAGATCGAGGCTCACGCGACGCGCATTCACAAGGCTCGCCACCGGCGCCGCGGCCGCTATAGCGGTCGGGCGCGCGCTGGGCGCCGAAAGCACGCTCGACGCCAAAATCGCTGGCCACCCGGCCGCGCCGCTGACCGAGTTCGGCTACGGCGAGGTCACCGTCGAGAGCGTCCCGCACCGCGCACAACTCGAGAACGCCCGCGACGTGCTGATGAGTCTCAGCGAGGACAGCCTGCTCAAGCCCTTCCGGCGGATGGCGGGACAGCCGGCGCCCGGCGACAACCTGGGCGGCTGGTATAACTACGATCCGGATTTCGACTGGCATCACGACGACGCCGGCTTTGCCCCCGGGGCCACGTTCGGCCAATGGATATCGGCCCTCGCCCGCTATCATGCGATCACCGGCTCCCGCGAAGTGCAGGCGAAAGTGCTGCGTCTCAACCGGCTGTACGCGAGCACGATTGACGGCGGCTTCTACGCCAAGAACCGCTTTCCCGCCTACTGCTACGACAAGCTGGTCCTCGGGCTGATCGACTCGCAGCGGCTGGCGGGCGATGGCGATGCTCCCGCCCTTCTCGAGCGCACCACCCGCGCCGCTCTTCCGTTCCTTCCGGCTGCAGCGATCGATCGCGAGCTGCCGTGGCGTCCGGGAACCGATCAGTCCTATCGCTGGGACGAGTCATACACGATTCCCGAGAATCTGTTTCTCGCCTACCGGCGCGGCGCAGGGCGGCGATATCGCGATCTCGCGGTCCGCTTTCTCGACGATGTGACCTGGTTCGACCCACTCGCCCGCGGCGAGAATGTGCTCGCGGGCAAGCACGCCTATAGCTACGTGAATTCGCTCTCCTCGGCGATGCAGGCCTGGCTCACGCTCGGGAGCGAGAAGCATCTGCGCGCCGCGCGCAACGCGTTCGACATGCTCACCGCTCAGAGCTATCCGACCGGCGGCTGGGGCCCGGACGAGAAGCTCGTGGCGGCTGCGGGCGGGGAGCTCTATGCAAGCCTTAGCTCGACGCACAACACGTTCGAGACACCCTGCGGCTCATACGCCCATTTCAAGCTCACACGCTATCTGCTGCGAGTCACACGCGATTCACGCTACGGCGACAGCATGGAGCGTGTCATGTTCAACACAGTGCTCGGCGCTAAACCGTTGCGCGCCGACGGTCGTGCCTTTTACTACGCGGACTACAATCTCTCCGGACGCAAGGTCTATTCAAATCACCGCTTCCCGTGCTGCTCGGGCACGTTGCCGCAGGTCGCCGCCGACTACGGCATCAGTTCGTTCCTGCGGGACACGCGCGGCATCTACGTCAACCTGTACCTGCCCTCGAGCGTGCGCTGGCTGCAGCGGGGTGCGCACTGTTCACTGCGCCAGGCCACCGACTACCCCTTTGCCGATACCGTCGCCATGCAACTCGCTGCCTCGCAGTCGTGCGAATTCGCGCTGCGGCTGCGGATTCCGGCATGGGCAACCGGGGCGCGTATCGAGGTGAACGGCAGTCGCTGGCACGGCCCGACGGAGCCCGGGAGTTTTGCCTCCATCGACCGGCGCTGGAGCGACGGCGACCGGATCGAAATCGAGTTGCCCCGTCGGCTGCGCCTCGAGCCGCTGGATGCACAGCACCCAAGTACCGTCGCCCTGGTATGCGGCCCGCTGGTACTGTTCGCGATCGGCTCCGGCAGCGGCAGGCTACAGCGACAACGGGCCGAATTGCTGCGTGCGCGCCAGGTTGCCGGCCGTCGTTGGGTGGCAAGCGTCGGCGAGACGACGCTTACGTTGCTGCCCTACGTCGCGATCGACGACGAGGAGTACTCGACCTTCCTCACGCTCGCGGCCTGATCGCCGCTACACGTTCGAGTCCGGGAACGCCGCCTTGCGTTTGGCGATGTACTCGAGCAGCGCCTCGTCGACGGCCGGATCGAGCGGCGGCGGCTCGTATTCGGCCAGCTGTTTCTTCCACAGGGCGTTCGCCCGCTGGATCGTGTCCTTGGCGCCTTCCGCCTCCCACTGCTCGACACTGTTGTTATCGGCGAGCGGTGAGCGGTAGAAGGCGGTCTGAAAATTGGCCTGCGTGTGCGCACAGCCGAGGAAGTGCTTGCCGGGACCGACCTCGCGGATGGCATCGAGCGCCTGGCCGTTCTCGGAGAGGTCCACGCCGGCGAGGAGGGTATGCATCATTCCCGCCTGATCGACATCCATCGCGAACTTCTCGTACCCCATCGCGAGCCCGCCTTCGAGCCAACCCGCGGTGTGCAGCACGAAGTTGACGCCAGCGAGGCAGGTCGGCAGCAGCGTGTTGGCCGATTCGAATGCGGCCTGCGCGTCCGGAATCTTCGCGGCGCACAACCCTCCGCCAGAGCGGAAGGGCACGCCCAGGCGCCGCGCGAGCGCTGCCATCGCGTAGAGCACGAGTGCCGGCTCGGGCGTACCGAATGTAGGGGCGCCCGACTGCATCGACAGCGAGGAAGCGAAGCTTCCGAGTATCACCGGCGCGCCCGGATTCACCAGCTGCGCGAGCGCCATGCCGGCCAGAGCTTCGGCGAGAGTTTGCGCGGCGGTCCCTGCGACCGTCACGGGAGACATCGCGCCCGCGAGGATGAACGGCGTGACGATGACCGCCTGGTTGGCACGCGCGTAGGTCTTGAGCGCGCCCAACATGGTCGCATCCCAGGTAAGCGGCGAGTTGGCGTTGATGAGGCTGGTGATGCAGGTGCGCGGCTTGCCGGTTGCAGGATCGGTGAAGTTGTCGCCGAAAAGAATCCGGGTCATCTCGACGGTATCGCGCGCGCGATCGGGATGGGTGACCGAACCCATGTACGGCTTGTCGCTGTACTTGATATGGCTGTAGACCATGTCGAAGTGCCGTTTGTTGACCGGCAGATCGACCGGCTCGCAGATCGTGCCGCCGGAGTGATGCAGCGAGTTGGCAAGGTAAGTCAGCTTGACGAAGTTGCGGAAGTCCTCGATGCGCGCATAGCGGCGCCCCTCGTCCAGACTGCGCACGAACGGGGATCCGTAGGCAGGCGCGAATACGGTGCGGTTCCCGCCGATCATCACGTTGCGTGCGGGGTTGCGGGCGTATTGCGTGAATTCCTTCGGCGCCGAGCGGCGCACGATCGTGCGGCACATGCCGCGAGGGAAGCGCACGCGCTCGCCGTTCACGTCCGCGCCCGCGTCCTTCCAGAGCTGCAGCGACTCGGGGTCGTCACGGAAATCGATGCCGATTTCCTCGAGGATCGTGTCGGCATTGTGCTCGAGCAGCTCGAGACCCTCGGTGCCGAGCACCTCGTAGTAGGGAATCTGCCGCGTGATGTAGGGCACGAATGCATGACTGCGCGCCGTGCGCGCCGCGATCTTCGCGTCACGGCCGCTCGGGCGGCGTGACCTGGCCGGCTGACTCTGCTGCGGTGCAGGACCCGGCTGTTGCGGTTGTTCCATATATGGGTGTCCTGCGGCCCCGAAAACCCATTATGGTCGCCGTCGCCCCTGCCGAACTGGCCAGTTTGCGGCATCGGCTTCTCCCGCAGCGCCACCCCGAGCTCCCCGAATAGGGCCTACGGGCTCCAACCGCCGAGACAGCCGCGAGGCCTGGGTGGCGCGTCCGGCCTCAGTGCGCGGCAACGACCGGAAGGTCGATGTAGCTGGACGCCTCTCCGGAGTGGAACACACGCTGCGAGGCTTTGACGTAATCAGCCGGCCGGGCAAAGAAGATGTTGTCGACGTAGGTCTGTGGGTTGCGGTCATAGAGCGGAAACCAGCTCGACTGGATCTGCACCATGATGCGGTGCCCGGGCAGGAATACGTGGTTCACCTGCGGCAGCGCGAAGCGGTAGCGTTGCACGCGGCCCGCCGGAATGGGGCTCGGATGCGCAAGGCTGTCACGGTAGCGGCCACGGAAGATGTCCATCGCTACGCCCAGCTCGTAGCCGCCCATCGGAGGGTCGGAAGGTACTTCATCGGGGTACACGTCGATCAGCTTCACCACCCAGTCGGCGTCGGTGCCGCTCGTCGAGGCGAAGAGATTCACCATCGGCGCCCCGCCGAGGTGCAGCGGCACCTTCAGTACCTCGGAGGTGTAGGTCAGTACGTCGGTGCGATCGGCCACCGAGCGCTGATCGGTCACCAGCCAGCGCGTCCACGCGTCGTGGTCTCTGAAGTGCACCGGGCGGGGAATGTAGGGAACGGGCTTCGCGGGATCGCTCACGTACTCGTCGTAGGACGGACTGCCCTTCGACGCTGGGGCACGGAAGTCCAGGCCGAGGTGCGCCTGCAGGTAGAGCGGCTGCGGCCGGGAAGCGCAGCCCGACTCACACGAGAGAGGCCACGCCGGCAACCGCCGCCACTGATTGGTGCCGGTCTCGAACACAAAGGCCGGGGGCGTGTCGGCTCGTGGGGCCCCGTCCTTCAGATGCGCATCGAAGAAGGGCAGCATGACCTCGTTGCGGAACTGCAGCGCGGTGTCGCCCTCGAACTTGAGTGGGCCGAGTCCCAGGTCGTCGGCCCGCACCCCGCTATGGCGCCAGGGGCCGAGTGCCAGGAACACTTCCGCCCCGGCCGACTTGCCGCCGGTCGCCGCGTACGCATGCACGCCACCGTACATGTCTTCCTGGTCCCAGATGCTCGTCACGAACATCGTGGCAACGGTCAGCGGCTGCCGGCCGAGGATTTGATCGAGCGCCTGCTCGCTCCAGAACTGATCGTAGGCGGGGTGCCCGGCGATTTTCTGAAAGAACGGCAACTGGTCGATGCCGAAGCGACGGGCGAAGTCGGCGGCGGAGCCGGTCTCGAGAAACAGCGCGTAGTCGTCGTAGGCACCACGCGCGATCTCCCTGCCCTCGCCACGCGCGGTCGTTTGCGAGTACAGATAGTCGAAGTTGCTCTGGCGGAACGCCCCGTTGTGAAACCAGTCGTCGCCCTTCCAGCCGTCGACCATCGGGCACATCGGCGCGGCGGCCTTCAGCGCCGGATGCGGGTTCACGAGCGCCATGAGCACCGTGAACCCTTCGTACGAAGAGCCAAGCATGCCGACCCGGCCGTTCGATTCCGGCACGTTCTTAACGAGCCAGTCGATGGTGTCGTAGGCATCGGTGGAGTGATCGACGGCCGTCTCGTTGAGGGCCCCGCGCAGCGGCCGCGTCATGACGTAGTCGCCCTCGGACAGGTACTTGCCGCGCACATCCTGAAAGACGCGGATGTAGCCGGCGGGAACGAGCACGTCGTCACCGGCCGGCAGGGCCGCGAGCATGTGAGAGCTCGCGAAGCGTTCGGCGTGCTTCTTTGCCTCGTAAGGCGTGCGCGTCAGCATGATCGGCGCCCGCCGGACGCCCTTGGGAATGAGGATGACGGTGTAGAGCTTCACACCGTCGCGCATCGGGATCATCGCCTCGCGCTTGACGTAGTCCCACTCTCCCGTCGGCACCTCGAACGATGGTGAAATATCAGGCTGCATCGGCGGAGTTTGCGCAGTGGGGACCCCGGCCGGTGCCGCCCATGCCGTGGTGCCGGCGATGGCCGCCGTGACCAACATCGATGCCACGGCCAGGGTTCGCTTCGCCGCGCCCCACGGCGGCCTCGCGGCCGATACCGATCGCAACTTCGCACTCGCGTTACGCATCGCTCCCGCTCCCTTCCGAGCCCGCCGTGGATTGGCTCCCGCTCGCTCAAAAACAGCGTAGCAGACATAGGGTGCGCCGCGTGGCGAGGAGGAATACGATCGGTCATGGCCACGAGCGACGCCGTCACGGTTCCCCGCGGTGACATCGCGGCTGCCCTGCGCGCAGTACTGCCCGAGGACTGCCTGCTGTCGCGCCCCGAAGAGCGACGCCCCTACGAATGCGATGCGCTCACTGCCTTCAGAGAGCTCCCGGCGGTCGTAGCCCTGCCGCGCACCGAGGAAGAGGTTCTGAGAATCCTCCTTACGTGCAACCGGCTCGGCGTCCCGCTCGTGGCGCGCGGCTCCGGGACCGGTCTCTCGGGCGGGGCGACGCCGCACGCCGGCGGCGTGCTCCTCTCGTGCGCGCGCATGAATCGCGTGCTCGCCATCGATCCTGACAACCGGATCGCCCGGCTCGAGCCCGGGGTACCGAATCTGCGCATCTCCGAGCTCGCCGCCGCGCACGGTCTTTTCTACGCCCCCGACCCCTCCTCGCAAGTCGCCTGCTCCATCGGCGGCAACGTCGCCGAAAATTCCGGGGGCGTTCACTGCCTCAAATACGGGCTGACAGTGCACAACGTGCTCGGCGTTCGCGGCTTTACGATCCAAGGCGAGCGCATCGAGCTCGGCGCCCTCGGCGGAGCGCTCGATTCGCCAGGCAGCCTCGATCTCCTCGCGCTCGTCACGGGCTCGGAGGGGCTGCTCATGGTCGTCACGGAGGTCGCGGTGAAGCTCATGCCGCGCCCGCCCCGCGCACAGCTCGTAGTGGGCTGCTTCGCCAGCGTGCACGACGCGGCCGATGCGGTCGCGGCGATCATCGCCGGCGGCATCATTCCGGCGGCACTCGAAATGATGGATCGCAAAGCCACGGTGGCCGTCGAGCCCTTCGTGCATGCCGGCTACGATCTCGAGGCGGAAGCAACACTGTTGGTCGAGTCCGACGGCACACGCGAAGAGGTCGACGATCAGGTGCGCGAGATCGAGGGCGTCCTGCGCAAGTGCGGCGCGAGCGGGATACGCATTGCGGGCTCGGATGCAGAGCGGCAGCGTCTCTGGTCCGGTCGCAAGAACGCGTTCCCGGCCGCCGGGCGGATGGCGCCCGATTACTACTGCATGGACGGCACCATACCGCGCAAGCACGTGGGACGCGTGCTCGATGCCATCGGCGGGATGGAAGCGCGTTACGGACTGCCGTGCCTCAACGTTTTTCATGCCGGCGACGGCAACTTGCATCCGGTGATCATGTTCGACTCCAACCGCGCCGGAGACTGGGAGAAGGCTGATCGCTTCGGGGCGGAGATACTGGAACTCTGCATCGAGGTCGGGGGTACCATCACCGGCGAGCATGGCGTCGGGCTGGAGAAGCTCGGCGGGATGTGCGTGCAATTCTCTCCCGCCGAGCGCGCGGCCTTCGCCGCTGTGAAGGAAACCTTCGATCCCGACGGATTGCTCAATCCCGGAAAGCTGATCCCGACGCTCGCGCGCTGCGCGGAGTACGGCCGCATGCACGTGCGCGGGGGCGCGCTGCCCCACCCCGAGCTACCGCGCTTCTGACTGCGACGCTCATGAGCGGGGATGACGAGGCGGTTCTTGAAGAGTGGCGAGCGCGTATCGCAGCTGCCGGAGCGGCGCGCGCGCCGCTGCGCTTGCGCGGGTCGGGCACCAAAGACTTCTACGGAGAAGCACTCGCGGGAGAGGTCCTCGATCTGACGGCCTGGAGCGGCATCGTCGACTACGAGCCCTCTGAGCTCGTGATCACCGCTCGCTGCGGTACGCGACTCTCGGAGCTCGAGGCCGCGCTCGAAACGCGCGGACAGTTCCTAGCCTTCGAGCCGCCCGGGTTCGATGCCGATCCGACGATCGGCGGCGTCATTGCCGCCGGCCTCTCCGGGCCACGCCGGCCATTTGCAGGCGCGGCGCGCGACTTCGTTCTCGGCGTGCGCTTGCTGACGGGCGGCGGAGAGCTTCTGGGCTTCGGTGGCAGAGTGATGAAGAACGTCGCCGGGTTCGATATCTCGCGACTGCTGTGCGGCTCGCTCGGAATTCTCGGCGTGATTACCGAGGTGTCGCTGAAGGTTGTGCCCCGGCCACGCGAGGAGCAGACCGTGCGCCTCGAGATGACGGCCGCTGATGCAGTGGCCGCTTTCAATCGCTGGTCCGCCAAACCGCTGCCGTTGTCCGCAGCGGCGTGGTCGGAGGGGGTCGCGCTGCTGCGCCTCTCGGGTGCGGCGCCGTCCGTGCGCGCGGCCCGTGAGAGTATCGGCGGGGAGCGGATGGATGACGATGCGGCGAGCGAGTGGTGGCAGTCGCTGCGGCACTGCCGATTGCCGCACTTCTCTGCAGCAACACTCTGGCGCATCTCACTGCCGCCGGCAGCTCCCCCGCTCGCGCTCTCCGCCACGCCACTCATCGATTGGGGTGGCGCGCTTCGCTGGTATGCGGACCCCGATCCCGGCGCTGACGTACGCAAGCTCGCGCTGGCAGCCGGTGGCACGGCACTATGCTGGCGCGGAGCTGCTCTCCATGGTCGCTTCCACCCTCTTACACCGGCGGTTGCGCGCCTGCACCAGCGCCTGAAAGAGCGTTTCGATCCGCTCGGAATTCTTAATCCGGGCAGGCTGCTCGCCGCGCTATAGCGTTACGGTACCGCGTCCGAGCTCTACGACGTCGCCGCTCACCATTACCTGGCGTTGCGCATCCACGCGCAGGCGCAACGATGAGGGGCGACCGGTGTACTCGCCCTGCGCGATCTCGAACTCGCACGGCAGCTCCCGCGACATGGCCAGACACCAGCCTCCGAGGTTCGCCGTCGCCGATCCGGTGGCCGGGTCCTCGAGAACCGAGCTGCCCTTCGGAAAGAAGAAGCGCGCCAGCAGCCCCGCCCCGGCCGGGGCGAAGACGTAGGCCATGCTCTGACCGCTGCTGCTCGAGAATTGCGCCAGCAGGTCCGGACGCACGCTCACGCGCCGCACCGCCGCTTCGCTCGTGAGCGGCACGACGAGCTGCTCGGTACCGGCGTTCACCCACAGAGGGCGCTCGCCGATGTCGTGCTCTTCGACCCCGAGCATTGCGGCCACCGTGAGGCGCGGCTCCGACACTTCGCGCCACGCAGGGCTATTCGCCGTCAATGTCCAGCGGTCGCCGCTCGCGCGCACAGGGATGAGGCCGGCGGTCATCTCGAGCGTCACGCGATCGCCACCCAGTCCGAGCGCGCGACAGACGTGCGCGGTGCCGAGCGTGGGGTGACCGGCGAAAGCCATCTCGTAGGTGGGCGTGAAGATCCTCACGCGCGCGTTCGCGCGCTCTGAGGGCAGGATGAAAGTCGTTTCGGACAGATTGAACTGAAGCGCGAGGGCCTGCATCCTTGCGGTATCGAGCGATTGCCCGCGCTCGAACACGCAGAGCGGATTGCCGCTGAGAGCCGCCCGTCCCTGCGTGAAGACGTTGACGAGCCGATAGGCGTAGGCGGTCATCAACGGATTCTAACCGCGCCGTGAGACGTTCACAGCCATGAACACCGAGCTGCTGTTCCGCGATGATGCTTACCTGCGCAGCGCAACCGCGCAGGTCGTCGCCGTCGCGCCGGAGGGCATCGAGCTCGAGCGCACCATTTTCTATCCGCAGGGCGGCGGGCAGGCGGGTGACGCCGGCACGCTGCGGCGCGCGAACGGCGAGGTGCTCGCGATCGCCGATACACGCAAAGCCGCGGGCGAGCCTGGCCGAGTGCTGCATCTGCCTGCCCCGGCCACGCCGGGAGGCAGCGCCACTTTCGCCCTGGCGCCCGGCGAAACGGTCACGCTCGAGCTCGACTGGCCGCGTCGTTACCGATTGATGCGATTGCATACGGCATTGCATCTCCTGTCATGCGTGGTGACCGCCCCGGTCACGGGCGGCAACATCGTGCCCGAGAAGGCTCGACTCGATTTCGACATCGACCTGCAGGCGCTCAATGCGGAGCATATCGAGCGCGAGACCAACGGCTTGATCGCCCGTGGAGCGCGAACCGAGACCGTCTGGATCACGGATGCGCAGCTCGACGCCCAGCCCGACCTCGTCAAGACGATGAGTGTGCAGCCGCCGCGCGGTGCGGGCCGGGTGCGGTTGCTGCGGATTCCCGGTATCGATCTGCAGCCCTGCGGCGGCACGCACGTCGCCGACATCGCCGAGATCGGGGGAATCAAGGTCCTGAAGATCCGCAGCGAGGGCCGGCGCAACCGGCGCGTCGAGATCGCGCTCAGCGGTAGCGGCTGAGCTCGATCCCGTTCCCGACGCGGAGCAGTACGGAAGTCATGTCGGCGGCAGCGCGCACGCGCTCACGGTAGGCCTCGGCGTGCTGGCGGGCACTTTCAGGCTCGAGCATGTTATCGGCGACGATGAGCGCCCCCGGTGCGAGCTTCGGATACAGCCGCTCGAACACCGGCACATACATGTCCTTCCACAGATCGATGAGAACGAAATCGAAAGGCCCCGAAAGCCCGTCGAGCGAGGCGAGCGCATCGCCAATCCGGAACTCGACGCAATTATCGAGGCGGGCGCGGGCCAGCTGCGCGGTCGCGTACTGGGTCTTCGCTGCGCGCAACTCGAGCGAGATCACCTTGCCTCCGACGGCGCGCGCGCCTTCCGCGAGCCAGACGGTCGAATAACCGTATGAGCTGCCGACCTCGAGGATCCGCCGCGCCCCACTCTCCTTGACGAGCAGATTCATGAGGCTGCCGGTGGCGCGCCCGACCGGCAGCAACATCTCATCGATGCGACGCGCCGATTCTTCCGCCGACAGCGTGCTGCGCAACTCTCCCTCGCGCCGTGCGCGCGCCTCATAGGCCTCGATCACCGTCCATACGGCGGCATCGATCGCTGCGGTTGACTCCATATCAGGTTCCTCAGGCGCCGGAGAAATATTCCTGCAGTGACGCCACTCCGAGCCGTTTCGCCTCGAAGAGGCTCTCGAGATGCTCACGCGAGTTCACCAGCCCGCGAGCGCGCAGTATGCCGTGCTCGTCGAGGAGCGCCGCAAACGGCAACCGGCTCACCTGGTAAGCGAGCCCCAGCGCCGCTGAGACAACGTAAGGGATGCCGTCCAGGCCCTGCGCCTGCACGAACTGACGCTGCTCCCGTGCATCGCCGTCGCTCGCCAGGATCACGTCCATCCAGGCACGCTCGTCCTTGCGGCTCGACTTCACCGCGGGCAGCAGCGATTTGCATACCGGGCAGCTTGGCGAGACGAATAACAGCAGCGTACTGCGGCCGTCGGTGCGGGCGCTGCCGAGGCTGTGCGCGTGTCCCTCGAGATCCGCCACTTGCACAAGGGGCGCGGGCTCACCGACTGCGGGCCCGCGATTCATCATCAGCGCCCCCGCGGGCGCGATACGCTCGTGCAGGACTCCGACCTGCCGCACCAGCGCGAACACCACGGCCGTCAATACCAGGACCAGAATCCACAGTACCGTATTGGAAATGGCGAGCGCAGTCACGGCGCGGAGGTCCGCCAGGCGGCCGTGCGCGGCATCAGCCGGCCGACCAGGCTGTCGAGACTGATGTACAAGAGCGCGGCCACCGCAGTGCCGGCGCCAATGGTGAGCGTGTCGGCGGCACCCATCGGCCGGCTTCCCCAAGGCAACAGCATCGTGCCGAGAAGCGCCGCGAGAAGCAGGTTGCGCCACACCATCCAGGCCGCAATCGCCCGGCGGTCATTGGGCCCGCCGCAGCCACAGCTGAGATCACGCCGCCCGCGCGCAAGATTGATGCCGATTGCCAGCGCGTAAGTGAACAGCAGCATGACGCCAGCGGCCGCGGCGCCGTTGCGGAACGGGCCGACGAGCAATGCCGCGCCGACCGTGAGCTCGAGAATGGGTAGGAGCGGGGAAAGTCGCGCGAGTGCGGAGGGTAGCACCTCATAGGCGCGAAACACTGCAGCGAAGTGTTTTAGGTCGAGAAGCTTATGGAGCGATGCGCTCGCGAAGAGCAGCGCGAAGGCTCCCGCGAGCAGCGCGCCGACGGCCGGGTCGATCATGACCGAATGATACCCGATGACCCCTCCGCATCGGGCATGGCACCGCGCGCGCAAGCTCCGTAGGATCTACCGCGTGGAGCCCGAGCGTCTCGCAGCCTTCACCGACGGCGTGGTCGCAATCATCATCACCATCATGGTGCTGGAGATCCGCGTCCCGCACGGCACCGATCTCGCCGCGCTGCGGGACGACATACCGCTGCTGCTTGCGTACCTTCTGAGCTACGTGAACGTCGGCATCTTCTGGAACAATCATCACCACATGCTGCAGGTCACCGAGCGCATAGACGGCAAGGTGCTGTGGGCGAACCTCGCGCTGCTGTTCTGGCTGTCGCTGGTGCCGTTCGTGATCCGTTGGATCGACGAGTCCGGCTTCGTGGCGCTCCCCACGGCGGCTTACGGCATCGTCCTTGCCTGTGCAGCGGTCAGCTACACCATCCTCGAGCGGCTGATCATCGCCGCGAACGGACGCGATTCGGGACTCGCGCTTGCGATCGGCAAGGAGCGCAAAGGCACGCTCTCTATTCTGTTGTACCTCGCGGCGATCGCGCTGGCGTTCGTTGCCGCGTGGATCGCGATCGCGCTTTACGTCGCGGTAGCGCTCATATGGCTCGTGCCCGACCGGCGCATCGAGTCGAGAGTCGGCTAAAAGGCGCCGCGACTCCGCCCTGATCGGCGGCCTCAGCGTGCTGCGGCACTCGCGGGATCCGCGACCAACACGTCCGCCTTGAGCCGCGTGCCGCCGATCAGTGGGTTATTCACCGAGCAGGCGGCGCTGTAGTCGACATGACGGGGGGCAAAGAGCGGCAGGACGTCCCGGTTGAGCTGCGAGACGAGCTCGCAGTCGAGCCCTGCGTCGACCAGACTGCGGTTAGCCAGCAGGTCGACCGTCTTCCAGTGCGCGGCCACCGTCTGCCCGGCCGTCGCGCTTGCAGGCTGAAGTACGTGCATCGAAATGCGGACGCCGGGGGTCGTTTCGGGGGAGTTGATCGCTATGCAGCCGTAACCCGTCACCTTGAGGTCATCACGGGCGCCGAGCTGCAGGAGGATGCTTCGCATCCTGTCCCGCAATCCGTCGCAGCTGTACTTGGTAGTGAACCCGACATAGCGGAAGTTCAACTCCTTCGGCACCCACACGGCGGTGTCATCGCCGGAGTCCGCTGCACCCAGTGACGCACTCGCCCCAACGCCCAGCGAACCCAACACGAGCGCTGCAGTCAGCAGCGCCAACCGTCCGGCAGCAGTTACGGTGGCATCGTTTCCGTCAAGCATTGGAGCCTCCACGCGCGCTGATCCCGACCAAGGGTTCGACGCTGCGCGCCAGGGGACGTTCCATTGATGCAGTTCCGCGCGAGGACAATACTCCGGTCGCGGCGCTCGGTCACCCGGTCACCCGTCCACCCGGTCGCCGCCGCTGCACCCTCGTGTGCGATGATCGCAGCGCATGCCAGCCCGTCCACTCCGGCTGCGCCCGTTCCGCGCGTTCCATTCATCTGCCGCCGCGATCCTCTTCGGCTTCAGCTCGATAGTCGTAGCGGCGGCGCAGACCCCGAATATAAAGACCGCCGTACTTTCGACCTCCGACACCACGGTCACCGTCGAGGCCGGTGACCAGGCGCCTCGACTGATCGCTCTCAGCCTGCACGGCGGGTGGGCGCTCCAAGGCCGCGTAGCGGAGCGCCTGCCCGACCACGTAGAGATGCACGGCCTGGCGCGGCCCCTTAAGTGGCGGCTCGACCCCGCAGCGAGCCACGAGGACTCGAGCGAGATCGCGCTCGTCTACCTGAGCGACTCGCCGGCGCTGAGGCTCGTCTGGCGCTGGCGCGCCCGCGCGGCATCCGGACCGATCGAGCATACGATCGAGATTGAGAATCTCGGCAACGAGATGCTCTGGCTGCCATTACAGCCCAGCCTGACATTCGACTGGGCCGTCGACCCCCGCGTCCGGCTGGAACGGCTCTGGGTCGAGAAAGGCGCTGACGCGCCGTCAGCCGCTGGGACTCACCTCGATCCGTTGCGCGACGGCGACCGCTGGCAGGGAACTTCGAGCACGTATGCTCGCCCCGTTGCAGGCGAGCTTCGCGAGATGTTCCCGTGGGTGCTCGTCGAGGAGCCGGATGGCCGTCAGCGCGGCTGGTACCTCGGTATCGAGTTCAGTGGACGCACCCGCATCGCCCTCGAGCGCGAGAACGCTGAGGTGCGCGGTGATGCCGGGCTCAATCCGTCGCCGGGCCCTTATCGCACGAGGCTGCCGGCCGGAGGCAGATTTGCGACGCCCGAAGTATTTATCGGCGCCTTCGACAATGGATTCGACAACGCCGGCAACATCCTGCGGCACTGGATACGCGAGGTGCTCGCTCACGCGCCAACGCTTCACGATCCGTCCTATCCGCTCCTGACAAGTAACAGCTGGGGCAGCGGAATGGCGGTGAATGAGCCGCTCGCGCGACACATGATCGAAGATGCGGCATCACTCGGCCTCGAGATGTTCCATCTGGATGCGGGCTGGTTCCGCAGCGTCGGCGACTGGCGCGCAGACCCGGCCAAATTCCCCGGCGGCATCGCTGCGGTCGCCGACGTCGCTCACGCGCATGGACTTCGTTTCGGCCTGTGGGTCAGCTGGGCGCAGGCCGGCATGTCCCGGAAGCCCAGGCGCGCTCACGATCCACAACCCGGCGATGCACGACTGGCTGATCGCCGACCCTCCGTCCGGCTGGACGGCACGCGAGCCGTTCAAGGGCATCACCATCGACCTGGGCGCGCCGGCTGCGGCGGCTTGGGTCGAGCATGAGCTCGAGCGGATCATCGGCGAGTACCACCTCGATATGCTCGAGCATGATGGTTACCTGGTCGCCCAGGGAAGCACCCGCTCCAACCATCCAGCCGCACCGCCGGACGCGGGTTCCCTCAGGGTCTTCCCGGACTCCGGCTACCTCTGGGTCGAGGGCTCGAACTCGACCGACGTCAGCGATTTCGCCACTCGCGCGTACTACCGCATCTACGAGCAGTTACGCGCGAGACACCCCGGTTTGCTGTTGGAGCTGTGCAATGACGGCGGTCGCATGATGGACTTCGGCAGCGCTGCCCATGGGGACTACTTCTCCGCTACCGACACCTATGATCCGCTCTCCAACCGGCGCGCCTTCTTCGATGCGAGCCACGTGCTGCCGCCAGCGATGCTGGAGAGCTATGTCGCAGACTGGCCGACGCCGCGGCTCGAGAATTTCCGCTATCTGCTTCGCAGCGGCATGCTCGGCTGGTTCTCGCTGATGCTCGATACCCGCCGCTGGACGCTCGAGGAGCGCGCAGACGCGCGGGTGCAGTTCGCTCTCTACCGCACCCAGTTGCGCCCGCTGATCCGCGGGGCGGATCTCTATCACGTCTCCGACCGCCCCGACGGCGTGCACTGGGACGGAATCGAGTACTACTCCGCGTCCCTTGGACGGGGCGTGCTCTTTGCATTCCGCGGTTCCGGCATCGATGAGCCGAGCCACAGGTTTCCCCTGCGGGGACTGGCGCCCGCGCGCCGTTATCGCCTGCGCTTTCACGATCTGGGCGCCATTGCCGACCGCCTCGAGAGCGGCGCGGCGCTCATGGGCCCCGGTGTCACCGTCTCCCTACCCTTCCCCCTCTCCTCCGAGCTCGTATTTATCGAGCCAATCACGTGAACGCGACTGCCACAAAAGACTGTTGTAGATTCACAACAACACTTGTTTACCTGAATTCTTCGCATTACAGTCGGAGCGAGGGCATTTTCAGGGGAGAGGGGAAGGTCTATGAGAGTAAAAAGCAACAGGTGGCTCCGCGCGCCTGTCACGTTAGTTCGACGCACAACCGGTTCCGCTATCGCGCACGCGACGGTGGCCACGGCGGTAGCCGGAATCCTCTGGGGAACGAGCGCAGGAGTCGCCTTTGCACAGGCAGCCCCGCAGGCATCAGACCAGGCCCCGTCGACGGGCGGCAACGCCGAATTGCAGGAAGTGGTGGTGACCGCGACAGCTCAAGCGGTGAGGAAGCTGGACGCGAGCTACAACATCGTGTCGGCGAATGCGCAGGATATCGCCATGGCGAATCCCGCGAGTACTGCGGAAATCTACAAACTCTCCCCTGGCGTCTGGCCGGAAGCATCCGGCGGACAAACCGGCGTCAATATTGACGTAGCCGGTTTCCCGTTGGGCGGCGGCGATTCTCCGTATTTCACCACCATGGTCCAGGGCTCGCCCCTGTACGGCTCCCCCTACCTGTCCTTCATGGACAACAGCTCTCTTTTCCGGATGGACGACACGGTCGAGCGCGTCGAGATCGTCCAGGGCGGAACCTCCGCACTCTTCGGCCCGGGCCAACCGGGTGCGACGTCGAACTTCATCCTGAGGACCGGTTCGGCCCAAGAGGCCGGGTCCCTTGGCGTGACCTACGGCTTTGAGGGCGGCGGCGGATCACTATACCGGGTGGATGCGTTCGAAAGCGGCAAGCTGACCGAGGGGTGGTACGGCAGCATCGGCGGTTTTTACCGCAAAGGCGACGGCGTTAGAGATCCGCAATATCCGTCCGACATCGGCGGGCAGCTGACGGCCACGTTGAAGCATGATCTCGCCAATGGCTCGGTCATGTTCTGGGCCAGAACCATGCACGACAAGAATCAGTGGGTCGCCGATTTCCCCTACACCGTCGTCAACGGCTCAATTCATACATATCCCGGCTTTAATCAGCTCAACTCCACCTGGAACAGCAAGCAGCTGGAGAATCTCGAGATACCGAATCCGGGCTGCAACTGCTTCCAGAACGACGATATCAGCGATGGTCGCGGCGGCGATTTGAGCTATTTCGGTTCGGAGCTCAAGGAGGCATTCGACAACGGCTGGTCCATCAGCAACAACTTCATCTTTGACGGCGGGTACCTGGATACGCACGCGTTGATCAACAACGGAAATCCTACGACCGTCTCGTCGTACATTTCGGGTTTGACGTTGCCTGCGCCATTGACCGCGGCCGACGTTCAGGCCGACTTTCCAAACGGTCTGCCAGTGAATCCCAACCAAAGCGCGATCCTGCAGCAAGTCTGGCTGGTGCAAAAAAAGCTCACGAGCGCCATCGATGAATTCCGCCTGAACAAGGAGCTCTTCAGCGGCAATACCCTGACCCTTGGCGTGTATGCAGCCCACTACACCATGAACGACAACTGGTCATTAGGCTCGAATATCCTCACGACCAATGTGCCAAACGCCAGCCCGATCATCCTGTCGGCCACCGCAGGTGGCAATCTCTATCAGGTGACCAGCTCGCAGGGCATCACGACCAACGGGGGCTACGACATCCTGCAGAACGGCCGCGCCACGAACATTGCCACGTATCTTTCCGACTCATGGAAGATTGATCGTTGGTTGTTCGATGCCGGGGCTCGCCTCGAGCACATCGACTTGACTCAGGAGACGAGCAACACAACGCCGATTCAGATGGGGTCGGTGTATGACCTGTGGGACAACGCGGTCGCATTGCCCAACGGTACGTTCTCGCACGGCAGTAGAGACAACACCCGACCGACGTTTTCCGGGGGCGCAAATTACGAGTTCACCGACAATATGAGCGCCTACGTGCGGGTCAACAATGGCGTGCTTTTCAAGATCTTCGACGATGTCCGTTGCAACGTCTCCGGAAACCCGCCTAAGAACGGTTGTCCTAACGTAGTGCCCCTGCAAACCGTGCAGAACTACGAGGGGGGCTTCAAGATTCAGAATCAATGGACGTACGTCGACGCGTCGTTCTACCACAAGGATTTCCAGGGAATTGCCTATACGCCCACGGATCTCGGTGGCCAACCGATCGGCCCGGCTTCCACCTTCGGGTCGTCATCCAACGGAGGGCGACTCGTCGGCAGCGTGAATCCGTTCGCGAGCAGCGATAACAAACCGCTGGCGTCTTTCAAGGTCACGGTCAACGGCATCTACGAGAATGCTCACTACAAGGATTTCCAAGGCTGCTTCATATATACCAACATCAACAATCAGAAAGTCTGCGGCGCGATCAACGGTGACCAGCTCGCGCGTCTGCCGAAGTATCAGTTCCGGGTCACGCCGAGTGATACGCAGCTCTTCGACTGGGGCACACTGACCGAGCAGCTGACGTACGAGTACATCGGCAAGCGGTTCCAGGATGAGTCGAATCTGACACCATTGCCCGCTTATTGGGACTTGGCCGCAGGCATCGATGCCAGGGTCGGGGAAAAGTGGGAGTTCCGGCTGCTCGGCTCGAACCTCACCAACGAGATCGGGTTGACCGAGGGTAATGCCCGATTCGGCGGCAACACGGTGCAGAACAACGTCGGCATGGGCCGTTCGATCGTCGGCCGCGAAGTCAACCTGACGGCAAAGTACTTCTGGTAGCACGATAGAGACCATCTCCCCTCACGGCGACGTGGGGGGAGATTTTTCCGTCGACTATTGGCCGGCAATTGAGGCTCGGCCGGTGCTCGTGTCCGGCACGGCGTCGAAAGCGACCGTCAGACGCGGCTGATCGCTGTGGAAGGGCAGTGTGCCGTGCCAGAAATACGACGGGAAAAGCACCAGCAGGCCGACTTCCGGGCTAACCGACAATTCCGCCGGTAACGATGGTGTGGTGAGCATGCCCGGCGCCCCGAAGCTCAAGATGCCTTGGGCCGTGTGTCCTGCGCTCATGCAATCGGGTAGCCCGATATAGCAAGCCGAGGAAATCCAGCCCCGCGGGTGCACGTGGCTCGTGTGATAACCGTCGCTGTGCAGGCGCACCGACCAGCCGCCGTTGAACCGCGTCGCGCCCCGATTGCGACGCCGTAAGGCATCTTCTCCCTGACCTATGTACTCGCGATAGCGGGCGATTGGCGCCGCGAAGGCGTGAAAAAGCGCCTGAATGACGGGGTCCTGACTGCGACTGAGATCGAGAGTGGTCTCGGTACCCCGACGCAACGATTGGTAGAGAAGTCGATGCCCGTGCGGATTGTGCAGGGCTTCCAGGTGCGAGGTCAGCTCCGTGAGGAAGCTGCCGAGATCGAGCCATCCCGCGGGCGCTTCGATGACCGTCGAGAGAATCATCCTGTCGTAGTCACAGAACAACTCGTAGCGGGAATCGTTCAACAGCCGCAGCGCAGTCGTCTGCATGGCTATGAGGTATTGATCGTCGGGAATGGCCTGCAGCAACGTGGCGGATTCGCTCAGTGCTTTGGCCCCGTCTCCCACGCCAAGATAAGCGGCGCAGAGAAGTTTGCGGGCCGTGTGGTTGTCGGGCAGCGCTCGCATTGCGCGTTCTGCGAGCGCCAGCGCAGTTACCGGCTCAAACTCGAGCGCTGCCAGGCCCGCTCGAATGAGTAAATTGGGATGGGCCTGGGGTCGCGCGGCAGCTTCGGCGAAGCATGCAAAAGCGCCGCGCGCATCCCCGGCACCCTGCAGCAACGCTGCCTTGGTGCCTCGCAGCGCATCGTCGACCGGGAATTTTTCGATTGCCTCTCCGAGGGTGCGCGTGGACTCGGTGATATCGCCCGTGCGCATCCAAATGAGCTGCGCCAGCCTGTCGTGCGCTTCGGCGTGGCGCGGAGCCAATCTGACGCAATCGCGCAGTGCAAGCTCGGCCTCGTCGAATCGCTCCAGGCTGAGGAGGCTGCGAGCATGCGCGTAATGCAACGCTGCCGTCGGTGGAGTGCGCGACAGCGTGTGGCGCACGACCCGCTCGGCCTCTTCCGGCTGTTGGGCCGCATTCAACGCAACAGCCAGGGTATGGTTTGCAACGGGGTCGTCGGGAGCGCGTGCCACCAGACGGCGGTAGTGGGCCACGGCCTCGCCCTGGCGACCCAGGGCGGCATATGCCGCAACGTGCAGCGCCGATAAATCGGCATCGGCCTTACCGCTCTCGCACCAAGGCGCCGCAACCTCGAGGGCCAACTCCGGCCGGCCCGCGCCCAGGTAATGGCGAGCCAGCAGCAGCGCTCCCCGGGGATGTGGCTGGGAACTCTGGATTGAACGCTGCAACAAGGGCACGGCTTCGGCGCTGCGACCCGCGAGGAGCAACAACTCCGCCAGTGCGGTCAGCATGCGCGACGACAGCGGGTCGATTTCGAGGCCACGCCGCAATAGCGACTCCGCCTCGCCGGCGTCCCCCAGAGCTTGTTTGGTGCCAGCGAGCAACAGCAGCCCTTCCAGGTAGCGGGGGTTTTCGGCTACGAGAGATTCCAGCTGCGTGTGCGCCGCGCCGTAGTCACCCGATTGCAGCAGCGCGCTGATACGCCGCATCCACTCAGGCAGATCCATCAGCACATGCTGTCACGGCAGTCGCAGTTTCGCGAGCAGTACCGGCGGAGCGAATCAGGTTCATCGACCGCCGCTCCGCACGGGCTCGGTCCCTCAGTGTAGTTGCCGTATCCGGATGGCGCGGACCGCAAGTGCCCCGGGATGATCGCCCTGCAGACCGATCAGTCCACTCGCCGCCATACCGTAGTGCGGGTACTTCGCGAATTTGCTGGCAGCCACGCGGCGTTTCCACTCGGGGCTCTGCAGATCGTATTCGACCACCTTGCGGCCGTTGAGCCAATGCTCGACGTGCGTGCCGCGCACCACGAGGCGGGACTTGTTCCAGTGATCGTATGGCAGCACCACGCCCGCCGGAACCTCATAGAGCGCATAGTCGGAACCGGCGGCCGTGAGACGGCTCTTGCCGTCCGGGGTGTTGTCGTCATCGAGCAGTTGATACTCCGGCGCGCTCCAGTAGATGTGATCGTATTCGCGGGTGCCGCGATAGAAGATGCCGCTGTTACCGGCCTTGCCGATCTTCCATTCGAGCTCGAGCTCGAAGTCGCCGAAACTGTCCTTCGTCACGAGGTCGTCGACCGGTCCGCCCTTTGAGAGCACGCCGCCGATGACGTGCCAGCCGGCCGGAAATTCCGGCTCCTTCCAGCCGCGCCACGCCGAAGCGCTGTGGTCCTCGAGCAGCGAGCGCCACGGACCGGCTGCTCCGGAAGCGCCGGACTGCGGGTCAGCCGCACCGGACGGCGCCGCGGCGCACCCGAGCAACAGCGCGACGGCACACAGTTGCATCGACCTCATCCAACGCATCGACCTCATCCAACGCATCGGTCACTCTCCTCGCAGAAGACGAATCCAGGCCCGGGTCGCCCCCGTCACACGTCGCGCCCATCAGGACAAACCGAGCTTTGCGATCAGCTGCGCGGGCGGTCCCTCGAAGCTCGCACTCGCCACATTGCCGATGTAGCCGAGGTCCTTGCGACCGACAGGCGTCGAATAGAACCCACCTGCTGTCAGGTCGCGGTAGACGGCGAAGAAATGGGCGACTTCGCGCCGTTCGGGCACGGCACGCGACTCGTCGCAAATCTCATCGCAGATCGCATGCTGCTCCTTCGAGTGCAGCTCGGCGAAGCCCTTGCCGTGGCGCCGCACGGCCTCGGCGTCGAGCCACGCCAGTCCGTCGAGAACCACCGGTCGGTCGCGCCGCCCGGCCGGATACGGTGCACTCACCCATTCGTCGATGAAATCAACCACGCCCACCGCGGAGGCGCTCGGCGAGCGCTCGTCCGCCGGAATGATGAGGTCGGCAAGGGTCGCGGCCAGCCGCCGCTGCGCGGCGCTCAGCGTGAGCGGCCACAGCTCCCCGGAGTGGTACGTCGCCGTGAGATCCGGATCGGTGCCGTACCCACGTGCGCCCGGCGGCGCGGCTGCTGGTGTCGTCGCCGCGGTCGCGGCTGCGGGCAGGGGTACGCCGGCGGCCGCGGCGACGCCCGCCGCCAGTGTCCACTTGATCGTCGTGCGCCGGTCCATCAAAGCTCTTTGCGCCGCATGCGCTCGAGAATGTGATCCGCGGTCCGCCAGGCGAGCGCCATGATCGTGAGAGTCGGATTCTTGTCGGCGTTGGAGACGAATACGGCACCGTCGGCGATGAAAAGGTTCGGTACCTCCCAGGTTTGACTCCAGGAGTTGGTGACCGACTTTGCAGGGTCCGATCCCATCATCGCACCGCCAACCTCGTGAATCATCAGACCACCGGGGGAAATGGCCTTTGCGCCATCGGTCTCCACCGGTTCGAAGGGATGTCCGCCCATCGCATCGATGATCGCGGCGAAAGTCCGCTGCATGTGCGCCGCCTGGCCCCGCTCGTGCGCCGACCACCCCCAGTGGAAGCGCAGCACTGGTATTCCCCATTTGTCCTTGACCTGAGTATCGATCTCGCAATAGGACTGGTCGTTGGGAATCATCTCGCCGCGGCCGTCGAAACTCACAAAGGACCCGTAGTAGCGGCGCATGTCCTGCTTGAACTTGAGACCGTAGCTACCCTGCGTCAACCGCTCGAGGCCCGACGCCGTGCCGTAGCCCGGCATGCGTCGGCCGCCGCCGTACTCGATGTGGTAACCGCGGGCGAAAGAAAGCTTCCCGGCGTGCTGCTCGCGGTAGAGCCACCAAGGGACGTAGGTCTGATCGCCATCCGCGGCATCTTCGTTGAGCGGTGGCAGGCTCTCGAGCAGTGGAATCTGGCCGCGCAGACTCGAGCCGACGGTATCCATGAGGTACCGGCCGAGGAGTCCGCTCGTGTTGGCAAGCCCCTGCGGAAAGCGTGCGCTCTTCGAGTTCAGCAGGATGCGCACCGACTCACACGCGCCGGCGGCGAGGACCACGACCCGGGCGGCGGCCCGCCGGTGCGCGCCGCTCTTCTTGTCGACGTAGCTGACGCCGCTCGCCCGGCCACGCCCGTCGAGTGTCACTTCGTACACCATCGCGTCGGTCGCAATGTCGAGATTGCCGCTCTTGAGCGCCGGAGGCAGATGCACGGTGGTCGACTGATAGTTTGCGCGCAGAGAGCAGCCACGTGCGCACGGTGTCGCCCAGGCGCACGCCGCACGCGCGCGCATGTCCTCGGCGATGAGCTTCTGTGCCTGGAGGTTGCCGGGGTGCAATCGCGCGGGGTTGTTGCGGTAGTCGAGCGGCTGCGTGAGCACTGCCTTGTGGCCCGGGATTACGGGAATGCCGAGGCGCCTCGCGCGCTGCCTGAACAGCAGGTCGCTGAGCAGCGGCGGCGGCGGCGGCAACAGGCATCCCGGCGAGGAGTTCGGAGTGTTCTCGAGACCCTCGTTGCTGCCGAAGACACCGATCAGCAGCTCCACCTTGTCGTAATAAGGCCGCAGGTCTTCGTAGACGATCGGCCAGTCGAATCCGAGGCCGTCGCGTGTGCGCGGCTTGAAGTCGTAGGGGCCGTTGCGCAACGAGATCCGGCCCCAGTGATTGGTGCGACCGCCGAGCATTCGCGGGCGCCACCACTCGAACCGGCCGCCGGGTTCCTCGCTCGCGCGCACGTAGGGCTCGCCGGGGACTTCCCAGCCGCCGTCGATGGTGGCGTCGTAAAAGCCGAATGGCTTGTCGGGTGTCCCGACCGCGCCGAGCGGTGCGAGCTCGGGGGTCTGGAACATGGGTGTCTCGGTTTGCGGCGCGTAGTTGCGCCCCGCCTCGAGCATCAGGACCCTCGCGCCCTCCAGCGCAAGCGTGTAGGCCGCCTGACCGCCGGCGGCTCCGGAGCCGATCACGATGACATCGTATTCGCTGCGCTGCGATTTCGCGGTGACGAAAGGCATGGAGACGCCATCGCTCCGCTCAGGAGCGATACGCCTCGCGACCGGTGCCCTGCACCGCCATGCCCAATGCGGGCAGCACTTCGTGCTGCAGGGCATACATCGCCGCCGCCGCCGCGTCGATCGCTCGCGTGAAGGCAAGTGAGCCCGCGAGCACCGGTGCGAGAGCGCTCTTGTCCTGAATTCGCGCCGGCGGGTACTCGTGTTCGACCACGAGGTAGGTCTTCTCCGGCTCGATGGCCAGGAGCTCGCGTGCTGCGAGCTGGTGATCGAGCCAGTCCACCGAGCGGTTTTGCAGGTACGCCAGCGGATCGTGACGTGCGGTCCCCGGCAGCTCGTGCGTGGCGAAAACCGTCTGCTTCTTCCAGGCATTCTGCTGGCGGGCCGGATCGCTGCTCGGCCGATCCCCGTCCCGATCGCCGCGCTGCATCGTCTGGCCGCCATAGCCCCACGCTGCGATGCCCCGTGAGTCGATCAGCTGGCCTTTGACGTGGAAGCCGCCGATCAGAAAGTTGTAACCCGTGTCCTTCAGGTACTGAAACACGGAGCGTGAGTCCTGTCCCATGAGGACGGCATGCGAAGGATCGTAGTGAATACGGAACTGGTCGCCCACACCGTGCCGCTCGCAGATGCGATGCAATGCGATCCAGGGCCCGGGAGCGTAGGCGATGTTGTTGTGCCAGTGGTCGGTGACATTCCAGCCCGGCATCGGGCATTGCTCGACCCGGAAGGTGAGGCCACGTGCCTTCACTTCCGCGAGCAGCGGCACGAATACCTCCTCGAACATCACGAGATTGGCATCCATGCCGAGCTGTGGATTGCGGCCGACGAAACCGGTCACGGCGTCGGCGCCGAGGAGAACCGCCGCATCGAGCACCCGTAGCATCAGCGCGTACTTCTTGCGGCGGATGGCTTCGTCGGGCGCGAGCATGTTATCGAAATACGCGAGATCGGAAAGCCCTACCCCGCTCGCACGCATCGCACGCGCGACGCGCGCCGCACGCTCCTTCGTAAACGGCCGCCGCAGGTCGAGTGTATTGGCGACCGGCTCGAGCATCGCCGCGGCCGGAATGTCGGCCTCCGTGGGGTGGAGCGCCGCCGACAGCTCGATGTTCGGACAGCCGAGCGTGCGGGCGAACTCCAGCCACTCTTCGATGGCGAGATCGGCGTCGGCGTCGCGCTGTTCGCGCGGTGTAAGCTCCTGCAGCGCCGCGGTGAGGATGCTGAGCCGCATGGGTCTTGGCCGGAAGGCCCGCACCTTGTCGGCCGTGCGCGCCGGTTCGCTGCTAGGCGGCATACGCGACCCTTTCGTTGCGGAACATCGCTGCAAACAGCACGAACACCACCGCCGCGAATCCCGCCGGGTACAACCAGATTGCACGCCAGTCGTGGATGCCGCCCGCGAAATACGCATCGTCAATCAGCCCGGCAACCGTGAAACCGATCAGCATGCCCACGCCGTAGGTAGCAAGCGTGATCAGCCCCTGGGCGGCGCTGCGGTTCGCGGCCCCGGCCTTCGAGTCGGTATAGATCTGCCCGGAAACGAAGAAAAAGTCGTAGCACGCCCCGTGCAGCGCAATGCCGATGATGAGCATGAAGGCGAGCTCATGTGCGTTGCCGAAGGCAAAGAGCGCGTAGCGGCACAGCCACGCCAGCATTCCGAGCAACAGCGTCATTTTCATGCCGAAGGTGCGCAGCAGCGCCGGGATCGACAGCATGAAAAGCACTTCCGACATCTGCCCGATGGTCTGCTTGCCGGTGGCGTTGGCGATTCGGATCTCGGTGAGGAACTGGTTGGCGTTCTGATAGTAGAACGCCAGCGGTATGCAGATGAGAACCGAGGAAACGAAGAACACCAGGAAGTTCCGCTGCCGCAGCAGTCCCAACGCCTCGAGACCGACGAAGCGCCCGAGGCGCAGCCCCTCTGCCGCGGCCGGCAGCGGAGGAGTCGGCGGCAGAGTGAAACTGTAGAGCCCGAGCGCCAGCGAAGCGATGGAGCACATGAGAAAGGTATTGCGCAACGAGCCACGCGCCAGCGCGGGCGGCGAATCCCAGGCGAAAACATAGCTGATCACGAGTCCGGCGACGATCCAGCCGATCGTGCCCCATACCCGCACCCCGGAGAAGTGTCGGGCTGGCTCGGCCATTTGCCGGAACGAGATGGCATTGACCAGGGCGAGCGTCGCCATGTAGAGGATCATGTAGGCGAGGACGCCTGGATAGAACGCGCGAAAGCTCTCCGCGCTGGAGAGAGCAAACAGGAGTGCCGCACCGCCGAGGTGGATGACCCCGAGCAGCCGCTCGGCATTGAAGTAACGATCTGCCACGAGCCCGACGATGAACGGGGCGACGATCGCGCCCCACGACTGCGTCGAGTACGCGAGCCCGCTCTGCGCGCCGCTCGCATGCAGATTGGTGGCGAGGTAGCTCCCCATCGTGACGAACCAGCCGCCCCAGATGAAGAACTGCAGGAACATCATGGCGCACAGGCGAATCCGCGTGGAGGGTCGCATCAGTACACCGCGATCCTCAAACGTCCCGCCACACCGCGCCCGCGCGCGAGCTCTCCACTGCTGCGGCGATGAACCGCAGGCCACGCAGCCCTGCCTGTACCCCGGGGTAGGACCGCAGTGGTGGCTCGCCGGCTGCCACCGCGCGCACGTCGTGGAAAAAATCGCGGTAGAGGTTCGCGAACGCCTCGAGATACCCCTCCGGGTGGCCCGGGGGAAGGCGGCTCGCTGCCTTGGCCGCCGCGCTCAGGTAGCCGTGACCGGTGCGCAGGCGCGACCACGGCTCGCCAGCGCGCTTATAAAGCAGAGTGCCGGGATCCTCCTGATGCCACTCGAGACCGGCCCGCGAGCCGTAGACGCGAATCGAGAGCCGGTTCTCCTCCCCGCACGCCACCTGAGAGCACACCAGCGTTCCGCGCGCCCCACCACTCAACCGCAGCAGAATGTTGCCGTCATCATCGAGGCGTCGTCGCGGCACCCAGGTCGCGAGATCGGCACAGAGCGACTCGACTTGGGCGTCCGTGACGAACTCGAGCAGGTTGGCGGCGTGGCTGCCGATATCGCCGACGCAGCCGGCGAGCCCGGCGCGGGCGGGGTCGGTGCGCCAAAGCGCCTGCCTGTTGCCACGCTCCTCGACCGGCTCCATCAGCCAGTCCTGCGTGTACTCGACCATCACCTTACGGATCTCGCCGAGCTCACCGCCGCGCACCATTTCCCGCGCCTGACGCACGGCGGGGTAACCGGTGTAGTTATGAGTGAGGGCGAAGAGGCGCGTGCCGCCTTCGACCAGCTTCACGAGCTGTCGTCCTTCGTCGACGGAGAGGGCGAGGGGCTTGTCGCATACGACGTGAATTCCTGCGGTCAGGAATGTCTGCGCTATCGGCAAGTGCAGATCGTTCGGCGTCGCGATGATGACGAAATCGATGCCGTCGCGCGCGGCCGCTTCGGCCGCAGCCATCTCGGAGTAGGAACTATAAGCGCGCTCGAGAAACCATGCGGCGGCACTCTCGCGGGCGATGTCCGGCCGCGACGACAGGGCACCCGCCACCAGTTGCGCCTGGCCATCGAGCTCGACTGCGGTGCGATGCACGGATCCGATGAAAGCCCCTTGCCCGCCGCCGACCATGCCGGCACGCAGACGCCTCGCAGGCCGGTCGGTTGCAGGACGGCGGGTGTCGGACATCGCGCTATCGTGCATGGCCCGCTGCAGCTTTTCCACACGGTCAGGCGGGCATATGCGAGGTGAGCTCGATGAGCCACAGCGCGCCGGGAGCCTCGGCAGAGCGCACCTCACAAGTGACTGGCCCCTCGAGCAGCACCGCATCGAGTCTTACGAGCTCGTGGCCGCTCGCGCCGCTGCTCACGAGGAGAGGCGTGAGGGCAATGAGCAGCGCGCTGCCCTCCCCGAGGAAGAGCGACGCGAGGCCCTCTACGACGGCGCGGCTCATGCGCGCCCGCCAGCGGCCGCGCCGGATCATGACGTTGAGATCCGTGACCGCACCGCCGGGTAGCGCCGCCGATACAGCGACGTCACCGGGGAAATGCACTGGAGGCGTGTCAGGCGAGAGAGTCGCCGGTGGGCGGCCGGCAATCATGAGCGTCAGTGAGCCCTCGAGAACGGCCAGCGACCGGTCGATGTCCGGAAATGACGAGAAGGGTCCGCCGGTGCGCACCTCCGCCATGCTCACGCGCCACTCGAAGTCGGCAAGGGCGCTGCCCGGCGGATGGACGGCGACTTCGCGCGTCAGTCCGCCGCCGTTCTTCCAGGGGACGGCGATGCGGTCGGCGGCGCGCAGAATCCGCGGACTCAGGGCCACGCCATCGAGAAGGCGCCACCGCTTTGCTGCGGCGTGCCGTCGGCGATCTCGTAGTACGAGCCCTTGTCCGCGACGAAGATATGCCCGGCGATTTCGAGGCCGCTCGAATCATCGAGCGTCCCCGCGGCGATGCTCACGTAATCGCGCCCCGCGCCCTGCCAGAAGAGCGTCGAGCCGCAACGCCGGCAGAAGGCGCGGCGTGCCTCGGAGGATGACGTATACCACTCGAGGCTGGCATCGCTGAGGAGGTGAAAGTCGGCGTGACGCGCCGCGGTCGCAGCCATGATGTGGCCGGTGGTGCGCTGACATTGTCTGCAATGGCACATGATCACCGGACGCAGCTCGCCCCGGACCTCGTAACGCACTGCACCGCACAGGCATCCGCCGCCGTGCGACGGAGCAGATCCGCTCATGAGCCCCCCTGGTGAGTCAACTTCTGCTTGAGATAGACGAAACTGAGTGCCCACATCTCGGCCGCCTGCCGGTGATCCGCGGCGGCGGCGTGACCGCCGTCAGTGTTCTCGTAGAACAGGACATCGTGGCCCTGCGCTTCCATGCGCGCGGCCATCTTGCGGGCATGCACCGGCGTCACGCGGTCGTCGCTCGTCGCGGTGACAAAAAGTACCGGCGGATATTTCCTGTCCTTGCGGACGTTTTGATAGGGTGAATATTTCATGATCCAGGCGCGATCCGCGGGGCGCGCCGGATCGCCGTACTCTGCCGCCCAGGATGCCCCCGCGCCGATCTGCGTGTAACGGATCATGTCGATCAGCGGCACCTGACAGACAACCGCGCCGAAGAGCTCCGGCCGCTCCACCATGTTGGCGCTGACCAGCAGTCCGCCGTTGGAGCCGCCCATGATGCCGAGCTGCCGGGGCGTCGTGACGCCGCGCCGGGCGAGGTCCTCGGCGATCGCCTGGAAGTCGTCGTACGCTCGTTGCCGATTCCCGAGCAGCGCGGCCTGATGCCAGGCGGGACCGTACTCGCCGCCGCCGCGGATGTTGGCAACCACGAATGCCCCGCCGCGACTCAACCACAGCATGCCGAAATTCGCCGAATATGCCGGGGTCTCCGCAATCTCGAACCCGCCATAACCATAGAGCACCGTAGGTGCCGGACCGGTGGCGCTCCTTGCTCGCGTCACGAAATAGGGAACGCGCGTACCATCGGCGGACGTGGCGAAGAACTGCTCGGTGACGAGATTCGTCGCATCGAAGCGTGCCGGCAGGGACTTGATGGCCGCCGGATGGCCGTCCCCCGCGTCGGCATAGAGCGTGGTTGGAGTCGTATAACTCTCGAAGCGCAACAGCGCCTCGGGTCCCCACGCATCGGTACTGACGACATGAGTCGAGCCGCCGCGCGGCAGCTCCAGCACTGCGTCGCGCCAGGCACCGTCTTCGCCCCGACGGAAGACATGAACGCTCCCGGTGACGTCGCGATAGATCGAGGCATACACGGCGTCCCGCCCGATCTCGACCTCGTCGATCGCGCTGTGACTATCGGGCGTACAGAGGACCGACACCTCACCGGCAGCGTCCTCGCCGGCAGGGCCAGCGCCGTGCGCTGGCTCGCCCGATGCCGGACGGTATGCGATGAGCGAGCCCTTTGGAATCGGCGCTGAGCCCTCTGGCGCCCATTCATCCCGCAGCGTGAAGATGAGCGCGCCACGCTGCGCTCCTTTGAGCTGTGCACCGGTCGGCAACGGCAGCTTCTGCAATGGGCCCTGGGGCGGCAGCAGGTAATACTCCGAGGAAAAGAAATCGACATCGCGCTGCACCAGTGCGATCGTGCCGGAAGGCTCGCGGAACACCACGCCAGTGGAGGACACGTCATTCTGACTGCCCTCATACACGGTGCGTGCCTGCGACAGCGGCTCGCCACGCTTCCATTGCTTGACGATGCGCGGGTAACCCGAGGCAGTCATCGAGCCTGTACCGAAGTCGGTACCCAACAGCACCGTATCCTCGTCCAGATAGGTAGTCGCTGACTTCGCCTCCGGCAACTCGAAACCCGACGGCAGGAAAGCTCTCGACTGCAGGTCGAATTCGCGAACCACGACGGCATCACCGCCACCGCGCGAGAGACTGATCAGACAGCGCCGCAATGATGTATTGCACTCGGCGCCTTTCCAAACCCAGTTCTCGTGCTCGCCGGCTGCCAGCTTGTCGAGATCGAGCAATACCTCCCAGTGCGGCGCGGCCTGGCGATAATCGTCGAGCGTCGTGCGCCGCCAAACGCCCTTTGGATTCGCTGCGTCCTGCCAGAAGTTGAAGGCGTAGCCGTGGTCGAGATCCGCGTACGGGATGCGATCGGTCGCATCCATGACCTTGAGGATCGCGTCGTAGTCCTGCTGATAATCCGGGTCACCCTGCAGAATCGCCGTGGCGCGTGCGTTGTGCGCTCGCACCCACTCGAGCGGCTTCGCGCCGTGGATGTCCTCGAGCCACAGATACGGGTCTGCCTCGCCACCCTCGCGATGCTTCGTGTTATCGACGCTGCCCGCCGCCGCTGCTCCCGCTCCCGTGGAACCTACCAAACCGGCCATGATTACCAGGAGGAGTCCGCGAGACGTCACTCTCGGGCTCCGCCGCCCGCGGAGGAGTGCAGCCGCCGCTCGACCGCATCGAACAACGCCCGCAGGCCGAATGAGACATCCTCGATACGACCGTTCACGAAGAAAGTCGGCGTCGCGCGCACGCCGCTGTCGATGCCTCCCTGCAATTGCTCGCGCACGCGCTGGCGGTACACCTCGTCATCCATCTCGGCAGCGAAGCGCGCCATATCGAGCCCGGTGCGCTCGGCATAAGCGTGCAGGTCCTTGGGTTTCAAGCGGGCCTGATTCTCAAACAACAGATCGTGCATCGGCCAGAAGCTGCCCTGCCCGCCCGCGCATTCGGCGGCCTCCGCCGCGGCGAGCGCGTGAGGATGCACATCCTCGAGCGGAAAGTTGCGAAAGCAGACCCGCACCCGACCCGCGAAACGCTCGAGCAGCAGCCTGATCGCCGGCGCCGCCTGCTTGCAGTTCGGGCATTCGAAATCACCGTACTCGACGACGGTGACCTGGGCATGCGGCGGGCCAAGCGTGTGATCGCTGTTGTCGACCGCAACCGCGAGCTCGAAGGGGACATGTGGCTTCATGGCGCGCCACTATGCGCTTTTCGGCCACCACCGGCCACGGCGCTTACTGCCACGACTCAGTCGGCAGATCCGGCGGCGCTTGTAATGTTCGAATGTAAGTGACCAGCGTCCACACACCTTCGGAACCGAGCGTACCGCCGAAGGCCGGCATACCCTTCGGGCGGCCGTAAAAAATGGAGTTGAAAACCTCGGCGTCGGCGCCACCGTAACGCCAGCGCCCGTCGCCGAGATTCGGGCCGACCCAACCGCTGGCATCCCCTCCATGGCATCCGTCGCAGTTCATCGTCGTGAAGAGCAGTGCCCCGTTGCGGGCGACGGCAGCATCGCCTGCGTGCGGATTGCGCAGCGTCCCTCCCGGGGGCGCGGTATCTCCCGCCGCGAGGTGCGACTCGTAGCGAATCGCCGGGAGTGTGGATGCGGCCTCGAGCGGTGGCGAGCTGCGCTGCCCACATGCGGCGAGTGCCGTACAAACGATGAACGAGGGGAGCAAAAAGCGTCGGGCCGCAAGCGCGCGCCGCAGGCCCTGCACGACCGTTTTAACCGCTCTCATAGACCGAATATCCAAACGATACCGCCCTGGCTCGTATGACGCGCGATTTCCTTGACGTAGTCAGCCGGCGCGCGCACATCGGTCGGGTCGTCCGAGCGCGTGTCGCCCGCGAGCAAGGCCCAGTCGCCACCGAAGCCTGCGTACACGGCCACGTACTGCCGGCCGTCGGGGCCGACGTAGGTCATCGGATTACTGACCACGCCCGATCCAACCTTGAACTTCGAGAGCACCTTGCCGGTTTTTGCATCGACCGATTTGAACCAACCATCGAGCGTACCGTAGAAGGCAACGTCGCCGCCCGTTACCAGGGCACCGCTCCAGTTGGGGAAAGGCTCCTTGTCCTCCCAGACTTTGCGTCCGGTTGCGGCATCCCACGCGAGGAAGCTGCCCATGTAGCCGCCGGGGCCCGCCTTGTAAGGGCTGTTGACGCCGACGTAGGGCGTTCCCTTGAGGAAGGTCGCGCGCGAGACGGCGTAGTCCATGCACATGTTGTTGCTGGAGGTATAGAAGAGATGCGTGCGTGGCGAGTACGCAGGCGGAGATGCCGGGCTCACGCCACCCTCGAGACTCGGGCAGATCCCTTTGATATTCCCCTTCGATACGCCGGTCTGCTGTGATGGCTCGAGTACCGGGCGACCGGAGGCGAGATCTATCGATCGTGCCCAGTTCACCTGAGTAAACGGCTGAGCGAGGAGCACCTTTCCGGTCGTGCGATCCAGTGTGTAGGCGAAGCCATTCTTGTCGAAATGCACCAACGCCTTCACCGTGCGGCCCGCGATCGCGAGGTCCGCGAGGACCATCGCTCCGGTCGCATCGAAGTCCCAGTTGTCGTGGGGAGTGAACTGGTACGCCCAGACCAGCGCCCCGTCGTCGGGCCGTCGTGCGAGCACGCTCGCGCTCCACTTGTTGTCGCCGAGGCGTTGCTCGGCATTGTAGGGCGCGGCATTGCCGGTGCCGTAATAGAAGAGGTCGAGGTCGGGGTCGTAGGCCATCCAACCCCACACCGGCGCCCCGCCTCTGCGCCAGCTGTCGCCGGCCCAGCTTTGGGCACCGAGCTCCGTCCCACTGTCGTAGGGAGGCTTGAAGGTTCCGGGAGTTGCGCGCATCTCCGCGTCCGGGCCAACGTTGCGCGCGCTCCAGACCTCACGGCCGCTCTCCAGGTCGAGAGCTTTGATCCAGCCGTATATGCCGAACTCGCCGCCGGCGGCCCCGACGATGACCTTGCCCTTCACGACGAGCGGCGCCATCGTAGTGGTTTCGCCATTGCCGAGCGCCGCGATTTGAGTCTTCCACAGCTCGCGTCCCGAGGCGGCATCGATCGCCACCGTGTGGCCGTCCAGCAGGTTATAGACAATCTTGCCGTCGGCGTAGAAAGCGCCGCGATTGACGCTGTCGCAGCAGGCGACGCCGAGCGCGTTGGCGTTCACGTCCGGACGGTACTTCCACTTGAGCGGATAGCCATCACGGCTGAGATCGAACGCGTAGAGCACGTTCGGCCAGGGCGTAACGACGTACATGGTGTTGCCGACTACGAGCGGCTGCCCCTCGTGTCCGCCAAGGACGCCCGTCGAGAAGGTCCAGACGGGATGCAGCGTCCGCGCATTCGATGCGGTGATCTGCGTGAGCGGACTGTAGCGGGTTGCAGCGTAGTCGCGAGAAGGCATGAGCCATTGCCCCTCGTCGCTCGCATGTCCGCCCACGGCGCCGCTCGGCGCTGCAGTGCCGGGTGTGACAGCGCTCACGGCGGTGGCAGCCAGCGCGCCGAGCAAAGCGATTAGGACCGCACGCAACATGCCCCTCCCCCACCGGGCATTTCAGAGTCTCAACTCTCGGGCCTCCCCGGCCGCCGGTCAAGGCCCGCCGCTGCAGATGCATCGGAGTCGCAAGGCTTTGTCGCAGCGTCGGGATAAATTCCCAGAAGCATGCGCGTGACACCGTTGGTCCAGCCGAAGCCATCCTGCAGCGGATATTCACCGCCTCCACCCGCGCGATGCGTGTCGATCACGTCGTACTTCTCGACGAGCTTGCCGGTTTCCGCATAGACGCGCGCAACGCTATGCAGCCAGCGGCAGGCGAGCTGCGCCGCAAGTTTTCGCTCCCCATAGTGCCGCAGGCCCGACACGGCAATCCACTGAAGGGGCGCCCAGCCATTGGGCGCATCCCATTGCTCCCCGGTGTGCACCGTCGTCGTAACGAGTCCGCCTGCCTGCATGAGCGTGCGGCTCACCGTTCGGGCCACGGCGGCTGCCTGCGGCGGGCTCGCCGCGGAGACGAACAGCGGATAGAGCGTGGCCGCCGAGACGCCGGACACTCGCCTGGCCTTGGTCCAGCGATAATCGAGGTACGCTCCCGCGGACTCATCCCACAGGTAACGATCGATCGCACGCCTTCTTGCCGCAGCCCGGTGGCGGAATTCGTCGACGCAAGCCTGGTCCGATTGCTGTGCACAGCCCTGGCGGATGGCATTCTCGAGGCCAAGCAGCAGGCTGTTCAGATCGACCGGGATGATCTCGGTCGTATCGATCGTCGAGCGCGAACGGCCGTCAGCGAACCAACGGGAGCTGAAGTCCCAGCCACTCTCGGGAGCCGCGCGGATGTCGCGGAACACCTGTGAGGCCGCTCGCCCGCTCATGCGCGCGAGCTCGGTGTCTTCGCGATAGGACTCATCCCGCGGCGTGTCACGATCGTCGAAGTAGCGGTTGAGGATCGACCCATCCGGCAGTGCCACCACGCGCCGATGCGCGCCGCCGGCGGCCAGTCTCTCGGCGCCCTCCATCCAGAAGGCGTATTCGTTCCTCAGCTGCGGCAGGTACTGTGCGCCCCCGCCCGCGAGCGCGGCCATCTCGAAGAAGAATGGCGGTTGGGAGCGGCTGAGGTAGTAGGTACGCGTACCGTTTGGGATGTGGCCGTAAGTGTCGATGAGATAGGCAAAGTCGCGCGCCATGTCGGCGACCAGGTCGCCCCGGCCACTTTGGCGCAGCCCGAGCATCGTGAAATAGGAGTCCCAGTAATAAATCTCGCGGAAGCGGCCGCCCGGCACGACGTACGGCGCCGGCAATGGCAGGAGCGAGGAGTATTCCGGCGCATCGGGCGTGCTGCGGGTCAACTGGTTCCACAAGCGATCGATGTGAGCAACGAGCGAGACGTGGGTGGGTGGTTCCGTGGCGGTCGTGGACGCCGCAGGCAGCGTGAAGTGCTGCTCGACGAAAGCGCGCAGCTGCTCGGGTGACTGCGGTCTTGAAGCGTGATAGGCGGCCAGAATATCCCCCGGTGCCGAATCGGGGACCGCATCGACGAAAGTCTTGCCGTCGCTGAATGTGCCAGCACTCTGGACCGCCACGAACAAATCCCCAAAAAGCGAATCGGGCGGCGGCGGGTAGAGGTCAGGTTTGGTTGGCTCGCGGCAGTCGGCTGCCGCACCGGTCAGCACCACCGCAACCGTCGCAAACAGGGCCGTCAGCCGCCATGCGCGCCGTCGATGTCTTACCGGCAGTCGTCGAGTGAAGGTGGTCCGCGGCATCATCGCCACACGAAGGTCGTGAGCGATGTCAGTCGTTGTCGGATCCGGGGGTCGCCCCGACTTGCCGGCGCCGCTCGACACGCGCGCCGCTGCGCCTTTCCGCTGTTCCCATGTCCGTGACCCGCTGTTTTCGTTTCCTGCCGCGTCCTGCGTGCTGTTGACGGTGGTCGGGGTCCTGGCTGGCGCCAACGCCCTCGGCCCGCTGCTCCGTCGCGCGCGCAGAGCGCGCATCTCTGCGGCGATCACCCTCACCGGCCGCCCCCCGCAGGACCGGCGGCAGGACGGTATTCAGGCGCAACGCCAGTTCGATCGGCACGCCATCGCGCAGATACTCGCCCAGGCAGCGGGCAATGTACGCGCCCAGGCGGCGATTGCGGCTGCCTTTGATGAACGCTTCGAGCAACGTCCGCGCAGCGGCTGCAGCGTCTGGGCCGCTGCCTTCGACGCGATCGATGAGCTCCGCCCAGCGGGTTTCGGTCACCTCGGTCACGCCGTGATTGTATGGCGGGCGGTGACAATTTCGAACTCGGTTGCATCGGCGCTGAGACCTACCGCTCAGTACTTCTGCCCGAGAGTGCGCGGTTGCTTCGCCCTATCCTGCGCCATATCAGATGACTCGTCCGCCAGCGCCACAACGCTGCGTCAGTGCAACACCGTGAGACCGTGGTGCCGGGGTGACGCCGGGTGCGCGCCTACGGCATCCCTTCCTTCAAGCCGGCTTGATGTTCGCGTTGAGCCGGAAGAGGTTCATCGGGTCGTACTGCTTCTTCACCGCGGTCAGGCGGGCAAAATTCGCGCCGTAGTTGCGGTCCGTTCCCGTGTTGGTGGCGTCGGTGTCGTGCAGGTTCACGTAGTAGCCGTCCGTGAATGGCTCGAGCTTGCTCCATAACGCGTGAACCGCCTTGCGGCCCGGCTCATCCTGCGATGAATCCTTCCAGATTCCGAAGAGCATCATGTTGGCGATGACGGTTCGATGTGAGAACGCGGTGGCGCCGGGCGCGACGTCTGCGACTGCGCCATTCGCGTTCTGAAAATACATGGGAGTACCGCCGCCCGGCTTGTACTCATCGACCAGATAACGGACGAGACCCGGGGAGTAATCGCTCACGAAGCCTCCCTTGAGGTACCAGTGCATTGGATTCACTGGCGGTGTATCGAACTGGGTTTGTACGACCACGTATTGTTGCTGGGTGATCGTGTTCCTGATCGGCTTACCGAAGTGCTGCAGCGGCTCGAGCACCTTGGCACCGCTCTTGAGGTCTCCGGAATAAACGACGTAGATCTGTGCGCCGGTCTTGCCATCTTCGCCCGGTGCCAGACTCAGATCGACACTGAGCTCGCGCGGCGCGCGCGTGATGAGCGACACATAGAACTCGATTGCGTCCTTGAGCTGCGCTGCCGGGAAATCGACGTGCCCGGCGAGAACCGTCGGGTCGAGCGGATGCAGGCGATACTCGAATGCAGTCGCGACACCGAAATTTCCGCCGCCGCCGCGTAGTGCCCAGAACAGATCCGGATCGTCGTGCTCGCTGACGTGCCGCACCTTCCCGTCGGCTGTCACCAGCTCAACAGCGACCAGGTTGTCGCAGGCGAGACCGAACCGCCGCGAGAGCCAGCCAAACCCGCCTCCAAGGGTCAGTCCCGCAACGCCGGTGTTGGAAATCTGCCCAAGCGTCGTCGCCAGTGCTTGCTTCTGGGTCGCCCGATCGACGTGCGCACCCCAGGCGCCACCGCTCACAGAAGCGGTACGTTTGTCCGCACGCACAACGACCGAGCGCATGGGCGACAGATCGATCACCAGTCCGCCGTCGCAGGTTGAGTGCCCCGGAAAGCTGTGCCCGCCGCCGCGTACCGCGAGCAACAGCTCGCGCTCCCGCGCGAAAGTCACGGCGTGCACTACGTCGGCACTGGTGGCGCAGCGGGCGATCAACGCAGGGTGTTTGTCGATCATGCCGTTCCAGACATGGCGCGCCGCTTCGTAATCCGCGTCAGCGGGTGTGAGCAGGGTACCTTTGAGACTCGAGCGAAAGTCGCGAACGGCGGCTCGCTCGATTGTCGTCTGGGCGCCGGACAGCTTTATGGCGCGCACATCCCCGCCCTGCGCATCATCGGCAGCCAGCACGAGCCGGGGTGCCGGCAGCAGACTCGCCGCGCCGGCGAGGCTCATTCCGCAAAAGTCACGCCTTTTCATCTGAGCTCCCCTTTTCACATTGCTTGTTATTGCAGGCGCAATCACAGCTTTGAGGGCCGTCGGGCCAAGATGACCCGGCCACCGAGGCCCCCTGAGGCGGCATTAACCGACTTGCACGGGCGCAATGTCAAATTGCCGGCAGATGCTGCTGCGTTGCAGTTGGGTCTCGGTCAGAACTCCCGGTTAGAACACTCCCAACGCCGGAAATGTCACCGCGACACGACCGCCGTGACGTTGAGTTGTAACTAGCGCTGCTTGATCCTGATACCGACGCCCAAGCAAGGAAGGTCGAACTATGCTGAAGCTGCTGATGATGACGTCGATAACGTGGTCGGCAGTCTCGTTCCTCATGGTCGGGACACTGGGATTCTTACTTCGGCGAAGGGATCAGATGGTGCTCCGAGCCGGCAGGCCGGGTTAAATGAGGCTCCCTTGCGAAGGGTGCCCATTGCGCGCTCCCGAGAAATCCTCGACAAGTCGCCACCGCGGTGAGCCAGTCCGAGCGCCAAGCTGCAGCGCGGACTGCTAGCCTCCCAAGGGTGTGATTCCTCGACTCAGGCGGCTCCCCGGTGAGCCGCCTTCTTTTGCCTGTCGGCTGTGGCAGGCCATGCTGTCAGGAATGCTTGAGGCGGAAGCGACCGCGTCGGATGTTCGTGTCATATGGCGGAGAGGGGGAGATTCGAACTCCCGAAGCTCTTGCGAGCTTGCCGGTTTTCAAGACCGGTGCAATCAACCGCTCTGCCACCTCTCCGTTGCAATCAACTCAACTACTTACGCGCATTCTATCAGGCGACCGAGGGACGCAGGACCTCGGCGGCGCCGACGGACTGAGCACGCAGCGGCTCGCGTTGGTCTGAACGATGACGAACACGACGACGGGCTTGGGCTTCACTCCTGCGCAATCCTTCAGCAACTTAGGGTGTGACGGGATCCAAGCCGGCAGCAGCGTGCCCGAACCCGAGATCTGGCAACTTATGCTCACGGGGGCGCTTCGCATTGATTGCTTATTGCCTGAATCGGGCTGTCTCTGATTCGCCTGCGACAGGCTTCTGGACCCGAACCAAGCGCAGCAACCTGCATCTAAACGCGATTCAGGTCACCTGGGCGCAAATGGCGTTAATTGGCGGCGCAGATGTAGCTTCGCACGCCGTCCACATCGCTCACACGGAAGCCATGTCAAACGATGCTCCGAGCGTGCAATTCAAACGCGACGACTACAGCCACACGGTAAAGCTTGCCAGGGCGATTATTCCGCCAACGAGCATGGCCACCATGGCAAGGACTGTTGCGACGGTCTCGTGAGGAATCATGCCAAGCAGCCTGCGCCCGTACCTGCCCTGTCGCCGTGAGCTGAGTCACGGAGCGAACACACCGCGAAACCGCACAGCGGCGCATATTGCCGACAGGCTGCTAGGCGGAGCAAAGGCTTCGCTGGCCCACTCACCGAGGCTGACTGCTCTTCGATCGGCGACGGTGACTGAATGTCGATAGCCTTCGTCGCCGGTACCAACAACGCCGCCAGTAACGGCTATGAGTGGCCGGCCCGTCGATGTCTGAATATCATCGAACAGTTAGTCGAAAGCGCCCGCAGTCCTGCGCTGCAACCCGAATCCGAGCATGCCGACTAGCCCCGCCACCATCAAAGCGAGCGGACCGGGTTCGGGCGTCGAGACCGCTGTAGTGAATGTGCCTTGAATAAAGTCGTAGCCCTCTACGGAGCCATTGGGAAGCCCCAGGGCGAAGAAGCTGAGCGTCAGCTCCCCGTTGCTTGGGTTTGGCGAAAGGTGGGTGTTTTGTCCGTTGTCTAGGGTTACGGTGAATGGGCCTGCTTCCGCCTGCACCGTGAAAGTGAGGATTTGGCCGTTCGTGGCGCTCGCGGGAAATATAATGTTTTGAGAAGCTGTCAAAGGCTGGCCGGGATATTCCACTGGGCACTCGTTCGGCCCCTGGCAGTAAGTCTGACCTCCAACGGTCACACTTCCACCAACGTCTGCAAAGACAAGCTGCATGCTCGGGTTCAGCGATGTGCCGGGAAGCTCAACAGCACCCGCGTCGCACCAAAAACAATGGGTGTAGCCACCATAGCCGTCTGGGATCTGACTCGCCGTGTAGCCACCCGCGCCCACGTTCACTCCCGGACCTACGAGCGTCGAAGTAACGTTATCGCCCTCCCCAGCATCAATTCCGATTGCAACGGTTTGCGTAACGTTTTGCGGGTAAGCGCAGGGTGACCCTGCCAGCAGAAGAGCGATGGCCCATAGGAAGCGCTTCATGGGGGACCTCCCTTTCGAAGCGGAACTTCGTATGCAGACGAAAGAGTCTACGACCTTAGCTGTCGCGAGTCACCCGGTCATCTCAGGTCTGTTTCTGCGCGATCACACCTGAAGTGCATGGCTGACTGACTCGCGCGGTGCAGAATCCGCGCATGGGTGCGAAAGCGATTCGCCGCGCAGCGGCTCTTACGCTGCTAGCTACGAAATCGGCGAGATCGGGTTCTGTGGCATCGGTTCGTCGAAGTTGACGCCGCAGTTGGGGCAACAGGCAGGGACACCCGACCACTTCGTCGAAGCGCCCAACGGCTTGTCGCACTTGGGGCACTTCATGCGTGTGCGGATGAGGGAACCTCCGACCAGAACCAGCAGCCCGGCTATCCTGACCAGCGAGTACGCTTCCCGGTGCTCGCGCAGCAGGTACCGGTAGTCCGTCAGGGATGCAACGAGAGCCGGAAGAAAAACGAGCGTCAGTCCGATGATCAGGAACGCACGGTTCCAGCGCTGACGACGGTTGAGAAACTCGCGCATGGACTCGTTCATGCGCCGCAATACTACCTCTTCAGCGAGGCCGCGCAGCGCACCTGCAGCCGCCCCGGGTCCCCAACGACGGTGACTTGCTCGCATCAGATCTTCGGGCGACTCTGTTGAACGTCTCCAGCCGCGGGCGGTCCATATCGTGACCGGGGACACGGTGAGCGGACTCCCACTAGCTTGACAATAGCTCGCTCGGAACGGTCCGGAAGCGGAAGCCTATGAAAGGATATCTCGCCCTCTTTCTCCTGCCATTGCTGACGACAGCCGCGCTTGCGGATCCCTCGATGCCCGACAGCCAGAAGCAACCCCGCACCCTGGGTCAGAAGGCGGTATTGCATGTCTACTACTACGCGCCAAAGACCCTGGAAATAACTTACGTGGACTCCTATCTGTTCAAGGACGAGAACGCCTGCAAGGCGGCGCTCGGTGCGGCGCTCGAGATTGCGATGCCTTACGCTGGCTCCGGTGACCTGGTGAGTGCGAAGTGCGTCGGCATGAACCCGCCCGAGGGCATCACGAAACCCGACAAGCCCGAGTCTCCGGACCGGACTGAGTTGTAGGGCGAGATCCCTGCGAGCGTCGCGGAGCGCGGGCGGCGGGCAACTGTCTGCTTACGCGCAGCGTTGCGCTCACGGACAACGCTCGTCGAGGCTCACGCCACAACGCGGGCAGCGCCCGACCGGGGTGCCCAGCGCGAACAACAACATCATGGGAATGACCTTCGAGATCCGATCCGCGAAGGGTCTTCGGCACTTTGGGCAACGCGTGCGCGCGGCGACCAGGAGCGCCCCCGCCCAGACGACGGCGCATGCCCCCTGGAAAGCGAGCGTTTCGCTGCCCTCGCGTGTGCCGAGCAGGGACCCCGCAAGCAGCGCCGCGAGCGCGCCCCCGATTACGCCGGACAGAGCCCACCGGTAGCGACGCCTGAGATAGCTGCCGATCGTCTCAGTCATGAGCCTCCGCCAGGCGTCACCTTTTCGACGTAGCCCGGCAGGCTCGCGCACGCAGCTGAGGTCGCGAGCGCGAGTGCCTTCTGCACGGCAATGTCGAAATCCTTGCGCTTCGGTCCGATTGACACACGGCTGCGGAAAAAATCCGCCCAGAGAAACTCAGCATAAGCAGTGGGCGTTTTGTTGAATCCCCCGGCGTTGCGCACATAGCAGGCGAGCGAGCGGTATGGATCGTCGCGCAGTTCCTGCAGATGACAGGGAATCTCGGTGAACGGCTGGGGCTTACCGTGCTCGTCGATCGGATGGGCCCAGCAGGCAGCGCTCATCCTCGGCCAGAACTGCGCGATCGGCACTTTCGAGAAGTCTTCCTCGACCGAGAAGAACCCGCTCTCGATGCCGGCCTCGGCTGCCGCCCTCGCGAGGTGGTGGTGGTCGGTGATGTACAGCTTGCCGTCGGGACCCCAGACCGCCGGTATCGGATGAGCCTCGAGGACCTCGCGTTGCTCGCTCTTTTTGAGTGCTTCGAGCCTGGCTCGCTTATCGCCGACCTCGATCATGCCCACGGTGATCTGTGTCGGGCGCAGGCGGTGAATCTCGACCTCATGCAGCTTGGCCACTCGAGCTCCGGGCCGGTCAGACACGTCGGGATGGTAACACCCGCGTTCCCGGACTCCTCCGGGAACGCTGCGCGGGGACGAACCCGTCGGCGGTGAGGATGGATCCGGTAGCGGCCCGCTGACGCCGGTCGCCTGCGCGGCGTCTGATGCGCAGTAGCTAGTCGCTTCGGGGAGAGGCGCATGAAGGTGACAGCCTGGGCAGTTTTCGGCTTATTGCTGGTGACGGCGCTGGTGGCGCCAGTCGTGGCCGGTGTTCTAGGCGCCGTACCGGTTCGTGCGGGTGTGGGAGAGCCTCACGTCCGCAGCGTGACCCACACCATCGAGCCGGCTCGCCCACGCCGGGTGGCAGCCCCGGCCCCGCCCGCCGCCCGCCACCCAGGCTACCTGGTCGAGGCACGCATGGGTTGGGCAGTTAGCTGAAGCCCGGTTTCAGTGGGTCGCGACCTCGGGCGCACTCCTCGACTCGGTGCGCGCCGATCGCAGCATGGAGAGTGCGGCGTAGACAACCACGCCGGTCACCAGCCAGCGGATCACTCTCACCCCATCAGGTCTCTTCAAAACGTAGTTAAGGATCGAGAATGCAACCGGCACGCCGATGAAGCTCCCGACGGTGAGTCCGAGTGAGGTCACGTGCGAGAAGCGGCCGGAGCGGAAGAACCCGAGGCTCGCTACCGGCTGCAACATACCGTCGCTGGCCATCATGATTGGATAGGCCGCGATCGGCGCCATACCGAGCAGCGATAGCAGAATCATCAGCGGAGCGTAATTGCCGATGCCGACGCACATGAGCGCTCCCAGCAGTAGGCTGACCACGACCGCGAACGGAAACTTCCAGCCCTCGAGTCCGAGCGCAACGCCGCCGGCTGGAAACGCTCCGAGGTTGCTCATTGCGAAGAAGCTCGCGGCAAGCAGCAGCGCAACGCCCATGAAGAGCTGGATCGCGCGGCGCGGCATCCGGCTCACCACTCCCGCCCCGAGCCACGCGCCGACTGCCGAGCTCGCCACCATGGAGGCCAGCAGCGTGGGCTGCACTTCCACTACGGAGATAAGCAGAAACGTCTCGACGAAAGCCGCGGGATTGAGGCCCACGTTGAGCGTGCCTGGAATCAGCTCATCGGCCACCTTGCCGCGAAACTTGAGCAAGGCGGTCGTTGGTGCAAACGACCCGATACCGAGTGTATCGAGGAAAGTCGTGAGCGCGCCGATCCCGACGTCACCGAGGTCTGGGCGACCCTGCAGGTGGTGACGTCGCACCGCCCACAGCCACCCGATGATGAACGCTATGTTCACCACCACTAGGGCCGTCAGAACCCCAACCTTGGCGCTCATTTGCCCGATCGGCTCACGTACGAAACAAGGCGCGCGATCGCACGCGGCCGCGCAGCCTGGAGAGACCGTCCACCACGCGCAGGTACTGAATCGAGGCGCGGGCGGCGGCTCCGCTCAGGCGGTGGAGCGGAAGCGGAAGAACCGGCGTCACCGGGAAACCCAGCTCGGCCACCGGGGTGCCGAGCGCGCGACGGGCCAGTAACCGACCCATCACGGTCGCCATCGCGACGCCGCGCCCGTTATAGCCCAGCCCGGCGAGCAGCCCCGGTGCGAGCTCGTGCAGATGCGGAAGGCTGTCCCGCGTCATCGCCACCAGGCCACCCCAGTGGTACTCGAAGCCGATGCCGCGCAGCTGCGGATAGATCTCTTCCACGGCGCGGTATTGATACTGCACATCACGTAGTTGCGGCGACTGCGAGAAGGTCCCGCGCGCGCCGAGCACGAGCCGGCCACCGGCGTCGAGGCGGAAATAGCGCAGCAGATGCCAGGTGTCGGACGCCGCCTGACGGTCGGGAAGTATCGTGCTGCGCAGTGCAGCCGGGATCGGCGTCGTGGCGACCTGGAACGACGGCACTGTAACGATCGTGCGTCGCAGCTCTTCGCTGATCGCGTCCGTGTACGCATTGGTGGCAATGATGACCAGCGGAGCGCTCACGCTGCCCTGCGACGTCTCGATGCTCCACGCCCCGCTGAGGCGCGCGAGTCGCAGCGCCGGGCTGCGGGTGAAGATGCGTGCCCCCGTGCGCAGCACCGCGTGCGCGAGGCCCCGGACGTAGGCGAGCGGTTGCAGGTTGCCACCCCGGCGATCGAGCAGACCGCCGCAGTAGCGCGCCGAGCCAGTGAGCTGCAGCACCTCACGTCTCGAGAGCACCTCGATAGCTACGCCGCGGCGCCACCACTGCTCCGCACGCCGGGCGAGCTGCGCCAGCGCGCCGTCCGAGGTGGCGGGTTGGATCCAGCCGGTGCGGATCGCATCGCACTCGATGCCGTGGCGCGCGATCAGATCGAACACCATGTCCGGCCCTGCCGCGGCAGTGGTCACGAGTCGTCCGCCCGCGTAAGGACCCAGCAGCATCTCGATGTTGTCGGGATCGACCTTGACACCCGGGATGACCTGACCGCCGTTGAGTCCGGAAGCGCGCTCGCCGATATCCATCGCCTCGAGAACGATCACCTCGCGTCCGGACTCGGCCAAGTGCAGCGCCGCCGACAGGCCCGTATAGCCGGCCCCGATCACGACCGCCTGAGTACGTTGCGCTCCCTCCAGCATCCCGCACACCGGCCCCGGAGGAGCTGTCTCGGACCAGAGCGATTTCAATGCAATGGGGGTGGCCATGTTGTTAGCAGGTCGTGAGTTGTCCTCCACTATTATGCCCGAGGCCGCAGCTTCCGCCGCTTACACGGTTATGCGAGACTGCGCGAGGGGGGAAGCGATGCGGTTGGCTCATCTGGCGTTTGGAATCATCAGCATGGCGCCGGCGGTACCCGCCATCGCCGTTCCGCCGCCGCTGCCGGCAGAGCATCTGACGGTGCAATCACTGCCTCCCAGTACCCCGCACTGGGTCTTCGTCTTCGACGAGGCTTTCGAGAACGAGCTCGACCAGCGTCTGCTCCTGTTCGACGGCGATACCTATCGCCGACTCGGGCAGATCGATGCCGGCTTCGGGCCGGGTGTGGCTTTCTCACCGGATGGCGCGGTCACGGCGGTGGCTACCACGTATTTCTCGCGCGGCAGCCGCGG
>Ga0307476_10000185_pt1 | contig 59880 bp, 45 predicted proteins | sample atmos_gasesECM2C_2_FD_203314 | JGI IMG/M metagenome (GOLD analysis project Ga0307476, IMG submission 203314) | Hardwood forest soil microbial communities from Morgan-Monroe State Forest, Indiana, United States - atmos_gasesECM2C_05 | ecosystem: Environmental > Terrestrial > Soil > Temperate... | reverse complement strand
ATTCGAATTTCCGCGCCCCGCCGTCGAGAAATGTTTGCATCCACAATTCCAGTGTAAGGAATTGCCAAAGCTGCATCGACCAGTCGTGGCGGCCGCTGCGGTGCTCGTCAATGTAGCGCTGCACCGCGGCCGGCTGGAACAGGCCGCGGTGACGCAGTTGCGTCGGCGAGAGCAGGTCGTCCACCATTCCTTTAAGATCGTGCGCCAACCAATAGTCTACCGGAGCGGCGAAGCCGGCCTTCGGTTGCCGTAGCACTTCACTCGGCAAAATGTCTGCCATGGCTTTGCGGAAGATGTATTTCGTGGTCGGCCGCAGGAAACCCTTCAGCTTCATCCGGGGTGGAATCTTCCAGGCGACAAATTCTGCCAGTTCGCGGTCGAGGAAAGGAACCCGCACTTCGACCGACGATGCCATGCTCATCTTGTCGTTGTAGGTAAGATTAAGGCTGGCCATGAAAATCTTGGTGTCCAGATAAAGCATCTGGTGCAGGAAGTCGGCGTCGCCGACACGGTCGAACGCGCCTCGGTGCTGGCTGGAAGGATCGGACAACGACACTTCAGCCATCATCGCTGAACTGTAGAGTCCCGACTTCTGATCCGCATCGAGATACGTGCAGTTCGTAATGAAGCGGTCGACAGAATTCAACGATGCGCTTCGTCCCATTTTCTTTGCCAGGCGGAGTCTCCCCTTCAGAGACGTGCCGCGCAGGCTCGGTAATGCGGCCAGACCGGCTTCGGCTAGGCGGCGCGCCACCGACGGAATGCGTCCGTAGGCTTGCGCCCAATAGTGCGCTATATGTTTGCGGTATCCAGCGAATAGTTCGTCGCCGCCAACGCCGGAGAGAAGGACGGTCGCTTGCTTGCGAGCCTCGCGACAAACCAGATAGGCCGTGATGATGGCGGGGTCGGCAGTCGGCTCGTCCATGTGCCAGACCAGGCGCGGCAGAAGATCTGTGACATCGGGCTCGACGACAATGCGGTGATTCTCGCATCCCAGATGGCGCGCCAGTCGAGTCGCGACTTCAGGATCGTCGAGAATGGTTTCGCCGACACGATACTTGTGCGGGAAGGTGATGGTGTAGGTTCGGATGGGTTGCTTCGTGGCCCGAGACATCATGGAGACGATTCCCGAAGAGTCAAGACCTGCGCTGAGAAAGGCTCCGATGGGAACGTCGCTCACCATTTGCGCTTCGACGGAATGGCGGAACCGCTCGCGAACTTCTTCGGCCAGATCGTTTTCCGAACGCGCATAGATCTGAAGCGCCGTGGGAAAAGTCAGATCCCAGTATTGCGTGAGCTTGAGTTCTCCCTTGCGCAAAATCGCGTAGTGACCCGCAGGAAGCTTCAGAATGTGGCGGAACATTGTCTTGGGATCGGGTACCCAAAGGAAGGTCAGATACTGGTGGAGTGATGCGGAGTCGAGTTTGGCTTCGATTTCCGGAATCTGTAAGAGAGCCTTGATTTCAGAAGCAAATGCGAAGCGCTGGCCATCGTGAAAATAATAGAAGGGCTTAACGCCGAAGTGATCGCGAGCCAGGAAAAGCGTGGGCGTCGCTAAGCGGAGATCGCAGATGGCGAAGGCGAACATGCCATTCAAACGCTTTACGCAGTCCGGGCCTTCTTCTTCGTAAAGATGAATGATCACCTCAGTGTCGGTGTGAGAAGCGAAGTGGTGGCCCTTGCTTTCGAGTTCATGGCGAAGTTCGGCGAAGTTGTAAATTTCGCCGTTGTAGGTAATCCAAATGGCGCGGTTTTCGTTGCACATCGGCATGTGGCCGACGGGCGAAAGGTCGAGAATGGCCAAGCGGCGGCTGCCCAGGCCGATGTAGGAGCCGTCGGGAAACTTGCGGTCCCAGAGGCCGGAGTCGTCGGGACCGCGGTGCGCCTGGACGTGCGTCATCCGCGCCAACGTTTCCCGATCTCCGCAATTCACCACGCCGCTGATGCCGCACATTTGTTTAAGTCGATTCCTTTCGAGCGGCCTGTGTCTTTAGCTCGTAAATCTTCGCCTTGATGTGGAAAAACTGCACACCTTGCAATCCGCAATAGATCAGGCCGGGGATGCCGTCCAGAAATCCCATCGAGAAGATGTATTTATAAAAGAAAAACAGGACAGGAGAACCCGGGATTGCGAAGAACTTCTTGCGCAACCAGCGGCGACGCTGGGCCTGCGATCCGAACAAAGATGGAGTTAAATCCCTGGCATTGGCTTCTCCAGCCAGCCACACGCGAGCTTCCCAGTTGGAGTACTCATCGTGCTTGCGGATGTAATGGGAAAGTGATTCGACGTTGTGATGAAGCAGAGACTGCTTAAGCCGGGCGGTTTTCTCTTTTGACTCACCCTGCCCTTTAATCACGATGTGCTCGTGGACTTCCATGTCGGCCATGGATTGGTCCTGCTCTTTGAGGCGGCATTCGAAGCGGCCCTTGCCGCGGCGGAACAGCGAAAGCTTGTAGAAATTGGCGCCGCTATGCCGTAGTTCGCGGCCCAGAAAAAACATGCGGAGTGCGATGTAGTAGCCGTCATAAGCGGGATCTTGGATGGCGCGCCGGATCTCATCGGCCAGTTCCGGAGTCAGGGCCTCATCCGCGTCCACCAGAACAATCCAGTCATGGGCAAGAGGCAGAGATTCCATCGCCCACTGGCGTTTCTTGGGCCAGCCTCCCTGATAGTGGAACTGCACGACATGCGCCCCGTATGATTGCGCGATCTGAACTGTGGCGTCGGTGCTTTGCGAGTCGATGACATAAACTTCGCCGACCTCGCGGAGAGATTCCAGGCAGCGAGGCAGGTTGCGGGCTTCGTTGCGAGCGGCAACGATCACCGTCACAGGTAGGAGCGCCGCGGAACGCTCGGCCCGCAATTGACTTGAGTCTTCCAGCTTGGGCATCGAAAACAGAAAGGCTCTCAGCATTCTACTCTGACTGCGGCGCCAGAAGCACGGTCGGTGGCCGGCCGCGGCTATACTGGTATGCTGAAACGTCGGTTGCCACCGCCATGAGTTCGATCGCGCCCCAAAAAGACGAAGTACGGGAGTTCTGGAACGCCGAACCCTGCGGCACACGCTACCTCGAGGGCAAGGAAGATTTCGACGCCCACGCCCGTGCCCGCTACGCGCTCGAGCCATTTATTTTCGACTTCGCGCAGTTCCAGAATGCCCTGGGATTGAAGGTGCTGGAAATCGGCGTCGGCATGGGAGCCGATTATCTCGAATGGTTGAAGGCCGGGGCTCAGGCTGCGGGCGTGGATCTGTCGGCTGCATCCATCGAGAGGGCCCGGCAGCGTTGTGAACTGGCGGGATATCAGCCCGACCTGCGTGTTGCAGACGCGGAGCAGTTGCCCTTCCCTGATAATTCATTCGACGTGGTGTATTCCTACGGCGTAATGCACCACAGTCCAAACACTGCGCAATGCGTCCAGGAGGCGCGGCGCGTTCTGAAGCCGGGAGGACAGGCCAGGATCATGGTGTATCACCACCCCTCGGTTACGGGTGCGATGCTGTGGTTGCGTTATGGAATCTTGCGGGGCAAGTCGCTGCGGCAGTCCGTGTTCGACCACCTGGAGAGTCCGGGCACGAAAACTTACACTCGCGGGGGGGCGCTGCAACTGCTGGATGGATTCCGCGACGTGGAAATGCGGGTTGTGTTCAGCCCAGGGGACTTGTTGTTGCACCAGCCGTCGGCAAAATTTCAGTCCGGGTTCTGCCGCCTGGTGTGGAAGTTGTTTCCGCGTAGGCTGGTGCGGGCGCTCGGACGCCGGGCGGGACTATTTCTGCTGATTACAGCGACGAAGGCCGACTAAGCGTAGCCTTTGCGTCCTCAGCCCAAATGCAACTCACACCAGCGCTGCAATACGTATAGCGACCACGGACGAGACCACGAAACCGTTCCCTGCAGAAAATCCTGCCAAATCCTCTGAACTTGTTTCCCGTCCAGCAGGCCGCCAAGCGGGCCATTGCTGATTCGCTTCGCATCGAGTACGGGTTCGACCTCTGATCGAAGCTCCTGCCGTATCCAATGCTCGAAGGGGAGCGTGAAGCCGCGCTTGGGACGATGGACGATTTCGTCGGGCAGCGATCCGGCCAACGCGTCAACCAGGAGTTTCTTTGGTGTTCCATTCAGTTTCCAATGGCCTGGAAGAGCCAATACGGCCTTGGCCAATTGGTGATCGATAAGGGGAACTCGGACCTCCAGACCCTGAGACATACTCATAAAATCGGCGTCGCGTAACAATGTATTCAACATGTAACAGCGCGACTCGAGATAGGAAACGCGATTAACGGCATCGAGCGCACGCGCGCGCTGAAGGCGATCGCGTTGCGATGCAGTGGCCGAGTCGGAGGCAGACGGATCGACGTTCCGCATCAGCAGATCGCGCTGGCTCGCAGTGAACAGCATGCGACTCAGAAAGTAAGGATGCAGAAGGCGGCCGTTGTCACGGGCGAGAGCTGCCAGCTTGCGATTCTGATCGTTGGCGGGAGCAAGCGCGGAAAACGCTGAGGCGAACGGTCCACGAATCGATCCCGGCACATGTTTCCAGAACCGAGCGAAGCGCTCCATACGCGGAACGGTGCGGAAGGTGGAGTAGCCGGCGAAGACCTCGTCCCCGCCCAGTCCCGATAGAGCGACCTTCACACCCGCCCGGCGGGTTTCGCGCGAGACGAAGTAGGTGTTGACCCCATCCATGGTGGGAAGGTCCATCGCGCCCAGGGCGTCAGGAATGGCGGCCAGGACATCGTCCTGGGAAACATTGACCTCGTGATGATCGGTGTGAAACTTGCTCGCGATGGCACGCGAGTGTTGAACTTCAGAAAAATCGGCTTCCCGAAAAACGATGGAGAATGTGCTGGCGGTCACCCCGCTGCGGCGAAGGATGCTGACCAGCGCGCTCGAGTCGATACCTCCAGACAGAAATATTCCCACCGGCACGTCGCTCACCAATTGCAGCCGCACGGCTTCTTCGAGAAGCGGTTGCAAGTGGCCGGCGACGTCTTTTTCGTTTTCGGCAGAAAAAGAATCCGAGGTTGTCCTCTCGGCAAGGTCGTCCACGAGATCCCAATAAGATGACTGCCGCAGTACGCCACCTTCCCACGTCAGCGTATGTCCAGGCGGAAGCGCATGTACTCCTTCGACCAGGGTGAGCGGGTCATAGGCCGAGCCGAAGGTCAGGTAGTTGGTAACGCCGGCAGGGTCAACACGAGATGGCACCAGGCCAGTCCCAAGGATCGTGCGGACTTCAGAAGCAAAAATAAAGTACGAACCCGATTGAGCATAGTAGAGCGGCTTGATGCCCATTGGGTCGCGGGCGATAAAGAGGCGGTGCCGGGAAGCATCCCAGAGTGCAAAAGCAAACATGCCACGAAATTTGGCCAGGCACGCCTCACCCCAACGCGCATAGGCCTTCAGCAGAACCTCGGTATCGGAGTTACTGATGAAGTTTGTGCCAGCTTGTTCGAGTTCGTGTCGAACGTCGCGAAAGTTGTAGATCTCGCCGTTGTAAACGATCCAGTTGCCGGTTTCGCTGTCATGCATGGGCTGGTGAGCGAGTGCGGAGAGATCGAGGATCGCCAGACGCCGGTTACCCAAGCCAATTTCTACCGGTTCTGGAACGGAATGGCTCAGAAGGATAGTGCCGGAATCGTCGGGTCCGCGATGCGCGAGTGACTGCGTGCCGCGTTCGAGCACGCCGTCGGGGATGCTCGCGTTCCGTGCAACCACGCCGAAGATTCCGCACATAGAGATGATGTCTTTATCAGGTACAACCAAAGCCTAACAGAGGAACGTCTTCGATCGCCCCAACCGACCTTTTCTCCGTTAACGTACTGACTCCGGGCGCTCCGTTAATCCTGGGCGTCATCCCGTTTGGGCGATTGCGGCCGTGGTTCTTAACCCACTAAGATAACTTGTGATCCCGATGAGCCTTCGAAGACTTGCTGAAAACCTGAGCCGAGGAGTTGTGCTGCGGCGGCGTCTCCCCTCAAGGTTTGGGCGTCTGCCTGTGTATGTAACTCCGGAAGCAGGCTTGCGCTACTGGGGATCGATGTCGCGAGTCGATTCCGTGCTGTACAGCATGGCAGAAGAACTCGTAAAGCCGGGTTCGGTTGTTTGGGATGCGGGCGCTAATGTAGGTCTTTTCAGTTTTTGCGCGGCGGCGCTCTCTGGAGCGTCAGGGTTCGTGCTGGCAATCGAGCCGGACTTATGGCTTGCCCATTTGATGACTCGATCCTGTCAGGGATTACCCCGACGTCGGTGTGCGGACGTTGAAGTGCTGTGCGCGTCCGTCTCCGATTCCGGCCGCGTCTCCAAACTAGAGATTGCGCAAAGAGCGAGAGCTTCAAACCACTTGATCGAAGCGATCGGTTCGACCCAAGCCAGGGGCACGCGCGGAACACAGGCAAGCGTTTCGCTGACCCTCGATTTCCTTCTGGATTATTTTCCACCGCCCGCCGTATTGAAAATCGATGTAGAGACGCATGAGGTAAGCGTTCTTCGCGGCGCGTCACGGTTGTTAGAGGAAGTAAGGCCAGCAATTTGGTGTGAAGTCTCGCCGGAAAACTCTCAGGAGATTACCGGCCTGTTGCACGCCGCCGGATACGAGCTTCGGGGAGCGGCAATGCTGCCGCATCCACACATCGATCGAGCATGGTTCCACACCCTGGCGGTTCCGACCGCTTCTTGACTTCTTGACCTGGCGATCGAAGGCATTCTTTTTGTGGGACTCCGGTGCAATTCCAGTATCGTGGTACAGGGAACAAGCGAGTGAGCGAGTCAGTGTTGGGGTAGTTGCGGGTTCAGGGCTGGCTCGGTGACGGAATACTTCAGCAGACACCACAGTGCTCGAAACGCATCCCGCATTCCAATTTTCTTGCCTTCTTCATAGGTTCGCCCACTATAACTGATGCCCACTTCGTAAACTCGCAGCTTTCTCTTGGCAACTTTCACGGTAATCTCAGGTTCGAATCCGAAGCGAGTTTCCTCCAACGGAATCGCCTGCAATATTTCCCGCTGGAATGCCTTATAACAGGTTTCCATGTCGGTAAGGTTCAGGTCAGTAAGGCAGTTCGAGCACAGCGTCAAGAGTTTGTTACCGACTGAGTGCCAGAAGTACAGTACGCGGTGCGGGGCACCTCCCATAAATCGCGAACCGAAAACCACGTCCGCCTTGCCTTCGACGAGTGGTTGAAGCAACTTTGCATACTCCCGTGGATCGTATTCGAGGTCGGCGTCCTGAATAATCACATAGTCGCCCGTCGCCTCGAGGATCGCCCGGTGCAAGGCCGCCCCCTTCCCCATGTTTCGAGGTTGAAGAAGAACGCGCATCCCCGGGTGGGTGGATTGCAATTCGGAAAGAAGTTCTCTCGATCCATCAGTCGAACCGTCATCCACACACAACAATTCGATCTCAAACGGGGTTGCGAACACTGCCTCGACGATCGAGGGGAGTGTTTTACGTTCGTTGTAAATAGGCATTGCCACCGATACTTTCATGCGGTTGGGAAGTTCTGGCAGTGGCGGATAAGGGAGGCTGTAAAACGGTACTTCGTTATTGGATTCGACGCAGTCTGCATTTTATCCACATCTCAATTTTCGACACTAGCTTAATACAGTCGGATCAAACTGCGCAAAAAACGAGGGCTGCCGGTCGATCTCATCAGTGGCGCAACCGTAAGAGGAATGATTCGTATCAGAATTTGCACCCCTACCGATTTTGTATTCTCGCGAAGCATGCGCCCTAGTGGACGGTCACAAAAGAATACACGCCAGCAGGGGCAATGGCCGTCGCCTGGCTCGCGTTGCAAAAGTGTAGAGACACACTCCCCGCCGAGCCCGGATACGCGCTAACCGACAGATTACCTAATGCCGACGGAGGGGTGAGACCCGTAATGACATCTGCCTTATCCACGCCCTTCACGGCGGCCGCTACGTCGACGCAACTCTGAGCTGCAACCTTGGCGGCCTCAATTCTTGCCTTGAATACTCCGATCTGCGACAACGCTGACCCAGAGCCCAGCGTCAGAGTGTTTCCCGGCTCAATCACCACCGGCACGGCAAAAGTCTTATCCTTCACCGTGAGTCGCTCCTTCCAACTTTTTCCGTCGCCAGTATTCCCAATGTAGCTGGAAAGAGACACCGGCGCGCCCATGCTGATCCCCACATGCGCTGGGTTCCCATCCCCGGAGTCGAATCCGATGTAGGAGTCCGTAACATCGCTCGGAGGCCGCTGTATCGCATGCGCGATGGTTTTCTGTGGAGTGGAGTCAACCAGGGTAAGAATGTGTCCGGGAGCGGCGCCCGGCCCCATGAGGATAAGTTTTCCCTTGCGGTTTTGCAGCCCACCGATCGGGATCGGCATTCCAGTCCAGGGATGAGGCGTACTTGCACAACTGATCCACGTCGGGGTCCAGTGCGCTCCGCCAAGAGAGCAGTTATCGGCAACCACCGCCGGCATGAGCGACCCTAGTTCTGAAACTACCGTCGAGGGAGCGGTATCGATGTCAAGGCGCGCAGCCGTCAATAAGCTCTGAGAATCAGCTCCGGAACCCAGTACGATTGGGCCGGGCCAGAACGTGAGCAGCGGAAAGTATGTCGGGGTGGGAGCAACGTTGTAGGAACGCAAAGGAGCGTTTTCATCCTTAAACGTGCAGACTCCGTTCTTGCATGCAGCTGAACGTGCAGCCCCCTCAACCACCGCGTAGTCTCCCACTCCATAAGGAGCCTGTTCAACACCGGAAGGAGTGACCCGCAACAGGTCGAACGATGTGGCGCCGGGGATGTCCGGGGTGGTGACGGTGATCGCCCCTTTTCCGTTGGAGAGCGCACTACCCACGTACAGAGGATTGGAGGAGCCATAAGAACTGTGGCGGGCGACGATGTAATAGCGATAGTCTACCGACCCGGTCGTCGCGTAGGCAGGAAATGCACCCTGCGGTCCCTCGCCTCCCTCAATCGAAACCGGACCTCCCTGCACAAGCACACCCGCACTACCGATATTTCCCGTCGGATTCGTGCACGCCCCAGCCTCCATATATACGTTTGTCATCTTGATATTGCCATACCCGCCGCGGCGCAACCCTCCCCGCAGTCCGTACTGCGCATACCCCTGGATTACGCTGTCGGAAATGTGCAACGTGTTCCCCGCTTGCCAGTCGATTCCGTTCCCAGCGCACTGCAGAGACAGATCCAGATTCTTGAGCCAGCCCACCGCAGACCATTTGTTGAACGGGCCGGGCGCGCTTACATAAGAACCACAGAATTCCGCATCGCATCGAACGCCGTATCCCACGCCCGCGACCAGACCGTCCAGCAAGAAAGATTGATCATCATCAATCTGAACATAACTCCCGAAACTGTTCCCCTTGGATGCGACGCGCCCTCGAACATTGAAAATCTTCGTCGATTGCCCATTCACCTCGATCATCGGAAATGTTCCGCCGGCCACCATCGGCCTGCCACGCGGATTCAGCAACACTATGCTGCCAAACGCACTCGACGATGCAGGATCGCCCACGAACACGCAGGCGTCCTTCATGTAGCATTCGAAGATGGAGCTGGTGAAGTCTATGGTCTGACCTGAGGAGCGTATCGATGCGCGCGCGTAGAGTTTTAATTCCGTTCCCGGAGGCACGACCACCTTGCCCCCCTGAGCCGTTCCCGCCGGATTCGTAGGACTGAACCGTGCTGCAATGGAAGCTTCCTGCAGACCGCTGGTTGCACTCGATACGCTGTATCCTGCCGCGTGCCCCGCACTCGTTGTGAATTTAAGAGTCCCCGGAGTGCCGTCTCCCACGCAGGTTCCCCCCGTGACCTTCACGGCCTCGGAAGCGCCTCCTCCGTCCAACCAAATCCAGTACTCCGGTTCGGAACCCTTCACTCCGGGCGGACACGACTGCATCCTGATCGTGTGCGAGCCCGCGACGCGGAGGTCATCGCTGGGACTCGCCGACCAGTTGCACCGCACCACATTCACCCCCTCGGAATTAACCAGGGATTTCCCGGCGCGATCCCAGTGCGCCCCGCAACCTGAGTCCTGCACGTTCTGATTGCCGCCCTGATCGCCCGCCCGCATCTCACTCCCGTTCTGCCCGCTCTGCCCTCCGGTCCCGTCCCCGCGCAGCTTCCAGATTGACCCCATAGCAACAAGCACGAGCACTGATATCGCGATTAGTAGCTTTTGACGCAGCGTGGTGGGGGTGTGTGACATGCGTTTTCTCCGTGGAGGACCGTGAGCCTCAATCGTCAGGGATGCCAACCGTTCAGGTCAACAAGCCCCTCCAGAAAGGGGCATAAATCACGAATGACCCCTCGTGGCGATGCTTCGGTTGGATGTTGAAGGAATCAAGGCAGTACAATATCGTATCCAGAAATGAAGCGAAAAAGGAACTTCCGAATGTTTCTGGCGGATGCTCAAGCATGAGTACTCCTCCCGAGTTTGATCGCCACGCCCACACATACGACGAGGATATAAATCAAGCACTCTCCGTGAGCGGGGAGACGAAGGATTATTTCGCGCGTGAGCGTGTGCAATGGCTGGGACGGTGTCTTGGCCGGCTGGGACAGACTCCCCGTACCGTGCTCGATTACGGGTGCGGCATCGGCGACACATCGGTATTTCTTCTCGGATTGCTCAAAGCGCAGTCGGTCCTCGGGCTGGACGTCTCGACCCTCTCGCTTGAACGTGCCCGGTCGGCATTCGGTTCCGGCGAATGCCACTTCCTGAGCTTCGCTGAATACCAGCCGGAAGAAACGATGGACCTGGCTTACTGCAACGGCGTTTTCCACCATATCGCGCCCGCCGAGCGAGACGCTGCGGTTGCCTACATTTATCGATGCCTCCGGCCAGGAGGTCTATTCGCACTGTGGGAAAACAATCCCTGGAATCCCGGCACTCGCTACGTGATGGATCACTGTGTCTTTGATCGCGATGCCGTGACAATTACACCGCCCGAGGCTTGCGGGCTGCTCTCCAATGGAGGGTTCGAGATTTTGAGAGTGGACTATCGCTTCATTTTCCCGCGATTCTTGAAGTCACTCCGCTTCCTTGAACGCACTTTATCGCGGTTGCCGATGGGAGGCCAGTATCAGGTCCTCTGCAGGAAACCAACAAAAGCAATGAGGGTGCTCGGTTCTGAAACGGAGGAGCCACGGCGCCAGGCCCAGTGACTGAAACCACACTCGACCTTGAGAAGACTGGACCGGCACGCGCGATGGTTGCCCCTGCTCCGCGTGGACGTATTCCTGCGCTAGACGGGCTTCGCGGAATAGCAATTCTGTTGGTGCTGTTGTGGCATGCCGGTTTCAACGACCCGTTTCCAGGATTCTGGTCGAGTGTGTTCGCGTTCGGCCGGCTCACCTGGAGCGGGGTGGATCTTTTCTTCGTGCTCTCTGGATTCCTGATTGGCGGCATTCTTCTCGACGCCAGGGACTCGACACGGTACTTCAGAACCTTCTACGTCCGCCGTGCCTTTCGCATCCTTCCCTTGTACGGGGTGATCACTGGACTCTATATTTTCCGTCGTCTTCTCTCGCCCAGCGTCATCGTCATTCCGTTGATTTCGTATCCAACTTTCACGCAGAATTTTTGGATGGCGTATTTCGCCACTTGGGGAGGGGCCGGTATGGCGGCAACGTGGTCTCTCGCTGTTGAGGAGCAGTTTTATCTCACGATTCCGCTTCTTGTACGAAAACTCACCAACGCACGGCTTGTTTGGGTACTGGCTTTTGTAGTCGTGGGTGCCCCCATCCTCAGGACGCTTATACTGATCAACTTCGAGCATGGCCGTTTCGCGGACTATGTGCTGATGCCGTGCCGCGCGGACGCGCTCTGCTTGGGCGTTTTGGCGGCCGTACTGGTTCGACATCAGCAGGCCTGGGGTTTCGTGCTTGCGAAACGAAACTGGCTTCGGGGCATTTCCGCGGGGTTGCTCGTTAGCCTGGAATGGCTTGCCCTTGAGAAGTACGGGTGGTCAACAACTCCGATGGCGACGTTCGGGTACTCATTGTTGGCATTGTTCTACACGTGCTGCCTGCTCATGGCTCTGATCGAGACTGGCACTGTAAATCGCATACTCTGCAACCGGTGGTTGATGGGACTCGGCGGGATCGCCTATTGCGTCTATCTTATCCATCTTCCGTTCTTTCAGGCAGGTGATAACCTTGCGGCTCATCTCCCCGTTTTCAGCAGATTTCCGATCCCATACATCGTCCTGGCATTGGCATGCAGATTACTGGCGGTCATCCTGATCTTGGCAGTTGCGAAACTCTCCTGGCGCTTCTTGGAGCGGCCATTGCTGCTTCGGGGGCACGCCTACAAGTATTAGCGGTCCTGGACAATCCTCTCTTGTGGATAAGAATTGAGGTGCGTCGCGTCCCGGTCTGGTTCGAACAGCCACGCTTTGCGGTCTTTGAAATACAACAGCAGCTTCTCGTCCTGCTCGGTGCCGAGTTCGCGGGCCCACGCAATCCTCGCCCCGTCGATGTCCGCCGGGTTGTAGACCCATTCCCCGTGAGGATTGTGGCCTACCGCATAGCGAACCACAATCAGATGCTGGCCCGGCTGATCCGCGAGTTGTCGTTCGACTCGCCCCCGTGCGTCGCTGCCTCGCCCTCGATCCCACGACCATGGGTAAGGATGGTCAGGGTCGTGGACGACATGATAAAGGTTGCCGGCCGTCACGGCGAAGAGCAGCACAATCGCTGCCCGTGACAATGCGATCCCCACTGCCCGGCCTTTCCACCGAATCGTCCGCAGATGCCGAGTCCCCTGCACGACCAGCGCATAGATGACGCACGTGAGGGGCGCTGCATAGTGCGGATTAGAATACACGACCAGAAACAGCCCCACGACGCAGATCACCAGTTCCACCACCAGAAGACGCATCTTCTTGTCTCGAAACACCCATGGCAATAGCAACAAGATCGGAAGTGAACCCGCCCACAAAAACGCTGCCGGAAAAGCGCGGACCTTGTCCCAACTCATTCGCAGCACGTCTCGCGTTGTGCCCCTATACGTGTCTCTTACCCAGCCGTTGTAGAAATCGTCGAATTGCCGGTTGCCATAGTGGACGGGCGCTTTCAACCTCTCCCATAGGAATATCGGGCTATCGTGTTCGTGCAAATAGAGGGAGTGAGGCAGAAGCAACGGGTGTCCCGTCACGCGCCAGTTGTAATAACCCATAAATGCGATGGTAATAAAAAAAACGAGCGCGAGTGGGGCGACCACGTGCTGCATGGTCACGCGCAAGGGCGGCGACCGCTTTCCGCTTAGCCAGTTCAATAGCGCCCCCGCTACCGGCAGGCAGAAAATAAACCCCTCCAGCGGCCGGCTGTTAGCTAGGATTGCAATTCCTAGTCCCATGATCAAACTAAGAATGAGCAGATTATCGCGGACATTTTGCGCGTGCCTGATTCGCGATAGCGCACCCAGTACCAGCGCTCCTCCAATCGCGGCCATTGCGCCGCCCCAATAGCTGTTCATCCAGTAGCTGACGATTCCCAGGTTCAACATCGCCAGCACGCCTCCCAGCAGGGCCCATCGGGCAGGCATCCATCCCTGCAGCATCCACACGACTGCGGAGCACATTGCACTAACGCTTAGCAGCACGCCGATCCACGGGTGCCCGAGCACTTCACCGATCGCCAGCGCCAGACCCTGTGCTGGAGGAAATATTGAGGAATACGTCGGATGGGAGAGTACGTGGAAGGTTTCGAAACTTGGCCACTCGGGATGCGTGGGGTTTGCCAAACGTCCGTGCGCGAATGTGTCTCCCATCAGCAGATAGCTGTAATCGTCATGCCCTGACGGCAGAGGCACTCCCAAAAGCGGCAGCAACGACAAGCGCACACCCATGGTCGCAACGAATACGAGTCCGATCGCCAATTGCTTTCGACTGGCAATCCGGGAGCCGAAATTCTCTACCACCTGGAACCAGAAGTCGCCAAGCGTCGGTGCCCACCACCACACCAGGCAAACGACCAGGACCACTGCCAGTTGCACCAGCAGTCCAGAGTACATTTGAGCGTAGCGCGCAACCATAATCGTTTAGAATAGCCGATCGCACTGCTGTCCGCTGTCGAAAGCAGCAACTTGAATAGAACAAGCGCATTGCGCCAGGGGGTCGTTTCCTTCTCGTGCAATCGCTGGCTCGCTGATAAGATTTCTAACCAAGGAGTGGAAACATGGCTGTGGTGCTCAGGTCAGACTCGGAATCGCGGCTCCATTCCGTGCCGGTGAATATAACCGCGCCGATAGAACTTTCGGTCGTGATGCCTTGTCTCAACGAGGCAGAGACTCTGGAAGTCTGCATCCGGAAGGCCCAGCGGGCAATGCGCGAAGCGAATATTGCGGGAGAGGTCGTCGTAGCCGACAACGGCAGCACTGACGGCTCGATCGAGATCGCGGAACAACTCGGCGCCCGAGTTGCCCATGTGAAGGCGCGGGGCTACGGCAACGCTCTGATGGGCGGGATCGAGGCGGCTCGTGGCAAGTTCATTGTGATGGGCGACGCCGACGACAGCTACGACTTTGGCCACATCCCGCGATTTCTAGAGCAGTTACGCGAAGGTGCCGACCTGGTGATGGGCAACCGCTTCCGCGGCGGCATCCAGAAGGATGCCATGCCCCCGCTACACCGCTATTTCGGGAATCCGGCGCTGACACGGCTCGGCCGCTTGTTCTTCCGGAGTCCAGTCGGAGACTTCTACTGCGGCCTTCGCGGCTTCCGCAAGGATGCCTACGAGCGCATGGGGTTGCGCACCACCGGTATGGAATTCGCCACCGAGATGATCGTCAAAGCAACCTTACTCCGGCTTCAGATTGCCGAGGTGCCGACCACACTCTCTCCTGACGGCCGCAGCCGCCCGCCTCACCTGCGAACCTGGCGCGACGGATGGCGCACCCTGCGTTTCTTCCTGCTCTACAGTCCTCGCTGGTTGTTCTTGTACCCGGGCCTCGCGTTGATGCTGGTCGGGACTCTGCTCGGACTCTGGCTGCTCCCCGCGCCAAGAACAGTAGGAAACGTCACCTTCGACGTGCACACGATGGTGTACGCCGCCGCGTTCGTCCTGCTCGGATTCCAAGCTGTGGCCTTTGCGGTCTTCACCAAGATCTTCGCCATTTCCGAGGGACTGTTACCTCCAGACCCGACGCTCGACAAGCTCTTCCGCTACATCAATCTCGAGGTGGGACTCGTGCTGGGAGCGCTCCTGGTGGCCGGCGGTCTGGGTACTTCCCTTTATTCCGTTGGCGATTGGGGAGCCCGGCACTTCGGCCCGCTGAACTATTCGCACACCATGCGCTTGGTGATCCCGGCCGCGCTACTCCTGATCCTCGGAGCCCAGACCGTATTTGCAAGTTTCTTTGTGAGCGTGTTGGGATTGCGGCGGGTTAATGTTCGCGTCTGACGCGAGCGCCTCTTGGTGCAAGGTGCGCGAACCACGAAGCTAAGACTTCAACCCGTCGGCGGATTACCAACCGATCATGCAAAGTTCCGGCGACGTCCAAGAGAGAATCTCCCGCATGTTGTTATACCAAAGTGTTCTAGATTTCTGACTCATCGCCCCGGCACGCAAACCTATTTGTCGCGCCCACCATACCTCCGTAAAACTCTCAAACCGTCGGCGTTCAACTCCTCGCCCGCCGCCGGCGGCTGGTCGAACAGGAACAGCCGGTATGTGGCCGTGAGCCTGCCATCGCCGTAGCGCTCAGGAAACTTGGGTCCGGAAAATGTGAGCCAGGTGCTGTAGCCCATGGCGACGATTCCCATCGCCACGTAAAGAGCGCCTATTCCGTAAACCCCCAATCGTGCCCAACCCAACCGCGCCCACAATGACTGGAGTTCGGCGATGAGCGCCGCAATGACGATCGATAGAACCGGAATAAGATATCGTCCCGCCCCTCCACCCCAAGGCGTGAGCAGCATGCTGCCGAGATAGGAAAGCAAATAAACATCCGTAGTAGCGAGCGAATGCCGGCGGCGATAAACCCCGAGAAGAAGCGGGACCACCACAATCAAGCCAACGATCCATGACACAGACCTGACGGTCGAGAACTTGTTGATCGGGATGTTGAGCGTCAGCTCGCCAAGTTGCTTCAGTCGTATGAACACGATTCCGCCCAACGACCGGGCCAGCCCCCCCTGGTAGGCCTGGATGAACAGACCTCCGTAATAACTCCGGGCGAACCGTCCCCACCAGACTCCGACTGCAAGCGCAACGAACGCGATGCTCCCAATTACGAATCGCCTGTCGCGAAGCCGCCTGCGTACCCAGCCGATCTGCAACATCGACCACCCCAGCGCCGGCAGCAATGTCACTCCGATTGAGCGAGTCAGAGTCGCGGCTATCAGCAGAAAAATTCCTCCCAGCAACCAGGCAATTTGTTGCCGAACTTTGCCCTGCATGGATCCAAAATGTTCGAACGCGGCCAGACTGGCCAGCGATAGTCCGAAGTAAGGAATATCGCTCGCCACCACAGGAGTATGCTTTGTGATCGAGAAACTCAGAATCGTCAAAAGGCATGTGAGCAAGGCAAGACGCTCATCCAGCTGATAGGCTTTTCTTGCGATGGCGTAACTGGCGAGTAGCCCTACCAGGAGCCACCCGCAGTTAAGCGCCACTAGACTCCATGGTCTTGCCATCCCGATTCGATCGAGAGTCGCGATCATCAGCGGGTACCCCAGAGGCCGCATGTTTGCCCTGCCGAGCGCTGCTAAGTTCTCGCCATCAGCCGCAGATGCTGCTGCCGTGAGGTAGTCGATAGCGTCTCCGTCGATCCGGAGTGGACTGAATGCCTGCACTAACTGAACGCCATAACACACGACCAACAGGACAATAAGCCATCGAAGGCAACGGATCGAACGGAAATCGGGAGAGGAAGATAACGAGGAATTATCAATCGGCGTCAGCTGTTTCATATGGCGCGAAATTCGGCTGTGTCTGGCGGTATCTTTTTTGCTGCCGGCTATACACCGGCGGGCGCACGTAGGTCCTCGGTAGGCGTTCTCACTAGACCACGGTCTGTATTTTGCGCGCGGCAGCTTTATTTACAGCGGCGGCTACCTCATCAACGGCGCGGTGTGAAAGCTCAGGGTAAAGCGGGATCGAAAGCACTTGGTTCGCCGCGGCTTCGGCTTGAGGGAAAGCTCCGCGACCATAGCCCAAGTCGGCGTACGCGGGTTGCAAGTGCACCGGCACTGGATAGTGAACGCCCGTCTGAATCCCATCCTCTTGCAGCGCGGCGCGCAAACTCTCGCGATCCTGACTACGGAGGGTGTAGACGTGATAGACGTGACGCGCCCACGACATTTCTTTCGGTCGTTCCACGCCGGAATCTCCGAGGAGTTCGTTGTACTTGCCGGCAAGCGCGCGCCTTGCCTCCGTCCACCGCTCCAGGTGCCGTAGCTTCACACGCAAGATCGCGCCCTGAAAGGCTTCCATGCGGTAGTTGAATCCACGCAGCACGTGATGATACTTAGCGTCCTGCCCCCAATCGCGCAACATGCGGATAGAACGCGCGTATTCAGGGTTGCCGGTCGTTACCGCGCCGCCCTCGCCGTAAGCTCCCAGATTTTTGCCGGGATAAAAACTAAAGCATGCCATGTCGCCAATGCTGCCGACCAGTCGCCCTTTGTATTTCGCACCGTGAGCCTGGGCGGCATCTTCGATTACGACCAGACCATGCCTGCGGGCAATATCCATGATGGGGTCCATATCGGCCGGCTGGCCGTAGAGGTGCACCACCAGGATCGCCTTTGTCCGCGGCGTGATTGCGGCTTCAATCGCGGAAACGTCCATGGTGAAGGACTGAGGGTCAATGTCCACCAGAACCGGCCGTGCCCCGGTATATGCTATGGCCGCAACGCTCGCTACAAACGTAAACGGTACCGTGATCACCTCGTCATCGGGACCTATGCCGGCCGCCAGTAAAGCCAAATGCAGAGCGCTGGTTCCGGAGTTCAGCGCGATGCAGTGCGATGTTCCGCAGTAATCGGCAAACTCCCGCTCGAACTCCGTCACCTCAGACCCAAGAACAAACTGACCGCTGTCTAACACCCCGGCGATGGCACCATCAATCTCAGGCTTGATGCTCTGATACTGCGCCCTTAGATCAAGGTATGGGACTTTGATGGACGAATTTGTCATGGTCACGTTGGCTAGCAAAAATTGACAAGCATTGACGCTCGCAACAATAGTATCGCACGTGACTCAACCGATCGGCGCCGAAGAGATGAGGGTGATGGTGCAAAATATTTCAGGATTAGTGACCAGGGTTTAAACCGTTCTACCGCATTCAAGCTAATGTTTGAAGAGAACCGTCGCAGCTTGACGAATACCAATTGCTGAGGCAGCGGCAAGAACCGGGCCTGCCACCACCAAGCCCCAGACGAACCTTCGATCAGTAGGAAGGTAGCGCTTGAGGAACACCAATGCCCATGGCAGCAAGGGCAATGCAAACCTCGGGAAGTTCGATCTGGACCAAGCTGGAGCGCTATACGTATAAAGCGCAACCGCGTAGAGGATCACGAACCAAGCCTCGGCGGTGTGCGCCTTTGCGTATTGGCGCAACTCCCCGCTTCTGATGGCTACCACGAACGCAATTAGCACGAATAGAATCCAGCCCCATGTAAAAACCAGGTTGGTCCAGGGCGCGTTGCGGGGAAATGTATCTTTGAGAATAGCTAGGAAGGGAAAGCCAAAGGGTAGGCCTCCATGCCAATCGTTCTGCTGGTAAAGAGCCACATTAGCGAGAGGATTGCCTAGATAGTGTTTGACGGGCCAGGCATAGAGCGCTCCGATGGCTAGAGCTGCACCGGTGGCCACGGCGGCGTCACGTAGCCGTCGACGATACAACAGTTCAATTCCGAGTCCGATCAATGCAAATACTCCGAACGGGCGAACCACAGTGGCAAGCGCCCCCAGCACCGCTGCCAAAAACCAGCGGTCGCGTCGCAGCGCAAGGAACGAGCCCAGAAGAAACGCGAGAAACAACGGCTCGGCTCCGCCGAGCAGGGACCGTTGGAACCAGTCGAAACTGAGCAGCGCGAAAAAGATGGCGATCCAACCGTCCCAAAGCCAATAACAGAGGCTAACGGTGACCAGGGAAGCCAGCACGCAAACGACGATGAGGCTGACCGTCTCCGACAAAGTGGTCACCAGAGACACGGTAGCCACAACGTACGGCAGTCCCCAGAACTGCTTCACGACGACACCGGAAAGCTGCCAGTGGCGGATCGCGGCTGCCAGACGGATATAGCCGGAATTGTCCCCGAAATCTTCAACTTTGGACCAGAAGCTTCCGCCGAGAAGAAAAAAAGTGGCTAGAAACACGCCGTACGATATCAACACCCAAACCAGCACACGCGACAGAGTCGGAGGTTCACGCCACGCCGATGCTCTAGAAGGGGCGAAGTCCGCGTTCAAGGGTGTCTTGAGGGATGATGGAATGTTGTTTATCGTAGCACACGCTGCGGCATCGTCTTTCAGCCGCCACTTTTTTGCCTCTGTTCCCATAGCAGATTGATGTCAGTCACTATTTCGCCCGGAACCGAAACCGGAGACAAGAGGAAATCTCGGTGCTCACTTCTCTCGAAATCGAACCGTGAAACTCTGATGTAGCCAGACGGCGTGATCCAGTAAGGCACATAGTTGAGCGATTCAATGACCTGGCGAGTTCGATCGTTGCGATGTTCTTTATTGCGAGGCAGAATTTCGCAGACGATAAAAGGGCGGTCCCGCTTTATGATCCGCGGCATGCCCGCGAGCACATCCGCCTCAAAATCTTCAACGTCAATTTTGATCAAATCCACCTTCATCGGGTGACGAGCCTCATAGTCATCAAATTGGACCGTCTCCACTACGTGACCGGGCGCTCCCTGTCTAACCTGCCAGCTATTGGTGGCCAGCGTTCCCGTAGCCTCGTAGTCTCTGCCTTCGGCCTCAGGTACATAGAGTGTGGCGCGTGCGGTTTGATTGGACAGGGCCAGGTTCTCGCAAACGACACGACCGTTCAATTGGTTCAACGCAATATTTCTTCTCAGGCCTTCGTAGATCGGCAGCAGCGGCTCAAAACCGACCACCTGTATGGTGGGATTCCAAAAAGCAGCCAGCATCGAATAGAAGCCATAGTTTGCTCCGACGTCGATAAAGGTTGCGGAGCGCGCAAAGAAGAAGCGTAAAGTCTCCGAAGTCTCGCACTCAAAACCCTCGAGTCCGTGCCAAAACAACGTGCTGGCGAGTGCAATCCCTGAATTCTTTGCAATTCGCATCGTGCGACCGTTCGGCAATCGAATTGACGCACCATTTCTTCGCACTTTCTTTTCAATCTGCGAGGCTATCTGGCTGCAACCCAAATACACCGGTCTCGTACTCGTCGTCAGGAACAGACTAAGATAGTAATTCTCACGCCAGCGCTTCAGAACTCCGCGAACACCCCCAACCATTCAGCCTCCTTACCGGCTGTATACCATTCACCTGCCGCGAATCGGACGGGATGTGACTCCCACAAGCTTCTAAAGTAGCTCTTCCTACACCTGTTTAGCGATAGTCATCCCGAATTTACACGGTGCGAGTTCGAGGAGTTGTTGAACATGCTGTTTCCAAGTGAAATCCTGCGACCTTCGCAGTCCTTTGGCGGTGAAATTTTTCGCCAGCTCTTCATCCTGCACGAAACGACAGACCTGGTCCGCGAGAGCCGTTGGAGAGATCGAGGGAAAAAACAGTGCGGACTCGCCGCATATCTCACGGTGAACGTCAGTGTCTGCTGCAGTGATGGGAAGGCCGCTGGACATTGCCTCAACCAGGGGATGAGCGAACGACTCTGCGTAGGCGGCCGTGACGTAAATATCGGATGCACGGTAGATGTGATGCAGCAGGCCGTAGGGGACGGAACCAAGTTCGATCACATCTCGCTCTAGCCCCAGTTGCTTCACCAGGCGCGCCGCCGAATCTGCGCTGTACGATCCGGGGTTCGAATCCGAGCGCAGCTTGCAGGTAAGAATCAGGCAGACTCGTCTCGGCGCGAGCCTGTCGCGCAGCAAGGATAGACCGCGGATGAGGGTCTCGAAGTTCCGGTAATAGTTGTAGTGGCTGACGAAAAGCAACCGCAAAGCGCCTTCTGAGGTTTCTAGCGCGCGGCGGGCGGATTCCGGAAGCGGAGTCTGGTCGGCAAAGAACGACTCCGCGTCGAAGCCGTGATGAATCGCTGTCACTTCAACGCCGGTCCAGTCTCGCAACTGGTTCGCAAACGCTCTGCTGGGTGCAACCGTCACGTCGGCCCGTCGAATCGACCGACGGGCGAACTCTGCCTTCAGTTCCGTGTCGAGCCAAATTTTATAGTCGCCGCGGTTGCGCAGATCACGCTGGAAATCTCGCGAAATATATAGCGCGTTACGGCTGAGAAGGATTTGAGGAACAGGAGAATTCCATAGCGCGAAATTGCCCGTCGAAAGCAACACCTCGGCGCCGGCCTGGCGAATGAGTTGGGGCAGCCGCCGCTGCTCAAACCAGAAGCGCGCCGCAACGCCACCGGGAGGGTCTTGTTCGACGATAGAGACCCCGCCGTGCTTCGCCAGCTCCGTGCGAAGAGCGGAGCTGAGAAGGACTGTGACTCGGACGTTGTTGCGCGCTGCAAACTGCGGCAAAACATTCCGGACATACGTGAGGCCGCCTCCCGCGCTGGCCGCGAGGGCATTGATAAATAAGTGGATCATCGATTGACGATAAGAGGGCCGGGAGCCGGCCGCAAGATTGGCGCGTATGCGGGAGAAGGGTAACTCACGTTTACTTCGTCGGGGCTGGGAAGCAGGTCCTTGAGAAGAAAGGCCATGATCCAGAAAAATACGCACAAATGGTAGCCCACGGCGAATAGCCAATCCTCAAAGAAAGCGTGCACGAGTCCGGCCATCAGTACCATCGCCATGGGAATTCCAGGATGGTAAACGTTGGCTGTTCTCCTCATCCACAAACACATCTGCACGATCATGCGTACGACCAGGAACAGGAGGAAGACGAAAGGAACTACTCCGAATAGCCCCATGTACTCCATGATGGCGAGGTAGCTGTTGCCGTGCTCACGCAGCGCTCCTGCGCCCGTGTAAATACCCTCCATCACGTCAAAGCTCGTGCCGCCAGTCACCTCCCCAACGTCGCTGGTACCGAAACCGGTGCCAAACCATGGATGTTCTTTGACCAGCGCGATCCCCTCTTCCCAGGGATTCTTTCTGGAACCTAACAAGCCTTGCTCTCGCTTGCCCTTGTAGACGACGTTCTCAGTGGTAGCGGAAACAAAGTCGCTGAACTGTTCCGGTCTCGCCACCGCGGCAATCGAAAGAAAAAAAACGCAGAGGAAGGCACCCCGCAAGAGCAGTCGTTGACGCCTAAGACAAAGGCAAAACACCACGGCTGAGACTGCAGCCGCGAGCAGGCTGGCACGTGAGAGAGAGGAGTAGAGCAGGAGGCCGCAAACCAGCAAGACGGCGCCTCTCCGGTACCTCTCTGCAGGGGTCTGGGCAACCACGAATCCCCATAACAACAAAGGAGCGAGCGCGACCGCCATCACGGCGCCCAGGGAATTCGGGTTCCCCATCAGCGACACTCCGATGATAGCTCCCAGGGCGCAGGCGAAGACCACCACCTCCGAGGCGACAAGCAGGCCGCGCATGAATCGCTCTTCGCGGCCGACAATCGCCATTCTCGCTCCCGTAGAAGCGTAGAGAAAGAGCAGGAACAGGCTCGCAACCTTCAGCAGGGCAATCGTCGGAACGTTCGACATCATCGCCGACGCGAGCGCCGAGCCGACGCAAAACAGCGCAGCGAGATGCAACGCCGTAAAAGCACGTTGCCGTTTTCGCATCCACAAAAAAGCCCCCACCGGAGCCCCAATCGCAAGCACAACCCACCGTACCGACCCGGCCAAACCGGCCAACAGTCCCGGGTCAGAACCAGCCCAAAGAAAGACCACCATCAGAAACGGAAAGAAAACGACCTCAAAGCGCCAAAGGCTGGCCACCACGATCTCGATGAGGATCAAACCTTCAAGATAAATCGGGGTGCCGAAATAGAAGAGATATCGCCGGAGAAACAACAGCATCAACACGACGCCAGCCAGCCAGAGCGCCACCTTAGTGTGGAGTTTCATGACTTATCTCGACAAGCAACGAACGCTGCTTTGGCAATACCCGCGGCACAGGCCTCCGGAGAATACTCCCGAATGCGTTGCAGACTTCGCTCTCCCATCTGACCTCGCAGGTCGTCACCCTTGGCCATCAATTCCATCGAAGAGCATATTCGTCGAACATCACTGACTGGGACGACGAAGCCGTTCCAGCCGTCTTCGATCAGGTCGCTGACGCAACCGGCTACGTCTGAGGCTATCACAGGGAGGCAGCAGGCCATGGCTTCGTTGACCACAAGGCCCCAGGGATCACTGTGAGTGGGGAACACGAGAGCATCGGCCAGCGCATAAAACTCCGCCAAGTGCTGCTTCTGAACAAATCCGAAAAATTTCACGGTTCCCGGGTGAACCAGCGAGGCTCGCCTTATCAACTCCCTCTTCTCCTCACCCTCCCCAACGAAAACCAGTCCAACCGCCGCCCGAATCTCCTCGGCGAGATTCGCATACGCGTCGAGGAGATCGAGTACTCCCTTGGCTCGTATAAGTCGGCCGACGTTGAGAAAGTATCGCTCCGGTACATCAATCCGCCCGCGCACTGAGGCGGAGTTCGTTCTCGCCGTACGCGCACCCTGCGTGAAAAGGTCATTGTCCACCGCGTCGGGCGCCTTGAAGATCAGCTCCGCGGGTGAACCAAGTTGCTGCAGGTATGACTTCGAAGCCTCACCCGGAACTACGAATCCGCGGCACAACCCTAGAAATTTGTGTTTCAGATACTCCACCAACGCGCTTCGCCCTCGATGATCGGAAGCGTTGCTCTCCGTCCACAGCAGAAACGGAATGTTTCCCTTCCTCGCCCAGAATGCCGCCTGCCATGCGGACGGATAGTTGTAGCCGCCGCACACGATCACATCGGGTCGAGCCTGCCGAAGCGCTTTGTCCAAACCACGGTTCAACAGCAGGTTTAAATTTCCCAACCGCAGCCGGAAGGACGGAAGGACATCATAGGAGAAACGGATTTCGTCTTTCGGAATCGTCCACTGTCGCAACTTGGGGTCGGTCTCGGCGAGAAACAACACATGAAGATCCACCTGCGCGTGCGCGGCCAAGGAATTGAAGACCGGGATGCGGTAGGGCGCGATGATCTCAGTGATGATCACTAACCGAGGCTTCATTCCGTGCACTCATGATAAATGTGGCGGAGATGATCCGCCTGGCGAGTGAGAGTAAATCCGTCAAGGACAGTTTGCCGAGCCTGGCCAGAGACGAATTTCCGCAGGGAAGCGTTGCTCAGCAGCGTCGACAACGCGTCGCGCAGTTCCTTCACGTCATCGGTGCCCACCAGCCAACCGTTGGTTCCGTGCTCGACCACTTCCTCAATTCCTTGTCCTCGGCATCCGATCACCGGCTTGCCCGAGGCCATGGCTTCCAGATACACGCAACCCAGCCCCTCATAGCGGCTCGGCAGCGCGAACAAAGTACATTGCTGCATTGCCGACGCGACTTGCTGACGCGAGCGGCGTCCTAAGAAACGTACTCGGTCGCCGATCTGAAGTTGTTGGGCCAGGGTTTGCAGGTGCCCACGTTCGGCACCGTCACCAATGATTTCCAGAGTCACCAGGGGAAAGTCCGCAGCAAGTGTTGCAACCGCGCGGATGAGCAGATCGTGCCCTTTGATCGCGATGAGGTTGCCTACGCTGAGGATGATCGGGCGCTGATCCGAGGGCTCAGGCGCAGGGGAAAATACCTCCGGATCGACACCGTTGTACACAACGGATGTCCGGCAACCGCTCCCCGCGCCTTCCAGAACCTGCTCGCGCACACGCTCGCTAATGCAAATCACTCGCCGTGAGGATCGATACACGCGCTGGGAAATCCTCCGGCACCATTCCCCTGCGCGGCCTCTGACTTGGTTCGTCGAGAATGCATCGAGGCCGTGAACGGAAACCACATACGGCACTCCTAGTTCCACACTCAATAGCATGGCAGCGTGTCCGCAGGGCAGAGGCGCATGAGCGTGGATAAGATCGATCCGGTGCGATTTTTGCAACTCGCGCACTCGCCCCACGATTCTTGCAAACAGGAACGCGCCAGCGGTCGGTAATCCTAAACCGCCAGGCAAAGACAAGTAGCGAAGCCATTCCGCGCGCCAGCCGCATTCCCTGGCGCGAAGCCTGCTGCGATAAGCCGGCTGCACCGCGAAGACAGTATTCACCACACCAGCCTTGGCAAGAGTGTCGAGTGGTTCCGCCACGAAGCAACCTGCGGCATCGTCGTTCTCGCTCGGATAGAAGGGGGTCAGGGTGAGAACGTGAAGCGACCGTACGGTCTGGTTGCCCTGCGCTTGACCTTGAACGTGCGGAAGCTGCGGATGATCCTGGGTCACGCCGGCTCCGCCTCCCGGCAGCAGCGGCTCAGCACGATCGAGCGGAAGAGAACATCGCAGCGATCGGCGCCCGCCTGATGCCCATGAAACAATTGCCAGGCTTCATCCAGACACAGCGCGGGGTCGAAGACTCCGTGGATTGGACGCATCTCAGTGTTTGCGCCGCTTGGCTGCGGCCTCTTCAAACGCTTGTTGCCATTTCGCGGCGATGATGTCCCAGTCGAATTTTTGCGCGTGAGCAATCGCAGCAAGGCTCATGGAGATCCTCAATTGCGAATCTCGAATCAATAAGTCTAACTTCTCCGCCAGCTCATCGTCATTCTCCACAAGAAAGCCTGTCGTGCCGTCAACAACGTAGTCGGGACGGTAAATCTCCATCGCCACGACCGGAAGCCCGCTGGCCGCCGCCTGCCCCAGAACCTGAGGATGCCCTTCAATGACGCTCGGGAAAAGAAAGATGTCGGCGTCCCGCATTTCGTGACCGAGTTGTGGCTGCGAGAGGTGCCCCAAGAACTCCACGTTCGTACATTTGAGTTCGACAGCAAGATTCTTGCAGAGTTGCTCTTCCTCCCCAGTTCCCGCGACGCGAAACTTAACCCCGGGCCAGCGCGCGGCTTGTAGGACGACCACAGGAACGCGCTTGTATGGGCGCAGCGATCCGGCATACAACACGGTCACCGGCTCGCGCGGAATCCGCCCCGGCTCTGAAGGAAAAAAATAACGGCTGTCGATGCCGTCGTGAATCGTCCCCGGATTAATACCAAGTCTTTCCCTGACCAGCTGCGCCAGGTAGCCGTTATTCGCGAAGACCGAATCCGCCTCACGAATATTTCGGATCCTGGCGGGCAAGTATGACTGTGTAGACAGGCCTCCCGAGATCACCGGCGTGACCACGGCAGTGTGCCAGTGAAAGTAGCGGCGCATGCGCAGAAGTGTGGCGTCGAGCGGGCCTTCGCGCGGGAAAAAATATACGTCAGGCACTCTTCTCAAAATATGCAACGCCGTCCGCAGCGTATTTCCATGCCGCCGCCATCGGAGCAGCGTTGTATTTGGCCTTGATGCTATGCGTGCATCGACGGCGCCGTCATGCAGCATCGTAACTGCGGCCCGATCCGGGTCCAGCCGCGCCACGACTTCTTTCGCCGTAAGATTTTGTGCGTTGGTGTCGGCTTCGTCGGCAAACAACGGCGTAAAAATCGTAATCATTCCGGATATAAGACGATCGCTCGCAGCTAGTGAGCCACCGGCGAAGCCTGGTCTGCTGGTTTTTTCCATTCTAGCCGAAGTTCGCTGAGACGCGCCTGTAGGCGCGTCCGCGGATCACGTTGCTCCCTTGATCGCCGCAAATGTTCGCGCGCGATTTCGAGCAAGCGCCGCCGCACCGGCTTCTGGGCAGCAGGTGCAAGCGGTGACAGTTCGCCTGGGTCGGCATCGAGGTCATAGAGATCCTCTGCCTGAGGATCAAAGTCGAGCACGAGCTTGTAGCGTGCCTCCCTGACCGACAACACGCGCGGCCCCATGCGATTCTCCGGACGAAAAGGATTGGTGCAGCCCGCCACGCACTCCGATATTGCGATGCCATCGAAACTCGAACCCTTCAGCAACGCGCCCCAATGGCTGCGGCCCTCGAAGGCTGCTGGAGCGGACAACTGCGCCGCATCTAACAACGTCGGTGCAAGATGCACCATGCTGAACGGAGATTTCGTCACCTCTTTTTTCGCGCTGCCCGGAACTCGCAGCAGCAGAGGCACGTGAATCAATTCTTCCATCAGCCGCGACGGCGGATGATAGCGCCCACCGTGATCCAGGAATTCCTCTCCATGGTCGGCCGTGATGGCGAAGATGCAGTCGTCCCATCGGCTTGAGCCTCGCAGTGTCTCGACAAGGCGCGACATTTGCCCATCGACCCAGCGAATGCCCGCATCGTACAGTGCAACGACTTCGGCACGGTGCCTCGCAAAACGCCGAGGTCCGACATCAGACCGGTTCCAGTAGGAATTCAAATACCGCGCTCGATAGGGCGTGACTGGATGTTGTCCTATTAGCTTTAACGCTCCGTCCTTCGGATAGTAGGGCGAGTGCGGGTCCATCAGGTGCAGCCAGAGGAAGAATGGCGCATCGCCGATGGACGCGAGCCAGGTGCAGGCATGGTCCACAATCACGTCAGCTGCGGGAAAGCGGCGCAGGGTGTCGAGCGAGTCCGCCAGCGGAGTCGCGCGCTGGCAGTACTCAAAGTAAAGATCGTCATAAACCGTTCCCAGACGTCCCATGGACGGACGAATTTTCTGCAATCTCCGATTCAGCCGACTCCCCCAACCGCTGCCATTCGTAGTACTCGCCTTTTCCTCCGGAAGCGGCGCTGGTTCGTCTTCCAAAAAATCGCGGAACGTGTCGAACCCGTGTTCGTAGCCGAAACGCGCTGAAATGTAGGGATTCGCGGCGCCGAACGAAGCCGTCGAATAACCAGCCTGCTTCAGAACGGACGCGAGCGTTGGCTCATCCGGGCCGAGTCCAAGCACATCACGCCCAAGCGCCAGCGGATAGCGCGACGCCAGGATCGCCGGGAACGAGTAGTAGGTCGGCGCCCCGGCAACGATCGCCGCGGGTACCATAAAGCTCTCGTTGGCAAGTGAGTCTAGAAACGGCGTAGTGGGGCGCTCGTAGCCCATGAAGCCGACATGGTCGGCACGCAAGCAATCCACCGTCACCAGTACGATCGATTTTTGCTTCATCTCTCTTGGTGACTCCGAGATTGATCCATTTCAGTTTCATTCACCCGAGCCATCTCGGCCTTCCTGAATTTCTTCCGAATCACGTTCACTGTCGCACTGCTCTCGACCGTCTTGTAGGAACCTTGCATCACCAACTCGCGCAGATCCTCATCGTGAAGATACAGCAGATCAGCGTGCTTCGACTCCAGCGCCGTGAGGAACTCGTCGAGTGCCGCCAGCGTGCGGCTACGAAAATCCTTTACGGTCGAATGAAAATTGATGGAATGCACTGAAACAATCGCCGGGATGCCCCGAGCAAAACAAGCTTCCGCTTGCCGCAGACAGGTCTCGACCGAAAATGCCGCATCCGTCGCAGGTTCGAACTCCACCGTGCGAGACAGTTGCAGAATGTCGTGGCGATCGAAATGCGGCGGAACTGGCGCTCTCGGACCATTCTGCGCCATGCGAATTCCATGTCGCGCCCACGCGCGGTGAGTGTCGTCATTGGCGCGGTAGCCTGGAGCACACGCCGAACGCGGGAGAGTGGAAAACAGCTTGGCAAACGCCCCGACCGTGTGCCCGATCAACTCTGTCTGTTTTTCTGCAGGCAGAAATCGTTCCTCTTCAGGCTGCTCCGGATCCCAGTATTCATACCCGATCCATGGCATGCGCCAGTGAATGTACGGCGTTCCAGCCCGCCAGAGTGTGCGCAACAGATCGGCTCGTTCGCCCTCCATCTGCAAATTGCGCTCCATCGCCGGACGGCAAAAGTGAGTGGTACCGTGCAGGGCCGGGTAGAACACTCCGTCGGCAATTCCGGCATCTAAGGCTTCCCTCCACCCCGCGCGGGTCCAGCTCAGGGGAAGGCCTTCGGCCAGAGACATTAAATGAATCTGCTGAAAAGCTTCAGCGCTCATTTTGGCGAAATCGAGATTGGCCAGGATGCAATTCATCTCGACGCAGGGATGACGGCCGCCGGAATCGCGATGCCGCTTCAATGCTGCGCTAAGGCTAGTGAGATCTTCGGCAGTCTCCAGCGTATAGAAGTCGTAAGGGCGCTCACCGAGCTCGAGCCCCGCCGACCGCAGTTGCTGCAGTCCTGACTGATCGCGCAAACCCGCCCGCCCCCAGTCGTCGCTTTGCAAAAGCACGAGCGGCCGGTCAAAATGAAAGCCCGCGATAGGAAGCAGGTCGAGGCCACGCCGCCAGAGCTTTCCGGCGAATGTCACTTCGCCACCCTCGGCTGGCGGATGACAACCATTTCACAGCCACCCTCCGTGATCGATCCATATTTCAGCACTGCCCACAAAATTGCCCGACCAACAACGGGCAGTTGCGTGAGTCTTGCCACCAAGCGCGTCGATCTCCCGGCAAAACCGGCGGCAGATCGCTTTTTCATAAACTGCTCGCGATGCAGATCCAAAACTGTGTACTCGGGCCCAAGCGCCGTCAACAGGTTCCGCAATCGCGCGTTGGTGGTATAGGTCAGTTGATTGAGCATCGCCGGACTGCGCCCTCGCAGGCGCAGATATATCCTGCCTAGCCCCTTCGGCAGCAATGGCGTCCAGAAAATCTTGTAGTGCGGTTCGTAGAAGCGCAAATAGTTTGGACACGCCACATAAATCACGCCTCCCTTGCGGACGACGCGAGCGGCCTCGCGAGCGACCATACCCTGTTCGGCTACATGTTCGATCACTTGATTCATCACCACCAGATCGAAGCAGGCATCGGGAAAGGGTAAGAGTTCCCCCACCCCACTCACACACACAGGCTCGGCGAGCCTTCGACTCGCAATCTGCAGCGATGTGAGCCTGGCTCCCCGGCCGATTCGATCCGGCTCCAACCCAAACGCCCGCAGGCCCCGACGTCTGCAGGCAACCACGAAGCTGCCGACGCCCGAGCCGAGATCAAGTATCCGCGAGTCGGACGAAATCGCAATATACGATTCGATGTGGCGTAGCGGTATTTCCGCATCGCCGTCGATAAGCTCTTCGACGATCTGTCGTTGAGTCGTCTCCAACTGGATCCCGTTCCAGTTCTCGCGGCGGTACTCCAGAAGCAACGCGCGCAACTCCGAGTCCGCAATGGTGGTGCGAGTAGTGGAATTGTCGTTCATTTTCTTGCAAACGCACTGAAGTTAGCGGCGAGTTCATCGCTCGAACTGCCAGAAAGCAATTCTAACGAGGCAGCCGTGATATTCAACAAAGGGATCAGGGTGAATTGAAGCAATGTCCGGAGAAAAGCAGGCTTGGCGAACATGACCGCACAAACATTGACAGTTCGAAATAATCCGGCAATGCTTGAACCTTCCGCTACAAGTTCCACATCGCTGAACGAACGCAGCAAATATCTCAGACTCTCCGGCAGGAAACGCCAGCGATCGTGGTCCGAATCGCGCGGGAAGACCGCGGGCACACTTAACAGCAGAACTCCGCCCGGTTTGAGCACGCGATGAATTTCTGCGATGGCCGCCGCTGGCTCGGGAATGTACTCGAGCACCTGGGTGCAGATTACAAGATTGAATTGTGCCTCCGCGAAGGGCGCTTGCTCACCTCGACCTACAACATTCACCAGCGGCGTCCGGCGCAAATCGACTGCCACGTAACGACGCACTTTTCCCTCCAGCAGCGGACGGTAGGGCTGAATCCGTCCACCCACATCCAGCACATCAAGATCGTCACCATCGACGTGCGCCAGCCATTCCCGGAAGATCTCACGCCTCCGTCGCAGAACTAGCCAGCTCGGATTGGTCAGCGAAGGATACAGCCGCTCTCTTCCTTCGCGATTGACGGTGTCTAATGTCTCCATGCTTTTTGTGGATTCGAGACGATTGGTCGGACGAGACACAATCCCTAATAGTGCAATCAGAGATATCCCAGTTCGCGCAGCCTCTGTTCAACCAGTCGCTGCTCATCCTCGTCGGAGCGGGCAGCTTCATCGCGCGCCAAATCGCGCAAGACAAAAATCAGCAACTCCTCCAGGCTGACAAACACATGCCCGAATTTCTTCTCAGCCGCCGAGCACAAGTCCGCCGGAAGTTGCACCGTTCTCATCTCTGTCATGCTCTCGCTCCGTTACGGGACAGCGCGCCTTGAATCCGCGACCAGATCGCGGTTGCGATCAAGCGGTCATCGGCGTCCAGTACACCCACGAGAACAACGCTCCAGAACATGCAGTAAGCCAACCCGAGTGTGATGCCGATGGCAAGCCAGTCCCGATGAACTGCGTACGAATACTTTCTCAGCGCCAGGGTTGCAGCCAGGGTGAGCAGGGTTGGCAGCAATAGACGCAAATATCCGCGATTGTACGGAGAAATCCCCAGCGCCTTGCGCACTTCCAGCAGGTTCCAGACGTTCATGCCCACATTGGTCAGCGCGGCCGCAACGGATGCACCGACGATGCCCCAAAGTGGAACCAGTGCAGCACAGCATGCGATCATCATCACCGCCATCGCAATCTGCACCTTGATCAGCCGTTTTTCGTTGCCCGACATCAACAGAAGATAGCCCACGGAACCGACTCCGCAGTTTACCAGTTGCGCGAGCGTCCCGATGATCAGAATCGGCCAGCCCGCCTCAAAATCAGGACCAAAAATGCGCATGAATGGGCGCGCAAAAACCACGAGCACAATCGCGAGCGGCATAGTCAACCCGACCACCCACTTGGTTAGCGACTGAAACAAACGCGCCAGCAAAACGTGGTCCCCGCGTATGTGCAGATCGGAAATGGTCGGAGCAAATATCTGATTGACCGAACTCAAAACCAGGGGGACATAAACCACTACAGCCGCCGCCACTGAGTAGATCCCGACATCGCGCGCTCCGCGGTAGAAACCCAGCGCAATCTTGTCAACCTGCGTCATGGCGAATTCGAGAAAGCCGACACCCAACATGGCCCCTGAGAAAGACCAGACTGCCTTCTCGGGAAGCGAACCGCGTTGCCCAGAGAACCGCGCCTCCTCCGGTGTAAACTTCCGCACAGCCACCAGCAACATTAAACAGACCAGCGCTCCGCTCAGAATCTGTGCCCAGAGATAACCGCGAAGCCCCATTCCCATGGTGATCAGCAGGACGGCAACGAGCATGTTTAACGGACTACCGACAAAATTCACAATTAATGTTCTCAACTCTAGGTCGCGGTATCCCGCCAGAACTTTTCCGTAAAAGCCCGCTAGAACGCTGAACAGCATCATCAAGGCGAACAATGGCAGGTACTGCACCAGCGCCGGAGAATGATAGAAGCGAATCGCGAGGAATCGGCCGAAGGTCAGCAAAACCGCCGCCAGCACAACGTTCGCCGCCAAAAGCAACCCAGCACCACGCCACAGCAGCGCATGCAGTTCCTTGAACTTCCCCGCGGCCTGATAGGCGGCTACAAAACGTACCGCCGATTGCGGCAGCCCCAAAGAGTTGAAAATGCCGATGAATCCGATCAGAGTTACGCCCAGAGCGTAGATGCCCAACGCCTCTGCTCCCAGGACCCGCGCGAGATACACCTTGAAGACGTAGCCGAAGGCAATCGTGAAAATCGTGCCGGCGAAAAATATTCCGGACTGGCGCGAAATGTGCCCGACTTGCGAACGGAATTGCTGGGTGCGGGCGGCAAGGCTCTCCGCTGAGATTTGGACGACCGGTTGATTCAGGAGTGGGTCGTTCATACGACCGGTCTCGCGTCGCCAGCTTCGTGGGATTTGGTCAACCACTGTTCCAGCATCGCCGGATCGACGGTCACTGAGAGATTTAATTTCATCGGCGGCCGATTCTGAAATTCCCTGAGCCGGCTCGGAATTTCCAAAAGCTCCTGTGCGTTCTGCAGAACCTCTCCGATTCCAAAGCGGGCATACTGCTGCGGGTAGTCGTACGGCGAAAGCGACATCCAACCACAGAGGAAGCAGCAAACGCCATTCCGCAAACAGTCCACCACGGTGGTCGATTCGACGGTGATGCCGCACCACGCCCGCGCCATGAGTTCAGACGTGAGTGGGCCATCTACCAGATTTATGAGATTGCGATCCTCGGGCGAGAGGATGTCGTGGACCACTCTGCGCCTCTGCGAAAGGCTTTCGAACGGATGCAGTTTGAGAATGACTCCGTGCCCGCTCTGGCGTGCCACGTGACAGAGTGGCGGCAGGAGTTCGCGATAGACCTGGTCCGCACGCATGCCAGCTAGTTCGTAGGGCTCAGAGAATAAAACAGCCGAAGTCTGAGACGCATGAGGGGACTCCATTACCCCAGATTCGATCGCCCCATCCCTGTTCGCGGGCCTCGGTGCTCCAATGACCACCCTCTCCGCCGGAAGACCGCAGACTCGCACCAGGTAGTCACGTTCCATTTCATTCTTCGCGAGGTACAAGTCGCATGGCAGGGCCTTCAATGAATACCGGCCATCAAATGCCCCGTGGTGAAAATCCACGGTCTTTATCTTTCTCCGGGCAGCGAGCATGACAGGTAACCGCGTGTACAGGTTGCTGTCATCGCCGCACAGAACGCCATCAACTGGTTCGCGCTCAAGCACATCACGCCAGGCATCGCGGGCACTCACACCATTGCGAATCCAATGCGGAAAAGAGTTTAGTAGACCAGCCTGCACCAGCAATCGCAACTCCGGGGATACGCACAAATCTGCTCTCAGTTTCATCCAGCGTTCCGTCAGGGATGTAACTTCCTTACCGGCGGAATCGCCCTTCGCATAACCTGCCAGGTCTCGCACCTGAACGTTCGCCGGCGCGACGAACTGCCTGGCGCTGCGCCGGGTTGCGACCATCAGGAAAGACTTCGCCGGCAGCAGCCGCGCATAGTCAGCAGCCATGCGAGATACGTTTGCATAAGCGCTAGGCAGCAGCACCACCGGTTCGGCGCAACGCCGCGGGCGCGAGGCAACCCGAGAGCGCCAGCGATAGCCGGAATCGTACTTGTCCAGAAAGATCTCGGCGAACTGGCCCACCGAGAAACGCCGCACCAGACCCGCATAGTGCATGGCACGGGCAGCGGAGCGTGCGAGACCACCGGGTTCAAAGGTCCGTAGCGAGGAGCGCAACACAAGCGCCACCATGCTTGCGACTCCTCCGGGCCGTGTGGCCCAAAGCTCCGCCGACGGGCTGATCTCCTTCGCCACCGACAGGAGCGCGGGCAGGGTTAGAGCATAAGGCGCCACCAGCAATGACAGGAGATCCCACCAGTCGATTCCCTCTTCATCTATCAGTTGGCCTCGTCCTGTGCAGAATAGCTCGCGCACATGTTTCGCATCTGCAATCCTATGGCGAAAAGAATCGGCCCGCAACACCGGACAGCCGCACCCGCGCACCCACCTTTCCTCGGAGAACGAAGTAGCCTTTCCCAAGTCGACGATGAGATCCCAATGCTGCTGCGACCAGGGTCCCCGTTCCGGCGAATCTTCGGGCTGTAGCAGAAGAACCCGCAATGGTTTCAGTCGGCCACGTCGTCAAACGCGAGCCGAAACCTCCGCGACTGGCGCCTTATCAAGTTTTGGCGTCTCGCCTTTGATCCGCTCCCAACCCAAGACGTGCTGCCGGACCAGCGAGTAGCGCCTTTGAAATCCGGCTTTCTCCAAACCTCGGATCGATGCAAGGTTGCTGGCCGCACTGAAAATCCATGGACTGTTTCCTCTGTCGCGTGCGCCTTTGGCCAGCAGGCTCACCGTTTGTCCATAATATCCATGGCCGCGCGCGGAGATCGGAGTCCAGCAATCGAAAATCATTACGCATCCGGCAGAAGGCCCGTCCACTTTGACGTTTAGTTCCGAAAGAAAGAATTTGTCGAACGCTGTGGCCCAGGCAAAATGCAACACGGACCCGTTTGCATCCAGCATGGCAAATCCTTCGGCATTTCCGTCACGCAGGCGCGACGCGGAGCGCAATAAGTATGCCAGCGTTGACGGATCGTCGACGTACTGCGATGCCGCCGTGGCCAGGAGGTTCAGATCGAGCGCCTTCAGGGTCGCGTTCGACTCGGGAAGAACCGGGCCGCGCCACTCAAAAAAGCACACCTCCTCCTGCGCCCAAAAAGCTGTTCGGACTCGCTTGACCAACCGCAGGAGCGTGGGAGCAATACCATCGCGGCGCGCGCACTCGCTCAGTTGTCGCCAGCGCCCGGTCAGAGCTCGTGCACGTGCTTCCAATTGGGGAGAAGTCTTGAGCTTTGCCGCGGCGCGATAGCGAAGCACCTCCCGAGCATGTCGCAAGCGGGAACTTCTCAAAGTCACATACAGCGTCTCCCGACTCTGGTTGGCAAAACGTTCCTTGTACTCCTCAGCACCCAGCCCCAGATCAACGGTTCGCAGGTCTGGATTGTCCGCCGCTTCTTCGGTCAGCTTCGCCAGCAGACAGAAACCCGGCGAGTACTTTTCCAGAACCGTTTCGAAGGTGGGCTGGTACCAGAACCAGGTGCCCTCAAACTCGAACCCATAGTTCCACGCATAGGCATTCTCACCCGACATCATGCGCGTGAGTTTCAGCCAGCCGGACGCGGAGAGTAACTTTGCCAACTCCTCCAGAAACAGGCGGCGCTCCGGGCGCGCCATGTTGCTGATACGCCCAGTAGCCAGAAACCGTGCCACGTGAGCCTCGACGAAGTGGGGCAAGATGGGCGCGACTGCATCCCATGAACGCGCGTGATCGAGGCGCACTGGCGCTTCGCGCCCCATCGCATTCAGAAATCGGCGCAGCATTTTCTTCCGCGGCAAATTGGGCTTCTCTCCTGGCCGGCGCTCGAGTTGGGCCAGGGAAACCTGAGAGCATTGGTAGGCCGTGCGCGCAAAGTAAAGGTAGCCGTTCTCCGCCGACGCGCTCCGGATCGCCGCGACCGTATTGGAGTCAGCCGGCAGATTCGTGAGCGTGATATCGCCAATGCCTTGCTTCTTCAAATCGGCCAGCACAGCCGTGACGAAGGCAGGTTTATATTCGGGCAAGGCGATAAAATCGCAATAGTCTCCGGTTGTGGCGCAAAGAAAAGACGCGCTGCGGCCTTCCACGCCGGCAGCGAGCGACGCGACTCCGCACAGGCATTCATTCTCGTCATAAGCCAGAAAAAGCAGCCGCCCCAGCGTGGTATGGTACGCACGTTGCACCGCCAGCGACCACTCATACGTGTAGAAGACCTGTGGCCGATCCACCCGGTGTACGAGCGCATTCCACTGCCGCCGCAGATTTGCATCCTCGGGAATTTCCTGGAGCAAGACGAGTCGCAAGGTTCGATTCACTTCTCGCAAGGTTTGCCGAATACGTAATAGTACCAATCTGTGGAATAGGGATGGCTCGCCCGGGGATAGTCATCCCCAAGGATGCGCTCAGGCCGGAAATGCAAGGCATACAGTTCGTTTACGATACAAGTTGGCGTCCCATAGTGCGTCAGCAGTCCTCCGTGCGCGGAGTCGACCAGACTCCCCTCGCCGCGCCAGAATGCGCCGGAGGGAATTCTCTTGGAGGCACGCAGCAAAGTTGCCCCCGCCGCTTGTGCGAAAGCCAATGCCGACCGTGCTGCCGCGAGAAGAGCCAACCACAGCCAGTACAGAATCTTCGAATCTACCGAGAATCGTCGCGCAGCCTTCTGCAGCCGCTCTTGGTTCCATCGAGGCCGCATCACCACTGCCCGCGAATTGTGCGAAGAGAAAATAAAGACTCCGTCAGCTTTGAGAACGCGCTTAATATGTGCGAAACAGCTTTGCCGCGATTGCTCCGGCAGTACGTAGTCGATGCCGTTGAACGCGAACACCACAACGTCGAATGCACCGTCTGGAAAAATCGACAGGTTCGCAGCATCCGAAACCTTGAATTCCAGGCCCGGAAATTTCGCCCGGCAAGCCTTGACCATGGCTGGAGCGTAATCTACGCCGACGTAGCGCGACGCCCGGCTTGCCAGATACGACGTAGTGCGCCCACCCCCAACGCCAAGATCGAGAATTGCGCTCCCTGTCGGAATGTACGTCTCAAACAGTACTCGCTCGCACGGCGTCAAATAATCCAGCGCCGCGTAGTGGGCAGCCACTTCCGCGGCGTCATAGGTCTCAAGATTCGTAGCGGCGCTCCGCCTCGTCATTTCGATTCCCCGTGAGTCACCTTCGCGCTTGGCGCGTCGCCGCGGGTGATCCGCTGCAGTCGCGCGTAGAAGCCGGAGATGTGGGCCTCGAACTCGGCCAGACTCATCTCTGCTGTAACATGCACACGCGGCAGCGCGAACGCCGGCAGATCAGTGCCCAGTCCACCGCCAAAGTTCAGGAAAGCGGCTTGGTATCCAGCCTGCTCTGCCATCGCCAACACGTGCGCGTTGATGGACTGCGGGTCGCCGAAGGGATAGGCAAATGCCCACACTGGTCTCTCGAGGACAGATTCAAGTCTCATCCGGCTCTTGGAGATTTCAGCGTAAGCCAATTCGGGCGGCAACTGAGACAATACGGGATGGCTCTGGGTGTGACCGCCAATTGTCATTCCGGATGACGCTAGTTCTAGAAGTTCAGCGCGAGTCAGCAATCCAAAGCGGCGGCATGATGCCGAATTTCTGTCTCGCAAATCCAGCCCGGAATTCCTTCCGAATTGAATCCGTGCGGCGTGAAGAAATAATTCGCGTTTACCCGAATCAACTTGCGAAAGCCGCTTCACTGAATTCCACCAGAGTCCGCGACGCTGCATAGTCGACCCCAAGTCGCCCTCAATCCGCAGGTCTTCGGATGAAATCTCGAAATGCCCGGCCGGCGCGTGGAAAAACTGCAGAAACAGTTCTTCGTACCACAGCATCGTCCGCGATTCCTCAGTGGACGCGCCCGTAACGAAGAACAGGCAGCTCACCTTCTCTTGCTGCAGAACCGGCAACATGTCGGTCAGAGAGTTGAGCAGCCCGTCGTCGCAGGTCAACAAGACCGCCCTCGGCGGCAGTTCGAGCTGCCGCTCGCGCCAGGCAAGCACATCCTCGGGCGAAATCACGTTGTAATCCGCTTTCAGCAGACGCAGTTGAAGGCGCAGCACGTCGGGACTGATGAGGTTCCCGTCAAACGCCGAATCAATCGGCTCGTATCCGTCTGGAAGCACTCCGTGATACGTGACCACGGCAAGTCCTTGGGCGGAGGTGCGACGAAAAACACCAGCCAGCGACAATGCCGGATAGAACACCTTCTTCAGGAAGGGACTGACAATCCTCATTGCGGGTCAACCAGCTTGACCTGCTTGACCGCTTCGACCGGTTTGACCAGTTCGACCAGTTCGACCAACTCCCATGTCAGCGGAGTTCCGCGCTCAATGTCGCAGGCGGCCTGGCGGCCTAACACTTCCGCCAGATGGCGCGTGTGCAGCCCGTGTCCTGGACGGATCGAGCGGATATTTTCAGCGGTAAAAAGATCGCCCCGTTTCACATCCTGAACCACAAACAGCGAGCGCCGGAACACCTTGCTGCTCGCTTCTTTCGCGCTGCATCCGAAATAGACTTTACCCAACGCCTTTTCCGTTATCCGAACCGCATCCACCATGGCCTTGAATTCATGCGGCTCCAAAGAGAACGCGCTGTCCGGCCCGGGATCCGATCGCGAAAGCGTGAGGTGCTTCTCAATGATGCACGCGCCCAACGCCACCGCCGCGACCGGAACCTCAATCCCCATCGTGTGATCCGAAAGCCCGGCGGGCACATTGAAACGGCGAGCCAGTTCCGCGATGGTGCGCAAATTCATTTCCTCCGCCGTCGCTGGATACGCGCTCGTGCATTTCAGCAGCGCAATCTCCGTCGCTCCCGCCCGTCGCGCCGTCTGCACCGCCTCCTCGATCTCCTCGACCGTAGCCATCCCCGTCGACATAATCAGCGGCTTGCCCGTCCGCGCCATTTTTTGAATGAGCGGGATGTCCACCAATTCGAACGAGGCCAATTTATGCGCTGGCGTGCCCATCTCTTCCAGGAAATCCACCGCGGTAGCATCGAAAGGAGTCGAGAACAAATCGAGACCAAGCTCGTTCGCCACCTGCTTTAACCGTGGATGCCATTCCCACGGCGTGTACGCTTCACCATAAAGTTCGTGAAGATTGCGCCCATCCCAGATCGTTCCTTTAATCCGAAATTCGGGCCGGTCGCAGGCAATCGTCATGGTATCGGGCGTGTAGGTCTGCAGTTTGATGGCATCGGCGCCGGCGTGCCTGGCGGCGCGAATGATGTTAACGGCCTGTTCGAAATCCTGATGATGATTGGCCGAAACTTCCGCAATCACATACACCGGTTGCCCGGCGCCGATGGTTCGCGCTCCGATTTTGATCGAGGATGTGATCGAGGACGACATGCTCAATCCAACTGTGGACGAACCGAACGCACCAGTTCGAACGCCTCGGCCGCCGCGCAGCCGACCACGCTGCCCCAGCGCGTGGCCACCGCACGCAGAGCCTCTGGTGACCGCGGGTGAGGAAACTTGCGTGCCTCGGATTCGTAACATTCCATCGCCGCAATCTTCTTTTCGAGCGTTCGTGTGATGTCCACAAAAACGTTGGGATGAAACGCCGACTCGATCCGCTGAAAGGCCCACTCTGTCGAAGATGGCACTTCAAACGCATAAATCTCAAGTACCGGCTGTCCAACGACGGGTCGAGTTGCGGTCAAAACTGCCCGGTGGATCACCCCGTGGTCGACGTTGAGGTCCCCGGCGTGATGGGTGTATATAGCTTCCGGCTTTATCCGGTCGACCAGATCTTCCACGATCTTCACGACATCCAACAATGCCACCGTGTCGAGACGGTTATCCGGCAGCTTGTGCAGCACCAGATTCTTCACACCGACTTGCGCCGCCGCCGCGCGCGCCTGCCGGTGCAGTCTGATCAGCTGGCTCTCGTCAGCATCAGCCCGCTGCGCATGTCGCGAAGTTACGCCCTCACCCAGAATGGCGAAGTGCACCTCATGACCTTCGCTTACCAGCCGAGCCGCAGTCCCCCCGCAGCCGAGCACCTCATCGTCAGGATGGGCCGCGATCACCAGGATCTTCACTTGGATGTCTCCTTCGGGCTACCCCGCGTGATGGTAACGTCGGCAACGATGCGCCCATCGTACAGAGCTGGCCGGCTGAATTCGAAGCGAAAGCCGGAGTGGTGCAGGAACGCGCGCGGATAGCCTTCCGCATCGAGCATGCGAATGAAATCATGGAATTCTTCCAAAGAAGTGGGGGTGCCCACTTCACTCTCCTCCGGTTTTCTGCGCTTGAAATTCACCGCCTTGCCTCGCTGCGGAACTGGCTTCGGCTCCCGCCGGATGATACGTTGGATCATCTCCGCGGACAGTCGACCCGCCCGCAAGTAAATTTCTTCAGCGCCCCCATCGAGCGAGAGCGGTTCCTTCATGTAAACGGGGCCCGCATCGAAGTGCTGGCTCATACGCAAAGCCGTCAATTTCGTTTCGCGAAGACCGCGCACAATCAGATTCTGCAGCGGACTTCCACCTCGACCGAAAGGAACGTCGGTCATGTGAAAGCAGACGCACTCATATCGCTCCACCAGTTCGTCAGGAACTTTCCACGACCAGTGCAGAAAGAAAATGTAGCGAGGCATTAACTCACTGACCCGGTCAATGGTGAGATCGGAAGGCGAGTCAATATAGTGCCATCGCCCCGGCAGCCGTACCAGCGCGTCATCGAACAGGCGCCGGTTCCACGGCTTGCAACCCAGCACCAGGTAGGTCTTCGACTTATTTTCGGAAGATTTCTTCATCGATGAGGCCGCCTTAGTGTCCCGGTCGGACGTGTCCTGGATAGGTCAGATGGACTGCGTCACGGGATCGGCCTGTTTCGGAGTCAGTCCGCATACGCATAAAGGAGGCCCGTTCAAAAGCCTTCACCGACGCCACGTTCTCCGCCTTTACGAAGGCGTGAACCCGGACATTGCCGCCCTCTTTCACCAGCGTCTGCACGCCGAGCCGGATAATCTGGCTTGCCATCCCTCGTCGGCGCATCGATTGGTCAACGCTGACATCCACTTCCCATTCACCGTCCTGTCGGACATCAAAGCGTATCTGCCCAAGCGGGGTTGCGTTTTCGTTCTCAGCAATCAGAATAAGACTTCTCTTCCGACCGGGCTTCTCTTCCGGGCGGGGCTTTTCCGGGGTGACCTTTACATCCAATCCAAGTTTCTCGGTAAACCACGCAACGTGAGTCTCCCATGGAATCGTAGCCGAAGAAAAGGACGCCGCGCGCACGTCCGGATCGTTGGCCCATTCCCATAGGAGGCGCATGTCATCGATCCGAGCGCGCCTAAGTCTCAGGACTTCGTAGCCGCGCAGAACAGAGACTACCCGCACGGCGCCGTTGCCGTCCACCAACTCGCGCGAGTGCTGCGAGAGAGATTGGCGAAGTTCGTGGGACCCAACCAACCGCTTCAACTGATCTGCTATCGTCTGGGCGGAAACGCTGCGATCTCCCACTCGAATTGCGCACCCTCGTCGATCCAATTCCCGGGCCACTTCAGTTTGATTGTCGGCCACATCTACGAGCAACGTCGGAAGTCCCATCAGGCAGAGTTCCCAGCAGGTCGATCCCGCAGCGGAAATCGCAACATCAGCCTCGGCCATTGGCTCTGCCATGTTTAGAATGTCTCTCTGCACCCTGATCTTTTGTCCAGACTTTGCAGCAAGTTCCTGCAGCATTACGAAATGCGGATTACTGCCACCGATCACGACCGTGGTTTCCAGCCCATCCAGCCTCGCAAGTGCGAGAGCCTCAATCACACGCGCCGTTAGGTTTTCCGGATCGCTGCCGCCCATCATCACCAGGGCACGATGGCAAACCGCCGACACGTCTCTCTGCCACCGCCCCCACCCGGCAAACTCGCGCCGCAGCAGGCAATACTTCGGACCCAGCAAAAGCCGAGTCTGCGCTTCCTTGTGCAAATACGAATCCGCACTGGCGCTGGCATTTTGATTCAAAACCAGGTCGGCAAAATAATGCTGCGCGTGGCCATAGTCATCGAGGAAAAGAACCTTAAATCCAGCGGCCTTCAAAGCGCGCTGATAGTCTGCCGTGAACTGGTAGCCATCCACAACAATCCAGTCGGACTCTCTCTCGCCCGCCAGGGCGATGGTCTGCCCCGCATCCTCCGTCATACCTGCCGCATGTGAAATGGACACGACCTCACACGACTCGGCGCTAAGCCGTGCTTGAATCGCCGGTGTAGCTTCCGCCATTGCGAAAGCAGCGCGGCCGCCGGCGTCCTGCCACGCCTGCGCCAGCGCCAGACACCGCATGACGTGACCAGTTCCAATCGTAATACTGGCGTCCGCGCGAAGAAGGAGATTCATCGCACCCGGAATACAGGTTGAGCCATCGGCCCTTCAAGGAAGCGTGCAGGATCTGGGCCCACGAGCCACGCTGCGAGCGTTTTAAGCACTTCTGCATACACCTCCAGGGTCTGGTGGATCGCCTGCCGGTCGTGAGCAGCCGTGAGATTGTGCGTGGCCAGCAAGAGCACGCCCCGCTTGACCGCTTCTTGTTGAAACAGGTTTTTCAAAAGCGGACTGGCGGCTCCATTCTGATCGCTGAATTTCAGCAGAGACCATTGCGGACGGCCAACCGCCGAAATGTGCTGCCCCAGGCCAGCCTCCTTTGCCATGGCATTGATTCCTTCCTGCAACATGAGTCCGTTCGATTCGATCCGTGCCAGAGCATCGGTTTGCTCGAGAATGTCGAGCACTTTCATCGCGGCGGCCATCGCCCCAACCTCACCTGCAAAAGTGAAGCTGTAGAAAATCTCGTCGAATGTCCGCATGATATCCGCACGTCCGAGTACGCAGGAAATCGGAAATCCATTTCCCATTGCCTTGCCGAAGCAGGCCAGATCGGGGGTCACTCCATAGAGTTTCTGAGCGCCTCCCAGACCGAAGTGGAAGCCGACGCAGATTTCGTCGAAGATGAGTAGTGTTCCGTGCTTGTGGGCAAGCTCCACGACGCTCTGCAAGAAGCCGGGCCCCGGCTCCACAAAATTCACGGGCTCCATAATTACAGCGGCAAATTCTCCAGGATACTCCGCGAAAAGTTTTTCCAGGCTTCCAAGATCGTTATAAGAAAATGGATGAGTCAAATCTCGCACGGCCTTCGGTACGCCCGCGTTGCGAGTCGTCGAGCCGATATACCAGTCCTGCCAGCCATGGTAGCCACAGCATGCGATGCGGTCGCGACCGGTAAAAGCACGCGCTGCCCGAACCGCGCCCGACGTGGCATCCGAGCCGTTCTTGCCAAAGCGCACCATCTCGGCGCAGGGAATCAGCCGAGTGAGCCGCTCCGCAAGCTGAACTTCGAGCGGATGCGGGAGAGAAAAACTGTGTCCCTCGGCAAGTTGAGCCGCCACCGCCGAGTTCACTTCGTCATGCGCATAACCCAGAATATTAGGCAGAAGCCCCTGCACGTAGTCGATGTACTCGTTTCCGTCCACGTCCCAGACACGACAGCCTTTGCCGCGCTGCAGAAAAATTGGCGCTGCGCCATGCACGTACTGCGTATATCCCTTGCTAAAGGTTTGTGCGCAACCGGGAATTACCTTTTTCGAACGCTCAAGCCATGCTTGCGATTGCGCGAGCGGACGCTTCGGTGCCGCCCCCGCTTCGGCCTGCTGATAAAGACTCTTGTAGTACCCTTCGTTCGTTACCGTTTCCAACTGTATAGTCGCCAAGTCTGGCCTCACCTTCAACAAATCAAGTATCTCTCGCAATCCGAATTCCCTGCTGTTCTTAGAAAATTCTGCATACACTTTCCGCACGAATTCCAGATCGACAGGATGATCGACGGTCCACCGGTACTCCGTCGGGGATACCGGTATCTCGCTCTCCACATTTGCGGTTCGAAACAGGTCCGTGCGCAAGTAAGGCGTAACATGCTCGCGTTCTGAAGGCTTGCTGGCCTCGCGCCAGGCTCGCTTCAACGCCGCGAACGAAAACACCTCAGTGTCGAGGCCATCCGGATAGGTGTAACGCTCGACGTTGCATACGTAATCGCAATCACCGCGTTCGAAACGCGACATTACTTTATCAATAACGGCCGGGTCGATCAGTGGGCAGTCGGCCGTGACGCGGACGATGACATCTGCCTGATTGGCCTTGGCGGCCTGGTAAAACCGGTCCAGTACGTCCTGTTCGCTGCCGCGGAAACAGCCTACATTTTCCTGTTCGCAAAACTGCGCGATCGGATCATCAATTGCCCTGTCTGTGGTCGCGATCACGACTTTGTGGATGTTCTTCGCTCTACGAGTGCGATTCACGACGTGCCAAATCATCGGGTGCCCCGCGAGATCTTCGAGCACTTTGCCCGGGAACCGCGACGACCCCATCCGAGCCTGAATTAGCGCCAGGTTCACTTTACCGCGACTCCCCTTACTGCTGCTCCAACGGAGATCATCTTTCCTTGCGCAGAAGAATCCTTCGCAGCAAACACGACCTGCATCAAAGCGGCAGCCTCCGGGATGGGCAGCGTCGTGGGGTGACGCTCCGCCAGACAATCCAGGAAATGCTTCATCTCGTCGACGTACATTTGATTGATTTCCCAGATCTCGGGCTGGGGAAACGTCGTCCACTGCTTGCTCGCAGCGTCATACCAACGCACCGTTCCGGCATTGAAGTCCCAGACAATGGATCCTAGCTCTCCGACGATCTGACAGCCGCGCTCGTAGGTTCTCTGCACGTAGTCTAAATGGATTTCTGAAATCGCTCCGCCTGCGTGGCGGCACAGGAGAATCGCGACATCTTCCGTCTCAATCTCAAGCGAACTCAGGTGACCCGCGCAGCAAAAAACCGAATCGACATCGCCGAGGTACCAGCGCGACAAATCAATCTCGTGAATGCAATCCAGGATGCATCCTCCGCCGGTCTCGACTAGCGCGGAATAATTGCCCCGGTAGTCGATGTTAGGACGCCAGTCCGGCAAGTAGGAACCGGTGTGGACCCGCGCGAACAGAACCTTTCCCAACCGCCCTTCTTCGAGCAACTGCTTCACCTTGACCGGACCGGGGTGGAAACGCATATTGCATCCCACCAGAGAAACTATTTTCTTGCTCTCAACGAGTTGGGCGATCTCGGAGAGTCCAGCCCCGCTGTGCGAAAGTGGTTTTTCTACGAAGATCGGGAAACCCGCGCGGACAATGTCCAGCGTCTGCTCGGCGTGCAGGTGAGTCGGTGTTGCCACGATGACGAAATTCGGAGCCCATTCCAAGCCGTCCTGCAACCGCGAAAAGCCGGCTAGAGAAAGTTCATCCGCAACTGCTTCGCGTCGCGAAACGTCAGTTTCGACCAATCCCAGAGACTCGACCCCAAGCGTCTTCAGGTTCCTTAAATGCCGGCGGCCGATGGAACCTCCGCCCACGACCAGGGCTTTCATTTCCGCTTCCCGGCTTTTGCCCGGCTGTACTCAGAGCGCAAAAGCCCCATCCAGAGCCGGTCTTTGTACTCTCCGCCCTGAAACAAATCTTCGCGAAGGCGCCCTTCTACCTTGAACCCAACCTTTTCGTAGCATCGCACGGCTGCCTCGTGTTCCGCGAATACGCCCAGATCGATGCGATGAAGATTCAGCCGGTTGAAGCCGTACTCCACCATGAGCTGTGTAGCTTCCAGTCCCACGCCTTTTCCCCAGGATTTTTTTTCGCCAATCAGGATACCGAACGTCGCCGCACGGTGAACCCAACGAATGGGCCCCAACTTCACGTTGCCAACATGCCGCCCCGACTTCTTGTCCGCCACCGCCAGCATTACGTCACTCTTCGAACCGGTAACGCTGCGGTAATAATTTTCCAGATCTTCAGCGGTTGATGGAAAAATTCCAGTCTCGGTGTAGCGCGTCACGTCCGGGTCGTTGAGCCAGCCCAGGTAACGGTCATTTAGATCCTCGCGCTCCAGCGGGCGCAAGACTACCAATGAACCTTTTGCAAACGCCACCTTCCCGGTCAAACGCACGCTCCTCTGATCTCCATTTGATCTTAAGCTGGTCTTCAGCGCGAATAGGTCGAAGAGACCTTGGCGACCGCTGCAATCACATCCTTCACATCCTGATCGCTCATGCCATGAAACATCGGCAGACTGATCAGCCGGGTATAAGCGTCTTCGGCCACCGGAAATTCTCCGCCTTTGTATCCAAACCGCTCGCGATAGTAAGGGTGCGAGTGCACGGGAATGTAATGCACATTCACGCCGATGTTCTCGGCCCGCAGCGCGCGGAAGATCTGCGCCCGATCCGCCGACAACTTCTCCAGATCCAGGCGAATGGGATACAAGTGCCACGCCGGATTTGCCTCGGGCCGCACGGCAGGCGGAATCACGCCCGGAATTTCGCGGAATGCCGCCGTATAAAGCGCAGCGATTTCCCGCCGCCGGGCAAGATTCGCGTCGAGCTTCTTCAATTGCTGGATGCCCAGCGCGCAAACAATATCGGGCAGGCGGTAGTTGAACCCGAGCAGGACCATCTCATAGTGCCATTGCCCCGCGCTTTGCCGCTGGCGCGCGTCGCTCGAGATTCCATGATTGCGGAATCGCTGCAGAGTCTCTGCGAGTTGCAGACTATTCGTGGCGACCATTCCGCCTTCGCCGGTCGTGATGTGCTTCACCGGATGGAAGCTGAACACCGTCATATCGGCGACGCTCCCCACCCGTCGCCCGTCGTACTCAGCGCCCAGAGCATGACAGGCGTCTTCAATCACGACGAGTCCATGCCCCCGCGCGATCTCGAGGATCGGCGCCAGTTCAGCCGGATGTCCCGCGTAATCCACTGGGAGGATCGCCTTCGTCCACGTCGAAATTTTCTTTTCGATTTGCCCAGGATCGAGATTGAGCGTATCCGCACTGACATCTGCAAACACCGGCGTCGCGCCTTGATACAAAACGCAGTTCGCCGTGGCGGCGAAGGTCATGGGCGTCGTAATAGCCTCGTCGCCGGACTTCAGTCCCGCAGCGAATGCCGTTGCATGCAAGGCTGCCGTGCCCGAACTGAAACTGACGGCATGCGCCGCTCCCACGCGTCCTGCGAAAGCTTCCTCAAACTCCGGCACCTTCGGCCCGGTGGTGAGCCAATCTGAGCGCAAAACCTCGACCACAGCTTGAATATCGGCTTCATCCACCGACTGTCGACCGTAAGGGAGAAGATGAGCGCGCACGGGCGATCCACCGTGGATCGCTAGGGTTCGCGGGCTAATTGTCGTTGCACTCATACTGATGCCCTCACAATGACCGGCGCACGATGATGACCTCAGGCTGGGACTCGGGCCGGTACTGGCTGTTCTTCAGACGTGGCGGGCGAGATTAATTCCTGAAGTTCGCGGCCGGTCAGCCAGTGTTCGTTGGTGTCGCTGGCATAGCGGAATCCTTCCGGCAACGGCCGCCCGTTCACCCAGTTGTCGCTCCGCCACCAGGGATGCGCGGGCTGAATGATATAGCGGTCGTCGAGTTCCAGCGTATTCCGCGCCTCGTCTTCTGAAACCAGAACTTCGTGCAGCTTTTCTCCGGGACGAATCCCGATCGTCTCGATCTCGCATCCCGGAGCAATCGTCTCCGCCAGGTCGACCAGCCGCATGCTGGGAATCTTGGGCACGAAAATCTCCCCGCCGTGCATCTGCTCAATGCTGCTCACCACAAACCGCACTCCCTGTTCCAGCGTCAGCCAGAAGCGCGTCATCCGTGCATCGGTCAGCGTGATGCGGCCCCGGCGTTTTTGTTCCTGAAAAACCGGGATCACGCTCCCCCGGCTCCCCACAACATTTCCGTAGCGCGCGCAACTGAAGCTAGTCTCCTGAGCCCCCGCGTACGCGTTTGCCTGGACAAACATTTTCTCAGCGCAGAGCTTCGTGGCGCCATACAGGTTGATCGGATTCACAGCTTTATCGGTGCTCAGAGCCAGAACCTGCCGCACACCCTGATTGATGGCGGCATCAATCACGTTGCGTCCACCCATAATGTTGGTCTGAATCGCCTCGAAAGGGTTGTACTCGCAGGCTGGTACCTGCTTGAGCGCGGCTGAGTGAATCACGATCGTAATGCCCGCGAAGGCCCGTTCCAGACGTCCCGCATCCCGCACATCACCCAGAAAGTACCGCAAGCTCGGATGGTCAAGGCCAGAGGCGCGCATGTCGTGCTGTTTGAGTTCATCGCGGCTGAAGATCACCAGGCGCTTAGGCCGGTAGTCCCGCAGCATGATCTCCACAAATTTCTTCCCAAAAGACCCGGTCCCGCCCGTCACCAGAACTGATTGTTCAGCCCAATTCATCCCATCCGCCTCATCACAACCTTTTGCAAACATCCAAGACTACTTGCGGCGAAACCGCCGGAAGTCTTCCCAAATTTCCATCTGCCAGGCCGTGGTTAAGAACGCCTGGAATCGACGGCCACTGCCTGATCTCACGGTGCCCGCTAAGTATAGCGGACTTTGCCCGAAACGGCGCGTGATCACGACACAATCAGAACTTGCCGAGCAGAATTCGTCGCGGTTCTTCTCAATCTAATGCTAAAATGTCCGACGAATTGAGTGCGAAACAACTCCCTAAGCGACGGACCAGCCTCTTCGACCCGGGATTTGGTGTCAGGTTTACAGGGCTGCGCTATTTGGGCATTTTGCGCAGTCATCGAATCATGAGGAGCGGGCATGGATTCCGGACCACTAGTTCAGGCAGGTAGCCCCATTGTTGGCGAGACCCCAAGTCTTGCCTTAGGGAGACCGGGGGGACCACGCCTCTATCTTGATCCGCCCTCGCAGGAATCCGCCATCGGAGAGTCTCTTCGGATTTTGCAGAAGCGAAAATGGGTGTGGATCTCCTGCCTGGTCACGATCTTCTCTGTCGTCGCGATTGCCAGCCTGAAGATGACGCCGGTCTATGACGCCAACGGCACGATTGAGATCAACAAACCCGATGCCAGTCTGAATTTTCAGAATTCCGCTACCTTCAGCCTGGACTACTACGATCCAACCGAGTTGGAGACGGAACTCAAGATTCTCCAGAGCGATCTGCTGGCCCTGCAAGTGATCCGGGAACTGAACCTGGACCGGCGCCCCGAGTTCTCCGGTCAGGCGCCACCGCCGCCTTCATCCAATCTCGATCTCGCCCCCGACCCGCTGCAGACTGATCCTTCTCGAGCCGCAGCGATGGTCGGAGGGTTCAAAGGGAATCTGCGAGTTGCTCTAAGTCCGAACACCCGCATCATCGAAGTTCACTACCGCAGCTCCGATCCCCAGACGGCCGCTGCTGTCGTAAACACACTGATGAAGACGTATGTTGAAAACAATTTCAAGGCCCGCTTCGAATCGACGATGCAGGCCTCGGATTGGCTGGGCAAACAACTCGTTGACTTGCAGATGAAGGTGGAGACTTCTCAGGAAAAACTCGTGCGCTACCAGAAAGAGCACGACATCCTGGGAGTCGACGAGAAACAGAACATCACGATGACGAAGTTGGACGAACTCAATAAGCAGCTCACTTCCGCCGAAAGTGAGCGAATGGAAAAGGAGGCGTTATACCGCCTGGTTGAGTCCGGCGACCCGGACGCGATCACTTCCAGCGCGGGCGGCCTGGACAATTCGGGCTCGTCGCAATCGGACTCGCAGCTGCTCGAGAGTCTGCTGGCCAAGCGGGCAGATCTCAAGATCCAGACTGCCGATTTGAGTACGCAGTTCGGCCCGTCGTATCCCAAGCTGGGCCAGTTGAACAATCAACTCAAGGAAATCGATTCACAGATTCAGGCCGAGATGAAGCAGATCGCGGGCAAGATTCGAGGCCAATACACGACGGCTGTTCAGCGGGAAAATATGCTGCACGATGCCCTCCAACAGCAGAAGCAGGAAGCCAACAAGCTTAACGAGAGTGCCATCGAGTATAACCTGCTCAAGCGCGACGTTGAAACCAATCGCCAGCTTTATGAGGGACTTCTCGAAAAACTGAAAGAAGCGGGGGTCTCGGCGGGATTGAAATCCAATAATTTCCGCATTGTGGATAGTGCGCGCCCACCGACTGCTCCAGTCGAGCCCAACGTTCCGCGAAACTTAGCTTTTGCGATTGTCCTCGGCCTGACTTCCGGCATTGGACTGGCTTTTCTTTTGGAGGCGCTGGACAACACTGTCCGGACTACCGAACAAGCACATCTGATTTCCGGCCTGGCGTCGCTGGGAATGATTCCGCTCGGTTCCAGGTCTGCCCGCGAAGGCCCCAATCCGAAGCGACTGGTCATCGCGACTTCCAAGGAAGCGGTAGAACTTGTGACCCAGGTCAGGCCGCAGTCGCAAATGGCGGAATCCTACCGCGCTCTCCGCACCTCGCTGTTGCTCTCCAACCTGGGAGCGCCTCCCAAGGTCATTATGGTGACGAGTGCTCTGCCCCAGGAAGGCAAGACGACAACCAGCATCAATTGTGCCGTGGTATTAGCGCAGAAAGGCGTGCGGGTCCTGCTGATCGACGCCGATTTGCGCCGTCCCAGCATCCACAAGACTTTGGGGATGGGGCCGCACAGCGGATTGAGCAATGTGTTGACCGGAAGCACCACGCTCGAGGAGGCGATCACCCGCACCGCGGTCCTTCCCAATCTATTCGTGCTGGCGGCGGGAACTCCTCCGCCCAACCCGGCCGAACTGTTGGCCTCTGCCAACATGAAGGACATCCTGGCCAAGCTGAGTCAGGAATATGACCATATCGTAATCGATACGCCTCCGTCACTGTCTGTAACCGATGCGGTCGTGCTTTCGCCGCGCGCAGATGCCGTTGTGCTCGTCATCCGGTCCGGCCAGACTTCAAAGCAGGCTCTGCGCCGCGCGCGCGACATCCTCATGCAGGTCAACGCCAAGGTCGTAGGAGTGCTACTCAATGCGGTCGACCTGAGGTCTCCGGATTACTATTATTATTACGAGTATCAGGGCAAGTATGCCGCTTACTACCGCGAGGAAAACTCGTCCGGTCACGATGAGGAAAGCGACGAAGGGGACGAGATCTCTCCCTCGTCGAGCAGTGCATAGCCAGAGGCTTTCCAGCCAGGCGACATGAAAATTCCTTTTAAGAGTTCCGCTCGCAAGCAACTGGTCACGGCCGCTGCGGTCGTGTTTTCTATTGCGTACGTTGGCTTGGTGGCGAGCCGGTTCGCGGCCTCGTGGCTGGGAAACCGGATTGAGTTATCCAGCCTTAAAAAAGCTGCCTGGCTCGATCCCGGCAATGCCGATTATCGCAATCACTTAGGCCGGTTCTACGATCTCGTCGCCCGCGATCCTGCGTTGGCGGTTGGGGAATACCGGGCGGCAGTACAACTCGATCCTCACTCCGCACGTTTTTGGTTCGACTTGGCCGGAGCGTATCAGGTTCTGGCAGACACAGCCAATCAGAGCGCCGCCCTGGAAAGAGCAATCCAGGCCGATTCCATGACGCCCGATGTGGCCTGGGAAGCCGCTAACCTCTACCTGGTTCAGGGGGAGAATGAAAAGGCTCTGCGTGAGTTTCGAGTCGTGATGGCAGGCGACCCCGAGCTCGCTCCGGCCGCCATCCGGTTCTGCTGGCATATCGAACCCGACGTGGACGCTCTTCTGCGCGACGTCATCCCACCCCGCAGCGAAGCCTACGTAGCCTTTCTTGGCCTGCTGGAAACAAAACAGGAAACCGCCGGCGCGGCTAAAGTGTGGAACGCAATGATGCAGGCCCATCTGCCCTTCGAGCGGGGATTAGCCTACGACTACATAAAATATCTACTCCAGCACAAAGAAGTCGACCAGGCAGTGCTGGTTTGGCACGAGAACGTCGATCGCTTCGGGCTTTCTTCGTACTTGCCGTCGCCACACAATCTGATCGTCAATGGCAGTTTCAGTCTTGAATTGTTAAACGCCGGCTTTGACTGGCAATATCAACCCCAATCCGGAGTCGACTTAACGCTCGATGCCAGCGACTTTCATGCCGGGCTGCGTTCCCTGACCATTACCTTTGATGGACCCGGAATCACAGACGCCGGGATCTATCAGTTCGTGGCCGTTCAACCAAATACAACCTACGACTTCTCAGCGTATTACAAGACCTCGGACATGGAAGGCGCCGGAGGGCCCCATTTCACGATTCAGGATATGTACACTCAGGCGGTCTATTACGAGAGCGACGAATTGAAGGACGCCAGCTTCTGGAAGTCCGCGGATGGCGAGTTCACTACCGGCCCGGAATGCAAACTGGTGGTGCTGCATGTCCGGCGGCTTCCAGCCGGCAGTCCAATCCGTGGTAAGCTCTGGATCGACGATTTTCATCTCACCAGAAAAGCGTCTTAGGCGAGCGGAACACCGGGAAAAACAGCAACTTTCATGCATCATCATCACAAGAAAAAAGAGCGGGGAAAAAAGAATGTTATCAGCCGTCAATGGCTGGACACGAGGCTCAACGAAATCCTGCTTTACGGGACGTTTGGATTGCTCATGTTCGGTCCAGCCGCGTTCGGCGCGGTCGAACCCTGGTCGACCTTCGTCCTGGAAACCGGCGCTGTTCTCCTCATGCTCCTTTGGCTCCGCAAACAATGGCTCGACGGAGAACTGACCATCCACTGGAATCCGCTGTTCCTCCCGATGGCGGGGTTCGGCCTTCTCATCCTTCTTCAAATCGTTCTCGGCACCAGCGCTTACAGGCACGACACCATCTCAGGCGCCCTGCTTTACTGCACGTATGGCATGCTTTGTTTCCTTTCGGGGCAGACTCTGTTGCGCAGCTCACAGGCGCGAAAGGTCGCCGTGATTCTCGCGATCTTTGGTTTCACCATCGCGGCCTTTGCCCTGCTACAGGGGATTTCTTCCAACGGAAAGCTCTACTGGTTCTACCCAGTGAGTCATGGGGGATGGATTTATGGCCCCTATGTGAACCACAATCACTATGCAGGGCTAATGGAACTGCTCGTTCCCATTCCTTTGGTTATGTCCCTATCGCGATTGGCGCCAGAAAAGGAGCGCATCGCAGCCGGTATCACAGCAGCCGTCATGGTGGTTACAATTTTCCTCTCCGGCTCCCGCGGCGGGATGCTTGCCATTTTTGTTGAACTCGCGTTTTTCGTCACAGTGTTGCTGCGCCAGCGAAAAAGCCTCCGGATTGCCGTCGGCGCTGCTGCCTTCGTCATCGTGCTAGTCAGTTTGCTCGCGTGGCTGGGAGGAAAAGAGCTGACTTCTCGCGTTTCCAGCATCTCTACGGAAACCCGCACTGAGCTTTCCGGCGGGATGCGCCTCTCCATTGATCGCGATTCCATCCGCGTGTTCCGGAGCAAGCCGGTGTTGGGATGGGGCCTGGGAACCTTCCCCGTGGTTTATCCCCAGTACCGCAGCTTCTATACCAATTTTTTTGTGAACGAAGCTCACAACGACTACCTCCAGTTGCTGTGCGAGATGGGAGTGCTCGGCTTCGGAACCATGGTCTGGTTTCTCATCGTGCTTTATCGCACGGCCCTGCGCAAGATCCGGAACTGGGCTTCTGACGTGAGCAGCGCCGTCACTCTGGCTTGCACTCTGGGCTTCACCGGAATCCTGGTGCACAGCGTGCTCGACTTCAACCTGCAGATTCCAGGCAATGCCGCGCTTTTCTATGTGCTATGCACTATCGCGGCCGCTCCCCCGTTGCTGCAGCGTTCGCGCAAACGTAAGCCAGCCTCTACCGAGCAAGAAGATATGTTGCCCGCTTCGGAAGTGGTCTAGCCGGCCCTGAGTTCCCTCAGCCAAGCACGGAATTAATTGGATGGAGGGACGAGCGCAAACTTAAGGTGCGGTTGCAACACCGCAGGCACAACCGTGGGCCGGTGTATGAGTTTGCTCGATAAGTTGAGGAGCGCGAAGCGAAGCTCGCCGCAGCCGCTTATGGCCTGGTCGGACTGGCGGGGTTGTCGCTCTTAATCAGAACCCACGTCGTGACGCCAATAACAGCTCCGCCAGCGATGCCGACAGCGTAAGGAGAACTCAGGATCCCACCACCCGCTGCCGGTATTGCACCAGCCATCCGCTTGCGATCCTTCTTCTTGCTGCCCTTGGTATTGTCATTATCCGCGGTGTCAGTAGTTTCGGGCTTAGTTGTGTCTTGCCCTTGAGCCAGCGTCACAACATTCTTGCCATCGCTGATGGTCAGGTCGCCCTTGCGGGCAAAGATTCGCACAGTTCCGTCGATATCGGTGACGTTAAATTCCGTCCACGCATTTGACGCAGGTGTTACTTTCACATCCCCAGCGGTCGCGGCAATTTCTTTGGACGTCGATACGGTGACGCCCCCGTGTTCAATATCTACCGACACACCCTGGAACTGCACCAGCGAGTCGGAAAGAACAGTGATGCTTGAGCCGGCCTCATTGATATTCGCCACCGAATCCGAACGGGTTTGGAGAAGATCGCCGGTAAAAATTGCGGAAGAAGCGCGAGGAACGTGCACGCCGTTCACCCAGGCGGCTCCGTTTGTGTAGAGCATGGCCGCATTGGAATCGGCCGCGAACAACGAACCGGGGAACAGAATCAATAGCACGCAACTTACCATACCGCGAAACGCGGACTTACCCATTCCCACACTCCGTTAATAACTGTTTTGGTGACCTTGCCCCGAATCGTACCCTCCTCGTTGTTGTGAGTCAATGCCTTTTGTGCCTGGAAACCCGTTTTCCGGTGGAAAACTTATCAACTCTTTAGCCGCAATTGCCGCTCTGGACAAGCGATTCTGTTCACTTCCACCGTTCCAAGACTGTCCACCAAACCAGCTTCTCCCACTCGCCCAAGCAAGTCTTCGCCCACTCCCGATGCGTCCACCAGCGAGTTCCGAACTCTGCTTCGTCGCGAGCCATTGATACCGAGAACGAATACCCCCGAAGCTCATGCCTGAAAATGCTCAGCGCGCGCCGCGTATGGAATTCCGAGGTGACAATCAAGATTCGATGCCCGCCCTCACCCACCAGGCATTTGGCAGCGTCATGCGTTTCATCGCGCGTCGAGAGCCCTTCAATCGGACAGATTCGGATTGCCGCTGCTTGCGGTGAGCCCTGCGCATATTTCTCGGCCAGCTGTACTTCGCTCGATCCAAAGATCATAGCTTCCGCAGGAACGTCAATGACTACGCGGCGGGCGTAGCCCTGCTCCAATAGCTGGACTGCCCGCGCCGGACGATGATCGGTCTCGCCTGCCAGAACCAGAATCACATCTGAGGGTTCCGGAGCATCCACCACCAGCAGTCGACCGGCATTCGCAGCGAACACCAGCAACATCGCAGTCAGCACGAGAGCGACGGTCCAAAGTCGTATTCTTTTTCTCTGGCCCAAGTCTTTGGTCAATCGCTCAACCCTTTCTTCGATCTTTTTCTTACTTCGCTGAACTCAGCTCTTACCTGTTTGAAGCCCCAGACTTTGACTGCTGCCTGCCGCTGGCCGCGAAGGCCGCCCCGCTTCATCGTGCTAGAATTGAAACGCTTCGTGCAGTTCAACCAAGCTTCATTCCGGAAAAATATTTCATGACGACTTCCTCTGCCGCCGACACGTCTTTTGATCAGCTCAAGACCAGAATCCAGCAACGCCAGGCCCGCATTGGCATCATCGGCCTTGGGTACGTAGGCCTTCCCCTGGCTTTGCTGTATAGCGAACAGAAGTTCCGGGTCACCGGCTTTGACATCGACCCTCGCAAGATCGACAGTCTGGCCAAGGGCAGTTCCTACATCTACCGTATCGCGGCGGAGGAAATCCAATCTGCCCAGGCGCACGGATTTTCCGCCACCGCTGACTATTCGCAACTCACCGACATGGACGCGATTATCATCTGCGTTCCCACACCGCTCAATGAATACCACGAGCCCGACCTCAGCTACATCACCGACACAACCCACTCCATCGCTCCTCACTTGCGCGCCGGACAACTCGTTGTGCTTGAGAGTACGACCTATCCCGGCACCACCGAAGAAGTAATGATCCCCATCCTCGAAAAGGAAAACCGGGCCGGTCTCAAAGCCGCGCGCAACGGGCCTTCCACAGGAAAGGAATTTTTTGTCGCATTCTCTCCCGAACGCGAGGATCCCGGCAACACCACCGTTGCACGCCGTGATATTCCGAAGGTCGTCGGAGGATTAAATGCTCAGGCGTCGGAACTCGCGGGGGCGATGTATGGCTCCATTTTCGCGCGCACCGTTCCGGTCTCTTCGCCCGCGGCTGCGGAAATGACAAAGCTGCTCGAAAACATTTACCGCTGCGTGAACATCGCTCTGGTCAACGAACTCAAGCTGCTGAGCCTGCGGATGGGCATCGACATCTGGGAAGTCATCGAAGCCGCTTCCACCAAGCCTTTCGGCTTCCATCCGTTTTATCCCGGGCCCGGACTGGGCGGACACTGCATCCCGATCGACCCCTTTTATCTCTCCTGGAAAGCCAAAGAATTTGATTTCCGCACCCGCTTCATCGAACTCGCCGGGGAGATTAACAACAATATGCCCTACCACGTTCTTTCCGCGGTGGGCCACGCGCTCAACGGCCACAAGAAGGCCGTGAATGGTGCGCGGGTTCTGATCCTGGGCGTGGCCTATAAGAAAGACATCGACGATTTGCGCGAGTCGCCGGCACTCACCATCATCGAACTTCTGCAAAAAGATGGAGCCCAGGTTAGCTATAACGATCCCTACTTCCCCATCATTGGCAAAGGCCGGAAATACGATCTGCAGATGAAGCGCGCGGAGTTGAAGGATCTGGGGCAATATGACTGCATTGTGATCGTGACCGACCACTCCGATTACGACTATCGCCACATCGTCGACCAGGCCAAACTCGTGGTCGACACCCGCAACGCCACCCGGGGCATTCAGAGCGAAAAAATCGTGCGCTGCTAAAGGGCCTGTAGCGGGCCCTAGGGCCGCCTCCGTGGCAGTGGGAAATCTGTCCACACAGGGTGTAGTTTAGTGCATCCCCCTTCCCCGACTTCCTGTCGCGACGCGACCAATATCTCGTAACCGGCTGATGCTACGGGTTTTGTCAGTTTTCCTCGGCCCTACAGAATGGCCTGTATCGTGCATATCCCAGGGTGGGATAGTACACTTTTAGTTGTCCTGCCGTCCCAGGTCCCCCAGCGTTTCGAAAGGCAGGAGAACTTTTACGCAGTCCATGGGGTTTGAGCCGTTGTACCAAACATTGCACCAACCATTTACACATTGAACCGTTACGCATTGAAATCGTTGTAACATCATCTTTCGGGGATTCATTTTTCGTACCATCAGAATTCTGTACCATCAGAGTTGATTATGCCGTTGCCTTTCAACCAATCAAACCTGTTCACCCCGCTCCCGCAATGGAAGATGCCGTGGTCTGAGCTGGTCTGGAGTTATGGCGCTCAGGCGGTTGCCATCGCGATTCTGGTTTGGATTCCGGTCCTCCATCCTGAGATCATGGAAGGCCCGAAGAAGGATTACCACGCCATCGAGTTGGTTCCAACCCCGGTCCCGGTCAATCACACGCCGCAGCGGCAGCTTCCGAAACCGGTTCTGGTGGCCAAGCTTGACCCTCCGCCGGCAGATATCAGCCTGCCCGCTCCTCAACCTCTGCCCAAGCCGAGAATCAAGCCGGAGGTAGCGCCCGCTCCTGAAGTGAAGATTGCCGAAAAGAAACTTGACCTGCCGCCTTCTACGGCGCCGGTGATTCCCAAGAAAATCGTAGCAACGAACCTCTTCTCAACCGGCAGTTCGGCGCCCCAAACCATCGACCGCGCCCCGGAGAAGGTGCAGACTGGTGGCTTCGGCGATCCGAACGGTGTCCCCCCGAAAACAACGCAGACGAGAGCCGTCAACATTGCCCAGGCCGGCGGATTCGACATGCCCACTGGACCAGGCTATGGCAATGGAACCGGCGGAGCCAAAGGTGTCCGCGGCGTAGTTGCCAGCACCGGATTTGGCGGCGGCGTTGCCACCAGCGATCCACATGCTTCTCGCGGTGCTGTGCGCCAGGCGGGATTCGGCGATGCCGATGTTGCCGCTCCTCCCACGGTTCAGTCGCATCCTGCCGCCCAGGCCGCGGCGAAAATTGTGCCCGCGGAAATCCTTTCCAAGCCTACGCCCATCTATACGGACGAAGCCAAGGCCCAACGCATCGAGGGTGAGGTGCTGCTTGAGGCCATTTTCGAAGCATCCGGCAAAATACACGTGTTGCGGGTAGTCCGCGGACTCGGGCACGGACTCGACGACGCTGCGGTGCACGCCGCCGAGCAGATCCGCTTCAAGCCGGCGTTGAAGGACGGCCAACCTTCAGACTCGACGGTCGTTTTGCACATCATTTTTCAATTAGCGTGATCTTGTCCCAGAAGGTTCTTATGCAGATTGTTCGTTCGGGCTCGATATTGGTTCTCGTGGTGCTGGTCTGCGCTTTCGCCGCCACCGCTCAAGACTCGCCTCCAGCGGGGCAACCTGCGGCGGCGCAGCCGGCGATGGCGCAACCAGCGATCGCTCCTGGCGCTACCACTACGATGACCGCGCCCGCTGCTCCACCCGCTCAAGCAGCGCCTACTCAAAACACCGAATCGCTGCCGACTCCAGCCGCCACGATCAACGACGTGATGGATCGCGTGGTGCAGCGTGAGCACTTGTTCATGGCGCAGATGCGTCACATGCATCCCATGATCGAGACCTACCTACAGGATTTGAAGGACGACAAAGACGGGAACACCACTCCCGTGAAAGATCAGTATTTCCTTGGCCGGCTTGACATGTCCGACGGCCCTGAGGACGTTTCCTTCGTCGGGCAACCGGGGTTCGGTCATCGCATGGTCGCGAAGCTGACCGGCGTTTACTCCCTGCACTTCCTACCCATGGGCTTTGCCCAGATGGTGGTGGTCGACTCCGATTTTCAGAAAAAGTATTACAACTACACTTTCGTCCGGCGCGAATTCCTGGGTGAAGTGCGGTGCCTCGTCATCGATATTCAGCCCAAGGAAGGTCAGAAGGTCTCGCGCTTCGTAGGCAGGATCTGGGTCGAAGACCAGGATTACAACATCGTTCGCTTCAATGGAAGCTATTATCCGCAGCCCAAGATTAATTTCTTTTTCCACTTCGACAGTTGGCGCCTGAACATGCGCCCAGGAACCTGGCTGCCGGCCTATGTCTACACCGAAGAATCGAACCTCAAGACCGGGCTGACCAAGACTCTGCACTTCAAAGCGCAGACCCGGCTCTGGGGCTATGACCTGAAAAGTCTGGGGAAAAACGAGGAGTTTACCCAAATTCTGATCGATTCTCCGCAATCAGTGAATGATCAGAGTGCCACGGCTTCCGATGCCACGCCGGTTGTCGCCGAGCGCATGTGGGAACAACAGGCCGAAGAAAACGCCGTAGACCGCCTGCAGAAGATTGGCCTGCTGGCGCCTCCCGGCGAGGTCGACAAGATTCTCTCTACGGTTGTCAACAATCTGCTGGTCACCAACAACATTGACCTGCAGGGAGACATTCACTGCCGCACTCTATTGACGGCTCCTCTCGAGTCATTCACCATTGGCCACACCATCGTCATGAGTCGCGGCTTGATCGATGTTCTTCCGGATGAAGCCTCCCTGGCCATGGTGCTGTCGCACGAACTTAGCCACATTGTGCTGGGACATCGTCTCGACACCAAACTCGCTTTCAACGACAAGATGTTCTTCCCCGATGAAGAGTCCTTTCAACGCCTCGACTTCAAGCGCAACCCGGTGGAAGAAGCAGCCGCCGACGCCAAGGCTCTTGAGCTGCTTAAGAATTCTCCGTACAAGGACAAGCTGGGCAATGCCGGATTATTCTTGAA
>Ga0307476_10000183_pt1 | contig 60503 bp, 46 predicted proteins | sample atmos_gasesECM2C_2_FD_203314 | JGI IMG/M metagenome (GOLD analysis project Ga0307476, IMG submission 203314) | Hardwood forest soil microbial communities from Morgan-Monroe State Forest, Indiana, United States - atmos_gasesECM2C_05 | ecosystem: Environmental > Terrestrial > Soil > Temperate... | reverse complement strand
CCGCGCCTAGAACGAACCGTCCTGGGTAAAAGTATAGCCGGGCAGTGCGGCGCCCTGCGGGGTCTTGGTGACTTTGACACGCACTGTGGGTGCATCTGGTGCGGTAATGCCCGCCGGCCGCAGCATTGCGAACTGACTGAAGACTTCGTTGTACACCTTGGTGACCAGATAGTCCTGGCCATCAGCGTCGCTGCGCCACACCTGCCCGAGCTGGATGGAACTCACGGCCATAACATTCTCTGAAGGGAGTGTTGAACTCCAGACTACCGAGGGATACCGGTCGCGTCAATCATCTCGGTGGTTACCGAGGTCTCTGCTAAGATGTTGCCCTCATGCCCCGCGGACGCACGCCCCGACAACCTGCCCGAACCGGCCGCCAGGAAGGGGTTCGTGTGGGGACGAGCACTCCTGCCCGTCCCCGGAGCGCAGCTCCGGCGGCAGCGCCGATAAGCCGAAAGAAAACCGGCAAAACGGCCTACAATCCCCTGGCCCCCGACCGCATTGCGGAGATCCTCAAGCGCCTCGACCACCTCTACCCAGAGGTCACCTGCGCGTTGACTCACTCGAGCGCCTGGGAACTCCTGGTTGCGACCATCCTTTCGGCTCAGTCCACCGACGCGAACGTCAACCGTGTGACGCCGGAGCTGTTCCGCAAATATCCGACGGTGCAGGCCTTCGCGGCGCTCACGCCCGAGCAGCTTCAGCCTGACGTCCGCTCTACCGGCTTCTTCCGCAATAAATCCAAGTCAGTCGTGGGCGCAGCGAAGAAAATCGTGGCCGACTACGGAGGCCACGTTCCGGACGACATGGAAAAACTTCTCACCCTCCCCGGCGTAGCTCGCAAAACCGCGAATGTCGTTCTGGGAACATGGTTCAAGAAAGCCGAAGGCGTGGTGGTCGACACGCACGTGCACCGCATCTCGCGCCGACTCGAGCTCACTACGAACGATGATCCGCAGAAGATCGAGCAGGACTTAATGCGCATCATCCCACGCGAGAAGTGGATTCTCTTCTCTCACCAAATCATCTGGCATGGACGCAAGCTCTGCATCGCCCGCAAGCCCAAGTGCGTCGACTGTTCGCTCGAAAACCTATGCCACGCCGCCGACAAAACCTGGAGCACGGTGGATATGCACAAGAACGCCAAAGCGTAAGGCGGTTCTTGCGTGCCCCTGCAAACCTTAAACCTTCTGCTAGAATTTTTTCTGTGATCTTGACTCCGAAGCTCCTAACTCCCATGCGTACTTTCGTCTCATTTGCTATCGTCATACTCATGAGCACAGTCGTCACCGAAACCGTCGTGGCCCAGACTCTCGCCGCACCCATGGCCATTACCGATCCCAAACAGATTGCCTCGAAGCCCAACGCCCAAGTCGAGCCGCGTAGTTTGACTATCGAAAAGCTCTACATGACCCGCCAGGTCGGCCGACCGACTTGGTCGCCTGATGGCAAGAGCATCGCTTTTGTCTCCAACATGAGTGGGCGCAACAACCTGTGGCTCGTGCCTGCCGAGGGCGGATGGCCGGTGCAGCTCACGGTCAGCGACCAGCTCCAGTCCTCACCCGCTTGGTCGCCCGACGGCAAGTGGATTGCCTATCAGTCTGACTACGACGGCGACGAACTCTGGGATATTTTTCTGGTCTCGCCTAAGACGGGCAAAGTCGTCAATGTCACCAGCACGCGCGAAATCGCCGAGATGGATCCAACCTGGTCGCCCGACGGCCGTTACCTCGCCTACGAGGTCAAGCCGAAAACTTCAGCCGCGTACGAGATCGATATCTATGACACGCTGATGCACGAAGTGAAGCACATCACCACCGGCACGCCTCAGGACAAAGGCAATTCGAATCCCGTCTGGTCGAAGGATGGCAAGTACATCGTCTACACGCAGGAGCAGGCGAAGGGCACGGATTCGAATGTTTTCATCGCCGAAGTCGCCACCGGTACAAGCACGCTGCTAACGCCGCACGAAGGCGAACAGCGTTATTCAAATGACGACATTTCCCCCGACGGCAAGCGCGTTCTGTTCACCTCGAACTCCGCCAACGGCTATGACAACGTTGGACTGCTGGAAATCGCCACCAGGAAGATCTCATGGCTGACTCATGATAAATGGGAAATCCTTGGTGGCGAGTTCTCGCCCGATGGCAAGCACATTACCTTCAGCGCCAACGTTGACGGCAATGAAGAGATCTACCTGCACGATCTCGCGACCGGCAAGTCAACCGCGCTGCCCATCCCTAAGGGCGTGAATGAGCCTGTGGGTGGGCGCTCCGCTTTCACCAACGACGGCTCGCGCCTGCTCTATTACCACAACGGCCCCACGGCGCCGGGAGATCTTTGGGTGTATACCGTCGCTACCGGCAAGTCGCATCAGGTCACACATTCGTTGGTCGCTGGAGTGCGTTCTGAGGACATGGTCGAGCCTTACCTTGTGCACTATCCCAGCCGCGACGGCAAGTGGACCATCTCGGCGCTCCTGTACGTCCCCTTCAACATGGCGCGCAACGGGCAGAACGCCGCCATCGTTTACATCCACGGTGGGCCGACTGCGCAGACCGTGAATTCATTCAACCGCTTCATCCAGTACGCCGCCAACCAGGGATACATGGTGCTCGCGCCTAACTATCGCGGCTCGACCGGCTACGGAAGAGAATTCCAGCAGGCGAACCTGTTCGACATGGGAGGCGGTGACTTGCAGGACGTGCTCGCCGGCGTTGACTGGATCAAGCAGACTGGCCACCTCGATCCTAAAAAGATCGCCGTCATGGGAGGAAGCTACGGCGGCTATCTCAGCATGATGGCGGTGACGAAAGCGCCGGATGTCTGGGCTGCGGGAGTTCCAATTGTGCCCTTCGTAAACTGGTTCACCGAGATTCAGAATGAAGATCCGGTGCTGCAACAGTCCGATCTCGCGACCATGGGCGATGTAGTGAAAAATAAAGCGTTATACGAAGACCGCTCGCCCATCAACTTCATCGATCAGATCAAAGCGCCGTTGCTGCTGCTCGCCGGAGGACACGACCCGCGTTGTCCTAAGTCGGAAACTCAGCAGGTGGTCGATGCCATCAAGAAGCGCGGTGGAACGGTCGATTACAAGATTTATGAGAATGAAGGCCACGGCTTCGCCCGCGTGGAAAATCAGATCGATGCCTACAAACGCGTCGCCGATTTCCTGTTGGCGCATGTTGTCCCGGCAGATTGCAGTTGCATGCTGACGGAATAGGGCGATTACGTTCCCGACAACGAATGCTGGATAGCCTCGACTAGTCCGGGGATGGTGAACTCTTTGGCTTCGATGTCCACGCGCAGGCCAAGCTCCCGCAAAGTCGAAGAGGTAACTGGCCCAATGGAAGCGAGTCGTATGCCATCGAGCCTCGCGTTGCGTGGTCCGAGCAGAGCCACAAAATTGCGAACCGTTGAAGAACTCGTGAATGTAACCACGCGCGGCCGCCGCCGTGGATCCTCAAGCAATCTGCGCAGGCGCGGGCGCGAAGAGTAAGGTACAACCGTTTCGTAAGCTTCCACGACATCCACTTTCGCCCCGGCCAGGCGTAGTTCACGAGGAATCACGTCGCGCGCAACCTTGGCGCGCACCAGCAGCACCCGCTTTCCCTTTACCCTCCGCCGCAGGCTGCGTACCACAGATTCCGCAACATATTCCTTGGGAACCGTATCCACTTCGCCGCCGTGGTGTTCAATTGCCTTCTTCGTCGCAGGACCGATGGCAGCGACGTGCAAACGCCTCAGGTTTGTTTTCGCCAGGCGCAGCCTGGTCAGACGCTCCCACATGGCCTCGACTCCGTTTGCGCTGGTGAGGATGAGCCAATCGTAGCTGGCGAGGCTGGTGAGCGCTGAGTCTAACCGTTTGAACGATCTTGGTTTTCGAATCTCGATGAACGGAATCTCAATCACTGTCGCCCCGAGCTTGCGCAACGCACTCGAGAGCGCACTGGCCTGATGCCGGGCGCGGCCCACCAGCACGCGCACACCTGAGAGCGACTGCGACTTCATTTGTCTTCCTTGTCGGTATGGACCCTGCCGAGTCGCTGTTCTTTCATAAGTCGGGCTACGCCAGACACGGTGGTGTCCTCCGCCTTCTCCAGAGAAGTGATCACGTTCTCCTGGTCTTCGCGGCTGCGATTCTGGTTGAGCTTGAACTTGGCTTCTACCTTTGTGACTTCGACCTCAAAACCTACGATCTGTTTGAGCATGCGCTCGCGGAAGACTTCATCCAGGCCGGCCCACTGCGCGGCGTAAGCCGGCTCGAAGGTGTGTATGAGTTCATGGAGCACACCCTGCAACGCTTCCGGTGATGAAAACACTTTCGCGTTTCCGTAGAGATGCACAGCCCCGTAGTTCCAGGTGGGAACGCTTTCGTGCACCGTGTAGTTGCTGGGCGAGATGTAGGAATGCGGTCCGTGAAAAATCGCCAGACACTGTGGCTGCTGTTCGAGATAGCGCCAGTGCGGGTTTGCCTTAGCGACGTGCCCGCGGAGAACGACCTTCTCGTCGCTCTTTTCGGCGCGCACGAAGAGCGGAAGGTGCGTGGCGAAAGGCCCGGCGTCGGTGGATGAGATCAGAATGGCAAACGGATTCGCGCGCATGAACTTTATCGCGTCTTCGTGGTCGCGCACGCGGAAGTATTCAGGAATGTACACGATTGATTATCTTCCCGCTTTCCGGACGGTTCTGCCGTAGACGGCTTCGAGGATTTCATCACCGCCGCGCCGAAGCAGGGCTTCGCCGACGTCGTTACCCAATCGTTCGGGGTCGCTAAGACTGCCATCACGAGATTCGCGGAGGAGGTTCGAACCGTTGGGATCGGCGACAACCGCATCGAGGTGCAGATTGCCATTTCGCAGTTCGGCGAGGGCGCCGATGGGGACCTGACATCCTCCACCGAGACGGTTGAGCAGAGCGCGCTCGCAGGTAGTGGCAGTGCGGGCGGCATCATCGTTCAGGAATCCAAGATATTGGAGCGTGGCCGAGTCGCCCTCACGGATCTCGATGCCGAGCGCTCCCTGTCCAGCGGCAGGGCACATGATTTCGGCGGAAAAGATCTGCTTGATCGATTCCGTTTTGCCCAAACGTTTTAGGCCTGCAGAGGCGAGGATGATGGCATCGTATTCGCCTTGATCGAGTTTCCGCAGGCGCGTGTCGACGTTGCCGCGCAAAGGATGAATATCGAGATCGGGGCGGATGGCCTTCAATTGTGCCTGCCGACGCAGGCTGGATGTGCCCACGCGGGCATTTTGCGGAAGATCTTCAATCTTCGAATAAAGCCGCGAGCAGAAAGCGTCGCGGGGGTCTTCGCGTTCTGTAACCGCGGCGAGCTCGAATCCGGGGGAAAGTTCAGTGGGCAGGTCTTTCAACGAGTGCACGGCGAGATCCACACGTCCGGCAGAGAGGGCCTCTTCGATCTCCTTGGTGAAAATCCCTTTGCCAAGTCCGCCCTTCGTGCCGACTTGGGCCAAGGGGACGTCGGTGATCTTGTCGCCGGTGGTGTGGATGATTTCGATTTCGACTTCGTGACCGCGGGCACGCAACAAAGCGGAGATGTGGTTGGCCTGCCAGAGGGCTAGTTGCGAGCCGCGGGAGCCGATGCGGAGATGGGGCATCAGTGTTGCGACTCCGCTTCTTTGCGCGGCGCCTCTTTATCCTTAGCCTGCGACGCTGGCCCTTTTTCCTTGTCGTGCAAATTGAACAACCTTCGCACTAGGTCAATCACCGTCGTTGCCTCCGCCTCGCGGGCCGCCGTCTTGAGCGTCGTGATCGGTGTATGCATGACCTTGTTGATGATGCCGCGGGTCAGGGCTTCGACGGCCATTTCCTGCTCCGGAGTCAACGGGCCCATGCGGCTGCGCACGCGGTCGATCTCCGCCTGACGGATAGTTTCCAAATGATCCTGCAACGACACGATGGTCGGAACCACGTCGCGAGTGTGCAAGCGGGCTTCGAAGCGCTCGAGTTCGCTGGCAATGATGGCTTCGGCGAGTTCCGCTTCATGATGGCGGTCGGCAACGTGGCTCGAGACTGCCTGCTGCAGGTCATCGATGTCATAGGCGAAGATGCCGTCAAGCTTGGCCATCTCAGGCGCAACGTCGCGAGGCACGGCGATATCGATGAAGAACATAGGCCGGTTCTTGCGCCGCGCCAGGAACTGCTCTCCGTGTTCGCGACGGAAAATAGTGTGAGGCGCGCCGGTTGAGGTGATGACGATATCAGCGCGGTCGCAGTTCTCGTACAAATCATCAAACTTGATCGCTTGTCCGTTAAACTTCTCCGCCAGGCCGATGGCCCTGTCGTAAGTGCGATTGGCAACGAAGATTGAGGCGCAACCGTGAGCCATCAGATGGCGAGCAGCGAGTTCGCTCATCTTGCCGGCGCCGACGATGAAAACGTTCTTGCCCTGCAGGGATCCGAAAATCTTCTTAGCCAGTTCCACCGCAACCGAGGCAACAGAAACCGAAGACGATCCTACAGCAGTCTCGCTGCGCACCCGCTTCGCAACCGCAAAGGCACGGGTGAAAAGTTGATCGAGTTGGCTGCGAACCGAGCCTACCGCGCGCGCCGTGGCGTAAGCCTCCTTCACCTGGCCGAGAATCTGCGCTTCACCAACCACCATAGAATCCAGACTCGAAGCCACGCGGAACACATGCCGCACCGCATCTTTCTCGCGGAATTCATAGAGGTGCGGGTCAAGATCCTCCGCCGTGAGGTGAAACTGCTCGTGCAGAAAACCGCGCAGGTCGGCGGAACCATTGGTGGTGTGAGTGACCACTTCCACGCGGTTGCAGGTGGAGATGATCATGCCCTCTTCGATTCCGGGGCGGGCAGTGAGATCGCGGCAGGCATCGGCCAGGCGAGAGTCCGGGATCGCAAGTCGCTCGCGCACTTCGAGCGGCGCGCTCCGGTGGTTCACGCCAATGAGGTGATATCTCATGATGCAGCAAACCTGTGGATGGTCGAGAAGTAGTTCGCCGCCCAGGCCACGATCGCGGTCACGAAGGCGCACGTCGCCAGCACGGCGGCGCGGCGGCCGCGCCATCCCGAGTTCCAGCGGGTGACGACCATCACCATGTACACAGCCCACGTCAATACTGACAACGAGAACTTGGGATCAAGGAAATTCACATGCCCGTAGACCAGAATCGCCAGAACCGAACCGGTCAGCAAACCGAGCGTCATGAACGGAAAACCAAGCAGCAAGGATCTGTAACCGATCTGGTCGATGACTTCCAGCGCGGGCAGGAACGAAATCAGGCTGCTGGGTTTCTTGGCTTTGAGGCGGCGCTCCTGCAACAGGTAGAGCAAACTGGCTCCAAAGCTGAGCACCAGAGCAGCATATCCGGTAAAGATCAGGACGATGTGGGCGACGAGCCATCCGTTGTGCGAGACGAACGAGGTCAGCAGGACGGGCTGTTCGTCCAGGGCTGCGACAAAGGTCAGGAAGAACACAATGGGGAACACGACCACGCCCGGCGAAGTGGTGTGGTAAATGGCATAGATGATCATGAAAAATGTCATCGAAAAGAAGGCCAGCAGCGACTCCCCGTTATGCACCGAGGCCCAGACCACATGGCCGGAGAGGAACAAGTCGACCAGAGAGACGAAATGGAAGACCATGCCCAGGCTGGCGGCGTGCAGCGCGATGCGGCTGAAAAGGTCGCTGGTGCGGCTGAGCGCAAAGAAGGCGTAGATCAGCCCCACGAAGTAGCACGCCAGCGCGAAGCGTAACCAAAGCAATGGCATAGGCTAGGTAAGTATCAGAGTCCGCTGAATTTAATGCAAGTGCAGACGGGAACCCAGAGGAACCCATCCCTTCAGCACATTATAATTCTGCGCGAAGGCTTGCAGCCGGATACGGCAAAGGTCACCGGCGGGTGTGATCTGCGTCAAAGCGAATCATTCGACACCCAGGCTGGCCAGAGCTTCCTCGAGTAAAGCCCCGTCGATGACGAGCCGCCGGCCCTGTGCCTTCACATCTTCCAGTTCGTCGAAGGCGCGGAACAGGCGAAGCTTGGCGGCCGCGTACTGTTCGGAATCCGTGAGCGGACGCCCGTGTTTTGCGGCCCACGAGGTCACCGCCTTTTCCGGGAGAAAGACACTGACGGCATAGGTCAGCTTGCGATCGGAGGTGACATCGAAAACGAATTCCGTCGCCGGCGCCTCGGGGTCGGTAGCAAGCGCAGCGCGCTGGCCCACAAAATAATACTGATACACGTATCCCTGAGTGCCGGCATAGGTCTTGAGGCGGCGGATGGTTTTATCCGGAGACATGCGAACATTATGAACGGTGGCTCGAAGTTTGTCGCCGGTGGGAAGCGACGCATGGCCGGAGCCACGTCACTCAGCTTCCTGGGCAGCGCTCACGAAGGCGCGCAGTTCTTCCAGATCTTCGGGCAGCATTCTGGCGAACTCGATCCCGTTCCCAACTTGCGGGTCGCAGGTGACCACTGTGCCCACCGCCAGGAGCGTCCCTTCGAGCTGGAGGCTCATTTCGAGCTTGGTCCCGACGGGAAAGGGAAACATGGTTTCGATATAGCACCCGGCTTCGCTGATGTCGGAGGTGGCTCCCCGCTGGGGGATATCGCTGTTCGGGGCAAACAGTTCAACCGGGACTTTCACTCTGACACGCGGATGCACTCTCCGCTCCGGCCTCTGCTCGTCGCGAAAAGAGCGATCGCGGTCGCTGTCCTCCATTGCTGGCGCCTCTGCGTAGTCTTTCTTGTCCATTTTATCCATGATGAGCCAAAGCGCAGCATCTCCAATGGACGTACCAGTTCAGGGCATGCCGTGCGGGTCTGCCTTTCCTGATAACCTCAATTAGGTACGAGGAGAGCCTCAGTCGTTGCCGCCGATCGTTAATGCGCAGAAAATTTCGAAGGCCTTCGGAGCTAACCCTCTTTTCCAGAACATATCCTTTACGGTTTCAGAGGGGGATCGCATCGGGCTGATCGGTCCAAATGGCTCCGGCAAGTCCACGCTGTTGCGGATTCTAGCGGGCGACGTGAGCCCCGACAGCGGCGACATCGCGGTGCGAAAACGCATTCGCCTCAGTTACGTCGAGCAGGACTCGAAGTTCGAGTCCGGGGCGACGGTCCGCTCCGTTGCCCAGAGCGCGATGGAGCGAGCCGCAGTACCGGAGTCAGAACGGGGCACTCGTTTTGCCGAAACCTTGGGCCGAGCTGGCTTCGAAAACCTCGATGCGGAGGCCTCAGCCTTATCGGGCGGCTGGCAAAAACGTCTCGCAATTGTCGAAGCCCTCGTTCAAGGACCGGATATCCTACTGCTCGATGAACCTACGAATCATCTGGACCTGGCGGGAATCGAGTGGCTGGAAGCCTTGCTGGAGGCCGCGTCCTTCGCCTGTGTTGTGGTCAGTCACGATCGCTACTTCCTGGAGAACGTCGCCACCGAAATGGCGGAACTGAACCGGACATATCCCGACGGGTTACTGCGTGTCTCTGGGAGCTACACCCGGTTCCTGGAGAAAAAAGAAGAATTCCTGCACGCGCAGTCGAAGCGTCAAGAGGCGCTTGAAAATCTTGTTCATAGGGAGATCGAGTGGCTCCGCCGTGGGGCCAAGGCCAGGACAAGGAAATCCAAGGCGCGAATCGACAAAGCGGGCGAGCTAATGGGCGAACTGGCAGATCTGAATGCCAGAAGACGCAACGGAACGGCGCTAATCGACTTCTCCGCCACCGATCGAAAGACCAAGCGCCTGATTGAGCTGGAAGACGTCTCCTGCGAGATCGGCGGCCGCACCTTATTTGCCGGGCTCAACTTTGTGATCACTGCCGGAATGAGGGTAGGATTGGTGGGGCCAAACGGCAGCGGGAAAACAAGTTTGCTCCGAATCTTGCGTGGAGAGTCACTTCCGGCAAGCGGAGAGATTCGCCGCGCCGACTGGCTGCGCATTGTTTATTTCGACCAGAGCCGCGAACTCGATCCCGATGTGACCTTGCGCCGCGCTCTGGCTCCGGAAGGCGATTCCGTGGTGTATCAGGACCGTCTGATCCACGTGGCGTCATGGGCATCAAAGTTCTTGTTTGCGGGGGAGCAGCTCAATCAACCGGTAGGCAAGCTTTCTGGCGGCGAACGGGCGCGAGTCTTGATCGCGCAGCTCATGCTGCAGCCCGCTGACGTTCTCCTGCTCGATGAGCCCACGAACGATCTCGATATTCCGACACTGGACATCCTCGAAGAAAGCCTTTTGGAGTTTCGCGGTTCGCTCGTCCTCGTGACGCACGACCGCTACATGCTGGATCGTGTATCCACCGTGGTTCTCGGGCTGGACGGGCAGGGAAGAGCCGGACTCTTCGCCGACTACTCCCAGTGGGAGTCGTGGCTCGAAGAGAACGAGCGGACAGCGAGGAACGATGCGCGGCCTACTCCGCGCACTCTTGTATCGGCGGAGAATACGCGGCAATCTCCCGGGAAGAAGAAACTCTCGTATCTGGAAGCGCGCGAATATGACTCCATTGAGCAGCGCGTCGCCGACGCGGAGGTGGTACTGCAAGCAAAACGCGACCAGGTTGAAGATCCTAAGATTGTCAGCGACGGTCCGCGCCTGGTGATTGCTCACGCGGAGCTGGAAGCAGCTCAGGAAAAGGTGGATCAGCTTTACGCCCGCTGGGCTGAGCTGGAAAAGAAGAAGTCCTGAGCCTTCATCCCCGATCGACTCAGGACACCAGACAAAAGGCGACGATGGTGTTTCCCCGTCTTCCCGTGTTGTCCTCAACCGTCTTGAGCAAGGCAGATTCCATGTCGTCCGGGTCCGGTTTCATTTCGCACGCCGCAATCTCTTCGTCGGAGGCCCCGTGATAGCAGAGTTCGCAGACCCCCAAGCCGTCTTCAGAGCGGACTGGCGGCCCAAACACGCGGCAGGTCATCGGACGGGATTCGTAGAGTTCGCAATTGCCAGTTTCAGGATCGAGCGCGGGGCAAGGCTCATCGTTCGCAAAATCGGAGAAACGCTCAGCGGCGTCGTCTCCCTCGTCCAAAATGCCGCTCACCGGATCGCCCGGAAAATCTCTCGACAGCCGAGCGACCGACTCGCGAGCGCGTCTTCGCACCCCGTCAGCACGCTCGGGCGCGCGCAATTCCAGATCGGCAAGTCCCCGTCGCAAGCGCAGAGCATCGAGCTGATTGATGGGAAATGCTCCGACGCAACACTGCGTACACCCGGGGCGGCACACCAGCCACTCGCCGCTGCGGCGTGCCGTCTCAGCCAGCGCGGAGTCGACGATCTGAATCAGTTCCTGATCTCTGATAGAAAAATCTTTGGCAAGCGGTTGGGAAGCTGGCGAGTGACACGGCATGACGATAGCTGAATGATACAACCCAATCGTTCCCGACAGGTGTTTCACCAAGAACCATCTCCAACCTACTCGTACCGGAGAGCCTCCACCGGTTCCATCCCAGCTGCCTTCAGCGCAGGCCACATACCCGCTATTATGCCGACGAAGGTAAGAATCAGGAACGCCGTCAGCATCACGCTGAAATTCGTCCTCAGGAAGATGTCGCCCTCGTGGTTGGCCGTCTTGTACATATCGGAGTAGAGCGGCATGGGCGGAATTGAATGTGCCAACACCACAGAAACCAGCATCCCCACTGCACCCGCAACGAAGGTGAGCACCAGCGCCTCCACCAGGAACTGCAGCGCAATGTCGCGATTGCGAGCGCCTTGCGCAGACCTACCTCTTTCGTGCGCTCGGTCACGCTTACCAGCATGATGTTCATCACGCCCACGCCGCCAACTCCCAGCGTCAATGCCCCCACGAACCCCAGGATCAACCGAAGCGCGATTCCAAACTGTTCAATGTCCTTGGTGTCGTCCACCGTGTCCCACTCGGGAGTCGACTTGTCATCCTTAGGATCGAAATTGTGCCGTCGGGCCAGCACTTCCCGCACCTGTGCCAGCGCCGCCTTGTGCAGCAGGGGCGTGACCGGCTGGAACACAATCATCTCCGGATCGCGTTTGTCATTCACATCCCTCATGCTTTCGAAAGGCATGAAGACGTTCTCATTGTCAGGACCGTTGTTGGACGAGTCCTGGATCTTAAGCTGCAGCAGTCCTATCACATCCCAGGTTTCCCCGTTGATGGTAACGTGTTCGCCCACGGGATCGCGGCCGCTAAATACCTTCTTGGCTGCATTGGGTCCAAAGATAAGAACGTGGCGGCGTTCGCTGAAGTCGCTCTCTTCGAAATAACGACCCTCCGCAATATTCAGCTTGCGCATCTCGTGATATGGATATTGCACGGCCTTGGTCTGGACGGAGATGACTTTGTCGCCATACTTGTAAGCAAACGGATCGTCCCACTCCGCACTAACCAGACGAACCAGCGGAGCTTCGTCGCGGATCGCCTGAACATCTTCATACTTGAAGTGGATGCGCTTGCCGGCACGTTGGCCGCCAGCCTGCATGCTGGTTTGACCCTCCCAAACCATGATGACGCTGTTTCCGATACCGAGAAAGGCGTTGAGCACTCCCTCACTTACGCTTTCGCCGTAGCCGAGCAGCAGCACCACCGTGGTCAGTCCCCACACGATGCCCATCATGGTCAGGATCGACCGCAGACGGTTGCGGGTCAGAGCGTCCCAGCTTTGCAGGATTAGTTCTTTTATCTCCATTTAGCTATTCCTGACGGAGGCACTCGATCGGACTGAGCGCCGCGGCGCGCTGTGCCGGATACATTCCCGCCGCCACCGTGATCAATCCCAAAGTCAACAGCGACCCGACGATCGCCAGCGGAGAGATCACAGGATGTGGAACAAAGTCAGGCAGCGGCAGTTGGTTCATCGCGATGCAAGTCCCGACGCCTATGCCGAGACCGATGGCACCGCTGACCATCATCAGCGCGGCCGACTCGGCGAAGAACTGGTTGCGAATGTCGCCCGCGGTCGCTCCTAAAGATTTGCGGACACCAATCTCGCGAGTCCGCTCCGTGACCACCACCAGCATAATGTTCATGACCCCGATGCCGCCGAGCATGAGCGTCATCAAAGCCACCGCTCCGAAAAAGATGGTCATGATATCGAAAATTCGCTCCACCAGTTTCGATCCCTGCAAAGTGTCCCAGATGAAGAGCGCGTCCTTGTCGGTGGCATCGAAGTGGTGCTCACGGCCCAGAATTTCGTAGAGCTGGTGCATTGCGTCTTCATGATGTTCGGGATCGGCGACCTCAACCACCAGGTTGTTGATCCATCCCTTGGAGATTCCGGGCCGCTCCGGGGGCGGAAAATCGCGGGCCATGGCGGAGTATGGAACAAAGAGTTGCGTATTGTCAGGTCCGCTTCCGTAACTGCCGTTCTGCTTCTTCTTCTCGAGTACACCGATCACGCTGTAGGGCGAGCCATTCATCATCAGAATCTCTCCGATAGCGGGCTTGCCGGGGAAGAGCTGGTCGCGGGACTCCACGCCCAGAACAACCACCCGTCGACCTTCTTTATCGTCGTCGTCACTCATCAACCGGCCTTCCTGCACCTTAAGCGAGCGGAAGCGTTGGTATTCAGACCAGACCCCCCGCACCGGGCGCGACGCCGCATTGTAGCGGCTCACTTCGGCCACGCTTCGCCTCAGTTCCGGGCTAACAGTCTTGATTAAGTAGGCTTCCTGCTTGATCAGGTAAGCATCGCTGATCGAGAGGCGAACGGGACGTCCGGCGGCGTATCCGCCTGCTTGTTCGCTGGTTCGTCCACCCCAGATAATCGCCAGGTCGACGCCGATGGTTTTCAGCCGTTCCTTCTGGTCGCGGCTGAATCCCTTTCCCAGGCCGACCAGCAAAATGACGGACGTGATGCCCCAGATGATCCCGAACATGGTCAGGAAGCTGCGCAGTCTGTGAGCCGCCATCGACGTGGCTGTCTGTTGCAATACTTCCCGCATATCCAAGGCCTTACAACCCTCCTTTATTGGACCCGGCTGACGTGAAAGTGTTAGCTGGGGGCCGAAGAGCTCTTTCCACTGCTTGAGAATGCAAGGGTACGCCGGATCGACTTCTCCTGTATATTCTTTTAGGCGCTCCGGGGTTTCCGAACCGAATAGCCCATGCTCGGCGCGTGCGCGCAGCCAGAGACTCTACGCAAAGTTCATCAATGCAAGTTTCAGACCCATGCTTCATCGGCGTGGACGTCGGCGGCACGAAAGTAGCAGCCGGTCTCGTAGACTCCAAAGGCGAGATCTCCTACCAGACACGAACCCCGATGGTGGCAACAGACGCTGCCGCTGGTTTGGCTGCCGTAACCGCCGCGATCGACTCGGTTAGTGTCGCCGCCAAGGTTAAGAAAGAATCGCAGCGTTTAATCTCCGGCATTGGCATCTGCGCTCCCGGCCCACTCTGTCCCCGAACAGGTGTCGTCATTAACCCTCCCAATCTCCCGGGCTGGCGCAACTTCCCCCTCGCCGAGCTGGTGTCTAAGGCTTATCGCTTACCCGTTCGAGTCGACAATGACGGCAACGCCGCCGCCCTGGCGGAGGCCTTGTGGGGCGCCGGGCGCGGTTATCGCAACATCTTCTGCGCCACCATTGGCACCGGAATCGGAACCGGCATTGTGTTTGATGGCCGCATCTATCACGGCCGCACTGGAGCCGCAGCCGAAGGCGGTCACAACACTATCGACTATCGTGGCCCGCGCTGTGGATGTGGCAAGTTGGGTTGCATTGAAGCCTTGGCTTCCGGTCCTGCGATTGCGCGTCGCGCTTCCGAAAAGATTGCCGCAGGCGACGCTTCTTCCATCCTGGAATTGGCTGGAGGGCGTACTGACCACATCACCAGCGAGATGGTGGGTCGAGCTTACCTTGCAGGCGATTTGCTGGCGAAAGAGGTCTTAAAGGAAACTGCGATGTATCTCACCGTGTGGCTGGGAAATATCGTGGACCTGCTCGAGCCTGACGTCATGATCATCGGTGGCGGCGCGGCTTCCATGCTGCAGCCATTCTTTGGTGAGATACGCGACCGGCTGCCCAGCTGGTGCATCAATTCGCATTGCCAGGAAATCCCGCTGGTGACGGCTCACTACGGCGCTGATGCCGGCATCGCGGGGGGCGCTGCACTCTGCCGTGAACTCTCCCCGCACAACTCAGTCGACAAGGTTTGCGCTCCCGACGCAATTTGAACTCGACGGGACAGAGCGCTCCGCTTTGCTCGCACTGCACTGCCTCCAAGACAGCCGCAGTAATTTGGTACGGAACAATTTTCTCTTTTCCAGCCATCTTTGCACTGTAACGATTCCGCCAGCTCCCGATAACTAACCGCACTTCAATGAGTTAGAAAGGCATCCCTGTATTGGAAGGGAAGTTGCAGCTCAATTCATACGGCACATCCCTGTCCAAGGAGGCTGCTATGAACAAGAGAGTCGACATGGTATCCGTGATCGATCCAGCCTAGCCGTCGTTTTAACAAGGGACGGCCTGCGCGCCTCCGCCCCTCTATTTCGATCCTCCGAAAAGCTTTGCCCCGCGCGTGCGGTAATCTTTCGTCGGTCTTTGATCGTCGATCTGGCTTCGTCGATTCCTGGTTCTTCGATTGTTTGGTTCATCGATTTCTGGAACATCACAAGACTTGCTGCAGGAGGTTCATGCATGCGGTTGTTGAGTGTTCGGCTGATTATTTCTCTCATTGTCGGAATAACCGTAGTATCGCTGGGTTTCTCCTATTACCAGGTGGTTGCAGAAAGGCGCGCGCTTCGCGGCGACCTGGAGCGGCGGGCCGAGGTGCTGGGCGAGAGCCTGGCGGGCAATGTCGAAAAAACGCTGGGAACCGGTTCGAACCAGGCGCTGCAGCGTCTGGTTCAACGCTTTGGCAATCGTGAACACCTGATCGGAGTCGCCATTTATGACCGACAGGCTCAGGTCGTGGCGATGACCCCGGAACTCGGAAAAGTGCTCACCGCGAGCCCGCAGGCGCTGACGCAAGCCATCCGGGACGATCACGAGGAGAGTACGTTCGTTAAGTTCGGAAGCAACCGCATTTTGGTTTTCGCGTTGCCTCTCCACCATGACAGTGAGTTGACGGGCGGACTGGTGATTGTGCATGACGCGGACTACATCCAGGCGCAAATGCTGCGGGTGTGGCGGGAAACATTTTTCCGCGTGCTGGCGCAGGTCTTTCTGATTGTTTTGATCACCCTGCTGATCGTCCGCTGGAGCATCAGTGGTCCCATCGCGCGCGCCGCGCAATGGATGCGGGCTATGCGCACGGGGAGAATCTCGTCATCGCAGAAGATGCCCGACCTCGACATGTTCCGGCCTCTGGCCCGCGAGGTTGCCACGATGGCGGAGAGCCTTAACCTGGCACGCAGCGCCGCCGAAAACGAAGCACGCCTGCGGGAAGCTGGAGAGTCGATGTGGACGGCTGACAGACTTTCCGTACACATCCAGGCTCGACTCGCCGGCAGCCGGCTCTTCGTCGTTTCCAACCGCGAGCCTTACATTCACCAACGCAATGGGAGGTCGCTGGATGTCGTGGTGCCGCCAAGTGGCCTCGTGACCGCATTGGAGCCCGTGCTCAACGCGTGCGACGGTACTTGGATCGCCCATGGCAGCGGTGATGCGGATATGGAAGCTGTCGATGCTAGAGATCGCCTTCGTGTTCCTCCGGATGATCCTCGCTACACTTTACGGCGCGTTTGGCTGAGCAAGCGGGAAGAGGAAGGCTACTACTACGGTTTTGCCAACGAGGGTCTTTGGCCACTCTGCCATATCGCCCATACCCGGCCTATCTTTCGAGCGTCCGACTGGCAGCATTATCAGGAGGTCAATCGCAAGTTCACCGACGCGGTGCTGGAGGAAATCGAAGACACACCCAGTCCGGTGGTTCTAGTCCAGGATTATCACTTTGCGTTGCTGCCGCATCTGATCAAAGAAAAGAGGCCGGACGCGCGCGTCGCTATCTTCTGGCATATCCCGTGGCCGAACCCGGAAGCCTTCGGCATCTGTCCCTGGCAGCGGCAGTTGGTGGACGGGCTGTTGGGAGCAGATCTTATCGGCTTTCATGTGCAATCGCACTGCAATAACTTCCTGCAGACGGTCGACCGAGTCGTCGAGTCGCGTGTCGACTGGGAACATTTTTCGGTCCTGCGCCAGGATCATCGCACCATGGTCCGCCCCTTCCCAATCAGTGTGGATCTAACCGACGACGAACCGGGGGAAGACCAGACAAGCGGGTTCACCTATGCGGAGCGCACATCGCTGATGCGCAGTCTGGGTACAGAAGCAGCATTCCTCGGGATCGGCGTAGACCGAGTCGACTATACGAAAGGAATCCTGGAGCGTTTCCTGGCAATCGAGCGGTTCCTGGAGAAATATCCAACTTATCAGGGGAAATTCTCTTTCATCCAGATTGGAGCGCCCAGCCGAACCCACATCAAGCGCTATCACGACCTGCTGGCCGAAGTGGATGCGGAAGCCGACCGGATCAACTGGCGTTTCCAATCAGACAAGTGGAAGCCGATCGTCTTTCTGAAACGGCAGCATAGCCACAACGAGATTGCACCCTATTATCGCGCGGCCGATCTGTGCATGGTCACATCGCTGCACGACGGCATGAACCTCGTTGCTAAGGAATTCCTGGCGGCGCGTCGGGACGAACGTGGCGTGCTGATCCTGAGCCAGTTCACCGGGGCAGCGCGCGAGTTACGCGATGCTCTGCTGGTAAATCCATACGACATCGATCAGTCGGCGGAAGCAATTCGAGTCGCACTGGAGATGGAGCCTGAGGACAAGCAGCTACGAGTGCACCGTATGCGCCGAACCATCAAGGAAAACAACATCTATCGCTGGGCAGGCAATTTGATCACGGCACTCTGTGAAGTCCGGCTGGATGTCGTGGAGAATTCGAAGGACAAACTCAGCGCTAGCGCAACGACCGCGTAATCGAAGCGGATGAGGAGAGCCTGAGTGCTGAAACCAGAAAGGCAAGTTCGCGCCGAACGGTTTCTGAAACGGGTGTGCAGGCGCTCGCAGCCTAATTTTCGTCGATCCTTATTTTCAGCGCTTGGAGAAACTTCCGGTCGCTGACCGAGAGTTGAATTGGGATCGGTTCTGCCCGGCGAATCTGCGTCTTCCCCTCCCGGACCTGAGGATGCATTGAAGCCGAGCCCTTGACTTGAGCATAGGCAGAAAGATCGAGGCAAATAAGAACCTCATACCCTGCGCTCTCAACCTCAGAAGCAATTCCTTCGAAGCGATCGCTCGCTCCCACTGCCCGGTTGACGATGGCGCCGAGTTCGCGGTAGTAACGGCTTCTCTTGATCACCGCGCTGGCCGCATTTCTTAGTTCCTGCGTTAGCCGGCCGACCTGCTCAACCGCAGGAGACGCCGGAACAGGATCTGGTTTTGGCAGTGCAAAGACGCCCTCTTCAGTTCTGACGCGGATTTTGATGTGAGGCACAAAGGAGCTGAATACGCCACGACCAGCTGCGTGTAGCTGGCTGATTGTCGATCGAACTCGAGGATCATCATCGATTTCTTGCTTGAGTGCCTGTAGTGCCTTATAGAACGTGGAATCCTGCCGCAAGGTTTCCTGGGCTGCGTGCTCCATTTTCTCAAGCAGCGATCGCATTGTGTTTTTGTCGATCATCTTCGTTGAACAACGATTTTGCGAAGTTGCGGCTCGTACTATTCGGAAAGTACCGCGGTCATCGTTGACCTCAACCATTGTTGCTACTCGCGGAGTGATCGCACAAGGTTACGAACGTAAGCCGTCGACTTTCATGTCAGTGCTGAACCACGAGTTCGGCATTAGTTGGAACGGCTAGAGCAAGGGTTTGTTCGGTTTTCGTAAAAAAAGTCAGCAGAAGTTCTCGACGGTCCCTGGTTGATGTAAAAGTGTTGCCAAAGTGCTATTGCGTACTTCGCAAAATGTACGCAGGTTGCTTGGCTGCGGATCGAAACAATGGATTCGCATGTTACGGGTCGCTTGAAAATGCGACTAGCTTTGAGCTAGCGCGCATCGTATCTTTCCCCCACTCGCGGATTTTCGCAAAGACCTCGGCATACTTGTCCGGAGTCTAATCTTCGCAAGGATTAAGGATAAAGTAGCGTCCAGCCGCCAGCTGCTCTAGCGAGCTTCACGCAAGCGCCTTCCCCCGCGCTAATGCTGGCCGACTCCTGCGACGGTTGAGCCGGAGAGACAAATCCATGCGTACTACCTCGACTTTACTCGCCATGGAACCACGCGCCGAAACCGCGGATAAGGGCGTGGATGACGTCATCCGCACTCTAGCGGAATTGATCGATATTGTGAGCCGCGGTCGGGGAACGCTGGAGCCCTCGGGAAATCCCGCCGAAGAAGTGCTGGTTGATACCGAGGTGGATGGCGCGCGTTACCTTTTGGTGCGCATGCGCCGGCTCGGGTACTGCCGCATCCAGCTCAGCCCGCGAGAGCAGGAGATCGTGCGTATGGTCGCCAAAGGACATCCGAATAAGGTCATCGCGGATGTGCTGAACATCAGCTCCTGGACGGTCTGCACGCATCTGCGGCGAATATTTGCCAAGCTGGGCGTGGGCTCGCGCGCTGCCATGGTTGCTCAGCTCCTGGAGATGGGAGTGCTCGCGTCGGAGCATCGAATGCCATCCGATCCGCGGTAAAAGCTCAAAGGTGATACTCCGACTCAGGCACGGCCTGCGACTGATCGGGCGTGACCAGCTGGGAACGTGATCTCAAGTGATGCGCATGCTCTTCGGCACGCGTGATTTCCGATTCCTCCCGGCCAAACGGAGAGCGGCGCAACAGATGCAAAACGTTTCCTCCTAAAACCATCGCCCGCTGATCGAACGACAAACCAAGCAACTGAATTTTGTGGAGTTCCAAGCCGGGATGGGTCCAGGGCCCATCCGAGCCGAAGAGCAGCTTGCGCGGTCCAGCCCGCTGGATGGCTTGAAGCAGGTAATCAAACTGCCGGACGGCGGAGGTGTCCGCGTAGACATTCGGGTAGCGGGCGATCTGATAGATCACCTGCTGATGGGCTTTCCAATCATCGGTAAAGCTGCCCAGGTGGGGAATGATGAAGTTCACGTCCGGATACTGTGGGGCCAGCATGTCAACGACTTCGGGGCGGCTCACGACATCGACGAGCATGGGCACGCGAAACCTTCTTGCCGCCTCACAGACTTCACGCGTGGGCATGCCGTCAAAGCCGTGCACCTTGATGCCCCGAAACCTCCAGTTCTTAAGAGCCCGCCCCACCATTTCGACGATGCGCCCGGCATCCCTTTTGGCGTGAACGAAAGCGAATCCCACCAAACGGTGCGGGTAGCGCGCTACCAGGCGACCGAGGTGATCATTGGCTTCTGCGTAATTGCTATGGAAGGGTGGAATGACGATGGTCTTGTCGATTCCAGCGGCCTTGGCTCGGCGCAGGTAGGTTTTGAGGGGCGCGACCGTGTTCCACGGCGCGGTCATGCGGTCCCCGATTCCGGCATGACAGTGACAATCGATGATCTGATAATGCTCGATCATAAGTTTTGCCATTTTGCGTGCTGCTGCGTGCGTTCCGCGGTGGGCAGCTTTGCGGCTACCGCGAGATACCAGATGCTGGTCGCAATCGCGTTGTAGAAGTTGGGCAGGTAGAACTTCTCATTGGGGCCGTGGATGTGGTCGTCGGGCAAACCAAAACCCATGAGAACGGCCGGGCATCCGAGCACTTCCTGAAAAGTAGTAACCACAGGAATCGAGCCTCCCGAACGCAAAAAGACAGGCTGCGCTCCAAAGCCTTTCTTGTAGGCGACCGCCCCGGCCCGCACGGCGGGGTGATTACGATCAACCAGAGCCGGTTTGATGGGAGAGAATGTCCGCACCGACGACCGCACCGTCGCCGGTGTAAGCCGCTCGACGTGCTCGCGAAAAAGCCGAGCGATCTTTTGCGGATCCTGGTCGGGGACCAGGCGAAAACTGAGTTTGGCAATGGCCCGCGAAGGAGTGATGCTCTTGGCGCCCGCGCCATAATGCCCGCCTGCCATGCCATTCAGAGTCAGCGCCGGCCGAATGGTTGTCCGTTCATAAAGGCTGAAGCCTGCTTCTCCCCATCCTTGCTCAACCTTTGCGTCCTGAAGAATCTGCTCGTCGGAGGGTCCGCTGCGCTCCATGAATGCACGCTCTTTTTCACCCCAATGCCGCACCTCATCATAAAAGCCCGGGATGGCCACGCGCCCGTGAGCATCGTGCAGGCGGGCAACGATCTCGCAGAGGGCTTGCAGCGGGTTGTGAACCGCACCGCCAAAATTACCAGAATGCAGCTCGTGCGGAGGGCCTGTCACTTCGACTTCAGCTCGCAGGCCACCTCTTTGCGCGTAGCTGATCGCCGGGCGATCGGGAGCGAGCATGCGAGTGTCGGAGATGACCGCGGCATCGGCGCGGAGTGCTCGCTTGTTCCGGACAATGAAGGAGGTTAAGTGCGGGCTTCCAATTTCCTCCTCGCCTTCAAAGATGCACTTCACGTTGACCGGCAGAGCGCTGCCGGTGCTGAGATAAGATTCCAACGCTTTGATGTGAGAGAAAAGTTGTCCCTTGTCGTCACTCGCGCCTCTGCCATGGAGGTTCGAGTCCAAGATGGTCGGATGGAAAGGCGGCGTTCGCCATTCGCGCACGGGCTCCCCGGGCAGAACATCATAGTGCCCGTAAATTAGAACCGTGGGACGCGCTGGATGCCGCTGCCATGCGGCGTACACGATGGGGTGGCCCTTCGTGGGAAATACTTTGACGCGCTCCAGGCCAATGCGCTGGAGGTGGTTGGCCAGCCAGTGGGCGCACTTTTTCAAATCCTGTGCACGTTCAGGCTGGGAACTGACACTGGGAAAACGGAGAAACTCTTTCAGCTCCGAGACGAACCGTTTTCGGCCAGCACGGGCATAGCCGAGAGCGCGATGCGGATCCAAGGCTCACCCCAGTCGTACGGAAATCACCTCCGGAGTTGCTCCTCGCCCGGCTCGATCCCGTCAATACGCGTATGGATTGTCCTGGTCAAGGATGTCATCGTCCGCCGCCTCCAGCCAAAGCAGAGCGATGGGAATATCGAGGACGGACCAATCTCCATATCGTCGGCGCGAGCGGGCGTCGAATCGGCTCTGCCGGTCTGCGTTGCTGCCGAGGTTGGAACGAGCCGCAGCACTGGCTACCTGCGCGGGGCGGCTCGACGAGACTGGTCTCATGGAAGTGGAAGTCAACAAGTTTGTCCTCGCTTTCCAATACGCGGGCAGATGAGGTCAAGAGCGCCCGGATTCAGTTCGCCACCGTTTCAGCGCGAGCCCGAAGGCCCACGCTGGAACGGGGCTTTCCCGGTTCACACTTCTAAGCTCAGACTTCGAACTCGAATTCTCGCGCCGGCTCACGCCGCGGAGACAGCCCCGCTTTCTGCCGGCCGTTTGCCTTTACTGGCGTCGGTTGAGTCTGGTCCCAGGGTAAAACGCGATGCGATTCGGTCCGCTTGCTGAGGCCCATGGCCTGCGCACTGGTGAGCCATTCTTCCGACTGCTCAGCAATCTCGAGCAGCAGGGTTTCGAATTGCGACCTCGTGGTCTGCAGGATGTGCGGCTGCGCCAGCCAGCGCATAACCTCGCGTCCCGTAACCCCCATGCGCTGGCGCGGAGACGTGACCAGGCGCTCATTGTGGTAACGAATCAATACTTCTTCAACGACGTCCCAGGCATTGTCAGCACCGAACAGCCGCTTGACGTCGTCGGAGTCCAGAATCTTGAACGCCTCCTCGAGCAGTTGCATCACCTCTACGCGCAGTACGTTGAGGTGCCCGAACGACAACCACTTGAGATTATTGCGCAGATCGAGGCCGGCGCGCCGCACGATGGCAATGGAGCCGAAGCTCGGATCGTAAGCCCGTTCGCGGATCACGTCCGAGATCCGCTTGTCGCGCCAGAACAAAGTAACCTGATGCACGAAGTGAGAGAAGAGTTTGTGAAAATCGGTATTTGCCCGCGAGCCAGTTGGAACGGGCGCACCACCGTATCCGAAGATTCGTTTGTAAGCTGACAGACGATCGCTCTTGGTATATCGCAGCACATCCCGGCGATCGAACTGATAGAGCGCAAAAGCGCCCGGTCCGGCCGACAGTCGCACCGTGCCGGCTTTGAACAGCTCCTGCAGCTTCTGGACTACGCGGAACACGCCAATCTTCTCGTGCTGCCAGAGGTAGTACATGTCTCCGACTGCGATGATGCGTTCCGAGGTGATGGTCTCGTCGTAGGGCTCTACGCCGGGAGGAATGCGAGTCACGCCAAATTGCCTGGCAGCGTCCGGACCGACGCCGGCCAGAGCGGCGAGGCCTTTATCCGGCGGTGGTGGAATCTTCGAGTCCGAGTCCACCACGGAGGCCAGCATGTCATCGATCTGCTTAGTGATCGCATCGGCGAGCTGCGGGTTGCTGACCAGGTCAGACGAAAGCCGGCCGGCTACCTGCTCGCGCAGAGCCGCTATGCGGTCATATAAGCCTTGATAATCTTTTTCTGAAGCCATGAATGCGCCTCCTTGCTGCTGTAGTCCGTGCTAACGTGTTGAAGTCGTCCCAAACGACTGCCAGCGCAAACTCCTAATCATCGTCTTTGCTCTTCTTCTCTTTGTCCTTGTTCTTGCCCCCGAAGAGTTCAGTCATTTTGTCTGCCAGCTTCTGAATGCCAGATTCGTGACTGGCCTTCAGTTCGTCGATTTGATTTTGCAAGGCGGCAATCTGGTCTTGTGTGACAGCGGGGGGAGCGGGTGCAGCCGGTGCAGGTGCAGCCGCAACCGCAGCTGGGGCAGCGGGAGCAGTAGGCGCGGCTTCCCCAGTTCCTGTCTCGATCACCACGGAACGGCTCTTAGCAGCGGCACGAAATGCTGGGCGGGGTGCGACTGCCGTATTAGCGGCCGGAGCGGTGTACTTCGGCGCCGCCGTGAGCGTTGTGCCATCCCAATTAAGCGCGCCCAGTAAGGTCGCGGATTCGCCGTCAGAGTTCGTAATGGTGATGTCATGGCTGCTGTTCTGTGCCCAACCGTAACCGCTCGGATCAACGGTCACGTCAATTCGCTCCGCGGAATAGAACTCAATGGGCGCCCTCTCCGCGACAAGCGAGTGGGCAAATGCTTCGATGGCCGGGTCGAAAGCGCTTCCGTAGACCGAGAAGACCCACTTCGGCGGATCTTCGTTATCTGGGACCGGCGCTGATATCCCGCTGATCGCAAGTTTGTCCTCGGCGAGCGGAACTTGCTGCTCGACTTGCTCAGTCAGCCGGATCAGCTCTCCAAGCTGGTCGCGTAGATCATCGAGCGAGCGCCGGACCCGAGCTGTCCTGAAGCCGTCGGGCACCTTGTCTTTGTTCGCCGGATCATGCGCCTGAATCACCAGGTTCTTGAGCGACCGGACGACGGGCAGGATATTGTTGGTCACAGAAATCTTGCCGCCGTCGCGAAGCAGCTGCGGCCCCTCGTTGGTGACAAAGTTCTCGATCTCCACCAGCATGTCCTCAAGGAACATGGGCGGCAGCGAGCGGTCCTTGAATATGAACAGCAGCGACTGCCGCTCGTTGGGACCAATGAACACGGAGTCCAGGGTGAAGCGGACTTCGTTGACGGTCTCGGCGATCACGTTGAGCTGCCGCGAGATCAAGACCAGTTGCGTGCCGAAGAATGCAAGCTGGTTGGGCTGGACAATGAAGAACTCGCGGTTGGAAATCCAGCTCTGCAGCAGCGAGGTCATGTAGTCGGAGATCACTCGGAAATTCGTGATGTCCTGTTCGTCTTCGACCGAATTGTTGAAAGGATTGCCGCGGAAGTAAATTCCGTACGTGTCCCGGAGTTCTCCGAGCGTGCCTTTAATTTTATCCGGGTCGAACTCTACGCGCGCGAAATGACGCGTAGGATGCTGGCCCAGCAGGATTTCAAAGTAGGTGTCGATGCGCAGGATCGACGGCAACCCGACCATTCCGAATTCCTTGACGATCTGGGACATCTGGCTGCGCGCCATTTCCCGCAACGCCTTCACGTACTCGGGATCAGCCTCCGGATCGAGGGGATAGAGCCCATCGAGCAGAGACAACGACTGGTCGAGAGCATCTTTGGCGCGAGTGTAGAGGCTGGCCTGAGCGCCGGTGATGCCGCCGCCGAGATCGGTTTGCACGGCGTAGGTGCGAGGCATCCATTTCGATTCGACGTGGCCTTCGACGTCCGTGAGAGAAAAGGACTGGGTCAGCGCGCCGATAAATCCCTTCGGGTCGTCAGTGTTAGGCTTCCATCCGAGAACGTCACCGACCGCTCTGAGAGCGACCTGGCCGAGGTTTGTTCCGCCGCCGGCGCTGGGAAGACTACCTCCGCCTCCACCGCCTGTCGGACCACCCACCGGGGAAGGGCGGTAGCCGATTTCCTCCGTGAGAAGAGGATAGGAGATAGCATCTTCAACATCCCTGGTGGCGCGGGCCGCTTCACTCGGCACCTGGCGGGAAACTGTCTCCGTCACTGTTTGAGTGGTATCCGATTCCAGCCCGACGCCGCTGACCTTAATCATGACCCAGTCACCGGGGTTAAACGTGTTCGGCGGCGCGGTTATCGCAACCGTTCGATCATCTACCATGGATAGATTCCAGCCGGGCGAACTTGGAGGCCCCGAGAATCCGGCAGCGGGAACGGAGACCGTATAGAGGGATGAGTTTGCTGCGCCGGTTGCGTCAGAGGAAGGATCAACCTTTTCCGAGAAGGAAATTGTGATCGAGGTCGTGTTGACTCTGCAGCTCGTTACTCTTAGTGTCGCCATTTTCGTTCTCCTTCCGCCACGCTCAATCTCTGTTTCAGTCGACGGTCGATGCAAAACGCCGGTTGCCCAATACGCCAATTTGACGCCCACACTGGCGGCTGTTCAAGTGACGCCTTCTGCTTCCAGATCCTCAGCTTGGGATCGAGGCATCTTGATCTGCTGGCCAACGTTCGTTGCCTGCATGGAGATGCTCATCGTTCCCAATCGCTCCGCCAATTCCTGCCAGCACAAGGCCAGAGCTGCGCTGGTCTGCGCCAAGGGCTGCCGGCATTGCTCGATCCCCTGTTTCACCGTCCTCGACCAGGGAAGCCACGCTCGCCGCTCATTGCCAAGTCTCTCCAGCTCTTTGAGCCTTTCGTATGACACCAGATCCGACGCAAACTGCTGCTCGATGCGCTGAAAACGATCCTGGCAAACCGTGAGCGCTCGCCGTGCCTGATCCAGATCCACGGGATGTCCCACCGCTTTCCGTGCATTCAGCGCAGCTTGCCGCGCCTCGTGCAGTTTCCCCATCATGTCGAGGACCGTTGTTTCCACGCCGTCGGCCAGAGCTGATTCGTCATCGATCGGTTTATCACCTAGCGTGACTTGCAACTCATTCAGCGAGTCATGCAGGTGATGCAGACAGACTGACAAACCCCGAAATGTTGCTTCCAGTGCCACCGCTATCTCCTGACCAGTTCTTTATAAAAGTTCTCTGTGATTACGCCCGGACGCGCCATGCGCCGGTCCAGCGCGACCCGCGCTGCACCAATCAGAAAGCGCTCTGGAATGATTCCGGGATCCACGCCCGCCGCCATCCGCCTCGCCGACTCCTCCACCATCGCCTGATCTTTTCTGTCGAACCGGTATACCTGCGACAGGCTCTTGTTTCCCAGAGATCGAAAAGGCCGAAAGCACATGGCGTCAACCGCCACGGCGCAGGCCTTGGGAAAAGTTGCCAGCACCTTCTTCGGAATTGATCCCGCCCGCGGGTTGGGATAGATTCGCGTCCACGCCCGCGAGTATTGTTCCGCTTCTTTCTCAAAGCCCAGTCGCCGCAACAGCTCGGCACTGATCAGCAGCCGCAAGTAGGGTGTCGGGTGCGGCCCCCTCGGATTGAATCCAAACACTGCCGCCGGCGCTCGCCCGATCACATCCATCAGAGAACCCACCACCTCCGGCCCACCCAGCAGCAGTGCGCTCATATCCGCGAACATCTCACGGTTCCACCGCACCCACACCGAGGAGACGAAACGCCCCATGTCCGCCTCCAGCAACCGCAGCCCGACCTGGCGTGGTACGTCTTTGTTCAGCCCGAGATCGCTCTGCAAATTGTGGCTGACCTCGTGCATCACCGCGCCCAGCGTCCACGGGTTCACGAGGCGGTGGTAGGGCAACTGCACCAGCGGAAAAGGATTGAGCTGTTTGCCCAGTCTCCGCATGCGAATGCCCCGCCGAATCGTGGCCGGCGCGAACCCCGTCTTCATGTAGCAGAACGGTGGCGGCGCCGGGACCGATCTGGCGACACCCAGCCCGGTGTAAGCGGCCTGATAACAATCCATCGCGATCCGATCGCAGCTCAACAGCCAATCCCCATACTTCCCCTGACGCTGTCCGAACAACTCGAAATAAAAGTCCCAGATCTTTTCGATGCCCTGCACCCACCGATGAGCCTTGTCTTTGCGCGTCACCACTCTTTGCAGCCGCGGCGAACTTGGTTTTTCCGTGGCCGTGGCAATCGAATCGTGAACTCTCTCCGAAACTTTCAGCAGGCCGCGGCGCAACTTCGTAATCAGGTCGTTGACGACTTGAATGTGACCTTCCGAGGGCATCGCTGCTCCAGTGCCGAACTCCTCCCGCTTGAAGGGGCGGAGTGCGGCTGCGTGGCGCGTTACATTGATTGATTGCGCGCGAAGCCAGGGCAACAATACGGGAGCCGGTCCGGCCACGATTTTCGGTCGTTGGCCCGGAGATCGTGCCGTCCGCACAGTTGTTTCCGGCAGCGTTTGGAGCAGCGTCGCCATCGTCTATCACCTTAAATGAGCGTTCGTTGACCGCTTATCTCAACACCTGTCCGCAGCAACGGCAGTAAGCGGGTGCGGGGGCGGCTTGTCCCGCGGCTCCGCAGACGCATTGTCCGCCGACCGATTGTCCATACCGCACCGGACCGACACCAGCAGATCGCGCGCCCGCCGCCGGAGCGCCGGCCCGAACGCCCACTGCGGGAGCGCTCACTCCAGGTTGGTAAACGCCGGATGCGGCCCGCGGCACGGCATACCCCGGAGCGCCCCCGCCGCGTACTGCCCAACGCCGGCCGTGGCGCCAGCCATAACGGCCGTGTGGACGCGCCATGCCATGTCCGACCCGTCCGTGGAATCTGCGCTCCAACTTGTGATGGCGGCGAAGCGCCTGTGCCCGATGACCAGGAGTCCCGAGCACCCGCCGCGTCTGCTTCGCCAAAGTTCGCACCGCGGTGCGTGGCGTGATGTGTCCGCCTCGCGCCACTTTGTGAGCAATGCTGCCCACCGTGCGCCGGGCGATGCCGGGCACAGCGCGAAGTAAGTGCCGCGTCTGCGGATTTCGATGCAGGGCCTTCGCGACCTTCCCGATCCCATGCGTCAATTTCGGCGTGGCCTTGGTCAATGCATGGGCAATCTTGGGAATCGCCTTCTTCGCCATGGGAGCGACAGCCTTGGCCACAACCGGAAGTAACTTGCTGGCAGCCATCCCGACCAGAGGCAGGAAGTGCTCGGCTGCCTCCTCCTCGCTCTCGGCTTCCGCCGCGAGTTCACCCAGATGTTCCATCAGGGCGTCCGCATAGATCTTGCGAATGGGACTGATCTCGTCCTCACCCTCGAACTCATCTTCGCCTTCGTATTCGTCCTCGGCTTCGTATTCGTCCTCGCTCTCACCAAGCAGGCTGCCGGCGATGTTGCCGAGGGCACCGAGCCAGCCTTCGCCTTCCAGGCCAGCCTCGTCTTCCATTTCCAGTTCACCTTCCATCTCGTCCTCGAGTTCGCCTTCGAACTCGTCTTCCAGTTCAGTGTCGAGTGCCATGATGAATCCTCCGTGCGAAAAGTAATCAAGCTTAGGGGACCGATATGACTACCGTAAAGCGCTGCGACGGCGCCGCGCCGCCGAGAAACGACGGCGCAAGCGCTGCGGACGCTTGTAGGCGCGGCTGATTTTCAGATTGCGCCGGATCGCCGTAGCGCAAGCCTTCGGGTTGCCGAGCACGCGTCGCACCTGCGTCGCCGCAGTGCGTCCAGCGCGCCGGCGCGTGATCTTCATTCCCTTGGCGGCTTGCCGCTTCAGGCTCTTCACCGTGCGGCGCATGATGGTCGGCACTGCACGCACGCCCACACGCGTGCTGCGGCGGCGGCGGAGAATGCGAGTCAGGATGGCTGTGCCCCGCGTGAGATGCGGCAGGATACGCCGCAACGCTCGACGGTCCTTGGGCGAGATCACGGTGACGAACGAAGCTCCGGCCATGGCTTCCGCTTCACCCTCATGAGCCTCGTTGCTAGCGGCTTCCGCCATCATTTCGGCGACGGCCTCGTTCTGGGTCAGCTCGTGCGAGGCAATCTCGTTGGCGACTTCGGACTCGGATTCGTCCTCATACTCGTCCTCGCCCTCGAATTCATATTCGCCTTCGCCCAGCGCTCCGGCAGCCATCGAGCCCAGCTTGCCGCCGATGGGCCCGCCGATCGCGGTTCCCACAATAGGGGCGGCCACTTTGGCGACGTTCTTGAGAATGGGAAGAGCCTTCTTAAAAAAACTTCCGAAGGAAAACTGCTCGGTTTCATCCTCGAATTCACTTTCAGCTTCGAGTTCGTCTTCGCTTTCGCCGAGCAAACTGCCGGCGATGTTGCCGAGCGCGCCCAGCCAGCCTTCACCCTCCAGGCCGGCCTCATCTTCGCCTTCAAGTTCGCCCTCTTCCTCGAACTCGGATTCGCCCTCCAGCTCTTCTTCGCTTTCGCCGAGCAGGCTGCCGGCGATGTTGCCGAGCGCGCCCAGCCAGCCTTCACCCTCCAGGCCGGCCTCATCTTCGCCTTCGAGTTCGCCCTCGTGGAACTCGTCTTCGAGTTCCAGTTCCAGTTCGCTCTCTTGGTCCGCCATGGTCCTGACCTCCTTCGGTTGATGACGACGCGACCGAGATTAGACGGCGTTCGGCAACACGTCTAGTCACATCTTGCGGCGACCATTTTCAAGTTCGCCAAAACTGGTTTCGCTCGAATGTGCGACAGAGAATGTGCGATAGAGAATGTGCGGCTCGGGAAGGGCACGGCCTAAGGAGCCTGCCCTGAGCGAATCGGAAGGGTGCCGCAAAAGCCGCTAAGGGTTCAGTCCGTGAGGGTTCTAAGATGCCGCTAATTGTGGTGATAACCGCTTGCACCCTTGCGTGTGAGCGATTTGGATACAGGATGCTTTTCGAATTGTTTAACCGCGCGCTCCAGGTCTTCAAACAACAATCCAGCCAGATCGCGGCTCAAGCCAAGACGAGATAAAACGCGCTGCACGACAAGGTCACCGCGATTCGCCGGCATGGGATAAGCCGGAACCTGCCATCCTTTCACACGCAATCGGTCCGCCAGGTCATACAGCGTAAAACCGGGTTCTTCGCCCTTCGGGATCGTCCAGGTACAGCCCGGAACCCCGCCGCGCCCGTCATACACCAGATCGAATATTCCCAGCTTCTTGATCTGGTCCGCGAACCATGCGCCAACATCGGCACAACCTCGCGTGATTTTCGTGTAGCCCTCGCGTCCGAGACGAACCAGGTTCTAATACTGCGATGCGATTTGTCCTCCCGGCCGCGAGAAGTTCAAAGCAAAGGTTGGCATGTTGCCCCCCAGGTATTTCACGCGGAAAATCAAATCCTCTGGCAGGTCCTCGGCTTCGCGCCAGATCGCCCAACCACAGCCGAGCGGCGCTAGTCCAAATTTGTGCCCGGAAGTGTTGATCGATTTCACGCGCGGAATGCGAAAATCCCAAACCACTGAAGGATGGATGAACGGCGCGATGAACCCGCCACTCGCTGCATCCACATGCATTGGGATATCGAGTCCGTGCTCTTCTTCCAAATCATCCAAAGCCAGCGCAACGCCTTCGACCGGCTCATACTGAAGCGTGTAGGTGACACCCAGAGTCGGCACTACGCCAATTGTGTTTTCGTCGCAGCGTTTAACTACTTCCTTCGGCGACATCAACAGTCGCTTTCCCTCGCACGGAATCTCGCGCAGCTCCACGTCAAAGTATCTCGCAAACTTCGGCCAACAGACTTGCACCGGACCGCATATCAGATTGGGTTTGTCGGTGGCCTTGCCGGCTTGCTCGCGCTTCTTGCGCCATCTCCATTTCAGCGCCAGGCCGCCCAGCATCGCCGCTTCACTCGATCCCGTGGTGGAACATCCCATGGCGTTCGCCGCGTCCGGAGCGTTCCACAGATCCGCCAACATGTGGACGCAGCGCGCTTCGAGGTCCGCCATTTGCGGATACTCATCCTTGTCGATCATGTTCTTGTCCAGGCATTCGTCCATCAGCTTGCGGATTTCGGGCTCGACCCAGGTTTGGCAGAAGGTGGCAACATTCTGTCGCGAGTTTCCGTCCAACAACAATTCGTCGTGCACCAGCTGGTAAGCCGCCGAAGGATCGCTCTCATGCTTGGGCAGTTTGTATTTGGGTAAGGGATGAGGTAGGAAGCCGGTACCAAACACTTCGTCATCCCGGTTGGAGAAAATCTCTTCTTTGCTGTGAATAGGCATGGACGCTCTCCTCGCAACAGAGGTAATTGTTCCGAGCCGGGTCCTCCATTGATACAACCAGAAGAGCACTAATGCAACTCATCAATCCACATTGCAGATAATTAAACCAGCTGGATGAGATGCTCACACAGCGGCCGCGCCCGCTAGACCGAAAGCGTGTAAGTAAAAAACGCCAATGTTCCCGACGACAGAGCGATTCCGATATACCACCATTTGGAGCCGCGAATCGCTGCAATGAATGAAAGCACCGTAGACAACAGGGCTGCACCTAAGACGATCTTGTATTCGTGCTGTGGCCCCGCGAAGCTGTCTACGAGATGATCGGCCTTTGGCGGATTAAGCAGAGAAAGCCAGAGCAACATCGTGAGCAGCATTCCGGCCGTTCCGAGCACATGGGAGAATTGGCGTCCCATGCGGCAAATATACGCCCGAAGCTCTAAACGACCCTCAAGAAAGAATCACTTGGCTGGTTGATAGCGCTTGATGCTTTGAGGCTCAAAGGTAGTCCGCATATGACCGGAAATCCGCAGCCGGAAATGGTTTTCCGTACTAAGCCCGCTGAGACCGGTGGCTACCAAGTGTACGTTGAACTCTCCGGGCTCCGTAAACACGTGACTCACCTCGCTACTCTGCGCAGTCACACCGTCGCCGAAATCCCAGTGATACGAGAGGACAGCAGCTCCGCCAGTGCCGCGGGCCGAAAAACTCAACGTGGCTCCAGCAATCCCTTCAGAAGGATGGTCCATGGTCACGCTGGGAGCGGCCGCGGAGATCTGCCCATCGACTATTTTCAGCACCCGTACGGAATGAGGCGGCTGGTGAAAGACCAATGCTCCCGCCACGGGAGCAGGGAGCTCCTGCTTGTCCAGAACATCCGTAACTGTGTACTGGCCCGTCGAAGGCAATCCGGTCGATGTGAGATCGATGGAGCGATCCTTCTCCTTGTCTGTCCAGTTGAAGACAGTCAAGATACTTTGCCGGTCCTCCTCCTTGAGGAAGAAGACGCTCGGCTGGCCATCCTCGGCCGCGAAATTCATCAGATCAAGCGGAACCGATGCATTCCCCAGTCGAACCATATTGATCAGTTCCTGACTCTGAATCAGCGCGAGGCGCTCAGGAGCGTTCGACAATGACGGAAGATCGTCTCCGATCTCGAACATCCCGCCGGAGACGGCGGCGAGCGCAATCGAAACTCGGGCCTCATCCAGGGTAGCCGGCTTGACGCTCTCATGCCATGCTTGGTCGGCGATGGTTTGCGTCGATACCGTAAATGCATCCGGATCGGCCACGAAGAAATTGCGATTCATGTAGTACCGCGCGGCAATTCCCGGCGCCGCTTCTTTACTGGCGTTGAATGTGTGGCCCGTGTCCTGCGATATCCGGCCGTAATCCACATAGCCAACGGGGTTCAGCATCACGCTTCCGTCTTTATCTAAATAAACGTCGTTTCCCACCGTGTCGCGGATAATTTCCAGCCCAATCCTCTGAGCTTCCATGGCCGTTGTATGCGGCTTGTAATAGAAACCTTCAATCGCGCTGTCGTCCATGAAATCCATCTTGATGGAATGCACGCCCCACTCCCGTACCAGCGTGGAATAGGTCTTGCGCAGGTACTCCTGCGCGCCCGGGTTCGTAGTATCCAGCACGAACAGCTGATCTTTGTTACGCACGACGGTGCCCGCGTGAATCGGCTGCCCTTTTGCATTCTTCACAAGCCAATCCGGGTGATTCTGATATATCCACGCGCGCTCCGATACTTCAAACGGAGCAGTCCAGATAGCCGGAACCAGCCCCAGGCCGCGTACCTTGTACTCGAGTGCCCCTAGGCCATGAGGAAAGAGCGTCGCGTTCGGCGTGCTGTATTCCCCACGAGCATATTGGTACCCTTCATCGATGTGAAAGATGTCATAGCCGAGCGCTTTCAGATGCTCCGCTTCCCACTGGGCGTTGGTCAGCGCCGCTCCCTCATTCAACCCGAAGTAGTATGCGGTCCAACTCCACCATCCCATCAGCGGAGGCGCCGAGGTTCTGGCATGATGGATCTGCCGAATCAACGAACCATAGGTTTCCAGCTGGCGATGGTAATCCGTAGCCAGACTGAAGAGCACACGCTCTGACGAGAGCTCCGCGCCCGCCGCAAGCGGCAGGCTCAATTTCACTTGATCGTCAGCCGAGGAATGCTCTAGAGAGTTTTCCTTCTCCAGTTCGGTCGTCCCAGTCGAATCGATCTCGTAAGCCGTGGGATGACTCGCTTGGCCCGAGGAGCCGGCAAGGTGAAGCCGAAGAATAGTGAGAAACCGGTCCGAGGTAAGCGCGCCAAGAAACAAGCTCTCGTGGCTCCGGCGATTGTAGATGAGCTGACTGCCAACCGCACGATGCATCTTATGTTCGGCATCCGCAAAATCGCGGATGACAATACCTGGCCGGTCTTCGCTGAAACTGTCGGAAAGAACTCGATCGTCGAGGGCCGACCCTCCCAGGTCGATGATCGCTCCATCCGTCGCATCCAGAGCACGAATGCTTTCTACGTGAATGGTCTTGCCTGTCGTATTCCGAACTGTTACCTGGATGTCACCGAAAGGCTCGCTGGAATAGGCGCGCAGGTGATAAATCAGGTCTGGCTGCCCGCTTAATCCCGAGTAGGTTACTTGCCAGTCTGTCGCTTCTCCCAGATACCCATGAGCTTGCGAGTGCTCAACTGCATGTCGCGGATAATCCGACGCATGAAGCCATCGCCCATTTACCTCAGCCCCCACTCCCGCCTGTAAGGCAGGCGAACTCGATTCGGGCAGTGCGATCGTGTATCTGCCGTCCGCCGAGTTCACAGTGACATGCATCGCGCCAGACGATTGCGCCTGGAGTGCCGTTATCCCACCGCCAACGAGCAACAGCATCGCCGTAATTCTGACCGCATCTACCCTGATTTGCCCAATCCAGTCGCTGATCATCGAGTCTCCTTTGAAATTGAGAAGCAACGAGGCCGGTTCACCTCGGAAGGACTGTCATCGAAGCTGAAGTACGAAATCATACTGGCAATCCAGTAACGATCCAAAGTATTCGGGGAGTTACGAGGCGGTCGAAAACAACATTATCGATCTCGGAGGCCCGTTGAGCATTGACCAGTCAGCGTATCAAAAGCCGGAGCACTGAGGCTGAGCTATAATCGCGAGCCTGGAGGCACTACTTGATACGACAGATAATCGTCACGATGTTCGTGGGAGGCTGCGTATTTGCGACTGCGAGTGTGAGCCGGGCACAGTCCAAACACTTTTCTCTGAACGCTGAGCAAGCACAAGCCGAGGCGGTACATTTTCTCGTCGATCTCGTACGAATTGACACTCAGGATCCTCCCGGCGATGAGTCGAAGGTTGCGCACTATCTCGAGAGCGTGCTGAAGAGCGAAGGAATTGAATCGGAAATCCTTGAGCCCGTGCCGGGCCGCGCCAGCATTGTCGCGCGGCTCAAGGGTAACGGGAAAAAGCGGCCGCTACTGCTCATGGGACACGAAGATGTTGTTCCCGTCGATCGATCACACTGGACGGTTAATCCATTTGCCGCCAGTGAGCGCGATGGCGTGATTTACGGTCGCGGTGCGTCTGATGACAAGGCGATGGTTGCCGCCAATCTGGAAGTCTTCCTGCAATTGAAGCGCATGAAGGTGCCGCTCGATCGAGACGTCATTTTCCTGTCCGAAGCCAGCGAGGAAATGTCCTCGCCCGCAGGCATGGCCACCATCGTCGATCGATATTGGGACAAAATTGACTGCGAATTTGCGCTCAACGAAGGCGGCGGATCCCTGATCGAGAACGGTACAGTAAAGTATTTCGGCGTCGCGACCGCGGAGAAGCTTCCGAGAGGCCTGCGCCTCGAAGCTACCGGCAGTAGCGGACATGGGTCGGTGCCCCGAGTCGACAATGCGGTCGTCCACCTTGCCGCTGCCGTCGCGAAGGCCGGAACCTGGGATACTCCCGCGCGTCTCAACGAAACCACGCGCGCATTTTTCGAACGTCTGGCTACGATCTCAGCGCCTGAGGAAGCGGCATGGTATCGGAATGTGCTGGATCCGAAGGTACAAGAGGAATTGAAGCATAAGAAGCCGCAGTATTACTCCATGGTGCGAACATCCGTCGTTCCCACCATGTTGAGGGCGGGTTACAAATCCAACGTGATCCCGCCCTCCGCGGAAGCGACGCTCGACGTGCGCGCGCTGCCCGACGAACACCTCGCAAAGTTTCGCGAAATGCTGGCACAGATCATCAACGATCCACAGGTAAGAGTCGTGGCCGAGGATGTTTCGTTTTCCATGCCAGCGGCGCCTCCCAGCAAGTTAGGTACGGAAATGTTTTCCGCTTTGGAGCGAGCGCAGGAGGAAGTCGGTCCCAGTGCCATTACTTTGCCCACGATGACGACGGGGGCCACTGATTCCTCTTTCCTGCGGGCGAAAGGCGTTCAGGCATACGGGATCGGCGTGCCCAAGACCGAAGAAGAGAATCGCGGTGTCCACGGCAATGACGAGCGCATTGAGACTAAGCAGCTTGGGCTATTTGTTCGCTACCTTTTTTCGGCAGTGACTGGTGTCGCGGCATCTTTAGACTGACCCCCAAAAAGAATTTCACCTCGCTCCGGTTCAGTGAATCTACGATTCTTGCAAACATCATGCATCCGGTCATTCAAGTTTCCGCGCTCCGCAAGACCTACGGCTCTGCTGTGGCAGTCGACGAGGTATCGTTCGAGGTCAACGATGGTGAGATCTTTGGTTTAATCGGGCCCAACGGCGCAGGGAAGACCACTACCTTGGAGTGCATCGAAGGTCTCCGCCGGCCCGACCGGGGCAAAATCACGGTGCTGGGTCTCGATCCCTTCCACGACCTGTACAAGCTGCAGGAGAGGATTGGGGTACAGCTCCAGCAGGCGCAATTGCAGAAGCGGATCAAAGTGTGGGAGGCGGTAGATCTCTGGGCTTCCCTTTACAAGAAAAATGCAATGGACGGCGAGCGGTTGCTCGAGCAGCTTGGCCTTATAGAGAAACGGAATGCCTGGTTCATGACCCTCTCGGGCGGCCAGAAGCAACGACTGTTCATTGCCCTCGCGCTAATCAACAATCCGGAGGTAGTGTTTCTCGACGAACTGACCACTGGGCTCGATCCGCAGGCCCGGCGCGCCATCTGGGAGCTGGTACGGGGCATCCGCGAACGCGGCAAGACGGTTTTCTTGACCACTCATCTCATGGAGGAGGCCGAACGGTTGTGCGACCGGGTAGCAATCATCGAACACGGGCGCATCATCGATATCGACACTCCGGAAAACCTGGTGAGCCGGCACTGCCCGGAGCGAACTGTCGTCCTCGCCACAGACGATCGAACCGCTGGAGAGCGCTTTCGAACCATCCCGCGAGTCGAGGCCGTAATCTGCAGCGACTCGCAGTTCACGATTCGGGGCCGAAGTGACGATCTCGTCACCGAGGTAATTCATTGTTTGTCCGAGAATCGCATCCGGGTCACGGATTTCCGCACGATTCTCCCCAACCTTGAGGATGTCTTTCTCAAACTGACCGGTCACTCGATTCGCGACTAGGCTTGATTAGGCTTGATCTTGATAAGGTTTGATAACGATGCTGCGTGGACTCTTTAAGTTGACATGGATCGAGATCAAGATATTCCTCCGGGAGCCGCTTGGGGCCTTCGGGACGATCGGTATCCCCGTGTTGGTGTTCCTCGGAGCAGGTCGAGTAGTCGGCCGCAGACTCCCGCCGGCCGCACTCTCCGCCAGCACCTTTATCGGCGTCGGTCTGCCGGTGCTCGCCTCGGTCCTGATCGCTGTCAGCGCCGTGGTCTCGCTGGTCACGATCATTTCGATTTACCGCGAGGGTGGCATTCTCAAACGACTCCGTGCCACTCCACTGCGCCCTCAGACAATCCTCACCGCCCACGTGATCGTCAAGCTGCTGCTCACCGCCGCCACACTGGCCTTGATGGTGCTGGCAGGCAAACGCTACTACCCGGTTGGCATTCATGTTCCATTGCTGGGGTTCACGATCGCGCTCGTGATCAGTACCTGTAGCATTTTGTCAATCGGATTTCTCATCGCCAGCATCGTTCCCACGGCGCGCTTTGCACAGCCGATCAGCGTTGTCATCATGTACCCGATGATCGCAGTCTCGGGACTTGTCGTGCCGGTTGATTCGCTTCCGCCAGTGCTTCAGGCGGTGGCAAAAGTTGTGCCACTGACCTACACAGTGTCACTGCTCGAAGGGATTTGGAAGGGCGACCCCTGGCGTGCCCACACTGGCGACATAGCGGCACTGGCCGCCGTGTTTATCGTGTGTACCGCACTCTCGACGAGAGTCTTTCGTTGGGAGTAGCGAGGTTCTGGCGAGTCCGAGTGCTTCAGGGTGTGATGGCAATAACTCGCAGAGGGCTGCCGGAGCCGCCGACAATTTTCAGCGGTGCGGCGATGACGATGGCACCGGTAGGCGGAAGCTGATCCAGGTTCGACAGACTGGCCAAGCCAAACTTGCCGCTGCCGTGCATCAGATAGTGGTTCGGGAACGGTGGATCAAAGCTGGCGGCCTGACCGGCATCCGTCCCAACCGTTTCCACGCCGACGCCCAGCACATCCCGCTGCTCGGCAAGCAGGGCAGAACTTTCCTTTGCCAATCCGGGAGTGTGGGGTCCATTCTCCTTCAGGTTGATGTAGTCCTTGGGGTCGGTCCGCTTCGACCAGTCCGTACGCAAAAGAACCCATGCGCCCGCCGGAATACGGCCGTGCTGTTCTTCCCACTGGTGGATTCGCTCTGGCGTCAACAGATAGTTTGGATCTCTCCCAACCTCTGCGCTGATGTCGATCACACAGGCAGGTCCGACAAAATTTATTGGCGGGATGCGATCCACGGTGTTGTCTGGAAGGTCTTTGCCCGAGACCCAGTGAACCGGAGCATCGAAATGCGTGCCAGTGTGCTCGCCAGTCTCAAATCCATTCCAGTACCAGGCAGGGCCGCGTTCATCGTAGTGCGACAGTTCCCAGATTTTGAATGCAGGTGTGTTGTTGAACTGCGGTGGCAACGGCAGCAAAGGGGTTTGCGGACTCAAAGGCTGGGTCAAATCCACGACCCGCAGCCGGCCAGAAGCAAGTTCCTCAAGCAGTTTAGACAAAACGAGAGACATCGGCGCTCCTCACAAACTCTAAGTTCGGCGTGCTACCTCTTCAGCGACTGAATGTGCCGGCGGAATTGAAACCGATTCTCCAGCAACGTCAAGTCGGTGACGTAGGCGGCGGGACCCTTGGCCTCGACCTTGGCAACAATAGTCGTGAGTTCGTTGCCCCGCATAGCGTCGCTCACGGCAGCCTTAAAGCTTTCCACACTACGGACCGTGGTCACTCGGGGAATGCCGGAGGCCCTGGCAATACCTTCCAGGTCCGCACCTGTGCCCGTCGCGGTTGGAAAACCTCCGACCGAGAGCAGACTTTCATTGTCGAAGACAATGTGGATCAGCTTCCCGGGGCGATAGCGTGCCATCGTGCTAAGACTGCCAAGATTCATCAAAAGCGAACCGTCGCCATCGAACACGATGACGGTCTGCTCTGGCATGCAAAGAGCGAGGCCCAACCCAGTCGAAGAGGCTAGTCCCATCGCGTGTTGCAGGTAAAAGAAATTGGGACGGTGACCCAGAGACTGCAGCTCAGCCGCGACTGCTCCCATGATGGTGACGACAAGACAGTTCTCCAGCTCCGGATAAACCGAACGAAGACAATCGAGGCGGAGCATCACTCCTCCCACATCAAGTCGCGAGTCAGGAGCAGAGCGACTGGTTGCAAACTGCTTTCGGCGAGAGTCTGCGCCTGCCGAATACGTTTCTTGACGGTGTCCAGTGTGTCGAGAAAAAAGTAAGGGATACGCAACGCGCGCAAGACCGGTTCCGTAACGTGGCCCCCTTGCGTCTGCCACGGGTCACGCTCTCCCAAAGAACCCCGGTAGCTGATGAGCATCAACAGAGGGATCTTATACAGATGTGCGAACGAAACGACACCGTTAATGGATGCGAGGAATCCGTGGTTCTGCATCAGCATGGCTGACTTGACCCCGGCAAAATGCGCTCCGGCCGAGATGCCAATCCCTTCCTCCTCTTTTGCCAGTCGCACTAAAATCATGTCAGGATCCTCGTCGGCCGATCGAATCAGATGCACCAGCCAGGTTTCCGGCAGAGCTGACACCAGGCGGATGTCGCACTCCTTCAAAGCGTCATAGATCAGCTTTGAGTTGGTCACGGATACCGGCATAGGCTTGCTTTCAGGTTGACGAGTTGTCGCAGCGGAGTATAGGTTTGGCGCTGGTCATTTTGCAAGACGGCAGAGCCGACTTTTTAGATGTAACTTTCAGATGCAACCAGGAGCAGGATTTGCGGACCGAATCCCAAAGTGTTCTCAACCACGAAGTCCCATCGACCTCGAGTACAACCTTTCCCATTGACACCGTTCGTGCTGCTTTTCCGGCGCTGACGCGGCCTCCAGGCTTCATCTTCTTTGATAATGCAGCGGGTGCGCAGGTTCCACAGGCCGTATTGGACGCGGTGAATCATCATCTCCTCGAATGCAACGTGCAACGCGGGGGCCGCTACGCGAAAAGCCAGGCAGTGGACGAGATGATCGTGCGAGCGCGCCACAGCGTTGCCGATCTTGTCAACGCTCGCGACCCAAGCGAAGTCGCGTTTGGCATGAACGCCACATCCTTTATTCGCTTGGTGAGTCTGGCGATCGGACAAACGTTCGATAAGCGGAATGAAATTGTAGTAACCGACATTGACCACGAGGCCAACGTCGCCACCTGGCTGGCGTTGGAACGGAGTGGAGCGAAGTTTTCCTGGTGGAAGGTGAGGGAAGATGGGAATCTGCATGTGGACGATCTCATCCCTTTGGTGTCTTCGAAGACGCGTCTGGTGGCGTGCACGCTCACTTCGAATGCCCTCGGCTCAATCGTGGATGTCACGGCCGCAGCGAGAGTGGCCCATGCCTCCGGCGCGGAGATATTCCTCGATGCCGTGCATTACGGCCCTCACGGATCGATCGATGTCCAAGCCTTTGATTGCGATTATCTGGTGTGTTCCGGCTACAAGATCTTTGGACCCCATATGGGCTTTCTTTGGGGACGGCGCGAATTGCTGGGAAAGCTCCAAACCTTCCGTGAGGATTTCATCCCCGACGAGCCACCCGGAAAAATTGAGGCGGGCACCTTTGCCTACGAAAATGTGGCCGGGATGGATGCCGCGGTAGGCTATCTGGAAACCCTGGGCCGAAGCATCGCCGGGAATGATGCAACGGCGAAATCAGAATCGAGGCGGTCCGCTCTGCAACGCGCGTTCGAGGCGATTCGGGTCTACGAAGAATCGCTTTCCCTCGAAATGCTGCGAGTGCTCGAGGATTGTGGCGCGGTCGTCTACGGGGTGACGGAGAAAAAGCGCATGAGCCAACGAGTGCCAACGCTTTGCTTCAATGTGGCCAACCTGTCCCCCGCAAGAATCACCGAAGAGCTTGCGAAACAAAATATCGGCGTGCGCGACGGCCATATGTATACCCCGCGGCTGATGAAGCGACTCGGGCTCCCCATAGAGACTGGCGCAGTCCGGGCATCATTGGTCCATTACAATACGGTCGAAGAGGTGCGCAGATTCGGCGGAGTTCTGGCTGAGATGACAAGGTCATGCTGACCGACTCGCAGATCGCCAACTCGGAGATCCACCTTATAGTCCTCGATCCTGCAAGCGCCGGCAGATATGACTGATCAACACCCTTCACCGGCCGGGAGTGCGCTGGCCGGTCAGGCGCTTCCGACGCCCGAATTAGAAGGTCTCCACCGCCGGTTGAACCAAAGGCAGCTCACCATGATGGCCATTGGCGGCGCCATCGGTGTCGGCTTGTTCCTGGGAAGCAGCGTCACCATTCGCCTCGCTGGCCCCGCCGTGATTCTTTCCTATCTTCTCGGGGCTGGCATCGCGTTGATCATGTCCTATGCACTGGCCGAGATGGCCGTCGTCCATCCGGTCGCCGGTGCCTTCGGAGTGTACGCGGAGAAGTATCTCAATCCCTGGGCCGGTTTTTCGGTTCGAGCCACCTACGGAGTCGCACAGATCATCGCCATCGGTGCTGAGGTCACCGCCGCCGGCATCTATATCTCTTTTTGGTTTCCGAATGTTCCGCAATGGATTTGGGTAGTGCTGGTTTCAGCCGCGCTGGTGGCGCTCAATTCCATGCAGGTCAACCGCCTGGGCGAGTTCGAATATTGGTTCGCAATGATCAAAGTGGCGGCCATCGTCGCCTTCATCATTGTCGGAATATCTTTGATTCTTGGCTTGGGTTCCCGGCACGCGATTGGCCTCGCGAACCTAACTCAGCATGGAGGATTCCTGCCTGCGGGATGGAAAGGAGTCTGGTTGTCGCTCACCATCACAGTTACCAGTTATATGGGAGTGGAAATTGTCGCTGTCACGGCGGGAGAGGCCGAGCATCCAGAGACGACCATTCCACACGCGATGAGGAGCATTGTATGGCGGCTAATTTTGTTTTACGTGCTGGCGATCGCGATCATGGTGACAATGGTTCCATGGAACCAGACCAGCGCTTCTTCCACGATTTCCGCCAGCCCTTTTGTCACCGCATTCGCTGCGGCGCATATACCGTTCGCGGCTGCGATCATGAACTTCGTCGTGCTGACGGCAGCACTGTCGAGCGTGAATACTAACCTTTACTTGTCAACCCGAATGCTGTTTTCTCTGGGGCGAGCAGGTTATGCCCCAGAATGGATGGGCAAGGTGAGCCGCAACGGGGTGCCGCATCGCGCGCTGCTGGCTTCAACCGCAGGTATTGTCGCTGCGATTCTGCTGGCCATCTTTGCTCCCAGGAACGCTTTCCTTACGCTCTATGGGACGGCAGTTGCCGGAATGCTTTTTGTGTGGCTGGTGATTCTCAACACGCACCTCCGTTTTCGCAAAACCATTACGCGCGAGCGGCTGATGAGTTTGCCCATGCGAATGTGGGCCCATCCATTGTTCACAGCAGTGGGCATTGTTTTACTTCTTGCGATCTCAGTCACAACTTTCTTCGTGGACGGATTGCAATGGTCGGTTCCAGCATTTTCTGTTTTCTTGGGCCTTATCTCACTCTTGTACCTGCGTAGCCGGCGACTCAAGCCTACTTAGGGCAGTGCCGCCACTATGCAAGGGAAGCACGCAATGATCGTAGCCAGCGCAGAGGTGTACTCGTCACTACGCAAGCGCTTCAAGGGGGATCTGGTACGTCCCGGCGACACCGGCTACGAAGACGCGCGCGCGATCTGGAATGGAATGGTAACTCGCACGCCAGGCCTTATCGCGCGATGTACAGACGTAAGTGATGTGCAAAGCGCGGTCCGAACCGCCTCTGAGACCGGGATTCTTACTGCGATCCGCTGTGGAGGGCATAGCCTTGCAGGCTTCAGCACGTGCGACGGCGGTCTGGTGATCGACCTGTCGAAAATGCGCCAGGTTACGGTTGATCCCGAGGCACGCCGGGCCAAGATCGCCGGGGGTTGCCTGTTGGGATCGATTGATAATGCAACCCAGAAAGCAGGGCTCGTCTTTCCCTCCGGCGTGGTCTCTCACACCGGAGCTTCCGGACTGATCTTAGGTGGAGGAACTGGATGGCTCACGCGGCGATTTGGCCTGTCCTGCGATAACGTCGAGGGATTCACTCTCGTGACTGCAGATAGCTCCGTCGTACGCGCCAACTCAAAGGAGAACGCAGATTTATTCTGGGCCTTGCGCGGAGGCGGCGGCAACTTCGGAGTGGTGACGGAGTTCAAAGTGAAACTCCATCCTTTGACGTCTGTGGTGTTGGCTGAAGGCTTAACTCCTGAGCCCAAAATTCGCGGACTGCTCGAATGCTGGAGAGACTTCATGGCTGAAGCCCCAATCGACTTGAAGTGGAATATTGATCTTCGCCTTGCAACCCATGCGAATAAGGTACCCATCGAGCTGCGCGGACGACCCGTGGCTAGCAATTCCCTGATTTGGACGGGCGATCCCGAAGCCGGGCGTCCCTATCTGCAGCGTGCGCTTTCACTGTGCAGCGCGGATTCTGTGAGCAGCAGGATAGTGTCGTTTCTCACCCTGCAAACCATGGCAGATTCCGATTTCCCACATGGCCGCCGCTACTACACAAAATCGGGTTATTTCAGTTATCTCGATGACAGCAGCATTGATCGCCTGCTGGAAGCGGTCGCCACAATTCCATCGTTAGAAACTCAGATTGAACTGGCCTATCTTGGCGGCGCCGCGGCGCAGATCGGCGCTGACGACACCGCATTCGGTGATCGCCGCGACCCCTTCATCCTGAATTCGCTGGCGAACTGGTCGGCGCCATCCGCAGATGCCGGAAACATTGCGTGGATTCGCGGACTCTTCAACAAACTACGGCCCGCAATGAAACCGGGTGTTTACATAAACTTCATGAGCGGCGATGAACAGGATCGCGTGCCTGAGGCTTATCACGAACGATGGGACCGCATCGTAGCAGTCAAGTCACACTATGATCCCAATAACTTCTTCCGTCTGAATCAAAACGTTCCACCCCGAAACTCCCGGACGAATTAAGGACAAGTGGGGCACAAAGGGGTCCGTGTGGCGAAATATCCGAAAGATAGTTCTCCGGAAGCTAAGGAGTCTGTTTCGATGAAGTAGCCGTGCCCTATGTCGATAAGGTAGAACGCTACTGCGATCGTATGGGGGACACTGCCAGGTGAGGGAAAGAACGTGTTGTCTAAGCTCCCGGTGAAACGACCGCTGTTGGGAATGGCAGCGAAGGTGCCAGCGAGCGGAGTGTTTGGTTGCGGGGAGAAATCTAGATCGGTGTCCAGGAAACCTTGCAAGGTGCCGGAAGCTCCGTTCACAGTGATTTGTCCAGTGGCGTCATTTTCGCTTTGACCGTTGCTCTGGGTGAACCTCAATCCATATTTTCCGTTGAACGAGAATGGAGCCGCCGTTTGCGGATGGGCGAGTCCGATTCCGACGGACCCGATGGCGTCATCGGCGTCGAGGACCAGCGGAGGATTTCCATTGCCGGTGAGATAAAAAATAAACTCCGGTCCGGGCCCGCTGATGCTGAAGTTGAACGATGAATCGACCCGACCATTCCCGGTCGAATCCAGAGTATAGGTTCCGGTGAACGAGTCACTAATCTCGACACCAAATCCGTTCAGGAGTTCGTCGTTGTATCCGTTCTTCAGGTGACCGCTGCTATCGGCGGTAAATCTTCCGACTGACGCCAATGATGCGGGAGAAGTGCTCAGATCCTCGCCCTGAATACCGAATACATAGGTGCCCGCGAATGATGCTTTCTGGGTGAACGTACCGGTGGCAGCACCTTGACCGATGGCTACTCCGGCGGTGGAACCGAACCCGGTGCCTGAGCCGTTGTTGTCGCTTTCAATCAACTTTATGTGCTGGTCATCGACAATGTACCCGGTGAATCGTAAGGGTGTCGAAGCAAAAGCTGTGGTCAGATTAAACTGCAGTGATCCGAATGAGTCTGGATCAGTCACGGTGCCAGAGATGGTTGCATTAGGAAACACGGTGCCGGCGTCGTCCTGATCAGCCACGCTGCCGACTAGTGAGATTGTGTGCGGGGAACTGATTTTCAAGACGCCGCCTATAGCCATCGGCTCAAGGCTAAGGTCGGTGCCATTGACAACGAAGGCATAGCCACCGGCGGGCGCGGTGGTACTTGTCTGCAGGTCGAGGGTTCCCGAGGAAGTTTCAGAGCTGGGGTTAAGGAGAGGATTATCGAGCGTCGCAATCAAGGCGTGTGAGCTGGAGAGGAACACAAGACTAAGATTCTCTATACCTTGCTGGCCAATGTTCAAGTCTGAGGTGTTGAGGGTCAGTGTTCCTCGACCGTCCGGACCGATGTTGTATGAACCTCCGCTGATGGGGTCCGACACCGATAACAAGAAGTCGCTGTGGGTTTGCTCACCCGACGTGATTCCACCATTGCCATCAAGGACGATCGCGCCTGCCAATTGAAAAGGTCCGTTGGCATCGATTCCCCTGGTCTCGAAAACGTAGGTACCTTGCAGGCTGCTGGCAAAGCCGGTGACGGTAATTGCGGTCACGACATTTTGCGTGTGGTCGGCGGTGGCGAAAGCTTCGATAGTGACGGCCTGACTATTTCCAGAGATGGTATTAGGTGGCATGTAGGTCGTTGGCGCTCCGCTTTGCGTGTGTAGGGGACTCAGCGTGCCGCAGTTGGCGTTGCTCTGGCACGGCAAAGCCCAGTCCACGCCAGCATTGCTGGGGTCGTTGCTGACGACCGCTGCGATGGGGATAGTTGAGTTCAGAGTTACCGATGCGGCCGGAGCTGGTTGAAAAGCTATGGACACGGGTGTTGAAGGGGGCGCAGGAGGATTCTGCACGTTCGTGGTGCTGCCGCCGCATCCGGCGAGAGCAGCGATGCCAGCCGCGGATACTAGCGAAAGAATCCATCTGCGAATTGCCACGGCCAACCTCCTGATCCGCGCCACGAAAACTACTGCACCGTGCCGCGCAAATAGATGATCTGGGTCTGTCCCACGGTGTAACCAATCGTGATAGTTCCTGAATTCAATCCCACACTCTTTGACTTGAAGATAACCGTGATCATGCAACTGTTTCCGGGAGCCAGGCTGGTGCCCACGCAATTGTCAGTCTCGGAAAAGTTGCCTTGTAGCAGATTCCCCGTGAAGTTTATGGTCGAGGAGTTCGGGTCCTTCGGGTCGTTGAAGAGCGTAACCGTCATCGGAGTAGTGGCTTGTCCTTTGGGCACGGTTCCGAAATCTAATCCTGCGCCAGGAGACATTCTTAGAGGGCTCTGTACATTGGCCTTCAATTCCACGGGAAAACGGCCGCTATCAATTTCGCAATTCGAGGTTGTGGTGCTGGTGCAGGGCAGGGTGTTCAGCTCAAGGAAATAATCCAGGCCGGAGTTCAGAGGGGTGCTGGGCTGTGGCGCGAATGTAATCTCGACGCTGCAAGAGGCCTGAGGTGGGAGCAGCATTCCCGAGCAATCATCCACGAAGATCTGGAAGTTTGGCCGCTTGCTGGTGAGATCGCTATCACAGTTGTACTTGATGGTGGAACCATCCGCGGAGATGCTGCTTCCAATGTCTACTTGCAGCCCGGCAATTTCGCCTGGTGACGCTGGCCGCGGAAGAGTGAGAAGCCCTATCGGCGGGTTCACGCACGGCTTGCTTAGGGCGGGCAGAATCTGGACTGGAGAGGAGCCTTGATTGGTGAACGACACAAGCTGAGGCAGGCTCGCCTCGGTCACTGCTTCCGCTCCGAAATCGAGTTCCGGCGTGGAGGGCACGATGGCGCTGAAACCTGTACCGGTGATGGGCACAGCAAAGGCCGTATTACTATCCGCACTGACGGGGCTGTTGACGGTTAGGGTCGCAGCCAGCGGAAACGGGCAAAGGGCTGGCGGCTCTCCACCGAGTGCCGTCGATGGCAACCAAGGGCAGCTTTGCTGTGGCGAGAACGAGATCGCAATAATGCAGCTTTGCTGTGGAGCAAGAGCGAACGCTGATCCGGGCGGATTCGCGCAATTGTCCTGCTCCGTGAAATTCGGGAGCCCATTGAAGTCGCTCAACCCGAAGGAGCTGGAATTTCCCGACTGCGGGTTAAACGACAACGACAAACCTGTAAGAGGAGTGGCTGAGGGAGCGGTGTTGGTGAGCGTGATTGTCTGTGTCGTCGGAACTGACCCAACCTGTCGAGCGGGAAAAATAATGGAAGCCGGAGACAATGTGATCGGTTGCGCGCAGCTGGTTGTATTTCCCACGGCCACGCAGACATTTCCTCCGTCTCCGTCGAGGGTTCCACCAGGGCATGCGCCCGTCGTGATGCCGTATCCGTTTGTGCCTTGCAGGACGAGTCCAGCAGCGGAGCTTAAGACAGAGACCGGAGCAGGATATGGCTTCAAGGAGCTTGCTGGGGCGCCAATCTGACCTACGTTCAATCCGTTCGGCGCGATGATCTGCAAGATCACTGAGTTCCCGCTGATTTGGCCATTCACGGAAGCAGTCGTCACACAGGGGTACCCTTGAAAGTTCAGCGTACCGGTGACGGTCGCATTGCTCGCTCCAATGTTTTGTCCCTGCGAGAGGTTTCCGGTAAATGCGAAATCCTGATTCCTGAGACTAGGATCCTGCACGCTGTGAAAGTTGCCTTCGATCGTTCCGGTCAGCGGAGGCACTGATGTTGCGCTCCATGGAAGTCCGGTTTGGGCGGTTCCGCATCCCTGACCATCGGTCGAGGTATAGGTACCCATCATGGTCGAATTATCGGAGCTGAGGCTTCCAGTCAGCGTAAAGCTTTGTGTGCCGGCTATCGCGGTGAGGGTTATGTTCTGGCCGCTGACGGTTCCCGTGACCGGAGCGGAGCCACTATTGCAGAGTGTCGGCGAACTCTCTTGTACCGGCAACAGGATTGCGTAAACCACAGCTCCGGTGACGGTCCCATTGCTCTGCAGCAGAAAGCCCCCCTGTATGCCACCCTGGAATGAATTGTCGGTGGGAGGGGCCATCGTGAACTGCCAGTTGCCCGCGAGCCCTCCAGTGCTCTGGGCCTGATTGGAACTGTTACCTCCACACGCCGACAAGACCATCAGACCGGCGAGTAGAAAAGGCAACAGGTTTCGCGCCCCGGCTCCGAAACACGTCGAAGCGAACGGCTCATGGTTCTTTCGGTTCGGTGCTCGATCAGTTAGCGATCTTTCCATGATCTTTCCAGACGTGTCTCAGACCTCAGAAACCCCACTTCAGACCGAACTGTATGGTTCGGGGCCGATGCGCATCGAGCGGGTGCAAGAACGAAGCTCCGGTAGCGCAATCCGCGCCTCCAATCGATTGAAAGCCGGCGGAATACACCGGCCCCGCATAGCAACTGACCACGTTGTTACCACTGCTGCCGGGATTGTCTGGGTCGTAAATTCGGAACTGAGTGTGATTGAAAATATTGAAAAACTCCGCACGGAACTGAATCTCGCTGGACTCCGTGACCTTAAAGTGCTTCAAGAGGGCGATGTCGAAGTTTAAGCGGCTCGGATTATTCAGGAAGTTTCGGCCCGCCGTACCGAAAGTCAGTCCGCGCGGTGCCACAAATTGCGATGGGTTACCCAGGAGCGGGCCAAAGCTCGCAAAATTGTACGGAGGTGGTGTCAATCCATGAGCGACATCGGGGTAGGAGGCGGCGATGCCGAGCCCGCTGGAAACTCCAGCATTGTCTGTAAGCGAAATTCCAGTATTCCCGGCACTGTTGATTACAGTGAACGGCGTGCCCGATTGAAACAGAGTTACTCCGGAGACTTCCCAACCGCCGAAAATCTGATTCAAGGTTCTGGAACAGCAGTTTGCGCTGGGTGGGGACGCTGCAGGCGTTTCCGGTGCAGGAGCTGGGTCTGGCGTTAAAGGTGCCAGAGCGGAGTCCCAGAACCAGCGGGCGAAATTCGGGATCCGATACAAGTAACTGAAATTGAACAGATGACGTTCGTCAAAGTTCGAACTCGCGCGATTCTCGCGCAGGTTGTAAGAATCCACCAGAACCGGATCACTCCGATCCGAAGCATCGTCTATGGAGTGGCTGTACGTATAAGAAAGACCGGCGGTGAGCGGTCCGCTGGAGTGTCGCAGCGTAACCTGAAATGCGTGATAGCTGGAATCGGCTACATTCTGCAGAGACAGAATTCTTCCCAGACCTGGGTAAGGACGAGGCAGGGAATTGACGTTCGGGATGTTGGGCGAAGTGCATGCCGCCTGCAAATGCACGTACGCAGGATTCTGCGGCGTCACAATGGTTCCACTCTGCAGCAGGAACGGAGTAGTGCCGTCGCCAGGATGGCCTGCTCCAGCGATGGGGGAGACATCGCAATCGGACAGAGTTAGCGGCTCGTTCGGGCCGAACGGATTCTCGCTGGCGGGCAACGCCTGCAACTGGTTGAGCTGGCGCTCGATGGTCAGGTGGTTTCCCTTGCTACCCACATAAGCAACATTGGCGACGACCTGCCGGGGAAGTTCGCGCTGTACGCCGAAACTCCACTGTTGAGCGTAGGGCCAGATTGCCTTAGTTGGAATTCCTGTGACGTCGAGAGGGAAGACCGAGCCCGCTGGTGGTGCAGGATGCGAGAGATTCAAAGTACAAGCGTTGTTGGAAGGATCAAACACAGCTCCGTAGCCAACATTGCCGATGCAGGGATAACTAAGAGGAAGTGGCTGGGTCATACTCAGAACCAGAGGCGAACTGGCCTCGAGCGAACCGGTATTGGCTTCGTTGCCCGTGCCATGCTCAAAGAAGATGCCGTAGCCGCCACGAATCGACGTCTTACCATTGCCCCACGGATCCCAGGCAAAACCAACCCGGGGAGCCGGATTAAACAGATGTCCTTTCATGCAGCCTGCCGGAGTGCCGCCGACGCCGCATTGAACCAGACCAAGGTCGCTTACCACTCCGGGATCCACTTGGAACGTGCTGGGATTGAATGGTATTGGGGTCGAGCCGGCGTTCTTGTCAAGCAGCACTCCACTAAATGGGTCTACGGCAAATCGAGTCGCGTTAAAGTTGGTCGCTTCCCAGTTCCATGCGTTGTGATATTTCTCGCGGTAAGTGCCAAACAGGCTGACTCTCACGCCCAGATTCAACGTAAGTCTTGCAGTTACTTTCCAGTCATCCTGAAAGTAAGGTTCAGCGATCTGGTAGGTCTGGTAATAGCGACGCTGCGTGGAATCCTGAGTGAAGCTTTGGATAAAGCCTGTGGTGACGCCGTTGAACACCGCCTGAGTCAAAAAATCAGCGAAGGCATTTCCCGTGCTGTGCGCCAGGTTGCTGAAGGACAACAATCCTTGAACGTCGCCGGAGGCAGCTCCAATCGCGTTGTTGGTTTGATTGCGCTGAGCCAGCACGTATTGGCCTCCGAACTGCAACGTATGTTTGCCCACTGATTTGCCAACGTCATCGCGCAGCGCATAGGTCGGATTCGTGTGGCTCCAGGGCATGTATGAGGGATCGGCGGCGAAGCCTCTGCCGCCGTACTCGGCATTCGTCCCCAGGAATGCGACTCCCGGCATCTTGCCGCCGAAACCGTTGTTGAACAGATACCCCATCGCACATTGTGGAATACCGCTGGCCGGGTCAAGGCTCACTTGAGGATTGCACTGTCCAGGAGCAGAGGGGTCATTGACGAGCGGTTGATCGAGCGTGGGATTGCGCTGGAACTGGGCTCCGCCAGGTCCGTTCTCGTCAACCAAGGTAATGTTCGAGTTGACGTAGGTTACGACGAAATCGTTTAGCAGCGTAGACGAAATTGTGTCGGTCAGGCGACCCACCAGGCTCGTGCCCGGCCCGGTAAACTTGTTCTGGATGGTGGGAAATGTGTTTTGCACAATGCCCCACTGCGGGGTCAGGACACTCGTATTCCAGGCATCGTGGATATAGCGAAACGACGCCCTGGCCTTCGGTGTCACGGTTTGATCAATGTGGAATAACTCCTCACGCCAATAAGAAGAAGGGGAAACGGCGGCGTTGTAACAATGGTTTGGATCGGTGGGGTCTAAGTTCGCTACGGCGAAGTTGCAGCCCGCGGGAGAGTTCGGTACCGGTATAAGATTCGCTTCCAGGATCGCGAGAGCGTTCTTATCCACGCCGATGTTTGCTGGTGAGCCAGCCAGCTGTTGCCCCAGCAAGTTGTAAATCGGCTGGAGATGCGCCGGATCGCCGCCCAGGGAAGGACAATCGGGAAATTGCTGGCGACTAAAACTCAGGGAGTTGGCGGTCCCAGACAGCGGGCAAACGTCACTAAAATCAAAGACCTGTGAAACCAGCCCGTTCGCATTGGGCGGGCTCAAGTTTTTCTGGATCCCCTGAGCAGTCATTACCAGGCCGCGCTCTTTCAGAGAAGGTACTGCCTGGTTATAGTCGGTAGGGGTTTTTTCCAGGCGGACTTCCTCAGAGAAAAAGAAAAACGTCTTGTCCCTTTTTGTGTTGTAGACACCTGGGATGGTCAGCGGGCCGCCGATCGTGCCACCGAAATCTTGCCGGCGATAGAGCGGCGCGCCGCCAGGGGGATCGAAATAATTGCGAGCGTTAAATACCTCGTTGCGGATGAACTCGTATAGGTTTCCGTGCAGCGCCTCGGTTCCGGATTTCGTCGTCACCTGCACCGTGCCCGATGCCGTTCGCCCGAATTGAGCCCCATAGTTCGAGGTCAGGACCTTTACCTCCTGAATCGCGTCGAGGCTCGGGTAGACCATGAGCGTGCTGGAAGCGCCGTTCAGGCCAGTATTCAGTACGTCGCTGCCGTCTACCTCAAAGGTGTTGTACTCCACCCGTCCGCCGTTCACGCTGTACTTAACGCTGCCCACCACTCCCACCTTGGCCTCGTCCTGTCCTGTCTGATTGCTGACGCCGGGGGCGAGGGCGATGAGCTGGGTGAAATTTCGACCATTCAGCCCGATGCTGACCACTTCTTTTTGTGTGATTGTGCCGGAAACCGACGAAGTCTCAGTTTCTACTTGTCCCAAGCTATTTGACTCGACATTCATTTCGGTTCTCGTGCCCGCGGGCTCCAGCGGCACGTCTACGGTCAATTGAACGCCCAGGGTTACCGCCAGGGACTCAATGTTCTTCGGGGCGAAGTTGGGTGCAGTTACTAACAGGTTGTAAGTCCCAGCCTCGAGATCGGTGAGGGAATATATGCCCTTGTCATCGGTTATCGTTTCTCTCTTAAACCCAGCGCTGTTACTTAACTCCACTGTTGCGCCGGTTACTACCGCTTGAGTTTGATCCGTAACCGTCCCGCTAATGGTCGCCTTGTCGTTCACCTTCTTCGCTTGTTGCTGGCCAAAAACAGGCCCGAGCGACACAAGCAATAGCGCGACGACACAGCTGGCGCGAAAAAGGTCGCGAGGCGAAACGGATCTCACAAATAGCTCTCCGGTCCGGTATCCGAATCTTTTGGAAGCTTGGGGAAGCGAACGCGGATATTACAGGAAGGGTGAACGGAGAAAGATTAAGCCTGCATGAAACTTTTGTGAACACTTTGTGAATGCCTGCGCAAAGACAGATATCTGTCAAAAACATCCAGTCACCAACATTTCACGAACTCTTCATCCTGCCGTAACAAGTAAGCGAGTATGCTCCGCCTGACTTCTAACCACGAATCTTGTCGGGCTGTATCAGTTCGGGCAGCTGGCCGCGCGAGCAGGCGATCGGCTTCCGTCACAGGGGCTACAGCGGTTTGATCACAGAGACTCGAAATCCTGCGTGCGGCGGCAAGACGCGCTGCATGCGCAATTGAAAGTATCGTTGTCCAAACTTGGATCCAACCTTAGAAAGGAATATCTATGACACGTATGAAATCTGTCTTCGCGGTGCTGCTGTTGACCGCGATTGTTAGCGTCGTGCCTCAGGCACACGCACAAACCGCAAAAGTGATATTGGCGGGTTCTTCCGCCATGTGGCAGGCGATGGCGCTGGCGGCTTACAACTCCGGGCATTGTGTCTCCGGTGGAACCGCACCTTGTTTTCACTACACGGGAAGCAACTTTAACCTGTCGGATAGCCGTCCGGCGGTTTTGAGCGGTACGACCGCCGTCGACCTTGGGAACGTGTGGGTCGTCTGGGACAGTGCCACTCCCCCCAACGTCTGGGCCTACAGCAAAGTGGACTCGGGCGTTGGAGACCGCTGCTACTTCGCTCAACCCCACTGCACAATAAGCATCCCCACTTTACCGGCGCCCGCTGACCTGATCAGTTCCACGCTCTGGGGTGACAGCAGCTCAGACTCAACCCCACCGGCGTCGGTAAGCGCTCTACTTACGAGTGGATCCTTACAGGTAAACGCGGCAGCCACTGACATTCGCCCGGAAGATGCGCTATTCGCTACGTGCCGTGCGAACTCAAAGCTAGGAGGAGGGGCTGACGGCCTGGCCGGCCTGGGGTACGGCGTTAACGCCTCCGGCGTTTGCCCCGCTTTTGGCGCCGCGCTTGCGAACCTGGAAGGAAGCGACATCCTTAGCGGTTACCCAGCGAGCACGTCCACTGCCCATCTCTTGGCCTTCGGCCTTTCCGGGAAAGATCCTTTCACCGGCACAACCATTCCTTTCTATAACACAGTGTCCGTCGGAGCCGCTCCGATCATTTTCATCACCCAACGCACCGGCGCGCTCAAGACTGTGAAGAACGCCACCGATGCACAGCTGCAGGCTGCGTTTGATGGATCTAACTGCGACGCCACCGCGTTCGGTGCGCCGGCAGGGGATATTCAGGTGTACCTTCGCGAGCCTCCTTCGGGCACGATGAACACCACGGAATACACCGTGTTCCGTTACCCAAATGTTTCGGGCAAGAGCCAGGAGACCGGTGTGGCTGCTGCGAACCCACTCGCCAAGGCTTGCACGGCTGGCGGAAAACGCTTTCGCGCTATCGGGACCAGTGAAGAAGTGAAGTCCGTTCTTAACTCAGTCACGAACAATGGCACCGACGGCATCGGTTACACGTTCTTCAGCTATGGGAACGTTAGCAGCATCGCCGACAACGCCAGCTACGGCTATCTGACACTGGACGGAATCGATGGGATCTTCCACAGGTACGGAACCACCATTGATCCCGGACAACCATCCACCGCCGGGGAATTGCCGTCAGCTGCTACGCTGCCCGCAGCGTGCGCTGGCGCCTTCCCGTGCGCAGAGGGCAAGATCTGGAGCGGCAACCTGTCGTTCCCGAACCTGCGTAACGGTTCTTACCGGGCGTGGTCGATCCTGCGTCTCGTGAGCAACGGGACTGCATTGGCCAACGCTACTTTGTTGGTCGATGCGGCGCAGACCTACGCTGTCGACACCGTTCCCGACTTCGTGCCGGCACAAAAAGTAGGAGCGATTGATCCGGGTCTTGCTCTTCTGCGTTCGCACTACACGAGGATTGCCAATCCGATCAATGTCTCGACCACCGGAGACAGAGGCGGTGACGCGGGTGGCTGCATCCTAACCTCCACTGGGATCGCGGCGACCTCCGACACAACCACTAAGCTGGCTCAGGCCGCTCCGGGCAATGCTTGTGTTTCAGTCCCATAAGCGTGCCTGCCGATTCAACTGAAATGCGGAAGAGCGAGCGCTTGCAAATGGCTCGCCCTTCCAAAACGCAATAAAGAGGCGAGCTCTTGCGGGAACAGGAGTTCGCCTCTTGGTTGCAGGGTCGCTTGCCAAGGGGTTGATTCTGAAAAACATGTTGGATCGAAAGTTTCGATTATTCGTGCTTCTGAGAGTGCGTAGTCTTGAAGTCGCATTCTTATTGTTATCGCCGATCTTCTTAGCCCAGATCAGTGCTGCTCAATTTGAGCCGGCGTCTCCGCCGATTGCCGATCTGGGTGATACGCGTTTCCGCAGCGTGAAGGAGGACTGGACGTCGCCCTCGCTGAGAAATACCGGTCTGAAGCCGGCCCCGCCGCTCGTGGGCTACATCAATGATTATCCCGGCTACACCGTGGAACTGCTCCAGGTTCAGTGGCGGTTTGGCGATCCCATCGACCTCTACGTGATGAAGCCCAAAGGGGTCAAGAACCCTGCCGTGATCCTCTATCTATATGGTTATCCCACAGACACGGAGCGCTTCAAGGAAGAAAGCTTCCAACAAACGGTGACGAAGGATAGCTTTGCCGCCGTGGGTTTCGTGACCGCTCTCACCGGACATCGCTATCACGACCGGCCGATGCGAGAGTGGTTCCTCAGTGAATTGCAAGAGAGTCTCGCGACTTCGGCGCACGACGTCCAGATGGTCTTGGATTATCTTGCCACTCGGAACGATCTCGACATGAACCGGGTGGGGATGTTTGCGCAAGGCTCGGGAGCCAGCATCGCGATTCTCACTTCAGCGGTCGATCCCCGGATTAAAGTGCTGGATGCCTTGGATCCTTGGGGCGATTGGCCAACTTGGTTGGCAACCTCTCCCTTCGTGCCCGAGGACGAACGTGCGGAGTATGTCAAACCCGAATTTCTAAAGAAGGCGGCAGCCCTCGATCCAATCGCCTGGCTGCCAAAGATCCAGGCGGCAAAGTTCCGCCTTCAGGATGCAATCTTTGAGCCCAACACGCCCAAGGTCGCTAAAGAAAAAATGCGCGCTGCCGTTCCTCCCGGCGCAGCCGTTGTCATCTACCGAACCCCGGAGGAGTTTAACGCAGTGATACGGGGCGAGAAGGACCTGGTGTGGATTCAGGACCAGCTTCGGTCCTTACTCGACGGGATCAGCCAACCCTAATGAGGCAAACACCGTAGAGAGTTCGCTGTTCTGTGAGAATGCAACACTGCTTCGCCCGACCAATTCTTGTACCTCGAGGCTAAGTACCAGTTTTCTTCTCTTGCGCCGGCGGAGGAGCACCCAAAGCTGTTGCTACCTGGATTCCGATCGGCGATCCAAGTCCAGAGCATGCGTCCCATCCCGGACCGGCTGAATAGGCGCCGTTATTGCCAGAGCTGATGTCGTTAAAATCCGCCGCCGTACTCGCGTTCTTGTAGAGCAATGGGTTGATAAAGCCAGCAGGCTTTCCAATGCTCTCGTTGATGAGCGCGATCAATCCAGCCCACAGTGGAGCGACAGCACTCGTCCCCCCAATCACGTCGGGATTCCCATCGACAAGAGTAACGTAGCCGGTGGTCGGATCGGCATCACCGGCCACGTCCGGAACACCTCGACCAACATTGTGACTTGGGTTGGCAGAGGGCGGCACACCGGCGCCATTTTGCCAACTGGGAAGGGGAAAGACGTCGCTGATGCCGCCTCCAGTTGCGCCTTCGTTGTTTGCGAGTTCGTTCCACACGGTTTCACTGGTAATCGCATTACCCGAGGCGACCAACTCAGTGCCTCCACAGGCCAGCACATTCGGGCTCGACGCCGGGAAGTCCACGTGATTCAGGCCGTCGGTTACGCCGTCAGTCGACCCGTCGTCTCCATCTGCTACGCAAACTGTCACGCCCATTGCAGCCGCGGACTGGAATGCTTCATCCATCGATGTCATAGCCTGCTGTGTCCACGAGGATTCAGGACCACCCCAACTGATGGAGACCACAGACGGGTTGTTCGTACTGTCATGTACGGCGGTGGTAATCGCATTCAGAAAACCGGCGTCTGTGTTCTCCGCGAAGTACACGACGATCTTTGCGCCGGGCGCGATCGACCCGGACACTTCAATATCCAACATCACTTCACCATCCGCGCTGTTCGGGTCTCCGGTCGGATTGTTGCTGCCATTGCCGACCGAAACCGCGGACACGGTGGGCGTCTCGGTCAGCTTGAGCTGGCTCCAGTAATTGCTAAGATCGGTCGGTTTGTAGCCACCACCCAATTCGATCAGCGCGATACATTCTCCGGCTCCGTCTACTCCAGTGGGAAAGCTGTAAAGCGCAGCGACTTGAATAGGCGTGTAGGACAAGCTCACGGCAGCGGCACGGACGCCACCGCGCCCCTGCCGCCTACGAAAATGCGGCTTGGCTTGCGGGCGATTATCCAGACCAAAGACGCCTTCGACCACGTCCTGCAGTTCCGCAGGGAGGTGGACCGGTCCAGTCCGCCCGCGGTATCGGCCGCTTGGGTGTTCGTATTCCTTCAGTTCGACGCCAAACGCTTCGTTCATGGCAGCAACCGTCCCGGTGAGAATGACGGTCCGGCGCGCCGGACTCTTTTCCTTTACCAGGAGTTTGTGCTGGCGGGCAAATGCCTCGACGCGAGCGATGCTGTCAGGGTCCGCACCATGGCGTTGCTCGAATTCTTTGCGGCTCAAGAGGGTTCGTTGCTCAATCGGTTTCGTGAATTCGGCAGCGTTGACAATCGGCTTCTTCCCTGCGCGAGAGCGCAAACGGATTGTCACGTCAACAGTTTCATTGGGGTTGGCTGGGCCTATCTCCCGCGCTCCTTCCAGCGGAACACGCTCACTGCCGGCAAGTGGAAGTTGATTCTTCGGAGCAGACATAAATCTCCTTTCGGTTGGGCCGAATCAGAGTGAAGAGAGCAGGGCAGCGCCACGGCAGGAGCACTTTCGTTGAAACTCCAACCCAGGAAAGGAGCCAAGCCCTCTGCAATCTCCGAGACGTGCTGGCCCGTTTTCTGGAAAGTAGCAGCAGGCCGGTAACAGCGCAAGCTGTTTCTTACGCCTGTTACGAAAGGCGAACAGATCTACTCGTGTGCCCGCTCGTGCGAACAAATTTCGCCACGCTGACTTGGTCGCACATCTTTTGAACAGGCTTGCACCAGCCACTGACATCACCGTCGGACTAGGTCTCTGTATGCCAAGCCAACTCGCGATGGAAACTTCGGTTGTCGACAATTTTGCTTGTCCCTTGGGGGAGACGAGGTTCTTTCTCCTGCTGATTCGAGCCTAGACTTTGAGAGACAAACTCGAAAGGACGCTCGAACGCAATCGACACCGAGAAATCCCCGGTTGCTCTGGGCTGCACACGAAGAACCGTTCCGCGAGCGGTTAGTTGTGTGCCGGGTTGTGGAAGGTGGGCAACTCCAATCGCGACCTCTACCTCGGAACCTTCAGAAATCAGGGAGGCGCTGGAAAGCAAAATACCTCCTAGACTGATACTCTCCGAGCGGGCGTGTAACCGCTTGTTTGCCACGATGAGCGATACAGGCAGGTTTAAAGGGTAGCGGATGCCGCGGCGTTCTGGTCTTTGGGGGGAGTCCATTCAGAAAGATTATGCCGAACCCTGTTATCGCAGACAGGTAACGCTGGTGCATCTGGACATGCGGAAAAAGCCAGGGCTGAACTGGGGTTTGGGACAGTAATCTGTTACGGAACCACCTAGTCCGCCAGGCGAACAGGTAGTCGTGCATAGCGCCGCGAAATTGTACGCCTCTGGGTCTGGTCCGGGATGAATCGCTGACGACGTTCGGGACAATATGATTCTTCCAAAGGCGATGCTGCGGAGCTTGTTAGGCCCAATCGTGCCCCCGCCCACTCTCGGAGCCTGCTATGATGCCGAACCGAGGGGGAACCAACCAATGGGAAACGTGTCCGTAATCGTGAAGCAGTTGCGGAAAGAACGAGACAAAGTAGAAAAGCAGTTGTCGGGATTGAATGCAGCTTTGGCCGCTTTTGTCGGAACGTACTACGCCGCCAAACCAACACGCAAGAAACGAACGATGTCGGCCGCAGGACGCAAGAAAATCGCAGCCGCACAAAGGGCACGATGGGCAAAGATTCGGGCGAAGAAAGTGGCCTAAGAGGTTTAGGGTCAAGTTGGAAAAGGCACGCCGATTGATGGCGTGCCTTTTTCTTTATCTCTCTTCAAAATGAGACTCACTGGCCCTTCGGGATTACGATCAGATCGTCACATGCGAACTGTTCTCTCCAAGATTCTCGCCTCGCACTGTCTTCCGGACGTCGCACAAGGATAAAGGACAAAGAATATCAAGCCATCGCTCGACGGCACTGCAATCAATGCCATGCGGAAGAAGGGCAACAAGGTAGAAGAAGATAACGCGGAGACTGTCCCGCAAGCGCAAACTGGTGACAAGGAAACGGATGTGTAAAATCGGGCAACGTGCCCTATCATGAATAAGACAGCCGCGCGCGGGCGTGGCGGAATGGCATACGCAGCGGACTTAAGGAAAACTTGAGTGCTCGTCAGGGAAACCGGCGACGCAGAACTGCTCAAATTCGGGGAAACCTTAAACGGCAATCCCGAGCCAAGCCCGGAGAACTTCCAGCCGGGAAGGTGTAGAGACTAGACGGGCAGCACCTAAGCTCCGGATCTTCCGGGGGAGGGTGAAGGGATAGTCCAGACCGCAAACCTGGTGTGAGCCTCCAAGGCCTCACATCCGGGCGGCGAAAGCCGTAGCCGGTATGAAAATCCGCAGGGCTTAAACGGCCCATGAGGGTTCAAGTCCCTCCGCCCGCACCACTCCGTCTTGAATGTCTCCCGAGGTCGAGGCCGTCCGGCAGCACCCTCACCGCGGCTGGCTCGCGATTCCGCAAAAGCAAGAGAGGCGCGTTGTTGCCTGTTCAGCGTAAGGTCTTCTCTCTTCATACGTGGAAGAGCTCCGCGTATTGGCGCCGGCCAAATGCTGCAGAAGTCGTCGAACTTTCTATTCGGGGATGATTTCGATCGCGCTGATCGACGGATAGTTGACGGCAGGAGTGAAGTAGATTTCGATTTTGCCCTGGGGCGTGGGTTCAATGTGCTGGAATGACTTGACCAGCGGTTCGGAGCCGGCTTCCCGGGAAATATCAAATCCTCTGAGAAGCATCGATCCGTTACACGAGACATCGAAGACCCGGCTGCCCACACCCCCAATGCCGCCATTCTGAACCCCAAACCAATGCTCCCTGAAGTGCAGTTTCAGAGTGTACTTCTCCCCCGTCGCAACCGGCACTACGTAATGGAAGTGTCCAAACCGATGCCATTCGTAAAGGCGGCCATCGGGGACCGTGGATAAACCACCTCCAAAACTGCTAAGGCGGCCGCCGAAGAAGTATCTTTCCGGCATCCAAACATTGCCGTCCGAATCGGTGTACGGAAAATGTCCCGCAACAATCCTGACCGGAACCATGCGATGCGGAGAGCCTTGCAGAATTTCAATCGCATTCACGAACGCCTCAGGAGTGACGAAGTCCACATGAATGGTCCCGTCGCTCGCAGGAGTAACATCAGTGAATACTTTCGCGGTGGCAATGTCATCTCCGCCGGCGTCGTCCACTACATCCAGGCTGGTCAGGGGTCCGCCATTGATCGAGAATCCCACGTTGCGGCTATTCTCCTGGAGCCCTGACGTTTCGGCAAACAGAAGATGAACCTCGTAAGTTCCCGGCGGAACAGGATAAGAGCAGTGAAAAACGCCGCGCCGCCCATTGGAGAAAAGCACTGGATCTTCTGTGCCTTGAATCGTGTGACCCGTAACGGAGAAAGCGCTTCCTCCCGAGCAAAAATGATCGCTCTCCCACTTAGCACCTCCGCTGTCCGTG
>Ga0307476_10000182_pt1 | contig 61352 bp, 46 predicted proteins | sample atmos_gasesECM2C_2_FD_203314 | JGI IMG/M metagenome (GOLD analysis project Ga0307476, IMG submission 203314) | Hardwood forest soil microbial communities from Morgan-Monroe State Forest, Indiana, United States - atmos_gasesECM2C_05 | ecosystem: Environmental > Terrestrial > Soil > Temperate... | reverse complement strand
GGCGTTTTGCGATTTCGTAACTGTGTCCGCCCAGGCCCACCGTGGCGTCGATATAGGTCCCGCCACGCCGCACGTTTAAAAAGTCGATCGCTTCTTTTAAAAGAACCGGAACATGATTTGGTGAAAGTTGGCTCACTTCCCTTCCACCACCATGCCCAACCCCCTGAGGGGTGTCTGTTAAACCCTCGCCCACTAGATGCCCAATTCGTCGAGCGTCTTCTCATCGTCAGGCGTGAACTTTTCTTCTTCGATCTCTTTCTTGAACAGCTCCAGGTTGCGCACTTCCAGGTACGTCAGATTGCCCAGAACTGCCACTTCGCCCTTGATCCTGGCCGCGTCGCGCAGTAACTGCGGCATCAGCAACCTGCCTTGCCCATCCATCTCCACCTGCTGCCCGTAATAATTCACTCGGGCCAGGAACTTCTTCTTCGTAGGATTGAAAGTGGAGAGCCCTGCAAGCTTCTGCTCGATCCGCTCCCATTCCTCGAAGGGATACACTTGAGCAACCTTCCCATCCAGACTGGTGATGTAGAATTGCTGTCCGTACTTCTCGTCGATCACCCGCTTGAATTCCGCTGGGACCTTTAACCGTCCCTTTTCGTCGACGCGAGTTGGGTGATTGCCGCGAAACATGTTCAAAGCCTCTGTGGAGGCCGGGTTCTCTTGGGGGCTTGCTCTTTCTGTTAGCCACTGCGACAGCAACAAGGGAGGTAAAAGCAGCGCAAAGTTCGGTCAAACTCGGGTGGTTCGGGCTGTTTGTCGTACTTTTGGGTCGGTTTCCCACCGGCTCCTCTTTGTCAGCTTCCCGTTCCCACGACCTTTACTGTGTTGACCACTCTGTACCACTTTGTACCACATCTTACCCGTAAGTCATTGATTGTCAAGCCCAAACTTGAAGGTAGGGGTTCCACTTCGGGAGTACTTCCGCAAAATACGAGTGCTTGTGGTTAACCAGAAAGACGACCACAAGGGGTTGCGTTTATGCTCTAGGTTCCTTCGCTATTCATTCGCTTAGATTTTTCTTGCACTCCGCGCCCCTAGCCGACTTTCCTGTGGAAAAGAAGGAGCGCCGCCGTCTCGGCGCTGTCGCGGCGCGTCCAGCCCCGGCGGCCGAAGGCCAGGGCGACGCCGGCGCTACTAATACACGGCGCTCCCCGCGCGACTGCTGCGGACCTGGCCAGATTCCACCGAAATTGAGTAAGCTTCCCCTCCGTCGCCGCTCCAGGCCCGAACGTCGAACCCGGCTCCTGTGGGTGCGCGATAGGCGGCGACGTTCCGTAATGTCAGCGGTTGGCCGGCCTTGCACACTTCCGGCGCGTCCGTGATCTGCAGAAAATAAACCCCGAGCCCGGTACCCACCACTTTCGCCCTGCCGTTAGCTTCTACCAGCAGCGCCGACTTCTCATCGATAGCGATCTCGCGGGGTGCCTTCGACCAGCCATCCTGCACAATCCTTGCGAGAAACCCCAGGCTGCGTCCCATGCGATCGCGCTTGGCGAAATGACTGTCCGTGAGAAGGTTTTCGAGGCTGGGAACTTTCAGAAAATCGCGCACCACGGTCACCCTCTTGGTATAAGGATCAGCCAGAACCTCGCGCGACGTGAGATCGGGGTCATTCGTCTTATCTTCAAGGCAGCCGTAGAGAAACTCGCCCAGCACCGCCAACCCCGCGCTGGTTCCTCCGATGGGCTTGCCCGCGGCCACATGCGCGTTGATCGCATCCCCAACCGGGGTTCCCTTCCAGAAGTTGACGTAGCGTGACTGATCGCCCCCGGCAATGAAAATCACCTCGGCTTGCCCGATGATTTCAGCGACGTGTGGGTTCTGCGCCGCTTTCCGGCTGGGAATGACCAGCGTCGCCACCGAATTCATCCGACACAAACCGGCAACGTAGGGGTTGTAGTCGGCGCCGCCGTGCGCTCGCACAACGAGAAAGTCGCCGCCGTTGCCCTTCGCGCAAAGCCAGCGAAACGCTTCGTCCAGGTCGGTGCCTCCGCCCATCATGGCGATTCCGGCTTCAGTGCGAGTTTGCGCGTCCTGCAGGTTGCCCTGGCGAATGTAGTTGAAGTCGGCTGCTTGGCTGACCGCGGCAGCTCCGCAAAACAAAAGACCGGAAAGTAGGGTGCGCGCGAATTTCATCGCGACAACTATATCGCACAGTGAAAACCAAGAAGGACGAGAATTGGAAAAAGGCACATGGAACCGCCTTGTCCCGGCTAGCTTGCGATTCAAGTTTTTCGGTTATTTCTCCGCGTCCTCCGCGTCCTCTGCGGTTTTCATTTGTCTTTCCGCTCCGCTCGCAAATGGGTGTACACTGCGTCCGTTTATTCAAAGACGATTTCCGGGGAAACCTTTCCAGATAACTTCGCGCAGGAGACTTGGTTCGCGGTCGCCCGCGTGCTTCTTTATGGCTGGATAATTGACATGTGGCTGAGCGCCATCCTGGCAACGCTGGTCGCAGGCTGGGTGCACAAAGACTGAGGAGCGATTGCAATTGGAAGTCAGGAACCGCCAACGCTTACTTTCGCCGGCTCGACGAATACCGCAGTCCCGTAAGCCAGCACTTCGGTCACGCCCTGCATCACTTCGGTCGCGTCGTAACGTGCGCCAACCACGGCGTTGCCGCCCAGTTCGGCGGCATGCTGCAGCATCAGATCGAAAGCCTCGGCGCGTGTCTTCTCGCACAGGTTCGTGAGCAGCGTGATGTTGCCCCCGACCAGCGTCTGCAATCCCGCTCCGATTGTGCCAAAGATCGAGCGCGAGCGCACCACGATACCGCGCACCACTCCCAGCGTCCGCGTCACGCGAAAACCGTCCAGCTCAAACTGGGTCGTGACCATGTTGTGCGCCACCATCCGTCCACCGCCTGTGTAGCTGGTTGCCATCGCCGTCATTCCTTTCTGCAATCCGTGATTCTCTTGTTGCTGAGCAGCTAACTATATCGCGAATATCGCTAAAAAGCCGTAGCGACGTAGCTTGCTACGTCTGTTTCACCACGAATCGGAACTCGATCTCACTCCAACGCAGCCGAAATGAAGAATTCCTGCAATGTGGTATCGTAATCGACCTGCAGCACATTGGGTTTGCAGCAAATCTGGCAGTCTTCGACGTAGCTCTGTCGGCGCCCAGCAGACGCGTCTACCGCCGTGGGATTCCACTCGCCGCAACCTGCGCATTGGAAGCCCGTTTCCATTCAGCAATTATCTCCCACCCGTCGTCAAGGGACATATAATGTCGAATCGCATATCTTGGCACGGAGGCATCATGATTTCGCGGCGGCGGTTTCTCGCAGTTAGCGGCGTGGCGGCAAGCGTCACCGCAGCGCCTCATCGACTCTTGGCATTCGGTGCAGCACCAGCCGACCAACCAAGCGCCTCAGCCCTGCCGCCGTCTCTGGAGCGCTTAAAGTCAAGGAAGAGTGAAGCCGTCCCGATCACCCGCGAGGAACGGAACGATCGCCAGGAACAAGCCCGCAAGTTGATGAGCGAGAGCGCGCTCGACGCCATCGTGCTGATGGAAGGCACGTCGCTGAGGTATTTCACCGGCATTCGCTGGTGGGGCGGCGAGCGCCTGTTCGCGCTGGTTCTACCCGCCAAAGGTGCAGCGTTTTATGTGTGTCCGGCATTTGAAGAAGGCCGCGCCCGCGAACAACTCGTCAATGCACCGGACGGCGAACATCCCGACGTACTCACCTGGCAGGAGGACGAAAGTCCGTACCAGCAAGTGGCGCAGGGGCTCAAAGAGCATGGCCTCTCTAGCAGCAAGCTGGGAATTGAAGAAACAGTGCGCTTCGTCTTCGCCGACGGAATTGCCCACGCTGCTCCGCAAGTCACATTGACCAGCGCCACACCGGTCACCGCGGGTTGCCGGAGAATCAAGAGTCCGCACGAGATCGCGCTGATGCGTTTGGCTAATCAGGTGACGCTCGCCGCCTATGAAGCGGTCTATCACGCACTGCGCGAAGGCATGACTCAGCATCAGGTAGGAGAATTGATTGCCGCTGCGTACGGACAACTGGGGTTCCCCGGTGAGGCCAGCGTGCAAGTCGGTGAATACTCCGCGCTTCCTCACGGCTCGAGGACGCCGCAGATAATTCGCGAAGGCTCGATTGTGATGATTGACGATGGCTGTGACGTAGAAGGATATCAATCCGACATCACGCGTACGTTCGTTCTCGGCAAAGCCCCACGAGACATTGGGGACAAGATGAAAAAGGTCTTCGACATCGTGCATCGCGCGCAATCGGCGGCCCTCGCTGCGGCGCATCCCGGAGCGGAATGCGGCTCGGTCGACGCGGCGGCGAGAAAGGTGATCACCGACGCGGGCTACGGACCTGATTACAAATACTTTTCTCACCGCCTCGGCCACGGCATAGGAATGGACGGGCACGAGTGGCCCTATCTCGTCCGCGGCAACACCACCAAGCTTGCGCCCAACATGACTTTCAGCGATGAGCCCGGCATTTACATTCGCGGCGAATTCGGTGTTCGTCTCGAAGACGATATGCACATCACGGAAAATGGCGCGGAGCTGTTCACGCCCCAAAGCCCGTCGCTCGAAGATCCCTTCGGGAAAGGGTAACCGGTCTCACCAGCGCAACTGGTGCAGGTACACGTAGCTAGCTTTGATGCTGTCGAAGGGCACGGCAGGCTTATCGTGTTCCACGATGTAGTACTTGATACCCGCCTTCTCGGATTGCGCAAAGATCTTTTTCCAGTCGATGATTCCGTTGCCGACCGAGGTCATGTTGTCCTTGAGTGAGTCGCCGAAATCCTGACCACCCCCCGCGGAAATCTTCGGAAGGTTCTTAATATCCTTGACGTGGACCAGAGGAAAGCGTCCGGGATAGCGGTCAAAGTATTTGAGCGGATCGGCGCCGGCAACCGTGATCCAGCAGAGGTCAAGCTCCATCTTGACCAGCTTCGGGTCGCACAATTCGAGCAGGAGGTCGTACGGTAGCTTTCCGTCCACGGGGAGGAACTCGAACCAGTGGTTGTGATAGGCAAACTGGATTCCGGCCTTCTTGCTAGCTTCTCCGGCGCGGTTGAAAGTTTCCGCCGCCCGCTTCCAACTGTCGGGTTGCTGGCGGACGTCTGGGGGGATCCACGGACAGACGATGTAGCTCTGCCCGATGATTTTGGCGGACTCGATCTGGCCCGGCCATTTATCGCCGAGCACATCCCACGGAACATGGCAGGAAGGTGAGACCAGACCGTGCCGGTCAAGGGCGGCACGCACGTCTTTCGGCGCGTGATCGAAGTATCCAGCAAATTCGACTTCCTGGTAGCCGATAGCGGCAACTTTAGCCAGCGTACCGTCGAAGTCAGCCTTCAAATCGTCGCGGACGCTGTAGAGCTGAACGCCGAGCTTATCGATCTTGTGGTCGGCTCCTGCCCAGCCAATTCGGTTGGTCAGCAGCGTGGCGGCAGTAACGGTGGTTGCGGTTTCAAGGAAGGTGCGGCGATTCATCATGGCATTTCTCCGGACGCCGATCGGAATGCGGACATTATACGCACGAAGGAGTCGCGGCAGGTCGCTTTCGGTAACTGGAAGCCCGCCGCAACAACCGAGCGGACGCCGCCGGGGCGCCTATAGCTCTACTTCGACGATTCCACCCGTAGGTTGTTGGTCACCGAGAAAATGCCGGAGACGCCGTTCGCGCGAATTCCCGCCACGTTCTTGTCGCCCTCGTTGTCGACCACTCCCTCAAGGGTGACATTGCCATTCTTCACGATAATTCGAATCGGCTTCTGCACACCCAGGGCGTACTTCTCCAGCGACGGGTAGCCGTAGATCGTACGGTAAAGGCGCACCCGCAAACGATCATCCATTGGCGAGGGAGGAAGTACCTCGATCTGGTTATCCACTTTCTCGACACCTTCGATGTGCTTGACTACGTTCTCGGCGTCGGACTTGAGCGTAGGCCGCACCACTTGCCCGAGTAACGTGACCGTATAGCCATCCACTTTATAGGCGATGTTGTCGAACACGCCGAAGTAGGGGAGCATGAGAAGCTCGTGACGAACTTCCTTTGTGATGCGTTCTTGAGCCTTGGCCGAGGGCTGGTCACGGTCCTGCGTTAAGCCCAGCGTTGCGAGCGCTAACAGCGTGACGACAACAACCAATTTGTGCTTCATAACGGTTCTCCTTTCACCGGAAGGCACACTTAGAGTCATACTAACTCCTAGGGCGTTGTTTGGTGCGGAGAGTCTGGCGAAGAGTTTCCTGGAGGTCGAAAAGTAGGTGCGGCGGGGGCGAGACACTCCGCCAGACGCCAGTGCAGTAAGCGGACGGAGAGGGTATCGGCTCCCGCCAACTGCACCGGCCGCCTTGCCGATCTAACCCGAAACGTTGAGGCCACCGTTCGGCGATCCACTACTCGAGGAACTGCCTGTCGGAGAGGACTCGCCGAGCAAATTCAGCACAATCTGTTCGTTGCTGTTCGGACTCAGATTGAAAGTAATCTGCTGTTCTTTGGAACCTGGGTTGCCAAAGCTGAGAGAGACTTGCTCCCCACCGCCGTTGGCTGAGTTGTTGATGTCGATCGTGATCTGCTCGGGGTTGGTATTGCCGGCGTTGTTATTCAGATTGAAGATAATCTCCGGGCCGCTGTTCGAGGCGGGCGCACTGGAGGCGGCGCTGGTACTGCCGCTGTTGTAGCTGAGGTTGAGGATAATTTCTGGCCCGCTGTTGGCACTCGCACTGGGAGGGTTTTGCGCGCCCGCCGCTCGTTGAAAGGTGCTTTGCAGCGTGTTGAATGCGGTTTGGGCGCCGGCCAAGTCCCCCGACTGGAGAGCTTGTCCGATGGCGGCAAAATCCTTTTCCCGCTGGGTGCGCGAGAACGGATCTCCACTGGCAAATGGGCCGCTCTGGGCGAGCTGGACAATGTTGTTGTAGGCGGTTTGAGCGCTCGCCAGGTCGCCCGATCCCAGTGCTTGTGCGAGTTGCTGAAGATCGCTCTGCCGCGTCTGAAAATACTGCTCGGTCTGCTGGTAAATGGAACTGGCGGAAATGGCTGCCGTCGACATTAGTATCTCCTCAGAAGTCGCTTGTTCTGACAAAGAGCGCAGTAAAGGCCCCTGCCATCCAAGGGCAATATCGGCTTTGCAAAAACGAACTTTAAGTTTAAGAACGTGCCGTGCCAAACTGACTTCTCCGAGCTTATGAGGCTACTCGGCGGGGCCTTTTGCCCGAAAATACATGCTTTACAGTATGGGCAGCACACTTCTTTTTCATTAGTCTGTGGGCCTACTCGACAACGCCCCATCGAGCAGGTGCCGGTTCACCGGGAGAACAGGTACCTGCTCCCTTTCTCTACTTGGTGGGGTTTCGGCTTCGCGAAAAAAGCCTGTTCGACAGACAGCCAGGACTGTTGTGATGAATTGCACAAGATCCCCCCGCAACCTTTCCAATTCCCTATAGCAACTAAGTTCTGGTTAGCGACAAATTTCGAAGGCGTGGGGAGTCTCGCGCTTTCGCAAGGAGGAAGATTTCATGGCAGACGATATGGAAAAGAAAGGTCAGCAGGGCGGCCAGGGAGGCCAATCCGGACAGGGAACACACAGTGGTCAGTCCGGACAACCCGGACAAGGCCAACAAACCGGCCAGTCTGGACAATACCAACCGAAGAAAGGTGGCCAAGGTCAGACCGAAGCAGAAGAAGATGAACGGGACCGCGATCGTCAACGTCGCGCTTCATAGCTTTTTCGACGGCACTGTTCTTTTGGTCAATTGGGGTCCCGGCTAGGCCGGGACTTCATTTTGTTTGAAATCGCGTGGGATCGCATTGCGTGGAAGCGCGACTTAGGCAAGGGAAACCTGCGAGGTAGGCAAATGGCAGCGAAGAAACGACCTGTAAGACACGAACCCCTGCTAAATACCGTCGCCCGCAAACTGGGACGGGCAGCCGGCACCGTCACGAAAGTCACCCAAGAATTGACGGAGAACCTTTCAACGCTCCCGGTAAACGTTGCGACGAAGGTACGGAATGCCACCAATATCGGCACGCTTGGAAAGCGCTCGCGGGTTCGTATTCGGCGTCCCACGAAAAGCGTGCGCCGTGCGGTTCAGAGGACGAAGGGCAGCGCCGCCGTGGAAAAGCGGAGGTCCGCGAAAAACAAATCGCGAAGCAAGCGGAAACCCGTCAACATCAGGGGATAACTGGTACTCTTCGTCTACTCTGAGTCCTACATCCTAGAGTTGGTCATGCGATCACCATCGACTCATTTCATCGCCGCGCTTGGCGTTCTGCTGTTTCTCATCTCCGTCTCCAACCCAAGTTCGGGTTATTCGGTCCTGACCCATGAACAAGTCGTGGACCTAATGTGGGAGGATCAGCTTCAACCGCTCCTGCTAAAACGTTTTCCCGCAGCCAGCGAAGAGGACCTGCGCAAGGCGCACGCTTATGCCTACGGTGGCTCCTTGCTCCAGGATATGGGCTACTATCCGTTTGGCAGCAAGTTCTTCAGTGATCTCGTTCACTACGTGCGCACTGGTGATTTCGTCGAAGCGTTACTCCAGGATGCCTCAGATCTGAACGAGTACGCTTTTGCGCTGGGTGCCCTATCGCACTATTCCTCTGATAATAGCGGTCATCCCACCATCAACCGGGTTGTGGCTCTGGAATTTCCCAAGCTTCGAAGGAAGTATGGCAACATCGTGACTTACGCCGACGATCCCAAGCAACACATTCGGACGGAGTTCGGTTTCGATATGGTGCAGGTCGCCAAGAACCGCTACACCTCCGATCGCTATCACGACATGATTGGCTTCGAGATTGCCAAGCCGCTTTTGGAGCGGGCTTTCCAGGAAACTTACGGTTTACGACTGGAAGACGTATTCGGTAGCGTAGATCTTGCGATCGGAAGCTACCGGCGCAGCGTGAGCACTCTGATTCCGGAAATGACCCGGGTAGCTCTGGCCTCACGACACGACGTGATCGTGAAAGACACGCCAAATTTCGACAAAAAGAAATTCCTTTACTACCTCTCTCGAAGCAACTATGAGCACGAATGGGGCACGGTATATCGGAAGCCAGGGATCGGGGCCAGGATCCTCGCCGTGTTTCTGAAGTTGATACCGAAAGTAGGCCCGTTCAAGGCGGTCAACTTCGAAATTCCCACGAAACAGACCGAGGACATGTACATCAAGAGTGTGGATGCCACGATCGAGAATTATGCCGGCTTGCTGCGTGAGGAAAACAAGGGAAAACTCGACCTGCCCAACCGCGACTGCGATACCGGCGGCGAAACCCGCCCCGGAGAATACGTCCTGGCCGACAAGACTTATGCTCAACTGATCGATAAACTTGCGACAAAAGGCCCCAATTCCTTAAGTGTCGCATTGCGTAACAACCTGATCGAATTCTATTCCGACTCATCGGCGCCTATCGCCACCAAGAAGAAGGCAAAAGCGTGGCGAAAATTGCAAGACGAGCTAGACACCTTGAAACAGCTCACCGCGGCACAGCCTCGGCAACAACCCGTCGCGACCGAGTAAACCAACGTAACACCTTCGACTGTGAGGGACTGAGCCTGGAGCTGGCAGTTTGACGACTTGTAAGCCGTCCTTGGCGTCTTCGCCGAACCTTACATCTTCTGCCCCTGACAAATAGGGGAACCACTCCTCACCCCCGAGGGCTAAACAGTATTGCTGGCCGATGGCGGTCCCCTTACAGTGCCAAGAGTGCAGAAAGTTGAGCCCTCCACAATGGCACCCACGATTGCAAGACGCCCCATTGATCCTTATCGATCACTCTCGGCAGATGATTTGAGACGCGTGTTCGAGACGGCAGTATCTGAGCTTCATGAAGCTGATCGCGTTGCCAGGAAGCGATTGCAATATCGCACCCCCATCGTTCAGCGGAGGGGCATCTTTGGCATTGCCCAGGCTAGTACGGAAAAGCGCGCGCTCACGGACGCGGCTCGAGCACTAGCTCAGTTGTGGAAGGTTTGAGCGAATCCCGCTTGCGGGGGCGAGATAGACGTTCGTTCGCTCTTGGCGCAAAGCGACCTGCAACATCTTTGACCTTACCCTCGACTTGATCCTTCGTTCATTAAACTTCTCCTGCATCGTCATTTGTGCCGTCAAAAGCTACTCGATCTTCAGATTTCCCATGTTGAGTCCTTCGAGCGTCAACTCAGACCACCGGGCTGCGCCCCTGGATCAGGCGGATCAGAACCGCAACCACCGCCAAGACGAGCAGAATATGAATGAATCCCCCCAAGGTGTACGAGGTGACCATGCCCAAAAGCCAGAGAATCAGTAGTAAAACCGCTATAGTCCAGAGCATCGGTACTCCTTTCGTGAAGCGTGTGTGTTTTCTCAGCCACCAACTCCAGAAAGTGTACGCAGGCGTTATTCCGTGAGGTATCCAGCAAAGCCTCTAGCCGAGAAACAATCTCCCTTTACTTGCGACGCAGGGGAAACACTGCAGGCGGGGTCGCATTCTCAATACACCTGGACGATTCCGTTCCGCACGGCATAGAGCGTAAGATCCGCGACTGAATGTAGGTCTAGTTTGCGCATGAGGTTGGTTCGGTGAGTCTCCGCCGTCTTCACGCTGAGGCTGAGGGCTGTCGCGACTTCCTTCGTGCTCTTGCCTTCGGCGACGAGTTGAATCACTTCCCTTTCCCGCGGCGTCAGAATGCACTGGGTGGAAGCTTCGTTATCTGCAGGTGGACGCAAATACCCATCGAGCATCATCTGCGCCACTTTCGACGTGAAGAAGGTGCGGCGGTGTTGCAGAGCTTCCACAGCAGCCAGTAGATCCCGCCCAGCATCGGACTTGAGCACAAAGCCACGTGCTCCAGCCGCCAGTACTTCCCGCACCACCTGTTCCGTATCGTGCACGGTCAGGATCAGAATGCGAGCTTCAGGCATGATTGAGAGAATTTGTCGTGCTGCATCCAATCCGTTGAGGTTCGGCATACCAATGTCAAGCAGGATAACGTCTGGTTTCAACTCGTTGACAGACGCCACAGCTTCACGCCCGTCTCTGGCTTCGCCACAAACTTCCCATCCCGCATGATTTTCGAGCAACGAACGGATACCCTTTCTCGCCACCTCGTGATCATCTGCGATAAAGATTCGAAGGTCGCTCACGCTTCACCTCCCACAAAGGACAGCGAACTGCCGAATGCAATTGTTCGGCGAAAGCAAGCTCCGCGTCCGAATAGTTGCGCTCACGACCCGCGCAGGTTGCAACAAACCCGCGCAAGCTGAACACGCTCTCTCTGCAGGCGAATGCGATTCAACAAGCACGGAACTTGCCAAATCTGGAATTCCTTGAATTCCAATGCCTTAGCAAGAACCTGCCGGCAGAATCTGATGTAAGTTTTTCCACCGAAGCCCCCGGACTGGCTCGCTTTTGGGCAAGTCTGGCACCCACGGAAGCGACGTTGGGAACGACACTCAAACCAAGGTAGGTTCAATCGGGCGTTGAATCTGCGGCGGCATCTGGATCTGGATGATATTGTTCTTGATGGCATACACAACCAGATCGCGGATGGAGTGCAGGCTGAGTTTCCGCATGATGTTGCTGCGATGCGTTTCCACGGTCTTGGTACTCAAATTCAGAACTGTGGCCACCTCCTTGGAACTCTTCCCTTCGGCGAGAAGCTGAGTGACTTCTCGTTCTCTCGCGGTCAGCGTCGGCAAGTTCGGAGCCTCATTCGAGGATACGGTGTGACCCTTTTCCAGGAAGCCTGCCAACACCAGGTCGTTGACCCGTGGCGTGAAGAACATCCGTTTGCTCTGCAAGGCTTCCACTGCCGACACTAGATCGCGGGCCGCATCGGACTTGAGCACGAAGCCGCGTGCCCCTGCATCAAGAGCCTCGCGGATAATCTGATCGGAATCGGTTATCGTCAGAACTATGACTTTGAAGTTGGGATCATGCTGCATCAGTTGGCGTGTGGTGTCCAAGCCGTTGAGGTGCGGCATGCCAATGTCAACGATAACCACGTCAGGCTTCAACTGCTTGGCCATTTCGACTGCTTCGCGGCCATCCGATGCCTCCCCGCACACTTCCCACCCTTCGTGTTTCTGGAGAAGCGCACACAAGCCTCGACGTACAATTTCGTGATCATCAGCCAACAAAATACGCAGTTTCATGGCATCCTCCAAGTACGGCCTCAGAGATAGACGGACCTGCTTCTAGACCGGAATTCAACACGAAACCTGCGGACCTCGCGCCAGTGCTGTGAACACACGATGCTGGCTCACCGCCTCTACAGCATCCAACAGATCGCGGGCGGCATTCGACTTCACGACATATCCCCTGGCTCCTGCATCCAGAGCCTCACGCATCATCTGCGGAGAATCGTGTTGCGTAACGAACAAAACCTCAAGAGCAGTGGCCTTCGGCTTCTGCTGAATCAGCCGGCACGCCTGCAGGCCATTCATGCGAGGCATGGTAACGTCGAGCACGACAACGTCGGGCTGCAAACTTTCGACTTTGTCCAAAGCTTCGATCCCATCCGACGCTTCGCCCACCACTTCCCAGCCGGGTCGCCCTTCCAACAGAGTGCGTAGCCCCTGCCTCACGATAGGATGATCATCCACTAGCAGTATGCGGACTGCCATAAGGTTTTCGGTCCTCTGAGGCAGTCTCGTAGACACCCTCGCTAACGATTTTACGGCTCGCTCGGGTTTCGTTCCGGCCTCCTCTCGGCCACAAGGAGTCACCCGTATACGCAGAAACGAAACTCCTTAAGTGGGTCGCCTCGAAGTTAGCATGGTACTACTCCTGCCCGAATACAGGGAATCCTGTATTTTTTCGGCGCCGGTTGTCTCCCAGGGGATGTTTAATTGTCGACCGAACTCATTGCAGGGAAATAGGTTCCCTCATGCAGAAGTGCGTCCACTGCCTCGACAATCGAGCCTATGTCTGATTTCGCACAGGCTCCGCGGATCCCTACTCTTCGAGCCTCTTCGGCCAACTGTCTGGAGAGATGAATGGTGACCATTAGAATAGGGATTCTGGGAAATAGTCCCGAGATTTGCCGGGCGACGTCAAGCCCGTTCAGGTCCGGCATTTGGAAATCCAACAAAATCAGGTCAGGCGGACTCTTTTCTACTCGTTGCAGCGCTTCTCTTCCGGTCCGCGCCTCTGCGCAAACTTGCCAAGTGCTTTGCTGCTCAAGCAGAGCCCGCAGATAGTGCCGGACTGCCGGGTTGTCGTCTACCACGAGAATTCGAACCAATCGGCACTTCCTGGTGCTCAAAGCTCAAAAGTACGCTTTCGAGTTGTCACTTTTAAAATACGGTTTTGATCTTGGTCGGATCAACCTACCCCTGCCCTCTGGGCAGCCAGCATTCAATGTCCTTTGCTGTGACCTTCCGCTTTGTGCTTCTTGAGCACTGTCCGCGCCGCCACCTCTTTGGCCCGATCACCATAACGTCCGGACTTTTGCGCACTTTCCTTTATATGTTCGTATTCCCTCTGCTCTTTTGCGCTCACACCGCGGAGGTGTTTTCGTTCTGGCATCGATTCCTCTTCCATAACATTTTTCTCTCTCTCAACTTAGATTTCCAGTCGTGTTCTCGCAATACCGTAAACTCCTGAGCGTCTGAGAATGCAGAGCCACAATCACCGTTCGCCTGCCGTCGCCGCTGCTTCGGTGAGTTGCGCTTCTTCTGCCAGATGGCCCCCTCCCCGCCACTCCGGCGATGCACTGGCATGCGGGATGGAGTCGAGACCTCTGCATTACGACGGGCATTTTACTCCAGCATACGACAATTCGCAGATGCCTGAAGACGAAGTATAGGACTCACGATTCGCTGTGGGCCGTCGCAGAACTCTGCGTTTCGGAAATAGCAAATCGCGCATTTTCATCTTCGCCTTGTGCAATTGTGATTTCGAATTGCCGACTGAACAATCCAGCATCTCCGCAATTTCGTGGTGCTGGTATCCTTGAACCTCGTGAAGGACGAAAATCTCCCGGCATCCCTCGGGGAGTTCCTGCATAGCCCGCCGCAATGTAATGCGGTCGATGGTACCGTTGAGGCGCGGGTCTACTCTCCCAACATCCCGCCTGAGACTGGGCGACTCGGGCGACACAGGTTCGTCGAGAGAGACTATCGGCGGGGACTTGCGCCGACGCAGCTTCATCAGCACCGTGTTCACCGCCACCCTGTACAACCAGGTGGAAAAGGCGGAATCGCCGCGGAAAGAGCTGACGCTTCGGAACACCTGCAAGAAAGCTTCTTGCGTAAGGTCTTCCGCCTCAGCGATATCCTTCGTCATCAGCAAGCACACCGAATACACGCGCTTTTTGTGGCTCTGGAAAAGCGCGGCGAAGGCCTGTTCGTCACCTTTCTGCGCGCGCTGAACGAGGCTGCGTTCCGATTGAGGTCGCTTGGTTTCGTTGCTGGCTGGAATCACATCTGTTTCCGTCGCGGAAATCACGCAAGTCGCCACTGTAGTCTCCTTCGTTCAAACTAGAGTGCTTGTTGGTGCTCTCGATAATTTCGGGAGCACTCAGCTTTCAAAACAGAGACTAGCGACATTGCCCCTCTCAGCCCATCCGGATGCTCCTGTAATTGATTGGTAGACTTGCTGTACAACGCGGTGGAGTTAAAGGTTTAGGAAACAACTATTTGTGACGGTGGGCAGAGATTTTTCTTGGGCCAGAGACTTTTCTTGGCTAAGACCGGTGACAAGGCTAACCGTGCTCAATAGTTTGGGATGTACCGGTCGCACAAGTGAATAGTGAATATCGATCCAGACTAAGAATGGCGGTACCGATGCTCCCGCCATTCGCCAAACCACTGAAGGCACCGGCTTCGAGAGGACTAATCGAGGGGCCGGACTTTACAGCCGTCCCGCCAGAAGCAATACAAGTAAGACCACGACCACCAAGCCGACGCCGCCGCTTGGGTAATAGCCCCACGACCTGCTATACGGCCAAGTCGGCAGCGCCCCCAGCAAAATCAGCACAAGCACGATAAGTAGAATCGTCGCCATCACAACCTCCGATCATCGTTTTGGTTCCTTCGTTGAAATATCGGGCCCGGCTTGTAAACCACACCGGGTCCCGTAAAGGCGGAGATCATTGCCCTACCGGCTCGCGGTGTTTGAGCTCCCCGGCGCGGGCTTTAGTTCCCCATGTTCTCTCGCTTGCCCCGAATATCTCCTGATCGCAGCCAGGAACGGTTCACTTGCCTCTCTCGCGGCAACCTTTCCGCTCAAGATGTCGGCGAACGGTATGAAACTCCCATAGAGAATTCGAGTCTCGTCTTTGTCTTGCGTGACGGCCGAGCCGTTCAGGTCAATTCCGGCAAAGACGCCCCGGGCTCGAGAATAGGTCAGCACTTCTGCCCTCATCTTCCAGTCAGTGTCGGCGGCAGTGTCGCGCCCGACAGGTCCTGCGGCCGCCGAGGCATCTGCGCCAAGTTTGAACTTGCTCGACAGCAGGTGCTGCATGCCATCTTCATTCGTCACAATCATCACCAGATCGACTGCCTGCCCGCCGAGCTGCAATCCCCAGCTTCCACCCGTGATGGTGATTGGAGCAGGAGCGCTCCACCGGCCGCTTTCTGTCCGGCACGTAGCAACACCCTTGCCGTGGTTACCTCCGAAAACAACAGCAACCTTCACCATGGAAGGAATCACCGCGACGCATTTCGCGTCGCTCATCACCTTGTCAGGAATTGCTTTGTCCGGAGTGGCCATGATTTCGTTCAGAACCTGGGCGGACGCATCCAGGCGTTTGTCGATGTCCGACTGGTCTTTGTCATCCGCCGACCAGCCCATGCTGGAGAGGAGCAGAAGACCCGTACCGAGCACCACGAGACATCTCGGTAATGCAGAGCTGATTCTTGTCATGAGGCAACCTCTTCCGTGCTCAAATCGAGCAACTTTTGAATTGTCTTGCAAGGCCCAACCCTAATGTTCCCGCGCTTCTTGTTCCATCCAGTGCGCGCTGTAAAGTGATCCAAGCGCCTCCGGAGAAGAAGGGGAATCCTTTGAGAGATCACAGCCTTACCAGGTCCATGATTTGGGCGGTTTACAGTGTCGACAGTATTGACAGCAAGAAAATCGAAAACGTATGGGACAATCCTCAGGGCCTTCGATGCGGATTTCCACGGGCGTATAAGCGGCGAAAACTCCCCTAGATGGTGCCAAACTGCCGGGTAGGTGTTGTGCCTTGATAGTAAGCGCACTTTACGGTAGGTGGAATCGAATCTCTAAACACAGATTTTTCAAACTGCTCGTCAAGAAGCAACATTCAACATCTCTTTAGGGTCTTCTGACGAGGCAAGGTTCGTGGGGAAAGTCGCAGTGACTCGCGTGCCGCCACTTCCAGACTCGATATCTATACTCCCTCCCAACTGTCGCACTCTCTCCCCCATACCCTGAATACCCACTCCAGCACGAACTGGCATTGACATTCCCTTGCCCCGGTCGCGGATCTCGATCGTTACATTATGCGTGTCACGGCCGATGGCGATGCTCGCAGACGTGCTGCCAGAGTGCCGGTGGATGTTCGTGAGGCACTCCTGTACGATGCGGAACATTGCGGTCTCAAGTTCAGCCGGCAGCCGCCCGAGTCCCGGCTCCAGATGAAGATCCACCTCGATTTTGCTACGCTCGGCAAACCCTTCGACGTACCAGCGCACGGCCGACTGTAGCCCCGCCTCGTCTAGCAATGGCGGGTGAAGTAGATGAGACATGGTTCGCAAATCTCTTGACAGCTCTTCGATAAGATGCAGGCTCTCCGTAACTTGCCTGACGAGTTCCGATTTAGTCTTCTGGAGTGCCTCCTCCACCGGAACCAGGTTCAAGTTCAAAGCAATCAATATCTGGCCGGCGGTGTCGTGCAGCTCTCTGGCGATCCGTCGTCTTTCATCGTCCTGCATCTGCAGCAGCCGCGCGGAAAGCATGCGCAACCTTTCCTGAGCGTGGTCAAGTTCGGAAGTGCGTTCCTGAACTCTCGCCTCCAATTGCTCTCGGGCGTCCCTGAGCGCTGCTTCCGAATTCTTGCGTTCGCTGATCTCCCGGCACACGCCCATCATGCTCTTGGGACGGTGTGACGAATCGTAAAGGACCTGCCCATGCGCCTCCATCCAGCCAAAACTTCCATCTGCCCTTACTTGGCGATATTCCGCGTGAAACTTGCCGTCGCCCTCAAGTGCCTGCTGAACTGCATCGCTAACCCGCTGGCGGTCTTCTTCGTGAATGCCCTCCTGAAACGCCTCGACATTACCTCCGAAAGATCCCGGTAGCTGCCCGTGGATTCTCTCCATGTTTTCGGACCAGCGGACATTGCCACTTTCGATATCCCAATCCCACGTACCGATATTCGCGGCTTCGAGGCAGAAGCGCATCCTTTGTTCACTCTCTCGCAGCGCCTGCTCGATCTGTCTGATCTGGGTGACATCGCGGGCTATTTTGGAAGCACCCACGATCCTCCCGGAGGAATCTCTTACTGGCGAGACGGTCAGCGATACCATAACTCGCTTCCCGGCTTTTGTGACCCGGATAGTTTCAAAATGCTCGATGCGTTCGCCCGATCTCAGCCTGCGCAAGATCTCCATTTCCTGGGCGTGCAATTCAGGGGGAATAATGATCGTAATCGGTTTTCCGAGAACTTCGTTTTCGGTGTAGCCGAAAATACGCTCCGCGCTTCTATTCCAGTTGGTGATGATCCCGTTCAGGTCTTTCGCGACAATCGCGTCATCCGAACTCTCCACGATTGCTGCCAGCCTGGAACGTATCTCTTCGGCTGCCTTCCGCTCAGTAGTTTCCATATCGCTCTTCTGGTTCTTACCGGACCGCTGAATCGACAAACTTCGAGCCTCCATCCAAAACGACACCCGGTTCCCGCAACACCGAACTAGAGGGAATTGTGAGCTCGACCAGGGTTCCAGGATGCGCATTCGTCAGCCGCAATTCTCCACCAAATTCGCGGGCTCGCTGTTTCATGCCTCCGATACCCACGCCAACACTATCCGGTTGCAGTTCAGCAATTCTCTGATCGATTCCCTTGCCATCGTCTCGCACCGCCACCCCGATCGTCCCTTCTTTTTGAGTCAGCGTAATCCAAACCTTGCTTGCTTCTGAATGCCGAAAAACATTGGTCAGTGCCTCTTGAACGATTCGGAAGACGGCGGTCTCTCCCTCCGCGGCCAGCCTCGGAAAATCGCGCGGTTGAACGTCGAGAGACGTTTCGATGCCGCTGCGCTTTGTAAGCCCGTCCACATACCAGGAAAGCGCCGACAGTAACCCAACTTCATCGAGCAACGGAGGATGCAAAAGATGAGACATGGTACGGACTTGCTGAATAGCGCTATCCACAATGTTGCTCGCCTGGACCCAGGCTTCCTCCGGGAACTGGGCGGGTTTCTGCAGCAGCATTCTATCCAGGATCATCTTCGCGACAGCAAGTTCTTGCCCTAACCCGTCGTGCAGATCGCGTGCCAGCCGACGACGCTCTTGATCCTGCATGGTCATGAGGCGGATGGAAAGACGCCGCAATTCATCTGTCCTCCGATCGACCATTTTCTCCAGCTCCGTGGCGTTGTCGCGAATCGATTGTTCCAGCAGTTTGCTGTCATGAATGTCGGAGCAGGTTCCATACCATCTGACGATCTCGCCCTCACGTCGAATCGGTACCGCGCGAGCCCGGAACCAGCGATAACTTCCGTCCTTGGCCTGCATGCGATACTCCGCTTCGTAGTTTGCCCCGGATTCAACACAGAGCGACCACTCAGCCATGGCCTTTTGCTTATCATCGGGGTGCACATAGTCCAGCCAACCGAAATCATTCGCCGAACCTGGGACAGCTCCGGTAAATTCATAAAATCGGTCGCTGATGTAATCCCTGGAGCCGTCAGCCTTGCGGCTGAAGATGATGTCTGGAGCCGTGTGGACAATGGCATCGAGTTCCTGATTCTTTCCTACCAGTTCCATGTTGAGCTGCAGCAGGAGTTCCGCTTTGCCGGCCAACTCTTCGGTGCGGTCCAGCACTCGCTGCTCGAGTTCGCGATTCAGCGTCTCCAGCTGTCGCGTTTTGCGGTGTAGTTCCGCGAATACCCTCACTTTAGCGCGTAGGAGTTCTGCAACGACTGGAACCGAAATGTAATCGACCGCGCCGTGCTCATAACCTTTGAGCTGGTCCAGATCGGTCAAGTGCACTGCTGACACGAAAATTATCGCGGTTCTCTGAAAACGCGGGTGCTGGCGAATCATCGCAGCCAATTGAAAGCCGTCGAGTTCGGGCATGCTTACATCCATAAGCACTACGGCGATGTCATTGTTAAGCAGAATTTCGAGTGCCTCCCTTGCAGAAGTGGCTTTGATCAGGGTCTCGCCTAGTCCATCGAGCATGACTTCATAGCTGAGCAGCTTGGCGGGCTGATCATCCACCATGAGGATCTTGACCTTCTCGTTTCTGCTCATGACTCCTACTTAGTCCTCTCCGCAGGTCTCGCGCTCGGCATCATGCTACGGCCGACGCCTATCTGTGAAGCCACATCCGCAACGACGAGAGCAGTTGCTCGGTGTTAACAGGTTTCGCCAGGTACTCGGACGCTCCCGCCTCAAGACATTTCTCGCGGTCCCCTTTCATCGCTTTTGCGGTCAGCGCAATAATCGGCAATCGCCGAAACGAAGGGTTCTGTCGTATCACCTGCATCGTTTCATAACCATCCATCTCGGGCATCATAATATCCATCAATACGATCGCAATATCCAGGGTCGATTCGAGCTTGGCGATCGCTTCCCGGCCAGTTCCGGCAGTGATCACGGTCATGCCACGACGCTCGATCACGCTGCTGAGGGCGAAGATATTGCGCACGTCATCATCTACGACCAGCACTTTCTTTCCTACCAGGGCATCGTCGGAGTGATGCAACCTGTCGAGCAGTCTTTGTTTTTCAACCGGAAGATCGGCCACTACGCGATGCAGAAACAGCGCCGTCTCATCCAGCAAGCGTTCGGGTGACTCCACTCCCTTCACCACGACGCTGCGTGCCAGCGAATGCAGTCGAGCATCCTCCTCCGGAGAGAGTTCCTTGCCGGTAAAGACTACGACCGGCAGGTCGCCTAGGGATGGAGTGTCACGGAAGCGCTCCAACACATCGAAGCCTGATATGTCGGGTAGACGCAGGTCGAGAACGACGCAGTCGAACGCCTGCTCTTTAACAGACGCGATTGCCTCCGAGCCTGTAGCAACAACCGTAACGTCGATGTCGTCATAACCCAGCAACTCCTTGATGCTCAGCTGCTCCGCTGGATTGTCTTCCACCACCAGCAACCGTTTGCGCCGGGGAGCGGAGTACTCCTTGATGCGGGCCAATGCTGCTTCCAGCCCCTCAGGCGTGGTTGGTTTTGTCACAAACGCGAATGCGCCCCGCGCCAGGCCGTGGTGCCGGTCTTCGTCCAGCGTCAGCATCTGCACCGGTATGTGCCGGGTTGCCGGATCCTGCTTGAGGTGGTTCAGCACCGTCCAGCCCAGCATGTCGGGAAGGAAAACATCCAGCGACACCGCAGTCGGATGGTACTCATGAGCCAGGGCAAGCGCATCTGCACCACGGGTTGCCACAAGAACTTTAAACCCCGTATCCCGGGAAAGGTCGCGCAGCACACGCGCATAGTGCGGATCATCTTCAACAATCAGCAACACCGCATCGTCGGGTTGCAGATTCTCGCGGTCGTCGGGAATTTTCTCGATGGGATGTTCCACCGATAACGGCACGGGAGAAACGGACGAGGGAGATTTTCTCTCGACCGCAACGGCCGTGGGCGTGGAAGGACCGACATACGTCTGGGGCAAATAAAGAGTAAAGGTGCTGCCTCGTCCCGGAGCACTGCGCAACTGGATTTCTCCGCCCAACAGACCGGCAAGCTCGCGGCTGATCGCCAGCCCCAGCCCCGTGCCGCCGTACTTGCGGCTGGTGCCGGCATCTGCCTGCTGGAATGCCTCAAAGATGATGCGCTGCTTTTCGAAGGGAATGCCAATGCCGGTATCGGCAACTTCAAAAGCCACAACGGATGCAGCCTTCCCCAGGATCGGGTGATCCTCGCTCCAACCGCTCTTGGCCGGAGAAACTGACAAGCGGACGCCTCCAACCTCGGTGAACTTAAACGCATTCGACAACAGGTTCTTCAACACCTGTTGCAGCCGCTTCGAGTCGGTGACAACACTCCGAGCCAGATGCGGATCGGTCTGCACCTCGAAACTCAGGCGCCGGTTGTCCGCTTCGTGCCGGAATGGACGTTCCAGCGCGTCCAGCATGCCGGCAAAAAAGATTTCCTCCGCCTCTACGGAAACCGTTCCAGACTCGATCTTCGACAGATCAAGAATGTCGGTGATCAGGTTCAGCAAATCCGTCCCGGCGCCGTGAATCGTGCGCGAGAATTCAACCTGTTTCGGTGTCAGGTTCCCATCCGGGTTATCGCTGAGTTGCTGGCCGAGCACCAGGATGCTGTTGAGCGGCGTCCGCAACTCATGGGACATGTTGGCCAGGAATTCGGACTTGTATTTCGAGGTCAAGGCCAATTCCTTCGCCTTCTCTTCCAGAGCTCGCCGCGCTTGCTCGATCTCCTGGTTCTTGCGTTCGACTTCAACGTTCTGCTCGGCCAGCTGTTGCGCCTTTTGCGCGAGCTGCTCGTTCGTTTGCTGCAACTCCTTTTGTTGCACCTGGAGTTCGGTGGCCAATTGCTGGGACTGCTTCAGCAGCCCTTCTGTCTGCATCGTGGCCTCGATACTGTTGAGCACGATGCCGATACTGGCCGTCAATTGCTCCAGAAATGCCAGTTGAGAGGTTGTGAAAGCGCTCAGCGAGGCCAGCTCAATAACCGCCTTGACCCGGTCTTCAAACAGTACGGGGAGGACGATAACATTTCGCGGAACGGCCTCGAACAAACCCGAGCGAATAGCGATTGTGTTCGGCGGCAGGTTAGAAATCAACATCCGCCGTTTCTCCGCCGCGCACTGACCCACTAATCCCTCGCCGAGCTTCAACCGCCGCAGATGTCCATCCTCGCCATCGCCGGCAAACGCCGAGAGTAGCACCATCTCCGCCGATTCCTCGGTTCCCATCTGGTAAATCACACCTTGCTGAGCGTTTACCAGAGGTGTCAGCTCCGACAGAAGCATGCGCCCCACAGCAGTCAGATCGCGTTGCCCTTGCAACATCCCTGTGAAACGAGCCAGATTCGTTTTGAGCCAATCCTGCTCCGTGTTGCGATCGGTCGTGAGCCGGAGGTTGTCGATCATGGTGTTGATGTTGTCCTTCAACTCGGCCACTTCACCGCTGGCCTCCACCTGAATGGAGCGCGTCAGGTCGCCCTTGGTCACAGCGGTAGCAACTTCCGCGATGGCCCGCACCTGGTTGGTCAAGTTGTCAGCCAGCAGGTTGACGTTGCCGGTCAGATCTTTCCACGTACCGGCAGCGCCAGGAACATTGGCCTGGCCTCCCAGTCGCCCCTCGACACCCACTTCGCGCGCGACGGTCGTGACCTGGTCTGCGAAAGTGGCCAGCGTATCGGTCATATTGTTAATCGTCTCGGCCAGCGCCGCGACCTCGCCCTTGGCATTCACAGTCAGCTTTTGCGTCAATTCGCCATTGGCGACAGCAGTGACTACTTTCACGATGCCGCGCACTTGTTCCGTAAGGTTTGCGGCCATCACATTTACATTGTCGGTAAGGTCCTTCCACGTCCCGGCCACACCCGGCACCTGCGCCTGCCCGCCCAGCTTGCCTTCGGTACCCACTTCTCGAGCCACGCGAGTTACTTCGGCAGCGAAAGCGTTGAGCTGATCCACCATCGTATTAATAGTGTTCTTCAGCTCGAGGATTTCACCTTTCACGTCTACAGTAATCTTGCGTGACAAATCGCCGCGGGCCACGGCTGTAGTTACCTCAGCGATATTGCGCACCTGACCGGTCAAATTTCCGGCCATTGCGTTCACGGAATCGGTGAGATCCTTCCAGGTTCCGGCCACGCCTGACACATTGGCCTGTCCGCCGAGCCGGCCTTCACTACCCACTTCGCGCGCCACGCGCGTTACTTCGGCGGCGAAGGACCGGAGTTGCTCGACCATTGTGTTCAGCGTTTCTTTCAGCTGCAGAATCTCGCCGCGAACGTCGACTGTGATTTTCTTTGAGAGATCACCGTTTGCGATGGCCGTCGCGACTTCAGCGATGTTACGTACCTGACCAGTAAGGTTGCTGGCCATGAAGTTGACATTGTCCGTGAGATCCTTCCATGTACCCGCAACCCCCGGCACCTGCGCCTGTCCGCCCAGTTTCCCGTCGGTGCCCACTTCGCGGGCGACACGGGTCACTTCTCCAGCAAATGCATTGAGCTGATCCACCATGGTGTTGATGGTGTTCTTCAATTCGAGAATCTCACCCTTCACATCGACTGTGATTTTGCGCGACAAATCGCCTCGGGCCACTGCTGTCGTAACCTCGGCGATGTTGCGCACCTGACCCGTAAGGTTTCCGGCCATGAAGTTGACGTTGTCCGTAAGATCTTTCCAAGTGCCGCCGACTCCGGGAACGTTGGCTTGTCCACCCAGGCGGCCCTCGGTGCCTACTTCGCGGGCTACGCGAGTGACTTCACCAGCGAACGCGTTGAGCTGGTCCACCATCGTGTTGATGGTTTCTTTGAGCAGCAGGATTTCGCCGCTGACATTCACGGTGATTTTCTTCGACAAGTCGCCGTTGGCAATGGCAGTTGCGACTTCGGCAATGTTGCGCACTTGACCTGTCAAGTTACTCGCCATCGAGTTGACGGAGTCTGTAAGGTCCTTCCACGTGCCGCCCACTCCAGGCACCTGCGCCTGGCCCCCGAGTTTCCCGTCAGTACCCACTTCGCGGGCCACGCGAGTTACTTCGGACGCAAACGAACGCAATTGGTCAACCATCGTGTTGATGGTGTCTTTGAGTTCGAGAATTTCGCCTCTCACATCTACAGTGATTTTGCGGGACAAGTCGCCCCGAGCCACGGCCGTAGCAACTTCAGCAATGTTCCGTACCTGGCCAGTAAGGTTGCTGGCCATGAAGTTGACATTGTCCGTAAGATCTTTCCACGTGCCGGCCACGCCCGGTACCTGTGCCTGCCCACCCAGCTTCCCTTCCGTGCCCACTTCGCGAGCCACGCGCGTCACTTCACCAGCGAACGCATTCAGCTGGTCGACCATCGTGTTGATGGTGTTCTTCAGTTCAAGAATTTCACCTTTCACATCCACCGTAATTTTGCGTGACAAATCACCGCGCGCCACCGCCGTCGTCACCTCGGCAATGTTTCGCACCTGACCGGTCAGGTTTCCGGCCATGGAGTTGACCGAGTCCGTGAGATCTTTCCATGTGCCTGCGACGCCGGGCACGTTCGCTTGCCCTCCCAAACGGCCTTCGGTACCCACTTCGCGTGCCACTCGCGTGACTTCGCCCGCGAAGCGGTTGAGCTGATCCACCATCGTGTTCAGCGTTTCCTTCAACTGCAAAATCTCGCCACGGACATCCACCGTAATTTTGCGCGACAGGTCGCCGGTGGCAATCGCGGTTGCAACTTCGGCGATGTTTCGTACCTGGCCGGTGAGGTTGCTGGCCATGAAGTTGACGTTGTCCGTGAGATCCTTCCAGGTACCACCCACTCCGGGCACCTGGGCTTGTCCGCCCAGCTTGCCTTCAGTGCCCACTTCGCGCGCCACACGGGTCACTTCGCCGGCGAAAGCGTTGAGCTGATCGACCATCGTATTGATCGTGTCTTTGAGTTCGAGAATCTCACCCTTCACATCGACCGTGATTTTGCGCGACAGATCGCCGCGGGCAACGGCCGTGGTCACTTCGGCAATGTTGCGGACTTGAGCCGTCAGATTGCCGGCCATAGCGTTGACGGAATCCGTAAGGTCTTTCCATGTACCAGCCACGCCCACCACGACCGCCTGTCCGCCCAGCTTTCCGTCCGTACCCACCTCGCGAGCGACACGAGTCACCTCTGAAGCAAATGAGCGCAATTGGTCCACCATCGTGTTGATGGCTTCTTTGAGCTGGAGAATTTCACCGCGCACATCAACGGTGATTTTGCGGGAGAGATCGCCGCTCGCGACCGCAGTTGCGACTTCAGCGATGTTGCGAACCTGGCCGGTGAGGTTGCTGGCCATCGAGTTCACTGAATCCGTAAGGTCTTTCCACGTGCCCGCCACGCCCGGCACTTGCGCCTGGCCGCCCAGCTTGCCGTCCGTGCCCACCTCGCGCGCCACGCGCGTCACCTCGGCAGTGAAAACGCTCAACTGCTGAATCATGGTGTTGACGATGTTGGCGGAGCGCAGGAACTCGCCTTCGAGCGGCCGTCCGTCGACGTCCAAGCGCACAGTTTGCGTCAGGTTTCCTTGGGCAACTGCCGCGATGGCATGGGTTACTCCCTCGGTTGGCCGGAGCAGGTCCTCGACCAGCGTGTTGATTGAGACTTCCATCTCGCCCCACGCTCCTCTGGATTCATGAAAGCGGGTGCGCTCGCGAGTCCTTCCTTCCTTTCCCACCACTTGCCCCACACGCTTCAGTTCCTCTGCCATCTGTTGGTTCGCGGAAACGATGGAATTGAAGGTATCCGCGATTTTGCCCGCCAGACCGGTCCAGGAACCCGGAAGGCGCACAGAGAAGTCGCCGTCCCTCATGGTTTGCAGGCTGGCCAGAATCACGCTGAGATCACTCGAACCAGGCTGAACAACGACAGAACTCCCGTTATGTTTGCTCTCCTGACCATCGCCGGAAGTGCCGTTTGCCACGGCAATCGCCGGGCTTGGATTGCTTCTCTTCATGCTCTTCTCCAGAACCGGCGGACTGGCATCGTGATAAGCCTTTCATCGCTCGGTTTTCATGCTCCTGATCGGCCGCGGACTTGCGCGTGAACGGTTCGACGGCGGGGCCAGAAGCAGTCTCCACCGGGAGCTGGGTCACACGAATGGCCGAAATCAGGTACAGCCAACCATTTGCCTTGAAGTGTTCAAAACTCAGGAAGTTTACCGGCTAACATGGATTGGTAACACGAAAACTGTAGGCTGACTCTAGGGTCTTTACTGTATGGACGGACCGAAACCGGATCTCTTGGCCTGGAGCCCTCTTAGAGAGGTCATCCTGTGAATCGAGAAAATGTGACAGACTCAACCGCAACCGGCCCCTGTCAAGCGGCAGCGGCCTTCGAGAGCATTTCTTGTCCGAGTTCGAGCAATCCGGGCTCTTTGGCGCCTGTTCGGCGCAATATCTCCACCGCCCATTCCGCATTTGCGCTCTCCGCGCACGCCACGTACACCATGACCCCAATCTCCCGAAGGTGCTTCTCAAATCGCTCCGCGTCAAGTTCAGAAAAACCCAATCCGGCAAGACACCGAGATTGGCCACTGACCACCAGGGCGTGAAGGAAGACCTGTGACCGGATGAAGAAACCGACCGTCGGGATCACTACCGCGCCGAACTCGAAAAGCCAGCCCATAAACTTCTCAGCGACCGCGCCCTCTTTTCGCTCGGCGTTGAGAATATTTGCCTCACGCACAAATGTGGCGATGGGATGCCCGGGCGAAACCATCATGCAGATGGCCTCGTTCTCAAACCCTAACTGGTTCAACGTATGCACAACCTGATGAAGTTCTGTGTCGTAAGAGTAGATTCCGTAGGCGGCTGATGCATTTACTGTCATGGTTGGATCTCCGATTCCGTATGCAGAACTACCGCTAGTCTTGAACACCGGGGAAGCGAAGAACCCTTGTGCAGCAGCGGACTCCGCGCAACTACGGGATTGACGGCTTAAAATACACAATCAAGCGAGGCACGAAACATCGGGTAAATGCTGTATCTCGGGAGGGTATACCGGGACATTTTTTTGCAGAAGGGAGTACGCCTGGGCGGCAAAAGTTATTTCACTGTGGCCTTCCACACATAGAGCTTGCCGTCGTCAGCAACCGTTTCAATGCCCAAACCGCTGGAGGCTGCAGCCCGATGCACAGCAGAACGAAGGTTCGCCAGACCAATACCGCCCACGTCGGCGAGGGGAATCTCGAGCGCCGACCCCTCCTGTAGCGTCGCCAACTCCCGGACAATGCCTTGAACAAGTTCGTGGTGCTTCCCGCGCCTGCCAGTCTTCAAGCCGGCAATTTCAACCTGCCGGTACTTCGCCGGGAGCTGACTCTTGCTTTTCTGTTCGTTTCTCACATTCGCCTCCAAGGTTGCTTTTGTGCAGCAAAATACCAAGACGCAAGCTCTAGGTCAAGTATATTTTTTATTTGACTACGATGCATTATCATTATAATGTATCTGAGATGCTTAAATTATACGACATTTCTACGTCTATACTACGCAACGATAGTTCGCAATGGTTCAATTTCAGTTGTGCTAAGCGTTCGTCGCAGCTACGACAGACGAAATCAAATATTCCACCTATTTTTAGTGGCAAAGGTATGCTCAAACAGTCAGGAAGAAAGGTCCTCCGGTGACGGCAAATCGTTCGTGGCACGAGTTGTACGCAGCGGCAATGCTCGAACTCGATCTTGCGACCCTGCAAGGCAGGATTGAAATCGCTCAAGCCGCCATACAGCGCGCCATGAAAGGCTTGGGAAGCGCTCGCGAGTGCGCTACCGAAGAACTGCGAGAGATGTCCGCTGCGCTGGGGAACCTGCAGGCGCTGCAAAGAGTGACGCTCGGAGGATCCAAGGGTACCGGGCCGGAGCCTGCTTCTGACCTAGGAGTTAGTTATGCAACGCATGTGCCACAAGGTATCAACCCCGGCTTGGCGCAGACGGCAGCTGGCGGTAACGGAAGTGCTTCGTCACGCGAGAGTCATGAGAGATCCAAGCAAGCTGGCATACCTGAACGCCAAAGTTGCGAACCGTAAGGCAAAGACCGAAAGCGACGCTCCCCGGTCGTAAAAAGTGAGCTGCCTCTGACTGTAAGAACATTGTAGTGTTCTTGACAATTCGCCTTCGAGGAGACTCTGCAAGTTAGGGATCCGGAATGCCGATTGATCGTTCAGAAGTTGGCACTGTCTACGACACCATGCGCCGCTACGGTCTCGCAGTTCTGGCGGCGATCGCCGCTTTGTTGCTTCGTCAACTGCTCTCTCCTCTCCTGGGCGAGAGCAACCCTTATCACACAGTATGGGCAGCAGTGTTCTTCTCCGCTTGGTATTGCGGACTCGGCCCCTCCATTGTCACGGCCCTGCTCTCAGTGGTCGGTGTCTGGTATTGGTTTCTGGCGCCTGCCCGCTCCTTTGCACTCCGAGATCCCAAGACCACAATTTCCGGAATGGTCGGTTTCCTGGTCTTCTCCGGTTTGATCATTGCCCTGGGGGAGGCAAACCGCCGCTCTCTTGCCAGAACACAGTCGGCCGAAGAGCAACTGCGAAAAGCGCATGATGAATTGGAGGTCAAAGTTCGGGAACGAACCGCCGATCTAAACCTGGCGAACGAGAGCCTGCGCGAGCTGTCGGGGCGGCTGCAACAGATCCGCGATGAAGAGCGGCGGCACATTTCGCGGGAGCTGCATGACAGCGTGGGGCAATTGCTCGCAGCACTCAGCATGAACATCGCCATCGTGCAGCGTCAGTCTGATAAGCTCGATTCGACGGGAGCCCGCGCCGTTTCCGAGAACGCCGCGATGGTGGAGCAAATCAGCCGCGAAATTCGCACCATCTCACATCTGCTGCATCCCCCCTTGCTCGATGCCGCCGGTCTCGCGTCCGCACTTCGCTGGTACGTCGATGGGTTCTCGGAGCGCAGTCAGATTAAAGTCGATCTGCGTATCCCAGAGGAGTTTGGCCGGCTGTCTGACGAGATGGAAATCGCAATCTTCCGCATGGTCCAGGAGTGTCTCACAAACATTCATCGGCATTCTGGCGGGACTTTCGCTGCAATCCGCGTGCACGAGGAAGATCACAGGGTCTTGGTGGAAGTTCAGGACGAAGGCAAAGGTATACCTCTTGAGAAACAACTTGAGCTCAATTCACCAGGTCGAACTGGAGTGGGGTTTCGCGGCATGCGTGAACGTCTCAGGCAGCTGGGGGGAACTTTGGACATTCGGTCGGACGGAGCGGGCACAACAGTCACGGCGACGCTGCCGCTTCGGGAACCGACACCTGCCAAGAGGGCGGTGTCAGACATTGCCTGAAGCCTTTCTCCTTTCTGCCCGCCCATCGGAGCGTCAGTCTGGCATAGCAGATTACGGTTTCGACTCGCTGCAGCTCTTGGTGTCACACTTGGGCGCGGTCGCCTCCTTTTCCGCTTCGATAGTGACTTCTACCTCGGCCCCCTGTTTGAGGCGCACCTTGTCGCCATTCTCGTCGGTCAGAGTGTTCTCGATGCGAAGCTCCCGATAGAGATGATCGCCCCCTTCGATAGCAATCTGGGCCTTCTCAGGTACGCTCGCAGACGGAGGCTTGATAATCTTTTCGACAGTCGCAGGCAGAGTGGCACTTGGTTTATCGCTCATAGTTGATTCCTCATCTCAATATCCAGCAGGACCCATGGAATCCATCCCATCACCGCGCTCTATCGACGCTATTCACGCTTCGATTCCGTATCCTTGTTCTTCCCGATGTCTGCAGGCTCGTCTTTATGACCGAAATCCAGACCAAAGTGTGGCTCCGATTCCGTGCCCGTGACTCTAATAGGAATTTCTGTACCCGCTCCGTCCTTGCTGAAGAACGGATCTACGGGCTTCAGAAGAATTGACTTCCACCCCGAGGTCATTTGCGAGATCTTCGCATCCAGCCGAGCCTTTCCATGAAAGTCAAACCTTTGTCCGTCCAAGCTGTAATCGCCAGTCATATCGACATGCGTCCCTGGAATAATAAAATGAAGGGAAGAAAAGGAGAGTAAACCGTACTTCAGAGTGAATACCCCTTGCAAATCGGCCGGGACATCTTCTTCCTCGACATGGGATTTCGACGGATTCGGCTTCCCCTGACTGCGTAGACTCAACGAGTCGAGCCTTCCCTGCACTTTCTCGTTCGTGAAGTGGGCGCTCAACACACGAAATGTGCCGGCCAACATCAGCCTGTCGGCCACGCTCGCAGCCCCGGGGACAAGACTCAATCGAGTTTTCATCTCAATCGGACCGCTCATGATCGGCGGGTCGGTGTGCACGCCCAGTTTGAGCAAGTCTTCAATCCGCGCGTCGTCCATGGCAACGTCAAGTTCTATATCGTGACCGCTGCGTGTGCTTAGGCGAACCACCGAGCCGTTTGCAGTAAAAGAAGAATGAAGGAAGCTGGCATGCACCGGCCGTAGATATGTGTCTCCGCTGGTGCCATCGACAACAGCATGGAACTCTGTATGCAGCGGCACGGGATGACCGCTTGTCGCAACTCGAAAGTCTGGCGTATCGGTTTTTCCATGCACGGCGATATCGCTTAGAGTTCCGGAATATTCGCCGGTCGATGAGAGCATTCCTCCGATGCCTTTGATCGTGCTCAGATCAGCGTTCGTGAAGGAATATTCTCCCTGCACCGGCGTCTCCCGGGGACTGCCTTGTTGCCACGGTCCAAACAGACCGTTTGATTGAATCTCTCCCACAGGTTTGGGATTGACCAGGGTGGCACTGAACCGGAAGGGCTGGCCAGGACCAACATCCTTCATCTTCAAGTCACCGATGGCAAATTCCAGTGGCGGCTTGCCCGCTTTTGAAGTATTGATCACAAGCTTTGCATCTTCGCAAATGAACTGGTCGACAAAGATCGTCATCTTCGACGCTCTCGAACCCATGTTTGTCATTTCCCGGCGATTTTCCTTGGGCGGGATGTTCAGCTCCAGGCCTTTCAGGTACACGATTCCTACATGCATGGGAGAGCGGAATAGAGTTAGCAAAGCAGTTTGAAAGCGGAATTCCTGGACTCCGATCAACGCCTGTACTCCAGGTTCATAAGGATTGGGATCCGTTGCGCCAAAAATCTTCAGGCCCTCTCCGGAAACTTGAATCCCATTGACCAGGGAGACATGAAAGCCCGCCAGTTCCACATTGCTATGGAAGCGATTCGACAAAGTCTCAACGACGCGAGTCCGCAGAATCGGCTCAGCACGATCGATGACCAAGCGCACCGCCCCCGCCGCGCCCGCTAGAAGGATGAGAGCGACTACGCCGATCCATTTCCACGGCAGCGCTCGGCCCGCTTGCTTCCGAGATTGTTGGAAAGAGGGCTCCACAATCTCCATTTCAACATTAGAGTGAGCATCCACGATACTGGTCGATACAGTATTTCATTCAGATTTGGGCGAAACTCCCAAACGTCCCATGGGATGAACGGATTCCCAAACTTCGCAAAGATTGGGTTGCGCAACACCATCGGGCTGCACATGCCGTTCAGGGCGGGACCTCGCTGGTTCGCGAAAACCCCGCCCTACGGTTCTCTGAAACACTAACCCTTCCTGGGAGGTGCGCTGGGGCGGACCGCCTGTTGTCTTTGCTGCAACTGTTGTTGCTGGGCGGCATGCTTTTGCTGCAACTGCTGAGTCTGTTGCTGATGTTTCTGCTCCAACTGTTGCGTCTTGGCTGTGTCAGCCTTCTGTTGCGCGAGCTTCTGATGTTCCTGGTCTTGCTTCTGTTGGAGTTGCTGCCTTTCCTTGTCCTGCTGTGCGCTAAGCTTTTGCTGCTGTTTCTGATATTTCTGGTCAGCCTTCGCATCCCCGGTGTTCGGCGCGGCCGGGCGCTCGATCGCCGGAAGGTCCTTGGGATGCACTGCAGTGGCAGGGCGAGAATTACTTTCCGCCGAACGATTCGGCTGCTCGTTACCCCTCGGTTCTGTCGCGCCGCGATTAGCCGGCGGATGGTACGGCGCTCCAGCTTCCCTGGCCGCTATCACCGAGTGTCCGCTGAATTCCCCCGGCTTTTCGGTGGCCGCGATTGGCGGCTTGCCTTGGTTCACCGAAGCCCGCAGTTGTGGGTTCGAGCGGGCAGCCTGCACATGCTGAGTTTGAGCCGCGACTGGGGGCACATGTCTCTGATGCGCCGCCGCTTCTTCTTGCGCGGTGGGGCGCGCCTCGATCCCTCCGTTGCCCCCGTTGTAGCTGACGCGGTTGATCGTCGTGTTGTTGACGATCGTCGTGTTGTAAACGTTGTGGATGTTGGTAACGTTCACATTCGCAACTGCGCGGTTATAAAAGAAGTGTCCATTGTCCCAACGTCCGCCCGCAAAACCCACGCCGAAGTAACCGAATCCATAATTGACTCCGCCGTAGAAACCCACCTCCGGACCCCAGTAACCCTCGTTGAAAACAAATGCGTCGCCACTCCAGCCCCACCAGCCTGGGGTCCAGAGGAAGCCGACCTCCGGCGCCTCAACCCACGTGCCCGGCACCCAGTAGTAATCGTCGGCATCGTCATCCCAATACCAGTAACCAGGCGTCCAGAGATAACCGTCGCCCGGGCAAACGGGTTGCTCATACACCGGCAGCGCCGGCGGAGCGATCGTGATGGATACCCTGAACTGCCCCAAAGCGCCGGCCGACACGGCGAGCATTACTAATGCGAGCGAAAGCGAACGAAGCGTTAGTGAACGAATCGAGAAATTCCGGTGCATTGTGTTTCCTCTTCGCCAATCATCCTTCGCTTGCCCGGTAATGCCCAGCTGCTGCGGGTTGCGCGGATTGAAAGGCCGGACCACCAGTCTTGGCTGGCGAAAGCCTAGCTGTGATCGATACGGTCCTTCCATCCACTGGACGCCGTATTTAGCGCTTGCCAGGGCTGTAGATTGTCCCGCAGAATCTTCTTACGTCCTGCTAATCCTAATGTAGCGCGGCACAGGCCTGGAAGCGACTGTAGGCACCACGCATCCGGCCAAAGAGAAATGAAGATGCTGCACCCACAACCTTAAACATGATTGATGCTTGTTTATTCACAATGCTTCCTTCGCGAGCGCCTGCGTAGATGCTCGCTTTTCAGCTGCGGTTTATTTCCCTACGCGCGGTTCACGCGGCCTTGATCGCCTTGGCGTTGGCAGTATTCGCTATGCCGGTCAGAATCGAATCGGCGTGTTTTTCTTCCTCAAGCGTCTGGTTGAGCAGCGCAGAGTGGGTGTTGTTTCCCAGAATTTCGGCGAAGGTCCGCGCTGTGCCATAGGCAGCAATCTCATAATGTTCAACTTTCTGTGCGGCAGCAATAATGCCAGCGTCCCGTACCGATTCGTCAGTCGCATCTTTGATCACGTCTTCACCTTCGGTAATCAATGCTGCGATGCCTTTGCACTTCTTCGGGTTGACCAAGCCATTTTCCTGAATCAGAATCTCGTCCACGCGCGCAACATGCCCCCTCGTCTCCTCTAGATGCGTTTGGAGCGCTTTTTTCAACTCGGGCTCGGTGGCTGCTTCGATCATCTTGGGTAGAGCTTCGACAATCTGGGTTTCGGCAGAATAAAGCTGTTCAAGTTCGTCAACATAGAGTTTTCGGAGACTATCTAGATTTGCAGAAAAGAATTTCACGACATCACCTCCCGAATTCGGTTGCTTCGCTCAAACTGGCGACCTAAGATGCAACAGAACTCAATCCAGTTGCCGGTCATACCGCTGGCTATTAAGGGAACCGACGCAAAAGCATGGCGGCATCCACTCTTGGCCGGTGAGTTGTCCAGACGGCCTACATGTGAATCCTTAAATGTGAACCATATTGTTGGTACGAAGTCTCCGTTTCGCCTCTTCCTAGCTTCTAATGTCGACGGAACACTGAAGCCGCGACTGGAGTCGCGAAGGAGGGCACAATGCGCAGAGAGGACTTGATGAAACCAGACACGCTGAGCAAAATTCTTTTGCTGAGCAGCAGCATCGTTATCATGGCAGCCTTGGTGACACTTCTGGTTCTTGCACTTGCGCGAGCCGCATCAGCATACAACTTCGCCATCACCGACTTACAGCGTTCTGCCGATACGCTGTTAGTCAGACTGGCCTTATAAATTGTCCGAGAGGGTTGATACTGCAGCTTGACGTTCATGAACCCTAGGAGGCGGGATGCGATTCGGACCTTTCCTCATCATTGCTCTCCTGTTGTTGGTTCTCTGGGCCAGCGGCTTTCTGATGTTCCACGTAGCCAGCGGCTTGATTCATCTTCTGCTGCTGTTTGCCGTCATCTCTTTTGTGGCACACCTCTTCACAGGAACCAAGGCGGCATAGAGGCTCGAGCGAGGCTGCAGGCGGGTAGCCAACCAGCTCCGCCGCCAGCCTTAGCTCGAACCCTTTGACATATCCCCTCGACGTCGGCCACAAAAGTCATTGTGTTGCAACCTGGCTTCCCGATGCTCGCCACCACATCTGCTCCGTTTCCATCCGCATGTTGGAGACATAACGATGCAACCGCCGGGTGACGGGATCCCACCCCATCGTCCTAGAGTTTCTCAAGTCGGTCAGACGCGAACGCCGAGGCAATTGACGTAGACACTAACCTGCTCCTGAGTTGTTCGATGCGCTCGTGAAGGATCTGCCTTAACTCTTCCGCAAGTTGCCGGACTTGTTCATCATCTTCTGCACTCACCGCGCGGGAACACAACTCAAACACTCGATTCTCAAACGAAGTGATGGTCAGGTTCCACTTGGGGCGCTGTTAACCGTCCAGACGACAACTTTGGAAGTAGCGCAGGGGAAAGCTGACGCAAGATTATGGCGGGGTGATCGTAAGGGTCGGAACGTGCATGCCACGCGCATTAACCCATGACCACCCAAGTCCGAAAGACCTGTTAGGTGCGTCTCAGCAAAACTTAAATCACACAGAGCGGGCTCTGCAATACAGTTGATCCCTCAATAGGGTTCGTCAGTCTCGGCTTATTGTCATAGTCACTTCCAGTAAAGTTCCGAGAATTGCTCATGGGGAATGCCGCACACGAGCGCCATACCTTTCATATCCTCGAGCGTTTGATCGAGGCAAAGAACGTTTCCGTAATCGAAGACGACTGCCCGAACCGGACGCTTTTGCGAAAGACCTTGTATCTCGCTACTTTTGGCAGTATCATGCATAAATCGGATAATACACGCACATACATGCATAACAAAGTGCCTTCGTGCAAAATGGCGAAATGAAACCAGGAGCGGAAGCAGGTCAACTTGCTCTGAAGGAAGAGCGCCACCAGTACATCCTGGAGCTGCTTGGCAGTGAAGGCCGAGTCCTCGCCGCAGACCTAAGCAGTCGATACCGGGTCTCTGAAGACACGATTCGTCGAGATCTGCGCGAATTGGCGAGTTCGGGAAAGATCCAACGGGTACACGGCGGCGCCCTGCCTCGCCGTGCCGAGGCCGTTCCTTTCGTGTCTCGCCAACAAGTCGACATGGAGAGCAAGATCGGAATTGCTCGAGCGGCGGCTGACATGATCCGCGACGGTCAGGTGGTGCTGATTGATGGAGGTACCACTAATCTAGGAATTGCTTCGTACCTTTCAAGAGAGCGTTCGGCGACGATTGTTACTAACAGCCCGCCGCTTGCCCTGGCGTTGGCGGATCATCCGAAGTTAAGCGTGCTGATGCTCGGAGGAAATTTTCTTAAAGAGGCGCGGGTCACGACAGGCATCGAGACCATTCGTCGCGTCGAATCCATTCGCGCTGATCTATGTTTTCTCGGAATGTGCAGTTTGCACCCGGAGGTCGGAATTACCGTCGGCGACCGAGAAGAAGCGTACGTGAAGCAAGCGATGATAGGGGCTTCAACGGAAGTGGCTGGCCTGATTTCACTTGGGAAACTGGGGACATCTCTGCCTTACCTGGTCGGTCCCGCTTCCCGACTGACACGTTTGATCACTAATGCATCAGACGAAGATGTTCTGAATCCCTACCGCTCCCAAGGTATAGAAGTCACAAGTACGTAACCGAAGCGGTTCGACACTTCTATTTAGGTACGCCGTGTCGACATATGATGGACACGACCCGCATGATGGTGCCAGAGGAACCTATGAACAACCGCTATCTCAGCTCCTACTTGTTTTTGTCATTGCTCGTTGCCGGAGGAATCACCTCCGCAACCAGTGTTCTCGTAGCCCAAGACACGGATCGACCGTGGATGAATTCCAAACTGTCCCCTCAAGAGCGTGCCGAACTGGTTCTGAAGCAGATGACGCTCGACGAGAAGTTGGCCCTCCTGCATGGGAATGGCATGGCAAACAATGCCACATGGACGATGCCGCTCACCCATCTGACAAACGGTGGCGCAGGTTATGTCGAGGGAGTAAAGCGTCTCGGCATTCCGCCGCTGATTATTTCAGATGCGGCATACGGAGTACGGGATAGCGGAGTGAATGGAAGGTATGCAACGGCGATGCCTTCGAACCTGGGGGCAGCGTCCGCGTGGGATCCCGACTCCGCTTGTGCTTACGGCGCAGTAATCGGCAGCGAGCTTCGAGCACAAGGCTTCGATATGACACTTGGGGGCGGCGTGAACCTGGCCCGTGAGCCTCGGAACGGTCGTACCTTCGAATATGCCGGCGAAGATCCTTTGCTTGCCGGCACGATAGACGGAAACATGATGAAGTGCGAACAGGCGCAACACGTCGTCGGCGACATTAAGCACTACGCGCTCAACGACCAGGAGACCGGACGTAACGTCGTCAATGCCATCATTTCGAAACGGGCCATGCAGGAATCCGATCTGCTCGCTTTTCACATTGCGATCTCCATCGCAAATCCTGGCGCGGTGATGTGTTCTTACAATCGGATCAATGGAGATTTCGCTTGCGAGAATCCTTACACGTTGCGAGACGTACTCAAGAGGGACTGGGGCTTCCAAGGGTTCGTGCTCTCTGACTGGGCTGGAACTCACAGCACGGAAAAGGCATCAGCTAGCGGTCTTGATCAGGAAGAGCCGATGGCGGACTACTTCGGTCCGAAGCTGAAGGAAGCGGTGGCTGCCGGGAGAGTGCCCTTGTCGGAGATTGACGACCACGCAAGGCGAGTGCTGTATGCGGAGTTTCTCGCAGGGGTGGTTGACGATCCGCCTCGGAAGAGCGTGGTCGATGTCGATAAGGGTCTCGAAGTTGCGCAGCGAGTGGAAGAGAAAAGTATCGTTCTCTTGAAGAATACTCGTTCCGTACTGCCAATTATCCAATCGATCCACAGTATTGCGATCATCGGGGGACATGCTGATGTCGGGATGATTTCTGGTGGAGGATCGGCGCAAGTGGACCCGCCAGGCGGAAATGCCATCATGCCTGCGGGCAAGGGCCAAACACACTGGCAAGATCACATCTGGTTTCCCACGTCTCCGCTGAAAGCTCTCCGAGCGAAGCTGCCGAATACGAAAATCGAATACGATTCAGGAACAGACTTGAAGTCTGCCGTAAGTCTCGCCAAGGGTTCTGATCTCGCAATCGTCTTTGCATACCAGTGGATGTCGGAAGATATGGACCTACCGAGTCTGTCCCTTCCCGACAATCAGGATGCTTTGATCGAGCAGATTGCCGCAGCGAATCCTCGCACAGTCGTTGTGCTCGAAACCGGCTCGGCCGTCACCATGCCATGGCTCGACAAAGTTGCCGCGGTAGTCGAGGCATGGTATGCAGGCAGTGCCGGACATAAAGCTTTGGCCAACGTTCTCGTTGGCAACGTCAATCCAACAGGCAAGCTTCCCATCACTTTCCCGAAAAGTGAAACAGATCTGCCGCATCCGGTCATTCCACCATCGCCACCGCAGGATCAAGCTCTCAGTTATACGGTCCACTACGATGAAGGACCCGAAGTTGGCTACAAGTGGTATGAAGCGAAGGGCAAGCAACCGCTATTTGCATTTGGCTTCGGTCTGTCCTACACCTCCTACGCATATTCAGGGATAAGCGTTGATTCCACCGCCAAGACTGTCCGCTTCAGCGTCAAGAACACCGGGAAACAGACAGGGACTGAGATCGCGGAGGTTTACGCCAGATTGCCGAAGAGCGAGGATGAAACCTTCAAACGGCTGGTCGGGTGGAAGCGAGTCAGACTCGCGCCGGGTGAATCACAAACGGTCACAGTGGCGATCGATCCTAAAGTCTTGCAGACCTTCGACGACACCACTTCCCGCTGGAACTTCGCGCCAGGCGATTACGAAATCCTGGTCGGTGCTTCTTCGGACAATACGCCTCTCACCGGGAGTCTTTCGGTTCAGTGAAATACTCACAAACCAAGAGAGTATTTCATTGTTGATCGAGCAATTCCCGATGCTCGCATCCCGAAACCCGAAGGAAACTTTTGATGGCTCGGACGTTTAACACGGTGCGCCGCTCCGTGGAGAGGTTTGTTTTTTGTAGCCTGATAGCGATCGCAGTTCCCCTCAACGCACAGCAGGCTGCGATGACGAACTGGACCGGTGTCGTTCGCACGGCGGCGGGACAAGCTGTCCCAGGTGCGAAAGTGACAGTATCCATAATAGGGGAAAAGCGGACGGCGATCACAGAATCTGATGGGAGGTTTTCGATCGAGAGCGTCGCACAAGAGCCACACACCGTGACCGTGCAGCTTCCCGGACACGGTCCAACGACACCGGTGACGGTGAATATCAGTAGCGCTTCCGTTGCCCTGACGGTGTCCGATGAAAACGTTCTGTCTATCGCAGTCAATCCGCAAGCTGCTGCTAAAGTCTCGGACGTGGCGAGCGGGACGAGCGACAAAAAACTCTCCAGTCAAAAGGTCAACGAGTTACCGTTGAACGGACGCGACTTCAGCACGCTGTTGCTGTTGGCAGCCGGGACGATGACCGACGTGAATGGGCAGACAAATTTCACCCAGCAATTTGCCATCAATGGACAGCGCGGCGTTGAGGCTGTCTTCGCGATGGACAGCGCCGATATCAGTGATCCTGAGATGGGCGGGAGTACGTTCACGAATTTCGACGTGGATGCAATTCAGGAATTGCAATCAAGTTCAGGTTGGATGCCAGCCGACATCGGGCGAGGCGCCGCAGGCTTTACCAATATCGTGACACGATCCGGGAGGAGCGGATTTCACGGTTCCTTCTTCGAGTTTCTGAGAAACTCTGCCCTCGATGCGCGAAATTATTTCGATCACCCGTCGATTGCGGACCCGGGTCGTATCCCGCCGTTCCGGCGAAACGAGTTCGGATTTACTAACGGCGGACCGATTGTTTTGCCGAACGTGTATGACGGACACGACCGGACGTTCTATTTTGTGCAGTATCAGGGATTCAGGCAGGTGCTGGGAACAACGCAGGTACTGGCTGTGCCTACGGTGGCAGAGCGAGCGGGCCAGGATGTGGTGACGTATCCGGACGGCAGCACGGACACGCTGCAGATAGCGGGGAGTTCGAATAGCCCGGGAGTAAGTCCGGCGATTGCTTCCATACTGGCGCGCTATCCACTCCCTAACAACCCAACCGGTGCGTATGGTGCGCGAACCTATGCTGCTCCTTCAAACGTGAACACGGACGCGGATCAGTTTTCTATCCGCATCGATCAGAAGGTTGGCGCAAAAGGACAATTGTTCGGCCGGTTCAATTACGACAATCTGACGGGACCGACAACAAATCCAGATCAAACATTGCTTGATCCTAGCTTCGGTGTGAAGTATATAGACCGGCAGCGCAACGGGGTCATCACCTACACGCATGCTGTGTCGCCTCGGTTTCTCTGGTCGTCATCGCTGAGTTTCACGCGGACGACCCCGTCGTTTGTGACGCCGAACCACACCGATCCGGCATTGAAGTTCATCGACGGCCTTTACGAGGCGTACAACAGCGCGGCGGGTTCGGTGATGTCTGCGTTCGGGAATTTGTTCCAGGCGCAATTGAATTTTACGTGGACGACTGCGCGGCACGCGGTGAAATGGGGTGCGGAGGCGCGACTTAATCGCGACACGACGTACTTCGGAACCAGTCCCAATGGCGAATATGATTTTGGCGGCGGAACGGTTTACTCGCCAGTGTTCATTCCTTCCGCTAGCGGACAGCACGATGTGCAAGCCCGCGATCCTTTACCAGACACGCTAAGCAGTCTGCTGATCGGCTATCCGTACGGGTACACGGTCGCGGTGGCGCCACCTTATTCGTCGGATGGCGCGCATATTGGGCCAGCGGCGATCAACCGGAATGACGTGAACGCCTACATTGAGGACACATGGAAAATCAATCCGGAATGGACGCTCCATTACGGGCTGCGATATGAGCTCTACACGCCGATTTCAGAGCGGGCACACCGAACATCGAGCTTTCTGAATTTGTTCCCACCGGCGGGAGTTGGGCAGGAATACCTGATCAATCCACAGCCTACTTATCAGACCGATTGGAACGGCTGGGGGCCGCGCGTGCAGGTGGAGTGGAATGTTCCGCAGGCCGTGCACGTGCACATCGGGGCAGCGATCACAGTGATTCCGCCGAATATCTGGCAGGACAATCTTCTGACGGGGTCAACGCCCTACGTTGTTTATCCACGTGTCAATGCGGCCCAAAACGGGGAGATTTCCTACGGATTCCAAATCACACCGGGCGAGTTGCCGCAGGTCTACAACACAGCAGGCATGAATGTGTTGGCCAGCGGCGATCCGAAAAAAGTGCCGGCGAACACCGTGATGGACGTGAATCGATACCAGCAGGATTTGGCAACACTGGCGCCAAGTCATCAGCTCTCGCTGCTGAGTCTGGCAGGGATCGACCGGCATTTTGGCAACGGCTACCTTCAGACTTGGACGCTGGGGCTGGAACGGGCTTTCGGCGGCCTTACGGCCGATGTCGCGTATGTGGGAACATCGGCGTTTCGACTTCCCAGAATGTCATATCCGAATGCGTATCCCGGAGCGGACTCGGAATTTGCTCGGTTTACAAATTTCGACAGCAGCGGAGCGGTGACAGGAGGTTTCGGATTCGAGTCCGTGATGACGGCAACGTCGCACTCATCGTACAACGCGCTCCAGACTTCGTTGTCGGGAAATGTTGGGCGTGGCGGTCCGTCATTGCAAGCAGGTTACACTTGGGGCAAATCACTGGATGATGTCAGCGGCATCGTAGGAGGAACAGGATCCACCGGCGCCGTGACGCTGTTCAGCCCACAAAACCCCTTCGATACGCAAGCTGAGAGGGGGCCGTCGAGCTTTGACGTGAGCCACGCCTTCACGTTGAGCGCGGCCCAGGATTTGCATTTCGAACATCTGGGACTTCAGTCGGATCGAACCCAGTTGTTGACGAAGGGCTGGGAGTTTCTAAGCATCTCAACGATTATGAGCGGTTCGCCGTTTACGGTGTATTCGGGAATCCAGCAAACGGGTGCGGGAACGTTTGGCGCGGACCGACCAGACGAGGCCGGAACACCGGACCTTTCGAGCGCCGGCAGCTCAACCCGACCGCGCGACGACTATTTCGGGCGCGGCGCGAACAACGGAAGCTTCTTTTCGATTCCCATCGGGATCTCGGGCGGGACTGGACCGAACTCCGGGCGCTTTGGAACGCTCGGCCGTAATACATTTCGTGGACCGGCATATTATGATTTCGATTTTGCGCTCATTAAGACGACTCCGATCGGCCGCCGAGAGAGCGGCGTGGAGCGAGCGGACCTGCAATTCCGCGGGGAGTTCTTTAATCTGTTTAATATCGTCAACATGGGACTACCTGCCAATATCATCGAGGGTACAGGATTTGGCATGATCAGTAAGACGGCGGGAACTTCGCGGCAAGTTCAGTTTTCGCTAAAGCTCATCTACTGAGCTCGCACGATCGATGCCCTAGTTTGGCCCTCAAGGAATCGCCTAGCATGGCCAAACAATTTCGCATACAAATTCGTCGAGAGAAGCTCGAATCGCTCAAATTCGGCGCACCAGTCCCTGGTCCGTGGCCTGCGTATTGCGGACCAGTAACAACACGAGAAGCATTCCAACGAACGGAACCAGGCCCGCGACAATGACAATAGGATCGAAGGAATGAGTTCCGGTGGCTCGCCTCGCGTCGGACAAATAACCTATGAACTTGAAGGCTACGATAGTTCCGATTCCAGCGCCCGTGCCGCTCAGGCCGCTCACCGACGCGACCGACTCGCTGTGATAAAGGTCGGAGGGCAGCACGTTTGCCATGATCGTAAATCCGGCGTAGGAAAAAGTCGCAAAGGCGAAGAGGAACGAAATCAGATAAAGATTGGTTGTGAAGACCGTAGGGATGAGAAGCGTCATTCCGATCCCGCCGTAAATCATCACGGCCTTGCGCGCCGCGCCCACTGACCATCCTCGCTTGATCAGGTAGCCCGACACTGCGCCGCCGAAAAAACTACCTGCATCAGCAGCAACGAATGGTATCCAGACCGCGATGAGGCTGGTTCTTAGTTCAATTCCCTTCGCGACCAGATAGATGGGGAACCACTCGGCGATGAAAAAGAAAACCGGGTCGGTAAAACTTCTCGCGACGATTGTTCCCCAGGTCTGCGGCAGCTTGAGCAGGTCGCGCCAACGCGGACGAGCCGTGCCCTCGTCGTGTGCATCCGCATCACGCTTATCGGCCACGATCATGCGGAGTTCGCCTTCGCTGATGAGCGGGTGGCTTTCCGGCGGATGATAAAGCCATCGCCAGGCGATCAGCCAGAGGAAGCCGAGGGCGCCTGGAACCATGAACGCGGGACGCCATCCCCAACGCGAGTAGATCGAGTAGGTCAGGTAGGGTGTAATTGCCGCTCCGATGGAGGAACCGCTGTCAAACAGTGCGGTAGCCAGGCCGCGCTCGCTCTTCGGAAACCATTCCGACACGGCTTTCGTTGCGGCTGGCCAGTTGGGCGATTCGCCGGCGCCCAGCAAGAAGCGGAAGGAAGCAAGGCTATAAAACCCACTCGCTAACGAAGTCAGCATTGAGACAATCGAGTAAAAAAAGACACTAAGTGTGAGGCCCCGGCGCGTGCCGATGCGATCCATGAGCTTGCCGAAAACCGTTTGCCCGATGGAGTACGCTACGCGGAAAGCGATCGCGAGATTGGCATAGTCGCTATTCGTCCAGTGGTACTGGGATTGAAGATACGGAGCCAGCCAGGAGAGCGTTTGGCGGTCGATGTAGTTGATCACGGTGGAAGCAAACAGCAGTCCGCCGATCCGCCAGCGTAGGTTTGGGATCGAGCGCGCGCTGCGTGACGGGGACTGTCCGGCCGTATCCATGTCGATGCTGGGTTGATAGTGGTGAGTTAAGTTCGGGGTCTTTTTCCCGCGGCCCTACGCGGAGTTCTGTAATGCCGAACTGATCAAACTGGCGGACTCCTGGTCGAGATACACGTGGGCGTTGGCGTGCGTGCGCAAGATCGAAGCAGGCGCCGTCGGACTGATCTCGCCCTCGAAGCACATCTTCACGGCCTGCGCCTTTCGCGACTCGGGTACGATCGCCAGAATCTCCCGCGCCTTCATGATCTGCCGCACGGACATCGAGATCGCCTGCGTGGGCACTTCTGATATTTCGCCGAACCAGGCTTCTCCGACCTGCTGGCGGCGGCAGGCTTCATCAAGGGTTACGATCAGATATGGCTCCTCGGTTTCGAAGTCTGCCGGCGGGTCGTTGAAGGCAAGATGGCCATTCTCCCCGACACCCACAAAGGCGATATCCACCGGCGCAGATTCGAGCGCTTTGCCCACCTTGCGGATGACCTCGGAAACATCACGCGCGTCGCCGTCGAGCGGATGGAACTTCGCGATTCCGGCTTTGTTCACCAGCCGCTCAAGAAGTATCTTGCGAAAGCTTGCAGGATGGGTCGCAGGCAGGCCGATATATTCGTCGAGGTGAAACACTTCGACTCGTCCCCAATCGATATCCGTGAAGTCGGTGAGAGCGGCGAGAAACTCGAACTGCGACGTGCCGGTAGCGGCGATGACGCGTGCCTGGCCACGGTCCCGGATGGCGCTGCGGATCGTAGCTGCCGCCTTCTGCGCGGCCGCTTTTCCCAACGAACTCTTGTCGTTGAAAACCTTTAACACCATTTCCTGGCTTCTTTCTCTGGTAACCCGAGCGCGTGCGCAGCGAGATGCCCGGAAAGTATACAAGAACTCGAACGACCACAAGCCGCGCCCAATGCGGATCGAGAACCGAATGAAATTGGAAGCACGGTTGGTCTCACACCGTGAAAGTTTCCGTGTCTCGGTGCCCGTTGGCGACGGGACGGATTACACTGATCAGTCGTGCGAGTGCCCGAGTTAAGCGACCGGCGGGACTCGGCCTCGTTACTGGTTTGCACGGGATTGCGATGCAGAATAGCGTTCTGAAGATCGACCCGAAAGACAATGTCTTAATTGCACTCACCGAGCTGCGCAAGGGCGAGCGCATCACCTATTCAGACCACGTCTGCACTCTGGCATCAGATGTTCCTGCCAAACACAAGTTTGCCACGCAGGATCTATCAGCCGGTGATGATGTGGTGATGTACGGTGTCCTCGTCGGCAAGGCGAGACAGCGAATTCAAGCCGGTGAAGTTCTGACGACACGCAACGTACAACACGAGGCCTCGGGCTATTCCGACAGTTCGCGACGGTGCGAGTGGAGTCCGCCTGATGTGTCGCGGTGGCAGCAGCGAACCTTCCTTGGATACCACCGGCCCGATGGGCAGGTTGGCACGCGAAACTATTGGTTAGTGGTGCCGCTGGTTTTCTGTGAGAACCGAAATATTGCTGTATTAAAACAGGCGTTCCAGGAGGAACTGGGTTTTGCTCAGCCGAACATTTATCGGCAACAGGTAACGGAACTGGTCCGGCTCTATGCAGAAGGCAAAACGAAAACGATCGAGACGCACACGCCGGAACTGACGTCCTACTCGCCCACTCGTCCCAAGGTCCTCGAGAATGTTGATGGAATCAAGTTTCTGATGCATGAGGGTGGCTGCGGCGGAACGCGTGAAGACGCCAATAATCTTTGCGGGCTGCTTGCCGGGTATATCCATCATCCGAATGTCGCCGGAACGACTGTTCTAAGTCTGGGATGCCAAAATTCACAAGTTTCAATTCTCCGGGAACAGATCGCCCGGCGTGATCCGCATTTCAGCAAACCTTTGTTCGTATTTGAGCAGCAACAGAGCGGCTCAGAATTCAAGATGCTTTCGGAGGCCATCCGGTCGACTTTCGTCGGGCTCATGGAAGCGAACAGAAGTCAGCGTGCCCCCGCCTCTCTCTCTCACTTGTGCGTGGGCTTGAAGTGCGGCGGGTCGGATGGATTTTCCGGTATCTCTGCGAATCCCGCTGTTGGCCGCGTGTCGGATACGCTGGCAGCTCTTGGGGCGAGGAGCATGCTCTCCGAATTTCCCGAACTCTGCGGCGTCGAGCAGGAATTGATCGATCGTTGCGTCGGGAAGCCCGTTGCCGATCGCTTCATTCAATTGATGCGTGATTACGCGAGCCGGGCAAAAGCTGTCGGCTCGGGCTTCGATATGAATCCTTCGCCCGGAAACATTCGGGATGGATTAGTCACCGACGCCATGAAATCCGCCGGGGCAGCCATAAAGGGAGGAGCTTCACCGGTGACTGCGGTACTCGATTATCCTGAGTACTGCACGGAGCCGGGCTTAAACCTCCAGTGCACGCCGGGCAACGACGTCGAGTGCGTCACCGCGCAGGTGGGCGCCGGCGCCAACCTCATTCTGTTCACCACCGGGCTGGGGACGCCGACAGGAAATCCCGTTGCGCCGGTGATCAAGATTTCAACCAATTCGCCGCTGGCCCAACGGATGCAAGACATCATTGATATTGACACGGGTGTGGTCATCGCAGGTGAGAGCACGATCGAAGAGATGGGAGACGCACTGCTGGAGCGTGTGATTGAAGTCGCGAGCGGCCGGGTTCGAACTAAGGCAGAGTTGCTCGGGCAGGACGACTTCATTCCCTGGAAGAGAGGCGTCTCACTCTGATGAGATGTAGCCTCCACCGTTAGTTGCAGACGTGAAAGTGCAGCTCGCACAGAAACGAATGAGCCATCCTCTTTTGGACCTAACCGACAAAACGGCGGTGGTGATTGGCGGAACCAGCGGCATTGGACTGACCCTGGCCCGCGGGCTAGCACAGGCGGGCGCAAATGTGATTCCGACCGGACGCCGCTCCGACCTGGTCGAGGCGGCCAGCCATGAGATTGAGGCCCTCGGCCGAAAGTCGCTGCCGATCACCTGCGACGTGACCAGCAAAGAAAGCCTGAAGGCACTGCTCGATGCCGTTTGCCGCACATTCGGCAGCGTGCAGATCCTCGTAAACTGCGCTGGCCAAACGAAACGGACTCCGACCCTGGACTTAGGCGACCCGGAATGGAACGCGATATTGGAGACGAACCTGACCGGCACTTTGCGCGCTATGCAAGTCTTCGGCCGGCACATGATCGAACAAAAGTACGGTCGTATCATCAACATAGGTTCACTTTCCTGCTTCCTCGGTCTTTACGAAGTCGCGGCATACGGCGCCAGCAAGGCAGCCGTACTGTCTCTCACCAAGTCCCTCGCCATCGAATGGGCTCGACACGGAGTGTGCGTCAATGCCCTGGTGCCGGGCGTATTTCGCACAGCCTTGAATGCGTCGTTGCTCGATGGTACAACCCGCGGGCAGGAGTTCTTGCTGCGCACGCCCATGGCGCGGTTCGGTCAACTCGATGAACTCGTGGGGGCTGCGGTATTTCTCGCCTCTGACGCCGCCAGTTTTGTCACTGGACAAGCCATCGTAGTCGACGGTGGAATTCTTGCCAGCGGGGTCAATCAATGATTGTTTCGTCCGCCTCGCCGACCTCGGCGGCGCTGGAGAAGCGATTCGCGAATTGAAACTGTCCGGTTGAGAACCGCCTGTTCCGGGGCTCACTGCCGTTTTGGCGTCTGAATTCCTACTGGGCGACAAAGCCCTCCGTGCCGATCCACAACTGCGCCAGGAGTTGCAGATTCTTCTTGTAAGTGCGAGTAGCTGTCAGTTCTCTTCCTCCCCGCATGCGAAGCAGATAATCGCCCGACGGCAATGAATGAACCTCTTCAACCAATGCGGCGTTCACCAACACAGAACGATGAATTCGCACAAACCCGTGCAGATTGAGCTTTTCCTCCATCGTCGAAATAGACTGTCGCAACAGGTGCGAACTTGAAATGTGCAATAACAAGACATACCTTCCTTTGGCTTCCACGGCGATCACGTCTCCGGCATCGATGAGGAGAATTCTCCCTTTGGTTTTGATCGCGATCCGCACTGAGTTCCCCATCGCAAGCGTCCATGAAGGCCGCTTTGGCAACGGCAGTTCTTCACAGGCCGCCTTTACTTGCGGATCTTCGTTATCCAAAAGACTTTCATTCCCGGTTTCCTTAGTGGTCCTCTCCTCGAAGTTCATCGTGGCATGCACACTCATCGGATGGCCTCTAGTTCCACTTCACCTTGCTCCCACGGTCCGAGCGTCGTCGCTGACTCTTGAGGACACGCTGGTCACACTCACTCGAACTTGCTAATCCGGCTTGACTGGGTCCGGCGTTCCATCTGACCACCAGCCCGCGGAAACCATGAATTCGTCGATCGGTTCCGGATTGCCCCTGAAGTGCGGATGCAGCATCACGGGAGAAAGGGGTAGGTCTGCGCCCCAAACGGAACCGTTCACGACTGGGGTGTAAAACATCAGGTGAGCCATCCAGTTAGGGTGGCTGCCGTCGTTAAGGTGCTGTTCTTTCGACATCATGAAGGACATGGCTCCAGGCTCCAACGGTGGCAGCCCTTCTTTCACGAATGCCTTCATGCCTTCGAAGATCTGAGCTTTGGATTGACCGGCTAATGCCAGCTCGGTTCTTTTAATCGTAATTGGCAGGATGGAGCGTGCAGCCGGCGGATTGAAGCAGACCGGCCCTCGACCCTTAGGGTTCCAAAATCGGTCAGCACCTTCGCCCTCGAATTGACCCATCCACCCTCGCTCTACTGCGCATACGAAACCATTGTTGCCTTTGACGGCGGTTTCATAGCCGTGCCGCCCTAGAACCAGGATTTCGGCGTCGCGCGAGATGACCTCTGGGGCCGCGCTCCGCGCCATGGCAATCTCGGCGTCGCGATCCATCAAATATTGATCAAGCGGAGCCATGCTTGGATATGGTTCTTTGGTTTCCTGCGCTTGCGCTTGCCGGAGCTCGCCAAGCCCGACAACGAGTGCAAAGGTTCCTAATGCGATCATGGCTACCGTTTTTTGGCCCATCTGGTTCATTGATTCCTCCTGGGGAGTTAACGACCAATACCCTCCGTAAGGATCTGTTAAAGCGTATTCATCATCGGGTCTTCTTCGCCCACGTCGGAAGGTATATTTGATCGACGCCAACAATCTCAATACACAACAGCTAGCTTTTGCATCTACAGTGAATATCGCCTCCGGAGACATGTCGGAGACATGAGGAGATGTGCTGTTTAAGAAAATCAGCAAACCGATTGGCTGCCGCAGCGTCCACAGGACAAGCGACCAAGGATGGTAGACTCGCGAAAAAAGGAAAACCACCGTGCATAACGGAAACCGCACAATTCGTTTTGGGGAATTTGAGGCCGATCTCCATGCCGGAGAGATCCGTAAGTCTGGGAGCCGCATCAAACTCCAGGATCAGCCCTTCAGAGTGCTGCAGATCCTGTTGGAGCACCGGGGAGAGCTGGTCACTCGCGAGGAACTTCAGTCCCGTATCTGGCCGGAGGAAAGTTTTGGAGACTTCGACCATGCAGTCAATGTCGCGGTCGGCAAGCTCCGCGCTGCCCTGGGCGATTCCGCCGAAAACCCTTCCTTCATTGAGACGGTGCCACGTCGTGGTTACCGCTTTGTGGCGAGTTTGGACGAAGCTGAGGTGGACACGCATCCGGAGCTACTCGCGATCAACAGCGATCAGCCCAGCGGAACGATACCGGTATTTGGCCGCCGCACGCTTCTGGCACTTCTCGCAATCGTCGTTTCAGCTTTCCTCGTCGGATCGGGTGTTTTCCTCGGTCACCGTACTGCCAAGTGGCAGCCGCCAGACTTTCAGAGGCTGACCGTCGGCCACGGCAGAGTGTACTCAGCAAGGTTTGCGCCGGACGGTCACAGCGTTATTTACGCTGCCTCCTGGGACGGCGGACCAACTGAAATATTCGCCACGGACCCGAAAATCCCTGGATCGCGAAGCCTCGGATTGCCCGCAACCCGGCTGCTTGCAGTTTCTTCCTCGGGTGAAATGGCGGTGCTGCAGTCGGTCGAAAGTCGCTTCTTGTTCGCAGCCTCGGGAACTCTTGGCCAAGTCCCACTGACAGGAGGATCTCCTCGTCAACTCGCTGAAAATATCGACTGGGCTGATTGGTCCCCAGACGGGACGACGTTAGCCGTAGTCCGCAATGTCAACGGCAAACAGCGTCTTGAATTTCCCCTCGGCCATGTTCTATGTGAAACTGCCGGCTGGATCAGCCATCCGCGGATTTCCCCCAAAGGGGATCAAGTCGCATTCCTGGATCACCCGATCTACGCCGACGACAACGGAGTTGTGTCGATCGTCGATCTTGAGGGACACAAGCGGGTTGTCTCTGCAGGATGGGGAAGTGTCGAGGGGTTGGCATGGTTGGCGAATGGAACCGAGATCTGGTTTTCGGGTGCCCAAGCCGGAATCGAACGTCGAATTTATGCTGTGGATCTATCGGGTCACCAGCGTCTGATCTTCCGTGCACCTGGAGGAGTCACGCTGGAGGACATCGCCTACGATGGCAGAATTCTTTTAACCCGCGATGAACAACGCGTCGGAATCATGGCCATGGCGCCTGGAGCAACCAAGGAAGCGGAGCTCTCGTGGGGAGACTGGTCGATCCCCACCGATATCTCCGGTGACGGCAACACTGTGCTCTTCAACGAAGAAGGATCTGACTCCGGACCAGCCTATACCGTCGCCGTGCGGGACATGCGAGGATCTCCCCCCATTCCACTTGGCCAAGGAATGACCGGCAATTTATCTCGCGATGGAAAATGGGCGACCACGATTGTTTCCAATTCCCACCTTCTGCTCTTACCCACCGGAGCGGGCACGGCCAAGCAAATCGAAAAAGGCGACATTCAGGAGTACTGGTACGGAGCTGAATGGATGCCTGACGGTAAGCAAGTCATTTTCTCTGGAAAGCGACTTGGTCACGGCGTGCAGTGTTTCGCTCAGGATCTGGACGGTGGCAAACCACGTCCAGTGACTCCGGAAGGAGTTACGTTCTGCGAGATCTCTCCGGACGGCAAATTGATCGCCGGTGGTCTTGCTGGTGGTGGAGGATGGTTGTATCCCTTCGAAGGTGGGGCGCCACACCCAGTCCCGGGATTGCAAGCTGGCGAAAGTTTCGCATGGACCTCAGATCCGCACTTTGTGTATGTGTATCAGTGGAAACAATCACCACTCAAGGTCTATCGCTTGAACGTTCTGACCGGACAGAGGCAGCTTTTTAAGGAAATCATTCCTCCAGACACCGCGGGACTTCAGAACATCGCTCACCTTCACTTCAGCTCGGACGGCCGAGCCTATGTTTACAGCCATTCTCGCCTGCTTTCCGAGCTCTATTCGGTGACGGGCCTAAAATAGGATTTACTCTCGCCGAAAGATCGCAGGACTCGGTTACCCTCCAAGCCCAGTAGGCTTGCCCGCCAGATTCGTGGACATCTCCCTCCGCACTAACACGCGCTTCTGTCCTTCACGCAACACCCCGTTATAGCGTCGTGCCAGTCCTTAAATTGTTTTGCCGTCCTTCTGCGGAATCTCAGTTGCGCACCGAATCTCGCGAGGTCGCCCCCCAGCGCCGACATCGTTTTCTAATAGCTAACATAACAACGGTGGAGTCCATCATCGAATCACCAAAGTCAATCTCGCCAGGAAAACTACCGAGTTCGGGATTCTTGGAGATTTAGCTCCTGTTTGGAGTAGTTCGACAGGCCGCTGTCACGGCCTTACAGAAACACGACCTCATGCGCAAAACGTATGCCGTGAGCAGCGCACAGTTGGCATACCGCATTTCATAACCGCGGATCCGAATGTTGATGTAACCGATTGAAAACGCGACGACCACACTCTGGTTTGCTGATTGCTAATACCCGACGTGGTGGGAGTGGTCAGCGACTCATCTATTTTCCTGCGAGTCACGACACTCAATTTTTTGGTCGGAGGAAGCAATGCGAATCCGTAGCGTGAAGTTGTTTTTGGCTTTGCTGGTGTTGGTGTGTGCGGGCAGTGCTCTGTCCGCCTGGGCGCAATCAACCTCAACAGGCACGGTTGCCGGTTCAGTAACCGATCCTACGGGTGCGCTGGTGGCTGGCGCAGCGGTTACGTTAACCGATACTGCGACCAACATTGCACGACCCACTACGACAAACGCAAGCGGACGCTACATCTACGTGGACGTTAACCCTGGAATCTACAGCATTGCGGTGAGCAAGGCGGGGTTTGAGACCACGAAGACTGATAGCCAGGAGGTGAAAGTTGGAGCCAGCCTCACGATCAATTTAACTCTGCAAGTTGGCGGTGCGAATGTGGTCGTGGAGGTGTCAGCGGTTGGCAATGAGCTGCAGACCATGAACGCGACAGTTGGGAACACCATCACGAACCTCACCATCGACAACCTGCCGAGCCTGGGCCGCGACGTCAGCACCTTCATCGCATTGCAGCCGGGCGTCAGCCCCGATGGTTCCGTCGCGGGGACGGTTGTGGATCAAAGCGCTTTCTCGCTCGATGGCGGCAACAACTCCAACGACATGGATGGCAGCATGAACGTTTACACCAAGAGCTTCGCCGGCGACCCAAGCGGCGGTGTGGCGAATCAAAATACCGTAGGGCCATCCGAGGGCGGCAAGGGCGTGGGTGGCGCCACGGGGGTCTTGCCCACTCCGCAGGATAGCGTCGAGGAATTCAAAGTAAATACCGCCGGACAGACCGCCGACTTCAATAGCTCTTCCGGTTCCGAAGTGAAAGTCGTCACCAAGCGCGGTACCGACGCTTGGCACGGCACAGTCTACGAATATTACAAAGACAACAACTGGTCGTCGAATAGCTGGCAGAATAACCACAACGATCCTATCACTCAGATTCCGAGCTTTCATTACAGCCGTTACGGCGGAGCCGTTGGCGGACCACTGATCCCCAAAGACGTTCTGGGCGGTAAGACCTACGCCTTTTTCAATTATGAAGCTTTCAATTTCCCCAACTCAGAAACCATTGCTAGAAACATTCCTTCGGCGGCCTTGAGGCTGGGGCTGTTGACGGACGACGCGACTGGCGCCTTTTACAACCTCAACCCGACTCCCGTTACCTACAACGGCATCACTTACCCCGGAACTGGCAATGACCCGCGTGGAATTGGAATCAATCCCCTGGTGCAACAGATATGGAACAAGTACGAGCCAACTTGGACCGGCGCGAGCTGCACTCTGACGCTGTGCGACAGTGCGAACGTTCAAGGATTCTCGGCCAATCTTGCCCAACCGACAACCAGCAAGTTTGCCGTCGGGCGGCTGGACCACGATTTTTCGTCCAAGTGGCACTTCATGTCCAGCTATCGCTGGTACGAGTTGAAAGCTGCCGCGGACTCTCAGGTTGATATCGGCGGGTTCTTCGCGGGAGACACGCTCGGCACGCCGGCTTCTCAGTCCAGTCTTCCGCAACAGGCTTTTTTGTGGACGGCAGGCTTGACCACCAACATCAGCACCAATGCCACCAACGATCTGCACTACAGTTTCCTGCGCAACTTTTGGCAATGGAAGCGGATTGGAGATCCGGCCCAAACGCCCACGCTGGGTGGAGCGCTTGAAATCGATAGTGGCCAGTCAGCCGGGTTCGGGCAAGTCAACGATCTCGGGCCCTACAATGTGGACACGCAGAATACGCGCAACCGTTTCTGGGATGGACACGATCAGATGCTGCGCGACGACATCTCCTTGCTCAAGGGCAACCACCTCTTCACGTTTGGCGGTACCTACGAGCACAATTGGGATTACCACCAGCGCACCGACAACGGCGGAGGTATCAACAACCAGGTCGTCTACGAACTGGGCAACGGAACTACTGGATCAGGTCTAGCGCAAGACGTCCCACTCTGCTCACAACCTGGCGTCACCATCACAAACTGTAGCTCGCTGACCGCGGCGGCGCTGGGCATCGTTTCTATTGCGCAGGTTGCATATACCCGCTCCGGCGCGAATCTCACATTGAACCCTATCGGGTCCCCGGCATTCGACAAGAGCACCATCCCTTACTACAACGTCTACTTCAGCGACACCTGGCACATGAAGCCGACCTTCACCCTGACTTACGGACTCGGCTGGACTCTGGAGATGCCCCCGGTTGAAGCCGATGGCAAGCAGGTGGAACTCGTGGACTCGTCCGACCAGCCTATTTCGGGTGCAGCCTACCTGGATGCTCGCAAGCGTGCGGCCCTGCAGGGCCAAGTCTACAATCCCGAAATCGGTTTTGCTCTGCTGGGCAACACCGCCAATGGGCCGAAGTATCCTTATAACCCGTTCTACGGTTCGTTCAGCCCGCGTATTGCAGCGGCCTGGAGTCCGCACTTCGACAGTGATTCCACAATGGGTCATCTTTTCGGCCACGAAGATACCGTGGTTCGCGTCGGCTATGGCCGCATCTTTGGCCGCTTGAACGGTGTCAATCTGGTGTTGGTGCCCCTGCTGGGTCCCGGCCTTCTCCAGCCCACGCAGTGCGTCACCGGCCTCAGTAACGGCACGTGTGGCGTTGCTGGCTCCAATACCGCTAGCACCGCCTTCCGCATCGGCGTGGATGGCCTGACCGCGCCGCTTCAGCAACCTTCGGCGACGTTGCCTCAACCGTATTATCCCGGAGTCAACGGTATCTCAGCCGCTACCGCCTCGACCCTGGATCAAAATTTCCGGCCCAACGAGGTTGATTCGATCAACCTGACTGTTCAGCGTCAGTTGTCTCGCAGGGTCATATTGGAGGTCGGCTACATCGGACGCAAAATCACTCACGAGTACCAGCCCATCAACCTTAACGCCGTGCCTTACATGATGACCTTGGGCGGGCAGAAGTTCTCCCAAGCCTACGCCAACCTCGTGCTGCAATACTGCGGCGGCGTGGCCGGGCTGGCCGGTGGCCACTGCGCGGGTGCGAGTACGACTGCTGCCACCCCTGTGACGCCGCAACCCTTCTTCGAAACGGCGCTTGGGGGCGCAACTTCTGCCTACTGCAGTACACCTGTCCTGGTCGGAGGAACGCCGATCACTCCGACAAGCTGCACCCAGGCCGTAACCCTGAACGAGGGCGTTACAGGCAAAGGGAACCTCAACACCGCGCTAGTGTGGAATCTGTGGAGCGACCTGGACGCCGGTCCGATGCAGAATAGTAACGGCGGCCTCCCGGGGCCAACGATGATGAACAACATCAACGCGGCCATCGGGGGCACTTCGCCCCAGATGACCTCGGGGCCTGCGGATATCGGCAGCAGTGGCTACGGAAATTACAACGGCGGTTTCGCATCCCTCAAGATGGCCGACTGGAAGGGATTGACCTTGCAGTCGAACTTCACATATGCCAAGGCTCTGGGAACTGGAGCGCTAGTCCAGGCATCCGGCGGATACACGCCAGACGATCCCTTTAATTTGGGGACGATGTACGGCAATCAGACCTTCAACCGCAAATTCGTTTACAACTTCTTCTTCGTCTACCAGCCGCCCTTCTTTAAGGGGCAGTCGGGACTCCTGGGGCGAGCGCTGGGCGGCTGGACGTTCTCGACTGTGTTCTCCGCCGGCAGCGGCTCGCCGGTCGAACTCTTTACCTCGACCGGAGATGGTCAGGAGTACGGCGCTGGTGACAACGCCAACTATTTCGGCAACGAAAATATCGTTCCGGTGGCGTCCGCCACGAGCGGTCACCGCTACGACCAACCCGGCGGCCAATTCCCTAACCTCTTCAAGGCCGGGCCGGCTGCGGTGAACGACTTCCGTAACCCGATTCTGGGGTTAGATAACAAGGACTGCGGCTTTGGGTGTATCCCTGGGCTGCCTTACTGGAATATGGACCTCAGCGTCCGGAAGAATTTTAGAGTGGCAGAAGGCATCAGCGTGGAAATCCAAGGCGTCTTCGCTAATATTTTCAACCACGATCAGTTCCTCGATCCGAACGGCTTTTTCGAAACCGGCCTCTTTAGCGGTTCAGGGCCAGGCGGCTTCGGAACCCTGTCTGGAGGCTCAGCACAGGAAGAACCAGGCGGAAACCGGCAGATCGAGGTGGGCGCCCGCATTCGCTTCTGACCATAAAATTCGAGGCGCTGCGGAGCGGCGCCTCGAACCCAATGCGTTACCGCTTCCCCTCCGGCCGCGCTACAAAAGTGCGGCCGTCATTCTGCACAAACTTGGCGCGCGAAAGTCGAGTATCGAGACTGAGGGGGCCGAGACATTCCCAAGCACGCGGATCTGTCTGACTGGCCAGCTTACGAAACCGATTCCACGTCGACACCCCCAGGCTTCGGCTCCGCGATCTTCGAAAGCACGAATACGACGGAACGATTCCCAGAAATCGAGAGCTCGCTGCATTCGAGCCGCTCTAGTTCGGATTTCGTAACAAAAGCAAAATAGTACCTAGAGGGATCGCGACCTCCCAGTACGCTGCTTCTCAGGGAGTACTTGAGACTGAGAGGCAGAGTGCCCGCAAGAGAGGAAGTCCCAAAGAAGCCCTACTGTCCTCCACAATGGAGAACTATCAACTTTGAACAAGCCTCGTTGTCTCTTGTCTGGCATGCCTGGAACGGCGCGGACGATGCGCGGGAGCTGCTCAGGGCAATGTTCCCACTCCCAGGGGAAAAACCATCAGACTAGATGCCGTTCTGTTTCACGCTCCCAGCTAGTGTGATCCTCTCGGCCTTAGAGACGCGCGTAAACCCTTGTCCTCGCGCCGGTGGCCGACGTAACGTGCAATTCTTCTCTGCCATCCCTCCTGCAAAGGAACCGTAGGCCAAGCGTGCCTCTAAGTTTGCAGAATCGTATCTTGACAAGCAGAACAGAATAAAGACGCGGTGTTCCGGATTCGTAACACAGGTTGAGGACGAAGCCGCGAAGCACCCGAGGCGAGGTGAGAACCGGATCGGTTTTCCGGGCAGGAACTGGAACTGGTCGTCAGGCCTAGAACAGAATCGATCAGCGAACTATAGTATAGGGACCGACGGTGAAAATGATGAGGTGGGCTGCATGAAACCGCTGAAGCTGCTGGTCGTAGAGGATCACATCCCAAGCTTGGAGCTGATGACTGAGGTCTTCACGTCTCTAAAGGCCGAAGTGAGCCCTATCAGCGAAAGCGAAAAAGCGGCCGCAATGGTCAATCAGGAGAAGTTCGATGGAATTTTCCTGGACTTGGAAATGCCAAAGCTAAATGGGTTCGACCTCGCGCGCCTCGTCCGCAAGTCGTCATGGAACAAGTCAACTCCCATCATCATCGTGACCGGACGCGATGAGAGACAGACTATGCAGGATGCATTTGCGATTGGAGCGACCTTTTTCCTTCAGAAGCCGGTGGACCGGCAAAAGCTAAACGCTCTGTTTCGAATGGTGACTGGCGGGATGTTGGAGAACAGGCGCAAGGCCACTCGCGTACCGATCCAGACCGAGGTCGCCTGCACAGTGGGCTCTCGTACCGTGCGCGGCACGAGTTGGAACCTCAGCCAAGGGGGAATGCAGGTAGAAGTGGACAGCTTGAAGCCGAAAGACGCTGTTCGATTGTCGTTCAAACTGCCAGTCTCTGGAGTGGTCATTGACGCCGCTGGCATCGTGGTGTGGGGAAAGGAGAGCCGCCAAGGAATTCAATTCACCGCTGTAAGTGCGCAAAGTCAGCAGTCGATTCGCCAATTCATGGCCGAGATTGAGAACATGGAGCGCTAAGGGTCACGCGTGACTCGCATCTAACCGCCGCCGCCACTTGCACCCGCCGCCCGGTCTTTCTTCCCGCATTCATCAGCAAGGCCCTGATTTTGTTCTGCGGACCGAACAGTCTTGGTCAGGAGGCGATCAAGCTCCTGGGTGAGAGAGGATGGGTTAAGCGGTTTCGACAAGTAGCCATCAAACCCTGACGCGAGAATTTTTTCCCGATCGCCTCGCATGGCGTATGCCGTGACTGCTACTACTGGCAGTGGCGCCAGGCGAGGGTTCTCACGAATCTTGCGTATGACCGCGAATCCATCCAGTACCGGCATGCCGATATCCAGCAGCAGCAGTTCTGGTAGAGACTGTTCAATCATGTGAAGTGCCTCTTGACCGTCGCACGCTTCAGAGACTGTGTAACCTCGCACTTCGAGCAACTCGCGGAGCAGCTCGCGGTTCACGGCGTTGTCTTCGGCAACAAGAATTCGGATCATGACTGCCCCGCGGATCTCGCCCGCTTGTGGCCTCGGGTTACTCGGCCAACTTCAGCGATCAGTTGTTGTTTCCAGGAACCATCTTTTTGCAGGAGCCCTTGCGTCTCCCGTTTTAGAAGAGCAATCTCTTCCCGGCTCAGGCTCTTGGCGGTCATGACAAGAATGGGCAGATCTTTTAAGGATGGCTCCTGCCGGACGTGGCGAATCACTTGAAAGCCGTCCATCCCAGGCATCAGCAGATCGAGCAGGATCGCGCCGACGACCTTGTTAGCCAGCACCTCCAAGGCGCGTGCACCACTGCGCACGCTTTGAACCTCATATCCGGCCGAACGCAATGCCTCCTCCAGGAGGTCCAAAGCTCTAGGATCGTCGTCTACTAGCAAAATGGATGAATCCTCGTCGGCGGGAACCGGAACATGCCTGTGAATCGCTTCCAGCAACACGGGTTTGCGCACTGGCTTGATGAGATAGTCGGCCGCGCCCAAGGCAAAACCTACCTGCTTTTGATCCACGATGGAAAGGATGATTACCGGAATGTCAGCCGTTGCGGGGTTCTTCCGGAGTGCGACGAGGGTCTCGAAGCCGTCGCTGCCGGGCATCATCACGTCGAGAGTGATGGCGTCCGGCCGCAATCGTTGAGCTTCTTTTAGAGCCTCGACGCCTGACGCGGCCAGCGCCACCCGATATTCCGGCTGAAGGTAACTGGCCAAGAGCTCACGGGCCGGCACTTCGTCATCTACGATCAGCACTAGCGGCGTGATGCGCCCTGAAACCGCCATGAGCTGCGATCTTGCTGGTTCTTCAATCGGGCGAACCTCGGATGAAGGCTCGACGGCCATAAGAGTAAAAGTGAACCGGCTGCCTTTTCCCAACTCGCTTTCGAGCGAAATCCGGCCTCCCTGTTGCTCAACCAGGCGCTTAGTGATGGCTAATCCCAGTCCAGTGCCCTGCTGAGTGTCGGCGGCATCCCCCTCGACCTGCCTGAATTCTTCGAACACTACCCCTTGATCTTCTGGCCGGATGCCGATCCCGGTGTCGGTTACCGACACCGACACGAAGTCCCAATCGTCGACACACTCGATGCTGATCTCGCCGCCCTTGGGCGTGAACTTGACCGCATTGCTGAGCAAGTTGTAGAGGATTTGTTTAAAGCGCACGCGATCTGCTTTTACCAGAGATTTACTCTCCAGCTTCTGTCTCACCCGGATGTTCTTGGCCATAGCCAGAGGATCGATGGTGGAGAGTACTTCCGGCAGGGCGTTCTTCACGAGAAACTCCTCGCTGTGCAACTCCAGTTGTCCAGACTCGATCTTGGAGAGATCCAGAATGTCATTGATCAACTGCAGCAGATGCGCTGAGCCTTGCTTGATGTGATCCACGAATCGTTTCTGCTTGGGGTTCAATGCGCCCGAAGTTCCTTCTGCCAGGAGATCCGAAAAACCTACAATCGCATTCAGTGGAGTTCGCAATTCATGGCTCATGCTGGCAAGAAACTTGCTCTTCATCTGGGTAGCGCGCTCCACCTCGCGGTTGCGAAGCCCGAGCTCTGTATTTGTGGCAGCCAAGCTTTCCGTGAATTCACGCTTTTCCGCTTCGTCCCGCTTTCTCTGCGTAATGTCGACCGCAACAACCACACGCGCAGCTCGGCCCAGGAAGTTTAGAGCGTAAGAGGTGTTCTCCGTGTCGATAATGGTTCCGTCTTTTAGTCGATGCCGCCATGCGCCGCTGCTTTCGTTGCCCTCTCCGAGGGCTTTTACGGTCTCGAGCAGCGCGGGAATATCCTCGGGCGGACGAATATCTTTGAGGGTCATGGCCAGGAACTCGTCCTTGGTATAACCGTACTTCCGCACTGCGGCGGCGTTTACGGCAAGAAAGCGCAGCGTCTCCCGGTCGAACACCCAGGTGGGATGCGGGTTGTTGTCAAATAATTTGCGGTGCCGCTCGTCGCTCTCCCGCAGCAAGGCTTCCGCTCGCCGACGCTCAGTAATGTCGCGGGAAATCTTAGAGAATCCACGCAGTTTGCCTGCCCCGTCTGACAGTGCAGTAATAATTACGTCGGCCCAAAACCGGGATCCATCCTTGCGCACCCGCCAGCCTTCCTCCTCATAGCGGCCTTCGGCAGCGGCAATTCCGAGTTCGCGCTCGGGCTTGCCACTCTGCACGTCTTCGGGAGGGTAGAAACACGAGAAATGGTGGCCTATGATTTCATCGGGTTTATACCCTTTGATACGTTCCGCCCCTTGATTCCAGCTTGTCACCTGCCCGGAGGGGTCGATCATAAAAATTGCATAGTCCTTGACGCTGTCTAGCAGCAGACGAAGCTGCTCCCTGCTGTCCCTCAATGCTTCTTCCGCCCGCTTGCGCTCGGTAATGTCGCGCGCCACGGCATAGATAACTTGTTGCTCGGGCACGGACACGGCATTCCACAATAACCACTTGTAGGAGCCGTCTTTGCACAGATAACGATTCTCAAATGAAAAAGTGACTTTCCCTTGCTCCAGCCCGTCCTTTTCTACGACTGTGGCGGGACGATCGTCCGGATGTATGAACTCCATGTAAGGCTTCGCCATGAGTTCTTTCGTGGTGAAACCCAGTGTCTTCTCGAAGGAAGGGTTCAGGTTCTGGAAGAATCCGTCGAACCCAGCAACGCAAAACAGATCCACTGATAGATCCATGAAACGATTGCCGGTGTCCAGCTTGGAATAGAGCGAGCCCATGAAACGGTTGATCAAGAGGCCGACCACCAAGGCGACCAGCAGGGAGACAACCAATACGGCAACGACGATTAGAGCGTAGCTCCTCAGCCGGTCGTTCATCGCTCCTAAGTCGGAGCGGATATACACGGTTCCTGTCGGTTTGCCTTGGAAGATGATCGCGCGCGCCATTCCCAGTTGTTCATTCTCAAACCAATAGGTCTGGGTTTGGCCGGCAGGAACAATGGGCAGGGCTCGGGTCTCGCCCGCGCGATCACGCCAGTATCCTGCGAAAGGCTGGCCGTCACGCGTGTAAATCTGGGCATATATAAGGTTGGGATTGGCCCGCAATGCCGACAGCGTCTTCTCTGCGGATTGCGGATCATTGAACACCAGCGCGGAAATAGTATTGTCCCCAATAATCTGGGCTTGCATGGAGACATTGCGCACCAGGGCCAGGCGAAAGCTGTACAGGTCGTAGGCGCAAAAGCCGCCGCTTGCCAGAAGCAAAGCCACAGCGCTCACCACAACGTTCATCAAGGTGAGCTTCCTGGAGATCGAAGATTGCTGGGTTTTAGCCATGATCGTATCAGTCTCCCGGCTGAGGGCTCTTTCTAACGGCGGTTGCCACCTTCAGCAGTTCGGAACTCAACGTCAGGCCCGCGCGTTGGGTCGCGGTCAGGTTGACCTCGAAGCGGATTCGATTTTCTTCCATAACAAACTGGATCATGCCTTGACGCTGCGAGAACTGCGGGATATCACTGACTGTCAGGACTGCATTCTTGTTCAAGGCCTCGATGATTTTGTTGAGCCGGTTCGCCTCCGATGAACTTATGAAGAGGATCTGGCAGTCGGCAGACATCTGCGGACTCGAGATTCGCCGCGCCGTCACTTTCTGGTTTCCGATCGTTTCTCCTGCGAGCGTCGCATCCAGAGCCTGTCCAAATGGATCCTCGCCCAGGACGCAGATGGTGAATGAGTTGCTCTGGGGGAGCGCGGTTTTCGCGGGCCATTCGACGAATCGGCTAAAGTTGTACAGGTAGGCCGCTTCGACCTGATATGCACTCGGCCTTTGTTGCCCAAGAGCGATTGAACCGGCAAAGAATAGGTACATAAGCGCAGCAATTGCGCATTGCAGCCAGACACCGCGATCAGGCGCTAACCCGCCAAACCCTTGGGCGGCAGCAGCTTTGTGACTTTCGATCTTCATGGGGTTGCTTCGCTGCCTCGCCCAGTAGTTCCGCGTCCTGAGACTGGAGGATTTACGGCGCGACCAACGTAGCTCGCGTCGGATGGCTTGCCAATTGAGCTTCGCTTTCTCCCCTCGTGCTTTTGGAGCCAGAAGATCGTCACGAGCATCACTTCTCACCGAATCGCCAGACGAGCTTCGCGTAAACACTCCTCTTGACTTCAACCGGTCCGCCGGGATCGCCTCCGAACTGAGCGAAATGCGGTTGCAATAGATTCTGACCGCCGACCGACAACTCCAATT
>Ga0307476_10000180_pt1 | contig 61678 bp, 56 predicted proteins | sample atmos_gasesECM2C_2_FD_203314 | JGI IMG/M metagenome (GOLD analysis project Ga0307476, IMG submission 203314) | Hardwood forest soil microbial communities from Morgan-Monroe State Forest, Indiana, United States - atmos_gasesECM2C_05 | ecosystem: Environmental > Terrestrial > Soil > Temperate... | reverse complement strand
CATGGCGTTTTCGCGTGGCGGACAAGGTCGGAATTGAGGTCCGGAAATATCGACCCAAAAATAGCGTTGATCGTTTCTGGAGCGTCCTTTTCCGATAAATGACGATCAGCGCATTTCTGTAGTTCATCGATCCCGCGGGACAGAAATGTCTCTTCCCCGCCGAGTTTATTCTTAAGTTCTCAGAGCACTTTATGAAGCGCGTCAATGCCACGCCCTTGTTGTGCTTCCTGCGCGATTTCCACCTGCCAGAATATGAGTTGCCTTTCCGGGGCAAGCAAATTTTCGCCGACGTCATCGTCAATAGGGGCGAACTTGCGGTCACGATCGAAGGCGCGTCGACGCTCGGCCGGTTCGGCGGTGCGCGCGGCTCCAGCGGTCGCAATAGAGGGTTCGTCGGGAGATAGCTCGTATATGAATCCACCACGACCGAGGCAACGTGCTTACGAATCGCTCGGTCCGATGGGTCAATTAAAATGCACACCGATCGCCCCGAAAAAACGAGGTCAGCCGATTTTTTTTGACCTGTTTTTTGACCTGTTTTTTGGACCTGTTTTTCCCCGCCGACCGGCCGGGGCGCCCGTGCCGGGTCCAGTTCAAATTGCCGGTGCGCTTGATAGCCTCCCGGCGGCAACCCCGAGCCTCGTGCAACGTCACATGAAATTCGTTCATCATCTTCTGCGCGAGGACCTCCCGCGGCTCCGGTGCGCCATCGGGATTTGCCCGTATTAATTCAATGTATCGCTGCATACAGTTGTCCAGCGCCGCCTTCTTGATTGCCCTGCCCTCAGATCGCCGAATCACCACCGGCTGTGAAACGGCCGTATCGACCTCCTCCTGCGGTCCTTTCATCACGAACTCGGTAAGCTCTTTAGGGCCGCCGGCCGTGATGATCGCCTTCGCCAATTGAGCGTGCGCGCTCTTATATTCCGCAGCTGCAGCGAGAGCTTTATCAGTCCCTAGCGCATGTTTGCGCGTCTCGTCTGCGGCCCGCTTCAAATTCTCCCGCGCGAGACGAACGGACCCCACGGCTGCGCAGTTCACCATAATTAACGGAATATAGCCAGTGGTTTAATAGCCAGCGAAGTGGCCGCCTTGGCGCATGAAAGGGCGCGCATTGGTGGCTTGGAATTTGCGGCGGCTCCGGGTGAGGCGTGGCCTCTCCCAGGAGCGGTTGGCCTTTGATGCTGGTGTAGATCGGTCCTACGTCGGTGGTCTTGAACGGCAAGAGGAAAACCCGAGCGTCGACGCTCTGGATCGTCTCGCAAAGACACTCTCAATCCCCATTGCGGAATTGTTTGTAGAGCCCGCGAAGGGTTCTTTACCCCTCAAACCGCTTATAAGCGGGCGCACACCAACTCAATCTCGTAGATAGCTGTCGAACCGTCGTGAAGTGGCAGCTACCGACGAACATGTAAGTCTCATGCCGAAGCAAGCAGGCAAAAAAGCAAAATTTTTGTGCTGATACAAAAAAGACAGACGTGTTGAGCGTTAGGCCTTCGAGGCGACTCATAGTCTCAGGGGGTGGCGAGGGAACGCAATGGCTAGGTATTTCGCATTCCTTGTCGTTCGCTGCGCGTTCGCCATAGGTTTCCTGGGTATGGTGGAAACCCACCATCATGTGTCGAACGGTGCGCTTTAATCAATCCACAATTGGATGAGCTGGAAAAACAGGTAATGAAAACCTGGTCGAATAACGGCGGCAAACTGATCGACCTGTCCGCCGACGAGCAAACGGAGGTGTTTAAAATTCTTGCGAGCGTTGGCGCGGACGTAGCGAAGACGAAACCGAATGTCCAGGCAGCTTATGAAATAGTGACTGCCGCGGCGCAACGAGCGCAGTAATCTATCTCATTGATAACGAACTCGATATAGCGCGCCGCCGCGGTTCAGCGGCAGGCCCCGGGCAAATGGTCTCTAGGCAACAGAGCAAAAAGTACAGGCGGGAAGCGGCGTATTATTTCCGAAAATGGGCTTTATCGGAAAAATACGCGTTCAAAACTGCGGCAGTGCTTACAAGGACGAGTGCCGACAGGGCTACGGCAAGGCGGTGCTCCTTCGTGTACGCCCGCGTTATGCGGCGTTCGTTGTCGCCGGCTGCCGCTGCATTGAACGGAACGGCTGGCGTAGTTCCGCCTGCTCCAGCAGCGGCAGTACCTCGGCGTTCCACTGCTTAAGTTCGTTTTTGTAGTCGACCCACGAGATCAGGCAGCCGTCGACGCCAATGTCGGCGAGTTTGCACAGCTCATCCGCTATCTGCTCGGCTGTGCCGACCAGCGGATAACCGCCGTGGCCGGCGATGAAGTGCGCCTTGTGATCCTCCAGCGTCCTGTTGTCTAAAGTTTCGGTCTGCATGCCGAAGATGCGCAAAAGATTGGCGGCCGCTTCCCAGTCGCCCTGTTCATAGACGTAACGGTGCAGATAATCCTGTGCTTCCTTCTCGGTCCCGCGGCAGACGACATAGACGTGAATCCAAATGCGGGTTTCGCGTCCCCGCGCGTGCGCCATCTCCTTCAAATGCGCAATCTGTTTGCGCGCGCCATCAAGAAACGTTCGGTCCTTCAGAATAACGAAATTCATGTCACAGTAGCGCGTGGTGAAGTCCTGCGCTGCGGGTGAACCACCAGCATTCATTACCGGCGGGTGTGGCCGCTGCAGCGGCTTCGGTTGACTCCAGACGTTTCGGGCACCAAAGCTCTCGCTCTCGAAGTCAAATTCCTCGTTGTCTGTCCAGGCGCGCTTGAGAAACTCCAGCCACTCGGTTGCGTATTTGTAGCGGTCGTCATGGGGCCGCATCTGCGCGCCGAACATGTCAAACTCGTTCTTGAACCAACCACAAACTACGTTGAGTGCAAACCGCCCATTGGTGACGTGGTCGATCGTCGCCGCCATCTTGGCCACCATGAGCGGATGCACGAGGGGTACATGACAGGTGGCCAACACGGTAACGTATCGGGTCATCGCGCCGAGCGCCGCGGCCCAGGTAAAGCTCTCAAATGTGGTGGAGTTAAAGTCGGATGGTCCGCCATATCCACGCCAGCGACCCACGGGCAGTAGGCACTCCATGCCGGACTGATCTACGGCCTGCGCGATCTCGATCGTGTCCGGCCAATTGAGCTTCCAGGCCTCTGGAACCGTCGTGATCGTCGAGCCGTGGCTGCAATTGAATGCCATGACTCCAAGCTTCATGCGATTGCCGCCGAACAGGCGGGCACGCGCCGTCATATTCCCTTCGGATGTAACGGATTGCATTTGCCGGCTCACCTGTCACTTTCGCCGCATTCACCAACCCGCCGGGCCTCCGACGTTGTCGGCTGGTTCTCGCTGCAGCCGTTCGGTATCCCATTCCTTTGCGATGATCCGCCGGCCAGTCACGCCATCGGAGCGCTTAGACATCAACCAGACGATCGGCGCCATCATAGTCTCCGGTTGGATGAGCGTAGACCGGTCTGTCACCTCACTGTAGGGGATCATACGGGTATTGGCAGGCCCACCGGGTGCTAACGCGTTCACTGTGACGCCGGTGCCGGCAAGGTCCTTCGCCCAAACGACAGTTGCCGATTCAAGCGCTGCCTTGGACGGACCGTAGGGCGAAAACCCCTCCATCATCATTGTGTATGAACTTGTCTCAATGTTGACGATTCGTCCCCAACCTTGCCGCACTAGATGCGGCGCGACGGCCTTGGCCATATTGAAAGGACCGTTCACGTTTACGTCGATCGCGTGCCGCCAAGTATCTGCCTCAACTTCAAAAAACGGCTTTCTTTTGCCGATCAATACATTTCCGATGTCTTGCATACCAACGCCGGCGTTGTTGACGAGACCGTGCAGCGCGCCAAAACGCTCAATGGTCTGCTTTACGGAATCGATGCATTGGCGCCATTGTGTCACGTCGCATTTCAGAAGAAGCAGGCGATCCTGCAATCCTTCTTTGTCGACGGACCCGGTGAGCTCGCTCGATTCGGCCGCGCTGGCCGGCAGATCGAAAACAGCCACCCGCACGCCGCTACGCATCAGTGCCAACGTCATGGCGCAACCAAGTCCGCGCATGCCGCCGGTCACGATTGCGACTGTGTTCGTCGCTTCATTGGGCATTCGATCTACACTCCGAGATACCGCGCCTTGATTTCTGCATCTGCTCTGAGTTCGCCCGATGTGCATCGGTGGATGATGCGCCCTTTATTCATAATATAGATCAAATCCGCGTATCGCAACGCGAACGCCAATTGCTGTTCGATGAGAAGAATGGACGTGCCTGCGCGCTTGAGGCGTTCGATCGTGCGTCCGAGTTCGCGCACGATCAATGGTGCCAGTCCTTCGGTTGGCTCGTCCATGACTAAGAGCGCTGGATTGCCGACCAGCGCGCGTCCCGCTGCAAGCATCTGCTGTTCGCCCCCGCTAAGCACGCCAGACAGACTGCGCAAACGGCTTCGTAGATTTGGAAAAAGTCCGATCACTTGCTCAAAATTCCAGTGGCCACCGGCGCGCGCGGTCACCTGCAAATGCTCGCGCACAGTCAGCGAGCGAAACACATGTCGTCCTTGCGGCACCAGACCGACGCCCATGCGGGCGATCGTGTGCGCCGGCAATCGCGTAATATCATTGCCCTTGAACAGAATTCGGCCCTGCCGGGCCGGTGTGAGACCCAAGATCGAGCGTGCCAAAGTCGTTTTGCCTACGCCGTTGCGGCCCAATAGACCAACGACTTGTCCGACATCAACTTCCAGCGTCACTCCTTGAAGTATGTAACTATCCCGATAATAGGTATGGATGTCCTGGACGCTCAGCATCGCAGTAGGGGCCATTTCCAGCGAGTCATTCATCATCGACACCGAGATAAATTTCCCGGACCTGCGGGTGATTCCGGATCGCCTCAACGTCGCCCTCCGCTATAAGTCGTCCCTGGTGCAAGACGGACACGCGATCGGCGAGGTTGAACGCCACGTCCATGTCGTGCTCAATCATCAGTATTGTGATGTTTCGTGGTAGGGTGCGGATCATCCCCACGACTCGAATAACTTCGGCCGCGGAGAGGCCTGCGGTCGGCTCGTCAAGCAAAATGACTTTCGGTCGGGAGGCCAAGGCGAGAACGAGATCGATTTGACGTTGCTGTCCGTAGGAAATTTCCTTTGCATTCTTGCCTGCGATGGCACCCAAATCCCATTCATCCAAGAGCCTCTTGGCATGTTGCGTCGTCGAATGACTGGCGCGCACGGGCCGGTATAGAGAGTGAACTTCGTCCTCGACAGCTAGCAGTGCCAGAAGCAAGTTCTCCAGAACCGTGAGGCGTGGAAAGAGATTGGTAATCTGGAAAGTGCGCGCGAGACCCATCCGCGCCCGCGCGTAAGGCGGTAGCCGGGTGATGTCACGGTCAAATAAGACGACACTGCCACTGGATACCGCCAGCGCTCCAGAAAGCATGTTGAACATCGTCGTTTTGCCGGCTCCGTTCGGCCCGATCATCAGCCGCCGCTCGCCAGTGTCCACACTAAGTGAGACGTTTGACACTGCCTGCAAGCCGCCGAAATTCCGCGAAACATTGTTGATGACGAGTGCGCTCATGGCGTGGCTCGCCACGGCAAGAAATGTCGCAATAATCCGATAAGACCACTCGGAGCAAAGAGCGATACGGCCACATAGATGATGCCCAGCAGGAGCAACCAGCGCTCGGTATAGGCGCTGATCACGTTCTCGAGGAGGACAATGAGCACAGCGCCAACGGCGGGGCCGATCAGAGTTCCCGCACCACCAAGGATGACCATCAGCAGGACTTCGGCCGAGCGCGCCACATGCAAATAATCAGGACTGACGAAGCGGTTATAATAGGCATAAAGGCTGCCGGCGAGGCCGGCGAATGCGGCAGAGAGCACGAAGGCGCCAAGCTTGTAACGCCAAACGTTGTAACCTAGCGCGAGCATCCGCGTCTCACTTTCGCGAATTCCACGCAACGCATAACCGAACGGAGAAGCCACGAGCCCAACGAGCAAGAAGGTAGCAAACGCGATAATGAGCAGCGTGAAGTAATAAAATGGCGTGCTGTCGGTCAGCGACCATGGCAAATGCAGCCCTAGAGCAGGGCGAGGGACATCGGGTAGCCCGTCGTCGCCACCAGTCAGGGAGCGCCAGCCGAAAGCGATGCCCCAGACGACTTGCGACAGGGCGAGCGTAATCATCAGGAAATAGCTGCCGCGCGTGCGCAGCGCCAGCAGACCGAACAGCACCGCGGTCAGCGCTGCGAGAAGGAGGCCGGCGGGAAGAGCCAGCCACGCGTTCAGATCCAGTCGCAACGCAAGCAGGGCAGTCGTGTAGGCGGAAATGCCAAAATATGCCGCGTGGCCCAACGATGGCATTCCCCCGTATCCGACCAGCAAATCCAGGCTCATTGCGAACAGCGCAAAGATCATCATCTGCACGGCAAGGCCGAGGTGATATGTCGAAAGTACGTATGGCAGGCCCAGTAGCGTTAGCGCAGCCACGAGCGCCACTGCGCCAAGCGGCCAAAGACCCAGGTGCTTCAAGTGCGGCGAGCTCATTCTCGCCCGAACAAACCAGCCGGCCGCAGGGCCAGGATCACGGCCATCGGTGCGAAGATCGTGAACAGTGCCAGTTCGGGAAAGAACACCTTGCCGAAATTGTCTAGCAACCCGACAGCAAGGCCGCCGATCAGCGCGCCTTTCAAGCTTCCCAAGCCCCCGATAATGACAACGACGAAGCCAAGCAGCATTACGTCAAAATCGGCACCCGGATAGATGCCCACGATCGGTCCGCCCATGACGCCTCCAAGGGCCGCGAGAAATGCGCCAAATCCAAAGACGAGCGTGAAGAGCAGCGATACGTTAATGCCAAGGGCGCGGGCGACCTCCTCGTCGTCGACGCTGGCGCGCAGCATGGCGCCGAGTCGCGTGCCGTCCTGCACCCACCACAGCGCGGCCGCAACAGTCAGACCTACGCCGATAATGAACAGCCGATAGTATGGATAAAAGAACCCACCGAGTTGGAGTGCGCCAGATAGTAGTGGGGGTTTGGGAATGGTTTGCGGGCTGGTGCCCCAAACCACCGTGGCCAAGTCCGAGAAGATGAATAGGAAGCCGAACGTCAAGAGCGCCTGCGGCAATTCCTGCAAATGCAAACGGCGCAGGAAAAAGCGTTCCATGACGACGCCTAATAGCGCGATCGCCAAGCTCCCCACCAGTACCGCCAATACAAAGCTTCCGCTCAAGTGAAGGACGGTTAGCCCGACATAACCGCCGAGCAGATAGAATGAGCCGTGGGTCAAGTTGAGAACCTTCATCAGCCCGAAGATTAACGAAAGCCCCGCAGCCAATAAGAATAGAAGCATCCCGAAAGAGATGCCGTTAAGAGTTTGGATCAGCCAAAAGTTCATCTTCCCTTGTTTGCTCCCCGCGGGCCATATACGGGGCTAATCATGATTTTAGCGCAGGGGTGCCAGCGCCATTCAATTTTGCGCGTCCGATTTTACAGCGACAGTGATCAAGAATGAGCGCATGGAAGCCATCCGCTCATTTATAGGGCCAGAACCGCAGCTACGCGCAAAGATGATGAAGCATTCGCCCTGCAGCATGGACTAATCTTCTCACGGGAACATGTCGTATGGATCCTTCACCTGAGCGATGCGCTCGCCGCAGTGGTTCTGTAATTTTCCATCTGGACCTTTTTCGACCGTGAGCAGATAGAAGTCAGCCACCAGGCCATGATGTTCATCAAAGCTCGCCAAACCCATTGGCCCCTTTATGTGGACCTTGCTCAGCGCGTCGATGAAAGCATCCTTATCTTCTACACGCCCGTTGATGTCTTTGAGTGCCTGGATCACCATCTTTGCTGACATGTAGCCCATATATTGATACGAGCCAGGCACCGCGTGATACCGAGATTTGTAGCCCTCGACGAACTGCTTGTTCTCAGGCGTATCGAGCGTACCGCAATATGTGTAGGCGCTCATAACACCTACCGATTCTGGCGGCATATTTCCAAGTACTTCTTCGCTTGTGAATGAGGCGATGCCGAACAGCGGCATTTTCTGTTTTAAGCCGTATTCGGCATATTGTTGTGTGATCCGTGAGGAATCAGATCCCCAAGCGGCAGCGAATATGCCATCCGCTTTTGCGTCCATCTTGGTCAGATAGGGCGCATAGTCCGATGTTGCGACATTGGGAAACATTGGGTCGAGTACATTTTGCTCGCCGTAGACTTTTTTCACGACTTCATACGCTTCACGACTTGGAGGCGCGTTCCAACCAATGAAATACGCCTTGTTCCAACCCATTCTCTTCGTGGCTTGCGCTGCGACCAATCCAAATTGATAAGACGACGGTACAAAGCGGAAAATGTATGGGCTTTTCTCCGCGCGCGTGAGGCTCGCCAGCGCAACCGTGGAAATCCATGGAATTTTCTGCTCATTGACGTAGGGCGCCATTGCCGCGCCGATCGAGCTTACCAGTTCAGACAACAGAAGCTGAACCTTATCGCGCTCCACCAGCGCCTTGATCTTGGTAAGTCCGATATCTGGTTTGCCTGCGCTGTCTTCATACATCAGCTCGATTTTGCGCCCTGCAACCTTATTGTTCTCCTCGTCAAAGGCTTGTTTGACGGCGTCGCGTTCGGGGGCTCCCTGCGCGGAGACCGGCCCGGTCAATGGGAACATAACACCAATCTTAATCGGCTCCTGACTCCAGGCAGGCTGCAGCGATAAGCCGAGCGCCGTTAGGCCAAGGATCGCGCCGAAATAACGCATTGTGTGTTCCTCCCTTTTGCCAGGCTAGGACAGTTGAGCGGGCAAGCGCAACCGATTGCTCGTATCCGAGACTTTTAACCGCAGGACGCAAAGCGATCCCGGCACTACGCAAATTGCGTTGCTGGGACGTCGCTAATGTGCGAGTTTTCGCATCCGATCGCAAGCTTCCGCTCTTCGCCTCCGAAAGATGCAGCGCAGGACAACGAAAAAGCGGTCGTTGATGGAATGCGAAATCGAACTGCGGAAAGAATAATGTGGGCCGATGCCGTGGAGAAAAGCTTAGCACCATTGAGAGAGGCATCACCAGCGCACCAGTATGGCCTTGCCGTAACTTGGCTATCGAGATTTGCTGCGGCCCTAGAACAGCGGGATTATGCCCGTGTTGCCGCGATGATGCATACCGACGGTTACTGGCGTGATTTGCTGACCTTTGGTTGGAAATTCGAGACCTTGCATGGCGTGGACAAAATCCAATCCTGGCTGAATCAAACCTTCGATACGCAGGAAGCCCGCGCGTTCCGATTAGAAGGTCAGCCAATGGTTGGTGCCATAGGTGAGCACGGCGCCACGCTGGAATTCTTCTTTCGTTTCGAAACCAGCATCGCCCGGGGGCGCGGTTATGCGAGATTAGTACAAGAGGCGCCTTCGGTGGAGCTGAAGGCCTTCACCTTACTGACGACCATGCACGAATTGAAAGCGTTTCCCCAAGCCACGGCGCGAAATAGACTCAGGGAGGATCTGCGCCTTGCCTCGTGCCAACCGGAGAATTGGGCTGACCGCCGAAGCGTGGCGCGTCAGTATCGCGACCGCGATCCCGAGGCCGTCATTATTGGCGGTGGTCAATCCGGATTAATGCTCGCGGCGCGACTTGGACAAATTGGTGTAGACACGCTGGTCGTGGAGAAAACTCCGCGTGTCGGTGATGTTTGGCGCAATCGTTATCATTCATTGCAGCTTCACAATGAAATCTGCATGAATCATTTCGCCTACATGCCGTTTCCTGATAATTGGCCGGTATTCATACCAAAAGATAAGCTCGCCAACTGGCTGGAATTCTACGCGGAAGCGATGGAGATCAATGTCTGGACCAACACAACCTTCCTTGGCGGCCAATACAACGACGGCGAGAAGCGTTGGACCGTTCGGCTAGGCCTGGACGATGGCAGCACGCGATCAATGCGACCGAGCCATGTCGTTGTCGCGGTGGGTATCAGCGGTATCCCGAGTATACCTAAATTCGACGGCATGGACGAGTTTGGCGGCAGGATCGTTCATTCAAGCGAGAACATTGACGACTTTGATGTCAGCGGCCGATCGGTTCTAGTCGTGGGTGCAGGTACTAGCGGCCACGACATAGCACAGGGCCTGTATGGGCGCGGCGCGCATGTGACGATGCTGCAACGTTCATCCGTGACGGTGGTCAGCCTGGAGCCGAGCTCGGTCCGTCCTTACGAACTCTACAGGCGAAACGACGGCGTCCGCCCGATCGCCGATACCGATCTCATGGCCGCGTCAGTTCCATACCCTCTTCTGGCGCGCCTACATCAGCCGCTCAGCAGGCAGATGATGGAGGACGATAAGGAGCTTCTCGCCGGGTTGCGCAAAGCCGGATTTCTTCTAGATAATGGCGAGGATGACACCGGCTATTTTTTAAAGCTCTTGCGCTACCAAGCCGGTTATTATTTGAACATTGGCGCTTCAGATCTCATCATCGACGGCAAGATCAAGCTCAAGGCCGGCGTCGACATCGCTACGCTGAAGCCGAAGCAGGTCATTTTCTCGGACGGAACGTCGCTGGCTGCCGATATCATCGTGCTAGCAACCGGTTACAAGCCGCTGCAAGAGTGGGTCCGTGCTATGTTCGGCGACGAGGTTGCGGATCGCGTCGGCCCAATTTGGGGGATCGGCGAAGACGGTGAGCTGTGCGCCATGTACGCGCGGACCGGGCAAGAAGGTTTCTACGTAGCCGGTGGAGGCCTGCCTGGCGCACGTGCGTATTCGCACTACACAGCCCTGTTGATCAAAGCTGCCCTCGAAGGTCTTCTGCCATCCCGGTTGGCGGCGCGGTTTGGTACATCTCGAGAGTGTCGCGAAGGCCCCAAACCTGATGACCACGCCCTTCCCCAGGGACTGCAGAGGATCGGATAATGGCGGATCGGACACCACGTAGCGCACCGAATTTCCGGCGCGTCGTGACCGGGCACGATGCAAGTGGTAAGCCCGTGATCTGGATTGATGGCAACGCCACTAACCACAAATTTCCAAGCGAAAAGATCACCTCGACGTTGATGTGGTCGACGGATGAAAATCCAACGCAGTTGCTGACTGATGAGGACGAAGGTGCCCGCGTGCTCGGCTCGGCACCGCCTGCAAATGGCAGTCGCTTTACCATGATGGAGTTCCAGCCGGGAAATGCGGCGCACTTACATCGCACCGACACGGTGGACTACGTCATCTGTCTAGCCGGCGAAATCGATATGTTCCTTGATGACACGCAATTCACAACGCTTCGCGCCGGCGACGTGCTCATTCAGCGCGGCGCCTATCACGCTTGGGCGAACCGTAGCGATAAGCCGTGCCGCATCGCCGTCATACTGCTCGACGCCTTGCCGAAGCGCGAAGGATCAATCTCCGGTCTTGAGAGTGCCCGCTGATTTGCCTTGCTGATGATCATCGCCACGTGCAATTTGGGCTGCGAACGTGGCACCTCATGGCGGCCTGCCGTTATTGCCAGTTGACCGCTGAGCGGTCACACTGTCCACCCTCAACCATCCGAATGGACGACGAATGAGCAGAGCCGATCGACCTTTGGGCTGGCGCAAGCGCATCGGCGTGCTCAGCCCCACCGTGATGGAAACCGCCTGCCATGACTTCTTTAAGATGGCTCCGGACGGCGTCTCCATTTGCGCCATTACATCTAATGTCGAGCACTGGAATAAAGAGAATTTCAAGCAAGCAGTGATCGATCCGCTAGTGACGCTGTCGCAGTATCTTGCCTCGCGCAATGTCGACTATATCATGCACTGCGGCATGCCGGTCGTGACCACGCGCGGGAAGGGTTTTGAAGAAGAGATTGTCAAGATTATTACCGATGCTACAGGCCTGCCGTCATCGACCAGCATTCGCTCGGCCATTCGTGCACTGGCCCATCTGCACATCAAAGATGTCATCGTGCTCTCGCCGTACCCGCCTGGTCTGCATCAGTCCGCCTTGGCTTTCCTTCAGGCAAGCGGCTTTCAAATTGGAGCAGAGCACACCGAGGACGTCGTATTTAAACGCCTGCAGGACGTTGCGCCATCGCACATTGCCGCGGTCGCAAAGCGCATACTGGGCCGAGCGGATAAGGCCGACGGCATCTACATCCCGTGCAATCAGTGGGCGGCAGCCGACGCGGTGCCAATCATCGAGGCTGAATGCGGTTTGCCGGTGGTTAGCGGCGCACACGCCGATCACTGGGAGGCATTTCGGGTGCTCGGCATCCACGATCCATTGCCGAACAACGGCCGGCTGATGGAAAGCCTGCGGCAGGGCGTAAATCGTCCTGCCGCGCCTTAAGCGCGGTATCCGACAGCGGAGACAGCCATGCTCGCCACCAGACGACGCATTTGCATGATATTTGGCTCGACGTTGGTCGCGGCGTTTGCGCCGACCTCTGGCGCGGCGGCGGAAACTTATCCGTCTCGACCGGTGCAACTCATCGTGCCGTATGCTCCTGGGGGCAGTGGCGACTTGTTGGCGCGGCTTCTCGGCGACGCGCTGTCGAAACGATGGGGCCAGCAGGTCGTCATTGAAAACAAGCCCGGAGCAGGGGGGCTGATCGGGACAGAAGCGGCCGCCAAATCTGCACCCGACGGCTATACGCTCTATCTTGCCACCGACGGCCCTTTGACCATTGCCGCGACACTCCATCGCCACCTAGCCTACGACTGGAAGCGAGATTTTGCGCCGATTTCGATGATGGCTGTGGGCTACCAGATTTTGCTCTCGAGCCCGAAATTACCGGCGACCAATCTGAAAGAATTCATTGCGCTCACCAAGCAGAACCCGGGCAAATACAATTTCGCATCGATCGGCGTCGGTAGCGCACCACATCTCGCCGCTGAACTTTTTTTGTCGATGGCCGGTCTCGAGCTCACGCATGTTCCCTATCCAGGCTCCTCACAGCAGTGCATCGCCGCTCTGATCTCCGGCGATGTCGCGATGTTCATTGTTGGGACTTCGACGGCGGTACCGTTCGTCAAGGCCGGCACGGTGCGCGGGTTGGCGGTTACCGCGCCCGAACGCATAGACAGTTTGCCGCACGTGCCGACCTTTGCCGAGCTCGACATGCCGAAAATGGACTATAGTTTGTGGTTCGCCATCGAGGCGCCGAGCGGCACGCCGGCCGCGATCATTCAGAAAGTGCATGACGACATCGCCGCCGTCGTCGCCGACGCCGGATACCAGAAAGCATTGCACATCCGCGGCTTTGAGGCGAGATCGGACACCCCGGAGCAATTGACGGTCTTTCTGCAAAATAATTATCTGCAGCTCAAACCTTTGATAGAGCGTCTGGATCTTCACGTCGATTGATGAAAATCCCAGGCAATCGGTTGTGCTGATACTTCCGATAATGGGCACTATCGGAACCAATCCGCTGGCTCAATTTGCCGATTAGAAGACTCCAGTGGTGAGGTTGGACTGAAGGGGGAGGCGTATCTTCCGCAGAAGGAACTGATAAGGAAAGACGCATTTCCTTATCAACGACGACTCAAATATCCGGCCCCACCTTCTGACTCCATGCGCAGCTGACAATGACCCGACACTGATTGAAGGGTAGAGCTTACGCCCTATTGATACCTCTACGTCACGTCATCTCGGGGCGTTCGACCGCCAATTCCGGATTAAGAGTGCGGCCAGAGGACGATTATCGGAGGCCAAATCCCAATAGGAGTTTTTTTCTCTTCGCTCAATAGCGGAGAAGTTGGGATTCGATTTAACGCAGTGGTCCATGCCTCGGCATGTGGAGGCCTGTCCCGAACCGACGCGGGATTCCGCTGCTTCGAGATCGCTGACGAGTCGCACGGCAGATTCGTAAAAGTCGCGCCCGGCCTCGGTCAGGCTCAGGCTGCGGGAGGTGCGCACAAGAAGCTGCGCACCGAGATGATCTTCGAGCGCGGCGACCTGCTTGCTGATTGCCGGCTGCCCTGTCCCAAGCTCGCGCGCAACCGCCGAAAAGCTCGCACTTTCAACGACGCGCACGAACTCTTCATGCCTTCGAGCCGATCCATTCGCCTCTCCAAGGAGAGAGGCTAGCATAGCTGCGGAATAGATCATGCGTAATTCCCTGCTGGTCTATTCCGGTGTCGATGACAATGTCGAGCGTTCACGGCCGGTTCCGTCGAGGCTGACGGTCTTTTTTACAGCCGAGCCGACAACGCTATCGCGGCCGGCGACCCAGAAAAATCGACCAATTGATGCCGATAGTCGTTGAAATCGAGCAGATTCCGAGTCGGCCAAATTTCCATTTGGAGTCAAGAGCGCAAATATCTGACGGATTGGGGAGACGGTTCTTCCTCGCACGCTGAAAAAATTTGCGCTGAAAAATCAGTGCGCTATCATCGCTAAAAATGATCGAGTGGGAGTGAGGGGATCAGCCTTGCGGATTACGTCAATGACGACGTCGGGCTTGGAGAGCATGACGACGTGGCTGCTGTTTGTCTTCTCAGTGGTGGTCGTCCCCATGCGCTTCGCAAGAAAACGCTGAGGGTCGGGAAGCACAGTTTGGTCATTTTTGGCCACGATGCTGGCTCGAAGGACTGGCCGCAGCGGAAGAGGGCATTAACAGGCGCCATCTCGCCGCATTCACAAGGCACGAATGCGCGCGTGGCGCGCCTGCACTTCGGCATCCTCGAGCGAAAAGCTTACGATCGAGCGCGAACCGCGCGGCCCAAGCTTTTGCTCGAATCGGCCCTCGAGGCTCCTGGCGAGTTCATCTACGATCTTGAGACCGTTTCCCGGCCGAATTTTTGGCGGGGACGATCCGTTGTCCGATACGCGACATTCGACAAACGGGCCAATGCGCAGCAGGTCCAATCGAACCTCGCCTTCGCCACGAGGAAACGCGTGCCATGCCGCGTTAATTATGAGCTCGTAGACGATCAGTCCCAGTCGCCAACAGCGCTCGGCTTCCAAACGTAAAGGCTGCGGCGCTAACACGAGATTGACTTTCCTCGGCTCCAACTGTGATCGGCTGATTGCAACGCAGAGCTTGCGAAGATACGCCGCGGCGTCGATGAGACTATCGTGCTCCGGCATCTGGAGCGCGCGATGGACCTCGGCATGATGGTGAAGCAACGCGGTTACGCTCGACAGCGCCGCCTTGACGTCGTCGTTGTCGGCTCTTGCCGCGGTAAGCGATACGACGCTGATGACAGCCGCAAACTCGTTATTGATGCGGTGGTTCAGTTCGTGCAGCAGCACTTGTTGTTTTGCTTGCTGGGCTGCGAGTTGCGTCATGGCTGTCTCCTCCTGATGCAAGCGACTGGCGCCGCAGTACTCTCTGTGGCTATGGACAGAACGCACCGGTGGCGACCCACGCCTTTATGAGTTCGGCAAACTCCGCCTGCGTTCCAGGTGCGGGCGTGCGCCCAGCGCCCGGTGCCCAGGCCCAACTGACCAGGCTGTCTTCCGAAACATGATGGATCAGCGCCACGAGATCACGGCCGCCGTTTTGGGTGCGATCCTTGATCTGTGAGCAGATTTGCACCAGCGGCCGGCCCTGCCAGGCCATGGTGGCCGGCGCGAGATGCCAATCCGGGTAGCCCGGGACATGGCCAGGGTCGAAATTGCCGGCGTGGTGACAGGCCATGCAGTGCATCCCGGCGGCGCCGTGGCCATCAGCGCCGCGGATAACAAGCGGTTGGTGCGGACGCATCCAATCGGTCTGCGTCGGGCGCTCCGCCGCCGGATGGCAGTTTAAACAGCGCGGATGCTGGAGCACTTTGCCGGCTTCCGTAAACAGCGCGATCGAGCGTGCCTGGGCGTCCGCGATCTTGTCGAAGCTGGAGACGGGCCGCAGTTCCTTCGCCATGGACGCAGTTGCGCGTGTCGGTGCGGAGTTTTCGCCGTCGACGCGCCCTGTTGATGCCACGGCAAGCGTGATCACGCCGATCGCAAGGCTGCCTAGCGTCCTCCGCATCATCCAGTCCCTCGCACCATGGGCAGCCGGCGCGGGCGCGCGAGCCCCAGGGCGGCCATCGCATTGGCCACCGCGGGCCCAATCGGCGGAACGCCTGGCTCGCCGACCCCGGTCGGTTGCTCGGCCGACGGCACGATGACCACCTCGACCTCCGGCATTTCGTCGATGCGCAGCGAGCGGTAGGTATCGAAGTTGCCCTGCAATGGCCGGCCGGCCTCGATGGTGACCTCGGCAAAAAGAACATGACCGAGTCCGAAACCGATCCCACCTTCCATCTGCGCGCGGATCACATCGGGGTTGACGGCCACCCCGCAATCGACCGCGCACCACACTTTATGGACGCGCGGACTGCCGCCATCGTCGACCGAAACTTCCGCGATCTCAGCCACCCAGGTACCGAAGGCTTCGACGATGGCTACGCCGCGCGCACGTTTGCCGACCGGGCCGGGACCGGACCAACCGGCCAGTGCCGCAACGGCGCGTAGCGCAGCCGCCGCGCGCGGCGACTTGCCCAATATTTCGAGGCGTCCCGCCACCGGATCTTTGCCGGCGGCCTGCAAAAGCTCGTCGACGAAACATTCAACCGCGTAGCCGGTGTGCGTATGCCCAACCGAACGCCACGACAGCACCGGCACTGCTGCCTCGGTCGTGTGGAGCTCGCAGCGAAAGTCGGAGATGTCGTAGGGAATGTCGCTCGCGCCTTCGACCGAGTACGGATCAATGCCGTCCTTGATGATCGATTCGAAAGGCGTGCCCTTCAGGATCGATTGTCCGACGATGCGATCAGCCCATGCGACGATAGTCCCGCCGTTCACAGCGCCCCGCAGGCGATGCAGGACAAGCGGCCGATAATATCCGCCACCAATGTCGTCCTCGCGGGTCCACATCAGCTTGACGGGACGTCCGGGGCCAATCGCCTTGGCGGCCTGTGCAAGCTCAGCGGCGAGATGCATATCTGCCTGTCCGCGGCGGCCGAAGCTTCCGCCCGCCAGCATGGTCTCGATCTCGACGCGCTCGAACGGCAAACCTAAAACGGCCGCGATCATATTGTGATCGCCGGTCTGCAGCTGGCATCCGAAACGAGCCCGGGCCCGTTGCCCGTCCCATTGCAGGAATCCGTCAAGCGGCTCCATCGGCGCGTGAGCAAGATATGGGAAGACGAACTCCGCCTCGATGACGTTTCCGGCTCTCGCCAGCACGGCCTCGACGTCGCCGCGGACCGCAGCAGTGATTCCCGGCTTGCGGGCAAGCGCCCGGTATTCTTCGATCATTTGTTCGCTGCTGCGCTTTTCGGCCGCCGTGTCGTCCCACGTAATACGAAGGGCTTCCCGCCCTTTCAAAGCCGGCCACATAGCCTCCGCGTAGACCGCGATCCCGGTCGGTACTTGCTTGATGTCGACCACGCCAGGAATTGACCGTGCAGCCGCAGCATCGAAGCTCGCAACCTTGCTGCCGAAGCGCGGCGGGCGGGCAACAACGACTGTCAACATTCCGGGTTCATAATTGTCGATGGTGAATTGCGCTTTGCCGTCCGTCTTGTCCGGCACATCGAGCTTCTTGACTGCGCCTTCTCGGCCAATGAGCCGGAACGAGGCGGGCTGTTTGACCGGCGCGTCCTCCGGCAGCGGCAGCCTTGCGGCAGCCTCGGCGAATTGCCCGAAACGACCTTCGCGCATCGTCGCAGCGTGGCGTAGCACTCCGCGTTCGATGACGATTTCTAAAGGCGCGACCTTCCATAGATTGGCTGCGGCTTGCACCAACATGGCGCGCGCGGTCGCCCCCGCCTTGCGCATTTGATCGTACGAATTTGCGATCGCGCTCGAGCCGCCGGTGCCCTGCATCCCGAGGATGAAATTCTTGTACAGAGCCGGATTGGAAGGGGCATGTTCGGCGCGCATTTGCGCCCAATCAGCGTCCAATTCCTCGGCGACCAAAGTAGTGAGCCCAGTGAATGGGCCCTGGCCGAATTCAATATGCTTGATCAGGACGGTGACGAGATCGTCTGTCCCGATGCGAATAAACGCATTCTGCGCGAAGCTGGTGGCCGCCGATGATTGGCCGTGCGCCGCGCACGGCAGATGGAACCCGATGACGAGCCCAGCGACACCTTTGAGGGCGGCACGGCGAGTCAGCCCTGCGTCGTGATGAGTCATGGCTTCAGCCCTCCAGGAGCTTCGCGGCGTCGTGAATTGCAGCGCGGATGCGGACGTAGGTTGCGCAGCGGCACAGGTTGCCGGTCATGGCAAGGTCAATGTCGCGGTCACTTGGCTGCTTAATTTGTGTGAGCAGAGCGGTCGCCGTCATGATCTGCCCCGACTGACAGTACCCGCACTGTGGCACATCACGGGCGATCCACGCCGCCTTGATCGCGTCAGCCTCGCGACCGGCCAATCCCTCGATGGTCGTGATCTCGCTCGCGCCGACGCCGGATACCGGCATCGAGCAGGAGCGCAGCGGTTGGCCGTCGAAAAAAACCGTGCATGCACCGCATTGCGCCATACCACAGCCGAACTTGGTGCCGGTCAGGCGAAGATGGTCCCGCAGGACCCAAAGCAGGGGCGTGTCCGGCAATACGTCAACGGTGTGGGATTGGCCGTTGACCTTGATCTGAAGAGCTGTCATGGCGAATTCTCCATTCAACGTCGTTGACTGCCGCGTAGCCTCGTGGAGACACTCGCGCTCCCAGCCTCGTCCCGCCACGCAAATTCCAAACCAGGCTTTTCATTTAGCGGCGCTTTCGTTGATTTCGACGGTTGCCGTCATTCCGGCTGAAAGGACGATCTCGGGCGCTGCCTCATCGATATGGATTCGAACTGGGATGCGTTGGGCGAGCCGCACCCAGGTGAAGATCGGATTCACCGTCGCGACACCCTGATTGTTGGGCTGCGCGTTTGAAACGCTGATCGCGCGGGCTATGCTGTCGACGTGGCCACGCAAGATTTGGTTATGGCCCATTAGCTTGATTTGCGCTGCGTCGCCCACGCGTATGGACGCGAGATTGGTCTCCTCGAAATAGCCGTCGACCCAGTAGGAGTGCGCATCGACCAGCGAGATGGCGTTGACTCCGACATTCACGAAATTGCCGAGCTGCGCCAGCAGGTTCGTCACGTGGCCGTCCGCCGGCGAAACAATGCGCGTGCGTTGCAGGTTCGCCTGCGCCTGGCGCAGTTGAGCCTGCGCTTGCCCAAGCGTTGCCTCGGCGCTCATGCGCTGCGCCTTCTGCGCCTCGACCTGCCGCTGGGCGAGATCCAGGGTTGCTTCCGCGCTCTTCACCGAGGCCTGTTGCTGAGCCAACTGCGCCGCGAACTGCTGGGCATTTTGAACGGTGCCGGAGCCCTTTTGCGCCAGATCCTGGTAGCGCGATGCCTGCTGCTGGGCAAACACGAGCCCCGCCTGTGCGTTATCCAATTGGGCCCGATTGGCACCGATCTGCGCCTGTTGGACATTCATTTGAGCGTCTATGGTCTGGACGCTGGCTTGCGCCTGCCGCACCGACGCCTCGGCCTGACTGACTGCGATCGCGTAGTTGATCGGATCAATGACCATCAGCAGATCGCCTTTGCGCACATACTGGTTATCGGTGACGTGCAATTCGACGATTCGGCCCGAGACTTCTGGTGCCATCATGACGACGGAGGCGCGCACCGTTGCATCGCGCGTCCATGGCGCCACCATATAGACGTCCCACATGGCCCAGCCGAGAATCCCAGCCGTCGTGGCCGTCGTCAGGGTGACCAAGACTGGGCCGAGCCGCGGAAGGAGCGCGTAACCTTTGGCCGGAGCCGCGCCGGCGACTGGCGCGGACGGCGGAACGGGGGTGGCGTCATCGTCCGTGGTACTGCGCTTCGATATGATCTCGGCAACCGTCAAGGCAATCTCCGCGCGGCGATCAATATCCAGGTCGAGAGAACGATGAGGTAGACGGAGAACGAGAACAGTGCCGGATGCCAGACGTATCGGAGCAGCCCGAATCGGCCGACCGCGCCGCGCAAGACGATGGTGACGAGCCAAGTGGCGACCATCATCAGCGAGATCGGCGCAACGTAGACGCCAAACATATTGATCTCGGTCAACCTCACGCGCGCCTCTCCTCGTTGAAATAGTCGGCGTGCTCGGAGAGTGCCTCGCATACGACCGCGACCCGGCCGCGCATTCGAAGCATGGTGGTTGTCGGCCGCTCGGCGTCAGGTCGACTAGCGACGTCCCGATCCATTTGATGCAGCAGGCCGATTGCGACGTCGCAATTGCCCCGCGCGAACGCCTCGAGCGCTGCGTCGAGGACCGCTGCGGCGGCGAACCGGGGAGCGAAGTGACGAAGGTGGATGATCTCGGCGCCGACCGAGAGGGCCGCAAGTAAATCTGCGCGCTCGGATGGGTTGGCCTGGTCGGGCAGCGCCAGGAGCCGACCGTACATGCGATTTTCCCAATCCGCGGATATCGGGAGCCGGCGAGTTATGGCGAGGCGGCGCAAATCTCGCAAAGTGAGCGCGAGCAGGCGGCGCGTCCGCACGGCCGGCGACAGGGGCGGCAACAGGGCAAATGCGAGCGCTGCGATGCCGCACCCGACACAGGTCGCCAACGCGGAGTTGTAGAATTGCGTGGTATCGTAGCTCATCGGATTCGTGGGCGCCAGCAAGGGCAAAAAGACGAATGCGATGGTGGTGAACACCGCCGTCGCTACAGGCCGCCGGCTCCACGCCATTGCAACGCCGGCCGGGATAACGAAGAGACCCAGCACGCCGCAGAGGGCCGGGAATGTCTCGACGGCCGGCAGCATCGCGAACTTGATGATTGCTGCACACGGGAGCGCGCAGGCGACGGCGACCGCGGCTACGATCGCGCCGCCATAGGCTACATCGCCGCGAGGCGCGAGGGTAAGGATCGTCGATGCCGTGAAGACGATGGCCGAGGCTGCGCTCGGCCATGCGGTGACGAGCCAGAACACCGTGAGCGCAGCGATCGCGACGAATGCGCGCGCCGCATTGATGAGAGGCGGTAGCCAGTCTGACACGCCGGGCCGGAAGCTTTGCAGATTACGAAGCGACCGTTTTGGAGCGTCCACGAGCAGCGCCAAGCCATCGAGCGTGTCCGCCAAGCCCGCCAGCACCTTCGCGGTCTCGTCGGCAAGCAGGCGCAGCGAGGCAGTGTCGGCCGGCATGGCAAGCAGCTCTCGCAGCGCCGCCTCGCAAGCACGAAGCGGCGCCACGGGATTAGACATCCAGCGCTCCGATGCGCTCGGCGCTGACGCTGATCGCAGCTCGGCCGGGATGTGGCACAGGATCGTTTCGGCCAGTCGACCTTCTTGGTCGGCTGACCGGCTCAGGTGGCTCGCGACCCGTCGCCATCCATCGAGTGCTCGGAGCAGGCCCTGGATGGCTCTCTCCAATGTCAGCGCGTGCGTGCGCACGTGGCTGGACTCTCCGAGGGTCTGGTCAATCGCCGGTTCGAGCGCGATGACGCGGCTGAGCAGCTCGCGCCGCTCGGACTGCGTGTCCGGCTCGTCCGACCCTGCAAGGAGCAGCATGCGGTTGAACCGGCCCGCGGCCTCGGCCAACAAGTCGGCGAAAGTGGTGGCAAGACGCCGCCGGGCACCGCCAAGATCGGTCCCCGCAAGGACCACGCCTGCGCATACGATCCCGATGCAGATCTCGCTGGCGCGATTGATCGCCAACAAAAAGGCATCCGGGCTAGCGCCACCGGCCACGCCGAGATTGGCGGTGGCGACGATGGCCGCCGTGGTGCCGGCTAGCGCGGCCGCGTAGGAGGCAAAATTGCGCAGTACGGTGGCGGCGAAGGCGCACAGGGCGCAGAATAGCGCGAGCGAGCCGAGATAGCCGACGCGATCCTGCGGAAAGCACGCGGTCAAGAGGACAATCACAACCGCGCCTACTATGGTGCCGATCATCCGGAACCAGCCCTTGCGAAGCGAGGCGCCAAGCTGCGGTTGGCACACGATGGCGGCAGTGCCGCCAGCCCAATACGGGCTGTCGAGCTCAAGCCAGAACGCAACGAAGAGCGCGAGGCACACGGAGGCCCACAGCCGAATTGCAAAGAGCAGCGGCGGGCCCAGCGTCGCGAGCGCCTCAGGCAGGCTCCTGCTCAATCGAAGCGACGCCGCGCCCGCATGCATGTTGTAACTCGCTCCGCCAATGGCTCTGGCACATGCAAGCGGCTGATCGAGCGCGATCAGCCTCGAGGCGATCTTGTTGCCGTGCCGGCGCCCAGAATTTATTGGGAGATGGACCGCGTAATCTTTGACGAATCTGCTGCCGATTTGCTGATTACGCTGCAATCGTCGGGGAGCTCGGCCGAGGCGAGCACCGTTTCGCTGAAGCGGAGCGCGAGGGCATCGAAGATGTCTTCCGCCGGCAAGGGGGGTTTTGGCGACCTGGAGCCCGCAAGGGGTCAGAATCCACCGCGATTCAGCCATATCCCTGGCTTTGCGGCGATTTTTATCTTTTCTCGACCAAGTTTGCAGCACATGGCGCAATTGTTCGTGGGTGCGGCGCGAGGTAAGATTGAGTCTCGGCAGAGGGGCATAGGCCCCAATGACCCCCTGTGTGGGAGGTCGATCATGACGACGAGCGAAGGTTACGGGCAGCAGCTTGCGGACCGCCTGCGAGCCGAACAGGCGCATGCGATCGTCACGCGCGTATTGCGCACGGCTGACATGGCCGTCACGGAGACGAGGTGCGATGACCCGATGCTGGGTTTGAGCGACTCGATCCAGCGCGAAGACGCTTATCTTGTCGCTTTGACGCTTCGCGATTTTCCCAATCGTCAATATTGGGAGGACGGACGGCAGATGCCGGTGTGCGACCTGCGCATTGGCCAGGTTGATTTCCATGACCTGAAACGCGATCCGGTTGCGCTTCTCGACAAGCCGTACCACGACCTGTTCTTTTACCTACCGCGTTGTGCGCTCGATGCGATCGCGGACGACGCGGGGACGCCGCGAATTGGCGAACTGAACCACGAGCCCGTGGCTTTCGATGACAGCACCATTTCTAGTCTCGGGATGGCGATGCTGCCGGCGCTCAGCCATCCCGATCAGGCGAGCCAATTGTTCGTCGACCACATTCTCTTGGCGGTCGGGATACATGTTGCTCAGACCTATGGAGGCATGCGAACTCTGCAACGGCCGGTTCGGGGCGGGCTTGCGCCGTGGCAGGAAAGGCGCGCCAAGGAAATTCTGTGCGCCAACCTCGATGGCCGTGTGCCCCTCAAGGACGTGGCTCAGGAGTGCCGCCTGTCGGTGAGCCATTTCTCGCGCGCGTTTCGCCGCTCTATGGGAGCAGCGCCGCACAACTGGCTTCTCACGCGTCGCGTTGACCTTGCCAAGGAGAAGCTGCGCGACGATCGATTGTCGCTGGTGGACGTGGCGCTCGCCTGCGGCTTTGCGGATCAAAGCCACCTCACCCGCGTCTTCACCCGCATGGTTGGCGTAAGCCCCGGCGCTTGGCGTCGGGCGCTCGACCAATAGCCAGCCGCATCAGCCGTTTGCGTCCTGCGGCAGATGTTCGACGTCGGCTACTCCCGCCGAAACACGCCACCGGATTTATGAGCTGGCGCAGCAGCTAGACCTCCAATAACGGACTCGAAAGCGGTTCACAGAATTGTCAGCTTCGTTCAAGTCCTGAGCGTCGGTAGTCTCGTAATTTCCCGGGGCCGCACGCAAGAGCAGGAAGGTGCAAAATCCGCGGGTGGCTAGATCCCCCAATCGCGCTGCCCGGACCGAAGACGACACGTTATACATCGCCCTGATGTGCTATCCTTGGGTCGAGCAACGGATTGGCAGCCGTTTGAGACCTAAGATGATGGGGAGCGTCAATATTGACCGGTGGCGAGGGCCGTCCGCTATTCTACGCTATGGATTGGCCGCGCTCGCCGTCCCAACCGCAACAATATTTCAGCAATTTGGCGACAATCATTTTGCTGTGACGCCGAGTTACTTTTGTGCTGTTTTGCTTACCGCTTGGTTCGGAGGATTGGGTCCAGGGCTGTTCGCGATTGCGCTCTCGAACCTCGCGCTCATTTATTATTTCGTGCCACCGACCCGGACATTCGTCATCGACGCCGCATACATACCCTCCCTCATCTTGTTTTCACTGGCGGCCCTATTTGTTACATGGCTAAGCGTCAGAGAGCGTAACCTGGTAACGAGAGTTCGGGTCGAACGCGAGACGCTGCGCGATGCCAACCAAAGATTGGAAGCCACTAACGAAGCGTTGCGGATCGAGAACCTGGAGCGCAAAAAGGCCGAAGAAGCCCTGCGGGACAGCGAATACAAACTCCGTCAGGTCATCGAAACGGTGCCAGGCTTTCTCTGGTCAACGGCACCGGACGGAGAACCAACCCATGTCAACCAGCGCACTCTGGACTATAGCGGCATGCGATTTGAGGAATACCTCCATCTTGGTTGGAAGAAGGCTTTACATCCGGATGACTATTCAGAGATGGCAAACGCGTTCTTCCGCGGGATTCAGACGGGAACTTCATTCCAAAACGAGCACCGTCTGCGCCGGTCGGACGGCGAGTATCGTTGGCATCAGGCGCTAGGTGAGCCTCTGCGTGATCAAGAGGGACGGATCATCCAGTGGTACGGCTTGTCCGTTGACATCGATGACCGCAAGAAGGCCGAAGAGCAGCTTCGATCCACCCAGGCACGCTTGGCGCGAGCATCGCAAATGGCTGCAGTCGCCGAGCTTTCGGCATCCGTTGCCCATGAAATCAATCAGCCGCTGGCGGCGCTCATCTCCAGTGCCCAAACGTGTCAGACATGGCTATCCGGGAGTAGTCCCAATACCGCGCGGGCGCGAGCCGCGGTGGATCGCATTGTGCGCGATGCCACTGTAGCGGCAGAGATCGTCCGCCGCATCCGCGAGCTGTTCAAGCAGGCCGCACCGGACAAGACTCAGTTGCACATCAACGAGGTCATCGGCGAGGTCTGGCGAATACTGCAAAATGAGATGGATCGCAGAAGTATTTTAGCAGAATTTGACCTTGCACAAATGCTGCCACCGACCGCCGCTGATCGTATCCAGGTTCAACAGGTCTTGCTAAACCTGATGCGCAATGGGATCGAGGCGATGGAAGGACAGGGCGATCCGAAACGACTGGTTGTTCGTTCGCGGCACGTCGACGGCAGGGTGGTTGTCGAGGTCTGCGATTCCGGCCCCGGGGTCGCCGATAAGCAAAAGGCCTTCGAACCCTTCCACAGCACCAAGCAGAATGGAATGGGCGTCGGCTTGGCAATCAGTCGTTCGATCATTCAAGCGCACGAGGGCGAATTGTGGGTGAGGGACAACACGCCCCGGGGAGCAATCTTCACATTCACTTTGCCCGCGCCTTGAGGCTTCAAGGTGACTCAGCAATCCGAAACGATCTTCCTCGTCGATGATGATTTCCGGGTGCGCGAAGCGCTTGTGGATTTTTTCGCATCCAAAAATCTTCATTGCGTCGTCTTCGCCTCCGCCGCCGAATATCTCCGTTTGGCCAATCCGAGTGGCCCAAGCTGCCTGGTTCTCGACGTGTCGCTGCCGGATATCAATGGCCTCGAGCTTCAGAACTCCATGGCACGCACTGACCACCCACCGATCGTGTTTATCACCGGCCATGGCGACGTCCCGTCATCAGTTCGCGCCATGAAGGCTGGCGCGATCGATTTCCTGACCAAGCCTTGGAGTGACGAGGAGCTGTTGCAGTCCGTGCGCCAAGCCCTCGAGCGGGATCGCCTGCAACGAAGGGCCAGGGCCGAGCTGATGGAGCTCGAGGGCAGGGTCGCAACTTTGACGCCACGGGAACGGGAGGTTCTGCCGTTGGTCGCTAGCGGGCTTCAGAACAAGCAGGCTGCGGCGCAACTCGGCATCAGCGAGGTGACCCTGCAAATTCATCGCAGCAAGATCATGCAAAAGATGAAAGCGGCTTCCCTTGCTGATCTGGTGAGAATGGCGGCGAAGCTCGAAGCTAAATGACGGTCGTAGCCGCGCGTCGGCATGATATGACGACTGCCTAATATAAATACATTATATACCGGGGGGCCTCGGCACACTACCACTTCAGGCAAGGCGATATTTGCGCCCGCAGCAGGGAAATGCGCCCCGGCGACGTCCGGCAGGCGGCTCTCCAGCATGACCGGACAGGCCGACGCTTCGCGATATTCGTCTCAGGGCGCGAAGGGTGCCTTTGGAGATAATCTGGCCGCTACTTTTCATCTAAAGGAGAGTGAACACGTCTCCACGGCGTGGCCTGGGGGCAATCCTTTCGCCATCACACGCTTGCAGTCCGCCACCGGCATTCCGGATCGCACGACGCCCCTGCCAAGCGAAGCTGCGCTCCTCATTTCGGTTTCGATTCTGCCTGTGCCGCTGCGCACCTACGACCTTTGGATCGACGGAAAGGCCATGGACGTTCCGTATGTTCCGTCGCTCCGAACCCAAATCATTGATCTTCATTGCGATGCATTTTGCTGGGTCGGCGTCGGTTTCGACTATGTACACTACCACGTGCCGAAAGCTGGCTTGGACGAAATCGCGAGAGATCACGGGGTAAAACCCGCAGGCTCGTACAAGTTTGTGATGTGCGAGCACGACATCGTTTTGGGGCAACTTACGCAATATGTCTTTCCCCTCATAGGCTCCAGCGACTGGACGGGCTCACTCGCCCTTGACCAGTTAAGCCTCATCCTCGGCGCGCATGTGCTCAGGACTTATGCTGCGCTCCCCCCCTTGGGCGAAGCTAAAAAAAGTGGCGGATTGGCACCTTGGCAGGGAAAGCGCGCGGCAGAGATGATGAGGGAGCGCCTCCACGGGAAGATCCGTCTTTCTGACATGGCGCGTGAGTGCGGCCTATCAGTGAGTCACTTTACACGCGCATTCCGGAACAGCTTCGGCAAATCGCCCTATCGCTGGCTCCTTGAACGCAGGATTGATTGCGCCAAAGCGCTGCTGATGACCGGCGACCTTCCGATAGCCGATATCGCCATACGATCCGGTTTTTCCGATCAGGCTGCATTCGCTCGTGCGTTCGGGCGGATCGTTGGCGATAGCCCAGGCCGATGGCGGCGCGCTTTATCCTCAAGGGCGTGACGCGGGCTGACGGCCTAGCGAGAAGGCGCTTATGTCCGCGCCACCGGGCAATCAGTGTGGCAGAACGAGCGCTCGGAATAGCAAAATCAAATAAAATGATCCGCTCGGCCAACAAGAGCAGAATCTGCAAAGAACGCGGGAACGCGTTCGTTGATGATTAGTGATTAGTCTTCGGCAGAAAGCCTCAGGACCAGTCAGTTCGTCTTTCCGAGAATCCAATCGCCTGAATTTTCTGTTTGATGCATGAAGGCGCGGATGGCGCGTTTTCTAAAGACCTATGCTGGGTTTCCTGCTTTGGGCGTTAAAAAAAAGGGTGGACTCGCTCCTTGGCAGGTGAGGCGTGTCGCCGAGATGATTAGGGAGAATCTCGACGGCAGAATCCATCTTTGCGACCTGGCTCGTGAGTGCGGTCTATCGGTGAGTCACTTCACGCGCACGTTCCGGAAGAGCTTCGGCATGTCGCCCTGTCGCTGGCTCCTTGAACGCAGGATTGATCGTTCGAAAGAATTGCTGGTCACTAGCCACCTTCCGATAGCCGATATCGCCATACGATCCGGCTTTTCCGATCAGACTGCATTCACTCGTGCGTTCGGACGGGTGGTTGGCGATAGCCCAGGCCGATGGCGGCGCCTTCAAGAGCATGACGCAAGCTGACCGATCTGGTCATAAGGCGCTTATGTTCACGCAACTAAGCACCGGGATAGGCGCGGCAGAACGAGCCAAATAAAATGATCCGTTCGGCCAATAAGAGCAGAATCTGCAAAGAACGCGGAGAGGCGTTCGTTTGACTATCACGTCAAAGTTCGGAAGCGGGGGTATTAAGTTTGGCAGGATGTAGGCGAGCAACCGATCGCCGACGGTACTTAGCGGCGACATGGTGACGTGAACCCCTTCGGGGGGCGTATGAGGGAGCAGTGCAATGACAACGACGACAGCGACTGCATCGAGTCAACCAGCAACGTCGGTAGGTCCGGCAGAGCGGCCCTCACGCGCCGAGGCGCGTCTGTCAAAGCCGCTGCCGGCACCGAACAGCGACTTCTACCAGCTTATCGATGTCTTGACCGCCGAGGAAAAGGCGATCGTCAAGAAGGTGCGCACCTACTTGGAGACCAAGGTCCAGCCCATCATCAACAAGTACTGGTCGGACGATGCGTTTCCATTTGAGCTGCTGCCGTCATTCAAGGAACTGGGCCTCGGTGGCCTCGGATACGAGGGTTACGGCTGCGCCGGTGGGAGCCAGAAGCTGTTCGGCTTCGTCGCGATGGAGCTGGCGCGGGTCGATGCATCGTTTTGCACGTTCTTCGGCGTGCACAGCGGTTTGGCAATGGGCTCGATCTATCTCGACGGATCGGAGGAGCAAAGGCAGAAGTGGCTGCCGCCGATGGCGCGTTGGGAAAAGATCGGCTGCTTCGGCCTCACCGAGCCGTTGGTAGGTTCGGGAACGAGCGGAGGGCTGACGACGACCGCCAAGCGGGAAGGGGATACGTGGATTCTCAACGGCCAGAAGCGGTGGATCGGCAACGCGACGTGGTGCGACGTGTCGATCATCTGGGCGCGCGATCTCGCCGACAACCAGGTCAAAGGCTTCATCGTCGAGAACAAGACCACGCCGGGATTCAGCGTCGAAAAGATCGAGCACAAGATTGCTCTCAAAGTAGTCCAGAACGGCCAAATTACGCTCAAGGACGTTCGGGTGCCGGAAGCAAATCGCTTGCAGCGCGGTAGCTCGTTCCGCGATACCGCGCGGGTCCTGCGGATGACCCGCTACATGGTGGGCTGGGCCTCGACCGGCATCCAGATGGGCGCGTTCGAGGCGACGCTCAAGTACACCCAGGAGCGATTGCAGTTCGGCAAGCCGATTGCCTCGTTCCAGCTGGTTCAGGATCTCCTCGCCAAGATGCTCGCCAATGTGACCGCCTGCCAATGCCTGATGGTGCGGTTGGCGCAGATGGATGACGAGGGCAAGCTCGCCGACCACCACGCCTCACTGGCCAAGGCGTTCTGCACGGCAAAGTCACGCGAGACTGCCGCGTGGGGCCGCGAGCTGTTGGGCGGCAATGGCATCGTCGCCGACTACAATGTTGCACGCTTCTTCGCGGATGCGGAAGCGCTCTATTCCTATGAAGGTACGTATCAGATGCAGAATCTGATTGTCGGCAAGGCCGTCACCGGCTTGGGCGCCTTCGTGTGAGGCGCGAGCCTCTTTCGAGCGTGCGCCCAAATATTTCGAAGCAGGACAAGAGGAGACATTGCTATGGGTTCGCCAGGAATCGCATTGGTTGAGAAAGCTGCCGCAGCTGCGCTCAATCTCGCAAATGTCTTGTACGAGAAGAAGGGCGGCGTCGCTTACGTGACCGTCAATCGGCCCAAGGTGCTCAACGCCCTGAATACGCCGACGTGGAAGGACCTGCGAACCGCGTTCGAGGATGCAAGAGACGACGCGACCATTCGCGGTGCCGTCCTGACCGGAGCTGGCGATAGGGCATTTATCGCCGGCGCCGACATCGGCGAGCTCGCGCAAGCCACCGGATTCGATGCGGAACAATCCAGCCGTTTCGGACAGGAGGTGCTCGACCTCATCGAAAATCTCGGAAAGCCGGTGATCGCGGCCGTCAACGGATTTGCGCTTGGCGGCGGCTGCGAGACCGCCATGGCCTGCACCGTCAGGCTTGCGGTCGAAACCGCTAGATTTGGCCAGCCCGAAGTCACACTGGGACTCGTTCCGGGGGGCGGCGGAACACAGCGGCTGCCGCGGCTGGTCGGCAAGGGCCGCGCGCTGCAGCTCATTCTGTCGGGGGAAATGATCAGCGCGCAGGAAGCCTATCGCATCGGGCTCGTCAACGAAATCGTTCCGGCAGCTGAGCTCATCGCGCGCGCTGAATCGATCCTGAAAAAGATCGCCGCCAACGCTCCGATCGCCGTGAAGTTGGCGCTCGAGGCAACGAACAAGGGAATGGAGACGAGCCAGAGCGAAGGCCTGTTGTTGGAGGCTTCTTATTTCGGTCTTTGCGCGGCAACGGAGGACAAGAAGGAAGGCACGTCGGCTTTCCTCGAAAAGCGCGTCCCCCGATTCAACGGCCGGTGAACAGACCACGCGAGCCTTGAAACTGAACAAGAGGGAAGAACATGCCGAACGACAATATCTTCTCCGGCCTGAAGGTCGTGGACTTCGCGAGTTTCATCGCGGGCCCAAGCGCGGCTGTGATCTTGTCCGACTTCGGCGCCGACGTCATTAAAGTCGAGCCTCCCGCTGGCGACCTCTGGAGGATAGCGCACAAGGTTCCTCCGCAGCCGCAGGCGAAGGATGCCTATCCCTGGCACTTGGTCAACCGCAACAAGCGCGGCATCACGCTCGATCTGAAAAATCCTGGCTCCCGGCAGGTTGTCGAGAAGCTCGTCAGATGGGCCGATGTGTTCATCGTCAACACCCCGCACCCCGGACGCAAAAAATTGAAGCTCGAATATGACGACGTTGCACAATGGAATCCGCGCCTGATCTATGCGGATCTCACAGGCTTCGGCGAGAAGGGGCCGGATTCCGAACTGCCGGGCTTCGATATCACGTCATACTGGGCCCGCAGCGGTTTGCTGTCGATGACGCGCGACGCCGGTGCGCCGCCAACTTGGCCGGTCAACGGAAGCGGTGACAATGCGACTGCCGTCGGGCTTTATTCGGCGATCGTTACCGCGCTCTATCGCCGTGAGCGTACCGGCAAGGGGTCTTATGTCACCACCTCGCTGCTCGCCGAGGGAGTCTGGGCGGCGAGCGTCTCGATCCAGGGTGCGCTGTGTGAGGCGAAGTTTTTCGCTCCGCACGATCGCAAGAACCCCGCAAATGCGGCTTTGAACGTATACCGGGCCTCCGATGGCGCCTGGTTCGTTCTCCTCGTCACGCCGGATAAATTAGCAGCCGTCGCAAGGGCCATCGGCCGCCCCGATCTCCTAAGCGATCCGCGGTTTTCCGACCCGGCGAATCTGACGGCGAACATGGGAGAGCTTGCCGTCACCCTCGACGAGGTCTTCAGCGCGCAGCCGATGGCGCATTGGTACGAAGTGTTTAACGGCGTCCACGTTGCCTTCGGTGTTGTGCGCGGGCCGCAAGAGGTGATCAACGATCCGCAATTACGCGCGAACGACATTGTAGTTCCGCTTGAAGGGGCGGGCGGCAAGCTCACCTCGACGATCAGCAGTCCCATCAATGTGCATGGCGTTGTGAAAGTCCCGGCCAAGCGTGCCCCGGCACTTGGAGAGCACAACGAGGCAGTTCTCAACGAGCTGGGCTTCAGCGCGAGCGAAATCGACGGCTTGCGCGAGAGCGGCGCCGTTCCGAAAGCAAAGGAACGCGCGGCGTAGCGGTCTGATGCAGGCGCAAAAATTCATCAGGCCCGAACGGAAGTGGCGATGGACGAGATCATTACCCGGCCCACAATGGGGCGAGCTCGTTACGGCCTGCATCGTGCGAAAGCCGGGACTAGCGTTCTCGGAAACCGAGCTGCCGAAGGGTGGCGCAGGCAAAATCTGAAATCGGTCCTGCGGGGGCGTTGGGTCGATCAGAAACGGGCGGTAGGTTGATTTGCGCAACCTCATTCACCCGGAATGAAATGTTGGCCAGCGAAGCACCCGGAGCAAAGCATGAGCGAGATCCGACAGGGCATGGTTTCCGTCGCCGAAAGCGGAAGCGGGCCTTATTCGCAAATAGTTCACGCGGGCCGGCACGTCCTGTTCGCCGACGAGCCGGAAGGGAGCGGAGGTCACGACGTCGGTCCATCGCCGTATGAATTTCTGTTGGCTGGACTCGGCGCCTGCACCGCCATGACGCTACGATCCTATGTAGAGCGCCATAACTGGGGGCTGGGCCGGACGACTATCGAACTGTGGCGCGAAAAAAGCCCGTCTGCGGATGGCAAGTCGATGATCGACGTTATTCATCGCGTCATTCATCTCGATGGCGATCTCAACGAAGAGCAGAGACTGAGCCTGCTCGCGATCGCCGAGAGATGTCCTGTCAGCCAAACTTTGCGTCACTCCTCCACCATCGAGTCGCGTCTGGCAGACGCTGCCCCGCCAATTGCGGCAGCATAGACGCGCCCTGAGGATCGAACCGCAACTGTGCCACGAAAGGACGAATTATGACGACAGTTCAGGCCACGCGAACAAAGGCTTCATCGGCCGCGAGCCGTTCCGGCCGATTATTCCTTCTCGAGTTGAGCGGGGCCAGCATTCATTCGATGAATCCCGACGGCTCCGACCGCAGGACCATCGTCACGAATTGTCACCTCCCGGATGGCATCGTCGTAGATTCGGACGCTGGTCATATCTATTGGACCAACATGGGCGTCCCCAACCTCGACGACGGCTCGATCGAGCGCTCCGACCTTGACGGCGGAAATCGCAAGGTAATCGTCCCGCAAGGCATCACGCACACGCCGAAACAGATCCATCTCGATAAGGAAAACGGCAAGCTCTATTGGTGCGACCGCGAAGGCATGCGCGTGATGCGCGCGAACCTCGACGGTTCGAAGGTCGAGACGCTGGTCGAGACCGGCCGCGGCGACGCAGACCGGCGCGATCAGACCCGGTGGTGCGTCGGAATCACCATCGATCCGAAGTTTCGAAAAATCTATTGGACGCAAAAAGGCCCGACCAAGGGTGGAGAGGGCCGTCTCTGCCGCGCCAACATCGGCATCCCGAGGGGCGAGAGTCCCGCGAATCGCTCCGACATCGAGGTGGTGTTCGACCGTCTGCCGGAACCGATCGATCTCGAGCTCGATCTGGCGAGCCGCGTTCTCTATTGGACCGACCGCGGCGATCCTCCGCGCGGCAACACCGTCAATCGCGCGCCGATCGATAAAAAGGCTGTGCCGGAGATCCTCGTCACGCACCTGATGGAGGGAATCGGCATCGCCCTCGACGTTCCCGGGAACCGGATGTTCGTCACCGACTTCGCCGGCTCGGTCTATTCCGCCGATCTCGATGGCAAGAACGAGCGCAACTTCCTCTACGCCCAAGGCAATCTCACCGGCATCGCCTACGCCGAAATCTGAAATCTCAGCAAAGGAGAACCGATCATGTCCAACAAGCCCATTCGCCGCATCGCCATTATCGGAACAGGAGTTATCGGCGCGAGCTGGACCTCGCTGTTTCTGGCCAAAGGCCTGGAAGTCACGGCGACAGATGTCGCGCCGAATGCCGAGGCGGCGCTGAGACGCTTTGTCGAAGCGGCCTGGCCGGCCCTCAAAAGATTGGGTCTTGCGCCCGGTGCATCCCAGTCCAATCTGAAATTCACCGCCACGCTCGCCGAAGCCGTGACGGGTGCGGATCTTGTTCAGGAGAATGGGCCGGAGCGAATTGATTTCAAGAAGAAGCTCTACGGGCAGCTCGATGAGCTATTGCCACCCGATGTGATCATCGCGTCGAGCTCGTCGGGGCTCACCATGAGCGAAATCCAGTCGGGTGCCGCGTCCCAACCGGAGCGCTGTGTCATCGCCCATCCGTTCAATCCGCCGCACTTGGTGCCGCTGGTCGAAATCGTCGGTGGGGCAAAGACCTCCGAAGCGACAATGCAGCGCGCAGCGGAATTCTATACGTCGATTGGGCAGCGAACGGTGCGCCTCAACAAGGAAATGCCGGGCCATGTCGCTAACCGCCTGCAGGCTGCACTGGCTCGTGAGGTCTATTACCTCGTTGCCGAGGGTGTCGTCAGCGCCGCCGACGTCGACACCGCCCTGTCCTGGGGGCCGGGCCTGCGCTGGGGAATCATGGGCAACATGATGCTCAATCACCTCGGTGGCGGCCCCGGTGGCATCGAGCACTTCTTTGCGCAGTTTAGCGGTCCGATGACGGCGTGGTGGAAGACCCTCGGCTCGCCCGTCCTGACGCCGGAGGTGCAAAAGAAGCTCGTCGACAGCGTTCACGCCGAGGTGGGCTCACGCACGATTGCCGATTTGGCGACGGAGCGTGACGAGGTCCTGCTCGGGCTGCTCGAACTGCGTGCCAAGGCCGAGAAAGCGCATGCAGCACCCGGCGCAGTCGCCCGCGCCAGCTGAAAGAAGGCGCGCCTTTCTACTTTCAGGCGTCCGGAGCGCCCTCACAAAGGTGACCAAAATGACCGTAGCCGTTGAAGAGATCCGCTCGCGACCAAGTTGGTCGCCGCCAGAACCTGCGCCGAGGAAGCAGAAGCGTATCGTCATCATCGGCGGCGGCTTTGCCGGAATCGCCGCGGCGCACGCGCTACGGCACGCCGATGCCGAGGTCGTCCTGATCGACCGCCGCAACCACCACATATTTCAGCCGCTGCTCTATCAGGTGGCGACGGCCGTCCTCTCTCCCGCCGAGATCGCCGCGCCGATACGCCAGCTCGAGGCGAAGCAGCGAAACGTCAGCGTACTCCTGGCGGAGGTGACCAGCGTCGATGTTGCTTCCCGCACGATTGAGTCGGCCTCGCCAGGCGCGGGCGTCCTCAAGATTGCATTCGATTATTTGGTGGTCGCGACGGGCATGCGCCCCAGCTATTTCGGGCACGACGAGTTCGCACGATATGCACCGGGTCTCAAGAGCCTCGGCGACGCCGAGACGATCCGAGCCAAAATCCTGAGCGCGTTCGAGCTGGCCGCAACGACCGACGACGAGGACGAACGCACGCGACAGATGACGTTCGTGCTGGTCGGCGCAGGTCCCAGTGGCGTCGAACTCGCGGCGTCTTTGGCCCATCTGGTGAAGGTCACGCTGCGGGGCAACTTCCACCGCATCGATCCGGCAAAAGCCAGCATCATTCTGCTCGACGCGGGAAAGCGGGTTCTGCCGACTTTTGCCGAGTCGTTGTCCCTGAGAGTGTCAAAGCGCCTCAAGAAGCTTGGCGTGAAGGTCACGACGGACGTCAAGGTGGAAAAGGTCGACGAACAGGGCGTGATCGCCAGCGGAACCCGGATCCCGAGCGCGACAGTGCTGTGGACCGCGGGGGTAGCGGCGTCGCCGATTCCGAAGATGCTCGGTACCAAAACCGACCGCGCCGGGCGGGCGCTCGTTGACCCGTTCCTGAAGGTCGTGGACGCGCCCGGAGTGTTCGTCATCGGAGATGCGGCGTCGGTCATGCAAAACGAACATCCGGTGCCGGGAGTGGCACAGGCGGCGATTCAGGAGGGCCGTTACGTTGGGCGGCTGATCGCGAAAGAGTTGAAGGGGCGGACGGTCAAACGTCCATTCCGCTATTTCGACAAGGGTAATATGGCCGTCGTCGGCAAGAATTACGCTGTGCTGGAGCGGGGCTGGTTGCGCACCAGCGGCTTCCTGACGTGGCTGGTGTGGACGTTCGTTCACATCCTTTCACTGCCGCTGCTGCAGAACCGGTTGCGCGTCCAGCACCAATGGCTTTGGTCGTATTTCACCGGCCAGCGCAGCTCGCGGCTGATCCCCGAGCCGCCGCGGGGTCAGTGATCAGGCCGGGAGGTTTGCATGTTGATTGAGCTCGATCGTCCCGGCAGTGGAGTGGCGGCATTGTTGCTGACCGTCAGCACGCTCCACTCGTTCAAAAAAAACGGCACGCTCGCCGACTATGAGCTGGCTGATATCGTCGAGCAGTCTTTGGCGCGACTCAAGGCTTTGGATCGAGGGGAGGGCGTGCGAAGCCAGGACGCGTGGGAGGCCGCTCTCTATCTCCTCGAACAACTTCAGGCGCATCTCGGTCGCGATACGAGCCGGGAACAGGTAGGGGCGTGATTTGATGGCCGATTCCCCTGCTTACTTGTCTGCTGTTGCTGCTCTGGTCGGCACCTTTGTCGGTGGTGTCACGTCGATCGGTACCTCGTGGCTAGGTCAACAGCATCAAACCAAAGAACAGCGCAGAGCGCATGAAAAGGATGAGCTCCAGGCGTTGTACAGGCAATTCATCCTGGACGAATCGAAATTGTACGTCGATGCCCCTGAGCACAACACGACGGAAATCCCGAGGTTGGTCGATATATACGCGACGATCAATCGGATGCGTGTGTCGTCACCGTCGAAAGTCGTCGCCGAGGCAGATAAAGCACTCCGGACGATTATCGATACTTACGCCAAGGAGAACAAGACATTTTCGGGAATCAGGCAATCGATCAGCCAAGGATTCCCCGATCCGCTGCGCGCTTTCAGCCAAGCGTGCCATGACGAACTGAAGATGTATTGATTATCCGGGCAGCTCAATTTCGGCTCATGCGAGAAGGCTTAAAGAGACGGATGGGTAAGGCTCAAGACACCGCGGCGGCGCGCGCTCCCACGTTCGAGAGATCGTCCAGGGCGCGAGTTTGTACGCCATTAATACACGTGTGGACCTCGCAAGGGTATCTTTGGCGTCGATAGGAATTGACCATGAAGACCACAGCGATTCCCGTCCTGCAACTACGGTTGCCTTCATCGTCGCGTTTGACAACGCGCCTATCTGATTTCTTCGCGCTGATGAAACCACGCGTGATGTTGCTTGCCGTTTTCACTGCGCTCGTCGGCCTGATGATTGCACCGGGCAAAATCGATCCAGTTCTCGGGTTCGTCGCAATTCTCGCCATTGCCATAGGAGCTGGCGCCGCCGGTGTTCTCAACATGTGGTATGACGCCGACATCGATGCGTTGATGACGCGCACTGCCCGAAGGCCAATCCCGCTCGGCAGAATTTCGCGCACGGAAGCGCTGTCATTCGGGCTTGCCCTGGCCGTCGGCGCCGTCGCCGTGCTTGGTCTTGCCCTCAATCTGAAGGCGGCCGCACTGCTCGCGTTCGCAATTCTCTTCTATGTCGTCGTCTATACCGCATGGCTCAAGCGGAGCACGCCACAGAATATCGTCATAGGCGGCGCCGCCGGCGCTTTGCCGCCGGTCATTGGCTGGACGGCGGCAACCGGGGACGTCGGCGTCGAGCCGCTTATCTTGTTTCTGATTGTCTTTTTGTGGACGCCACCTCACTTCTGGGCGCTCGCGCTTACGCGCGTCGACGAATATGCCCGTGCGGGCGTCCCCATGCTGCCGGTCGTTGCCGGCAGGAGTGCAACCGCGAAGCAGATCTTAACCTACAGTCTTCTTCTGCCGCCGGTTTCAATACTCCCCTGGGCGCTCGGCTTTGCCGGAGGGGTTTACGGCGCGATCGCCGCGATCTGTGGTGCGATCTTTGTCACGCTCGCGGTCCAGCTACGCAGAAGCCGTGGGATCAATCAGCACGCAGCTCACCGTCTTTTCGCGTTCTCCATTTTGTACTTGTTCCTGTTGTTTGCAGCGTTGTTGGCCGGCAGCACCAATCGGTCAGCGGTGACGCTCTCTGCGCGCTCCGCTGGGCTTGGACCGTCAGAAGCCGCCTTGAGCGTGGGCCATCTTCGAACAGGTCCGTCGCGGGCGACGGCGAGCGAGGTTTAACATGCGGTACATTGTCCTAGCCGTTGTCCTGATCGGCGCCACAACGCTCGGCGGCTGCAGTGATGGCGTCCTTGCCCCGAAAGGACCGATCGCCGTCGCCGAGCGGCAAATCCTGTTCAACTCGCTCGGCATCATGTTGGCGATCGTCATCCCGACGATCCTCGCCACATTTGGTGTCGCCTATTGGTTTCGTTCGTCCAATAAGCGCGCCCGATACCAGCCTGAATTCAAGTATTCCGGCCGGCTTGAAGTGCTGGTTTGGTCGATCCCGGCGATGACGGTGCTGCTGGTCGGCGGTGTGGCCTGGGTCGGAGCGCATGATCTCGATCCGCGCAAGGCCATCAGCGCGGCGGCCAAGCCCGTCACCGTCCAAGTCGTCTCTCTCGATTGGAAATGGCTCTTCATCTATCCCGAACAGGGTATCGCGAGCGTTAATCATCTCGTCGTCCCCGTTGGTACGCCGATCAGCCTGGAACTTACGTCCGCCGGCGTCATGAACAGCTTCTTCGTGCCGCAGCTCGGCAGCCAGATCTACACGATGGCCGGAATGACGACCCATCTTCAGCTGCAAGCCGACAATCCTGGAAGCTATCCGGGACTCTCGGCGCAATTTAGCGGCGATGGTTTTGCCGACATGACGTTCAAGGCCGATGCCGTTCCCGACGCGAATTTTTCGCAATGGGTGGATGCTGCGCGCACAACCGGCCCGACGCTCGATGCCCAAGCTTACGCCGATCTCGTCAAACCAAGTAAAGCTGTCGCGCCTTTCACTTACCGCGGCGTCTCCTCCGATCTGTTTTCCCGCATCGTCATGCCCGAAATGTCGATGAACGACCCGATCCGGCATGTCTGTTTGGCGTCCTCAAGGGCAATGCAATGAACATTCTTGGCAAGCTCAACTGGAGCGCGATCCCGTTCGACCAGCCCATCGTCATGGGCGCGACTGTGGGGATGGTCTTGGCCATCGTCTTCGTTGGTTCGTGGATCATCCTGAAGGGATACTTACCTTATTTGTGGCGCGAGTGGCTGACGTCGGTCGACCACAAGCGTATCGGTGTCATGTACATCGTGCTGGCTCTGATCATGCTTCTGCGTGGATTCAGTGACGCCATCATGATGCGATCGCAGCAGGCCGTCGCGGCTGGCGGCGCGCAGGGATATCTGCCGCCGGAGCATTTTGATCAGGTCTTCTCGGCTCACGGCACCATCATGATTTTCTTCATGGCGATGCCGTTCGTGATCGGCTTGATGAACTTCGTCGTGCCGCTGCAGCTTGGCGTGCGCGATATGGCCTTTCCGACGATGAATTCAGTGGCGCTGGGGCTGACCGCCTCCGGCATACTGCTGACCAACATCTCGCTCGCAGTTGGCGAGTTCGCCAAAACCGGATGGGTCGCTTATCCGCCGCTCAGCGAACTGCAGGTTTCGCCCGGCGTCGGTGTAGATTACTATCTGGTGGCGCTGCAGATCTCCGGCATCGGCACGCTGATGACGGGTATCAATTTCGTCACAACGATTCTGAAAACGCGCGCCCCCGGAATGGGGTACATGCGCATGCCGGTATTCTGCTGGACGGCGCTCGCCTCGAATCTGCTCATGGTCGCCGCTTTTCCAGTTCTGACCGCGACCTTCGCCATGCTGATGCTCGACCGTTATCTCGGCTTTCACTTCTTTTCGGTCGACGCGCAAGGCAATCCGATGATGTACGTGAACCTGTTCTGGGTCTGGGGTCACCCGGAAGTGTACATTTTGATTCTGCCGGCGTTCGGCGTGTTTTCCGAAGTGATCTCGACTTTTTCGGGCAAGCCGCTGTTTGGTTACCGGTCGATGGTTGCCGCCACCATGGCGATCTGCGTTCTCTCCTTCCTGGTCTGGCTGCACCACTTCTTCACCATGGGTGCTACTGCTGACGTCAATGGCTTCTTCGGCGTGATGACCATGATCATCGCCGTGCCTACCGGCGTCAAAGTGTTCAACTGGCTGTTCACGATGTATGGCGGGCGCGTCCGCTTTACGGTTCCGGTGCTGTGGTCGCTCGGCTTCATGGTGACGTTCGTCATCGGCGGCATGACGGGCGTGCTTATGGCGGTGCCTCCCGCGGACTTCCAGCTCCATAACAGCCTCTTTCTGATCGCGCACTTTCACAACGTCATCATCGGCGGCGTCGTGTTCGGTGTAATGGCGGGGTACAATTACTGGTTCCCGAAGGCGTTCGGCTTCACGCTCGATGAACGCTGGGGCAGGGCATCGTTCTGGTGTTGGCTGGTCGGCTTCTACGTCGCGTTCATGCCGCTCTATGTGCTCGGCCTGATGGGTATGACGCGGCGCATGCAGCATTACGACAATCTAAGTTGGCAGCCGTGGCTTGTGCTGGCGGCGGTCGGTGTCGCCATCATCATGGCGGGCATCGCGTGCCAGATCATTCAGCTCGTTGTCTCGATCCGCGCCCGCGACAGACTGCGCGTCGGCGATGACCCGTGGAATGGACGGACTCTCGAATGGTCTACTGTATCGCCACCACCGCCGTGGAATTTTGCGGTCCTGCCGCAAGTCGCCGGGGCTGATGCCCTTTGGATGGCCAAGCAACAGGCGCAGGGGAATCCGGCGCATATCGACCAATCGGGCGAATACCAACCGATCGAGATGCCGAAGAACAGCGCGATCGGCTTTATCAATGCGTTCTTTGCCGTCGTTACCGGCTTCGCGCTGATCTGGCACATCTGGTGGATGGCCGGTCTAGGCTTGATCGGCGCATTCATGACTTTCCTCATCTTCGCTTTTCGGGATGAGGAGGAGGTTGAGGTTTCGGTTGAGCGGATTGCCGGGTTCGAACGGCGTCACCAGGCGGAGGCTGTTGCACCATGAGCATCGCTGTCACCATTGATGACGTCGGGCACCAATCACTGCCGAGTGTAAGCGAAGCCGGTCCCGCTTCGAAACGGATCGTTGTCGCGTATGGCTTCTGGATCTTCCTCCTAAGCGATATCGTGATGTTTTCAGCGCTGTTTTCCGCCTACGCGGTGCTCGTGCATGCGACTGCGGGCGGTCCGGCCGGCGTCCAGCTATTCAATCAGCACAGCGTTGCAATCGAGACCGCTTGTCTGCTTGCCTCAAGCTACACCTGCGGAATGATGTCGCTGGCGATCGGTTCGCGCCTCCGCGCCGCCACGTACGTCTATGCTGCCGTCACTTTCGCGCTCGGTGCCGCTTTCCTCGCTCTCGAGATTCGCGAGTTCGCCGGCATGATCGCCATCGGAGCGACTCCGCAACGCAGTGCTTTTCTCTCGGCCTTCTTCACCCTTGTCGGATGTCATGGGCTCCATGTCACGGCAGGCTTGATTTGGCTGATCGTGATGATGGCGCAGGTTGCCATCAAAGACTTTCGCGCGGCCGTCGTGCGACGCTTGCTGTGCTTTGCTCTCTTCTGGCACACGCTCGATATAATCTGGATCGGGCTCTTCACGATCGTCTATCTGATGGGAGTCGCGCCATGACGGATACGCACTACGATCTCGCACCCGGAGACACCTCGATCTTTCCCCGAGCGCGGGGCAGGGCGCCGTCCGGCGTGCTCGTCTATACGATCGGACTGCTTTTGGCCGTTATCCTCACGGCCACATCTTTCTGGGCAGCGAACACGGCGCTGCTATGGGCTCCCGGCGTACCGCTCGGGCTTGCCGTCCTGGCAATCGCGCAGATCGGCGTTCACGTGGTCTTCTTCCTGCACATCACCACCGGACCGGACAATACGAATAACGTGCTGGCACTGGCCTTTGGAATGCTCATCGTAATCCTCGTGATCGGCGGATCACTTTTGATCATGACAAATCTGAACGCCAACATGATGCCGTCGGCGGAGCTAATGAATCTGCAAATGCAACACTGAACGCAAAGTGCACTGACATAAACAAAAAGCACCTGCCTTCAGCGACAAAGAAGTGGCGCAACCGTCCCGGAACACATCGTCCCCGGAATTCAGGAGGTGCCACCGAATTAGACCATGGAGATAGGGCAGGAGATGAACAAGAATATCACGTCATCTCGCTTAGCAAGCAGAGTCATTTTTCTTGTGTCGTATTCTCTAGGCGGATGCTCCATGGGCAGCGCACCGTCTTTCGATCTGTTCGGCGCGTTCTTTCCAGCTTGGCTGTTGTGCGGCACGGTCGGAATTGCTGGTGCAGTCGCCGCACGCGCCATCTTTGTAAGCAGCGGCCTTTCCAATACACTGCCCTACCAGCTCGCCGTTTGCGCCGCGATCGGCCTGATAATGGCTCTCCTGGTCTGGCTCATTGGCTTCGGACGCTGAGATGGAGACCGCCGGCAAAACGCGCACTAAGCTTCGCGGCCGATTGATCTCAATCGCCACCGTTGCCATCGCCGTCGCGCTCGCGCTTTGTGTGCTTCACGAAAGCGACACCCATCCGACATCGAGCGACAGTTCGATCGACGCCGATGTGGTCCACGTCGCCGCCGCAGTCGGCGGCCGCATTAGTGAGCTCCCCGTCATCGAGAATATGCACGTCACCGAGGGCAGCCTTCTTTTTCAGATTGATCCGCTGACCTATCGCCTTGCCCTCGAGCAAGCGACGGCTGATCTGGGTATCGCCCGGTCGAACGCGGCAGTCTCAGTCGACCAGACAAAGAGCGCACAAGAAGACCATGATTTGGCAGCACGTACGCTGGAAAGGCTTCGTCCTCTGGCTTCTAGTGGTTACGTGCCGCAGCAACAGCTTGATCAGGCACAGGTCACGGAGAGGAACACTGCGACGAAACTGATTCAAACGCAGGAATCGAAAGCTGCAGCGGAAGCGGCCGTCCAAGCCAGAACGGCGGCTCTTGGTATTGCCCAGCGCCAGCTTGACGACACGACCGTGCGCGCGACTCACAACGGTCTCGTTGTCGGTTTGACTATATCGACCGGGGAAATGGTCGCCCCGACGCAATCGATATTCACCTTGATCAATACCGACGAGTGGTTCGCCGTCGCCAATTTTCGGGAAACCGATCTGAGCTCGATATCCGTCGGTGATTGCGCCACGGTCTTTTCAATGGTCGACCGCAAAGTCCCGATCAAAGGGACCGTCCAGGGCATAGGCTGGGGTGTCATCGATCAGGACCGCGTCAACATTCCGCGCTCCGTTCCTTATGTGGAACGCTCGCTGAATTGGGTGCGCGTTGCACAGCGCTTTCCCGTGCGCGTCAGGCTGCAAGAACCGCCGCCTGGCCTCATGCGGCTTGGCGCGAGCGCGGTGGTCGAAATCAAACACGGTGCCGCATGTCGCTAGAGCGCGCGCACGAGCGTCTTTTCGATATTGCGCGTCTTATGGCGCCACGGCCGGGACGGCTTGAATTAGCAACCCGTCTGGCGGTGATCTGTGCCCTTACCGTCTTGGTCGTTGAGATCTATCAGACGCCGGATGCGGCGCTGACGGTCTATGTCGCGTTTTTTTTCAATCGCGACGACCGTGCGTTCAGCGCCATCCTGAGTGTTGTGCTGGTGGCGCTGATCACGGTGATCGTCGGCTTCATCGTGCTTGTCGCCATGATCGTGATCAATGATCCGATGTGGCGCGTCATCAGCATGACCGTGTTCTCAATCGCCATTCTCTTCGTCTCATCGGCCAGCAAATTGCGTCCGATCGGCGGCATAATTGCTCTCATCGTCGGCTACGCGCTCGATTTGCTCGGAATAACGCCATTGGCAGATGGCGAGCTGGCCACACGCAGCCTGCTCTATGCGTGGCTGTTCGTCGGCATCCCGGCCGGCGTCTCGATGATCGTGAACCTGTTGATTGCGCCGCCACCGCGACGTCTCGCCGAACGGGGCATCGCTGACGGTCTCGAACTCTCCGCCGCCATGCTAAGGACGCCGGACGAAAGCACTCGGTCACGATTTCGAGAGCATCTGCGGGAAGGCCCCGCCGAAAATCAAAAACTCCTCGGCTTGGCGGACCGCGAGAAAACCTCGACGCCGGACGATATTGTGGCGCTTAAACAAGCCATCGATTCCACAATCCTCCTGATGTCGGCGATCGATGTGATGGATCGCAGGCCGGAAGGCCAAATCGCCTTACCAATAGCCGACTACCTGGCTCGCACGCTTCGGGAAATGTCCAGCATTTTGAGAGCCGGCGAATACCCAATTCGGATCGATTGGAACCCGCCGGAAAGCGACCGCGCGCTGATGCCGCTGGAGACAGATGTCCTCGGCGACATAAAAGGGGCAATCATTCACTTCGCCGAAGCGCCTTCCCCGGCGCACCGAGTAAAAGAGTCAAAGAAAGAAGGCGGCGGATTCTTCGTAGCGGATGCCTTTACCAACCCTGACTACATTCGGTATGCGCTCAAAGCGACAGCCGCGGCGATGTTCTGCTATTTCCTCTATTCACTGCTGGACTGGCCGGGCATCCATACGGCTTTCATTACCTGTTATATCGTTTCGCTGGGCACGACGGCGGAGACCGTCGAAAAGCTCACGCTGCGCATCCTCGGTTGCCTTGTCGGAGCGGCGGCAGGCTACGGGACGATGATTTTCCTGGTCCCGCATCTTACTTCAATTACCGGCCTGATGGTCGTTGTTTTTGCCGGCGCTTTGGCTTCTGGCTATGTCTCCGCCGGCAGCGAGCGCATATCCTATGCTGGCTTTCAGATGGCATTTGCTTTCTTTCTCTGCGTCATTCAGGGGCCTTCGCCGGCTTTCGACCTTTCCACCGCGCGCGATCGCGTTATCGGCATCTTGCTCGGCAATGTCGTCGCCTACCTGCTGTTCACCGACCTCTGGCCAGTGAGCGTAGGTAAGCGAATCGATCCCGCAATTGCCGCGCTCTTGCGCCGGCTCGCCACCCTCATGACCGCGGATAAAGATGCGCGACACACATTGGCTTCGCAAGCGCAATCGGAACTCGCGGAAATCGAAACCGACATCGATCTCGCGGCCTATGAGCCAAGCACGATTCGCCCGAACGCACGGTGGCTCGCAGCTCGTCGCAAAGCGGCCGATGAGATCGGCGCCCTTGGGAGTCCGCTGCTGCTGTGCGCCGGCGAGCCCCCTACGAGTTCTGCGCAAATCGCCAACCGGCTTGAGGCTCTGGCTGGTCGCTTCGCGATCGCTGAAATCCCACGCTCCGCCCGCGGGCCAACCGAGCGGAGTACGTCGCCGCTCTTCCCTATGATCGATGAAGGTCTGCGGCGGCTGGAAGAAGCGTCCATCTGAGAGACCGAAAGGAACGGCGGAGTATGGGTCGATCTGCTGCGTTGATTGGATCAGTACTTCTTTCGCTGCAGCTTACCGGCTGCGCGACCTCGGCGCTCAGATTTGCGCCCGACCACCCTGATGCGCCGTGGACCCCGGCGACCAATTACGACGGGGAGATCGTCGCCGGGGAGTGTGCTCCGCCCGAGCAACCCCCTAATAGGGACTACGTTCTGCCTTCGAACAGCAATCTCGCCAATGTTCCGCCGCCGGCGTCAGAGCTTGAACGCCGCCGCCCCTATACTCTTCCGGAATTGATCGACATCGCAGAGTCGAGCAATCCGGTCACCCGTAACGCCTGGAACGATGCCCGCAATGCCGCGCTCGCCGCTGGCATCGCGGAAAGCACCTTTCTGCCGATGGCATCGGCTGGCATCGTTGAGGGCTACCAGAACTTTCACAGCGTGAACTTCGCGCTCGGCGCCAGTAATACGAACGACATCAAGCTCAACGGCAACATTTCCGTGCTCTCGGTCCAATGGCTGTTGTTCGATTTCGGCGAGCGCGCGGCGTTATCCGACGTCGCCAAGCAGGGGTCGGTCATTTCGAACATCGCGTTCACTGCCGCGCATCAGCAGGTCATCTACAATGTGAGCTTGGCGTTCTATGCCAACGCTGCCGCGCGGGCGCGTCTTGCGTCCACGGCGGAAGCCCTGCGTGATGCCGAAGAGGTCCAGGCCGCCGCGGAGAGCCGAAACAAAAACGGCATCGGGACCGTCGTCGAAGTCGCGCAAACCCGGCAGGCCAGCGCCCAAGCGAGGCTTGAGCGCGTACAAGCCGAAGGTACCGCGCAGAATACCTATCTGGCCCTCATTTCGGCCTTGGGCATTTCGCCGATGACCCGACTGGTGATCGCCGACGTGTCCCGGCGAAGATTGTCGCCCACGATGGTCGGCCCGGTCGAGCATATTGCTTCCGAAGCCTTGGCTCGACGAACTGATGTCCTTACCGGCTATGCGGCACAGAAGGCAAGTCTCGCCAGCCTTCGCGCCGCGCAGGCGGAATTTCTTCCAAAAGTATTTGCTTCGGCCAATGGCACCAGGTTGCAGGGAGATTTGAACATTACAGCGATTCCGGGAATCGACCAGCAAGCGCCGATCGTCAATCTGCCGGGCAATACGCTTGGGATTTCGCAAACGCAGTTAGCTGCCACGGCTCTGGTCGGGGCAACCGTTCCGCTCTACGACGGCGGCGCGCGCGCGGCACGCTTGGAGCAGGCCCGCGACACCGTCGACAAGGCGGACACGACCCTCATTCAGATCAGGAACGAGGCTGTCCGCCAAATTGTCGTGGCGAGAAACACGCTGACGACGAGCATTTTGGCCTATAGCGCCGCGACCGCGCTGGCATCGGCCGCACAGACCACCTTCAATGCGGCGCTTGCGGCATATTGGAATGGCGTCGGCTCGATCTCCGATGCAACAACCGCCGAACGTCAGCTCCTCGCAGCCAAGAATGCGGCAACTGATGCGTACAGTGCAGCCTTGTCCGCTGCAGCGACCCTTGCTTTGGCAACAGGCGTCTTGGGATCAGCACCGAATTAGTAGAATCAAACGATGGAATAATTGTGCGGAGTTATTTCCTGAACCCGCATGGACCTTGATCAACCAACGGCAGCCGCGCAAATTGGTTCTCTGCCCGAAAAAACTCAAATTCCCTGAGATCTATTTTCACGTTTGCGCTTATGATTTGGGCGGGGGAGGGGCCCATTTGAGGGCCGAATGACTTCCCTGTTCTGGGTAATAGCTTCCCTGTTTCTCGCCCAAAATTCCCTGTTCGATTGCTCAGGGAAACACAGCGAAAGAGGCCGGAATACCGAGACAACTACGCAATGCGGGCGCAGCGATGGACCGAGTTTCGCAAATTTCCCTGTATTTTTCCCTGTTAGCAGGGAATTTGGGGCGGAGACTGGTTCGCACTGGACTGCGTCGTCGGCCATCCAGTCCCGTCTCTGCTTTGAACTTCCGTATGTCGGAAATATTCGCGATATTTCCGCACATCAGCGCCTAAAAGTCAGTCTCCAAACCGTCAAATCCGGCCTGGCTGCGCCTAGTACGCGATTTTTGGCGCGGTGTCTCCGATCGCAAATTTTAAATATCCAAAACGCATTCGGACAGACTCGGTTCGCGCTCAACAGAGACCGGTTCGCATGTCTGCTAAGTGGCGGAAAGAGGCGCCCGCAGCGTGCTGGCCGACTGGTGTGCCGTTAACGAAAATTTCTTGGCACAGGTTCCTTGCGATAATTGTAGATCTGCACGCTGTCGTGTCCGCTCAGCGTTGCGGCCTTAGTAGAGCAAGTTAGCTGCAGGTCCGCATCCTGGTCGCAGTCGTCATAGTCAAACGTCACGCTCCCATCGCAAATGTTTTTAATGTCTGTGGCCAACCATGCCGTCTGGTGCGGTAGCGTTTTGACGTCCAGGCAGAAATCCGGTTGGACCGACGGCGGAGTTGAATCTTTATTTCTTGGGGGAAAAAGGATTTGATGATGACGATGGAACGTTGATCAGCGCCGTGACCGCCTTCCTTATTACGCTAGACGATTCATTGCTCTCAAACTTTCTTAGGACTTCAAAGTAACACGTGTACGCATCGGAGAATTTGCCGTCCTTCGCAACATTATCGCACTTTTCCTCAGCAACGATACGATTCTCAGCAGGAGAAGGCGGCGGCGCTCGTGTTTCCTGATTGCCATTTGGCGTGCTCACTTGCCCGCCCGATGTTGGGGACTGTGTTCGAAGATTATCGCGAGAACATCTGAATTTCTGGTCCCATGCCCGCGGATCGCCGACGATTTCGAGCTTTGATCCCTCCGGGCAACCACATTCATCTCCTCTTGTGGTTAGTATTATATCGGTGGGACACATAGCTCGTCTTGGCGTCACGTTATCTCGAAGAGGGGGTGGGCTTATGGGTTCTATGGTTCCGCTTTCCGTATTCGAGCTCTGCCCGTTCGCCAGATCGCTCGTATTCGTCCGTGTTGATGCGGGTGTATGCCTCGTGTGCCTGACCGATGCAAAACTTGACAGGTCCGTCCCCATTAGGATGTACGACGACTAAGTGCGGGTCTGGAAATGTTTCGGCACTTCCGTTGGGCGCAGTTGCGTCGTCAGCTCGTGAATTTCCGTCATCGATACCAGATGGAAGGGGGTGGATGATAATTGCCTCAACATCGCTGCGTTGCCCACCCTGCTGTTGCCGTTCCTGGCGCCGCCGGCATGCGCCGCGGCTGACGTTTGCCTTTGACGTGTTAGGGCATGCGCATCTCGGGCGACGGCGGCGGTCCTTGTCCCTGATGTGGATATGTGCGAGGGCGTGCCTTTGCGTCAAAAGCGTTGGTCCAGTTCGTGCGCAATTCGCGCCCGTCCTTTAGACCCGCTTGCGCCCATTCAGTCCCACCAGGGGGCGACATCGGAATGTCCGGGTTGGAGTGCATCAAACGCTCGCTCCATGCAAATTTTTCAGCCGCTTCCTTCATCGCCGTATAAACGTCCGCGTGATCAATTCCGAAGCTGAGTTCGGAATCGTTTCCTAGGCCCACAAAGAGGCCAGTCTCGTTTGCAAAACTGCGGTTGACGCCGCGAACCGAACAAGACGGCCTGGCGTTAGCCGAGCTCTTCGACGATCTATCGAGCACTATTCAACGTGGGACCACTCCGGCCGGTCGATCGGCCGGTCGATCGCGGCAATTTGGCTTTTTCGGCTCTTTGTCGCGGCGACGCCGGTTGTTTGCGGTTTTCCGTCTCGCGCGCAAAGGCCGCAATCACCGATTCGCCGATCGCGATGAAGCGCGCGGAGGGGCCCTCGACGCCGACGCTTTGGCAACTGACGCGGGCGCCTTCGAGCAGCAGCCAAAGGCTGTCGGCGAGCAGATCGGGCTTGGCGATCCCGGCATCGCGGCAAAGCTTCGCCAGCCGATTGCGCTGCGCGGTCTTGAATTCCTCGATGAAGTGCCGGGCCGGATGCCCGCTTTCGGCCAGTTCGACCGCCGCGTTAGCCATGTCACAGCCCCGGCTATCGTCGCCCGCGCACTCGGCACCGCAACGGACCCAGGCATGAAGTTGCGCCAGCGGGTCATTGGGATGCGCGGCTTCAAATCCGGCCCAAATCTCGTCCGCCTCGCGAGCGACGTCGCGAAGGCAAGCCACCACCAGATCGTCCTTCGAGCCGAAGTGACGATACAGCGTCATCTTGTTGGTGTCGGCGGCATCCGCGATAGCGTCGACTCCGATACCCCGGATGCCATGCTTACGGAACAAATCCCGGGCCGTAGCGATGATGCGTTCCCGCGGCTTGAGCGCAATCGCGCCACAATCCTCCATGGTTGCCTCGCCTTGAAAAAAACTCGCCGAGCTACTTGACTAGGTGTGACCGGTCTGTAACATAACTGTTGTTACTTACTAGTAACACCCAGTGCGAAATTGTCAAGGCCATGGCGGCCCGGACCGAGGACAAGAGCATGGTGCCCACGACCAGCGTCTACGAGGACCCTACTCTCTGCGAGTTGCTGACCGACCCGCTGACGCAGGCCGCCATGAAGGCAGACCGCGTCGATCCCGCCAAACTCAAAGCCATGCTTCGGTCCGTGGCGCGCGAGTTTGCCGGCCGCTCGCCATCTGCCGACGGGTCGGCGGCGGCGGCCTCGGTCAAGGCCGAAAGCGCAAAATACGAGCGTGCTTCGTTCGACGAACTTATGCAGCCAATCGGTGTGTACCGAGACACGGCGCGCGGCTGGGTCTCCGGATCGCCCATTCGCTCGCAATGGCGAGGAGCGTTTTGAACAATGGTCGGGTTCTTCACCCAGCGTCCGATCTTCTCTTCGGCAATCGCCGTGATCATGGTGCTTGCGGGTTCTATCTGCTTTTTCCTGCTACCGGTCTCGCAATTTCCTGACATCACGCCGCCGCAAGTCGTCGTCAGCGCCACTTATCCGGGCGCGAGCGCGCAGGTCGTGGCCGACACGGTGACGACGCCGCTCGAGCAGCAGATCAACGGCGTTGCCGGGATGACTTACATGTCATCGTCGAGCTCGAACGACGGCTCATCGATGATCACCATCACGTTCGACGTCGGTTATCCGCTGAGCATCGCGGCGGTCGACGTGCAGAACCGTGTCGCCCAGGCGGCCTCCTCGCTGCCGCCGATCGTCAATCAGGCCGGGGTGACGATCAAGAAGCAGAACCCCAACTTCGTCCTCATCGTCAATCTCACCTCGCCGGACGGCTCCGTCGACCCGGTGACGCTCAGCAATTACGCTTATCTGCAGATCGTCGATCCGCTGAAACGCCTTCCAGGCGTCGGCGATGTCCAGATTTTCGGCGAGCGCCGCTATTCGATGCGTGTCTGGCTCGATCCCGACAAGCTGGCGAATCTCGGCATCACCGCAGTCGACGTGCAGACCGCCATTGCAGAGCAGAATGTGCAGGTCGCCGCCGGCAAGATCGGCCAATCGCCGGCACCCGAGGGCACGCCATTCGAGGTGCAGGTGAACGCGGTCGGTCGATTGAGCGATCCGGCTCAGTTCGGCGACATCGTGGTGCGGGCGAACGCGGGCGCCGGATCGGTCGTGCGGCTGCGCGACGTCGCCAGGATCGAGCTCGGAGCACTGCAGTACACCTCCACGGCGTTCTTCGGCGAAGATCCGACTGTGGTGCTGGCGATCTATCAGATGGCGGGCTCGAATGCGCTAGATCTGCAGCGCAGCGTCAAGGACAAGATGCAGGAGCTGTCGAAGCGTTTTCCAAAGGGCATCGACTATGCCATGCACTACGATACGACGCGGTTCGTCTCAGCTGCCATGCGCGACGTTATCATCACCTTGGCCCAAGCGCTGCTTCTCGTCGTCGCCGTCGTCTTCATCTTCCTTCAAAGTTGGCGCACCACGATCATTCCCACCATCGCGATTCCAGTATCGCTGATCGCGACCCTCATTGTGATGAAGATGTTGGGCTTCTCGCTTAACATGTTGAGCCTGCTCGGCATGGTGCTGGCGATCGGCCTCGTCGTCGACGATGCGATCGTGGTGGTTGAAAACGTCGAGCGGCAGCTCGAAGCCGGGTTGCGGCCGCTCGCCGCCACGCGCGCTGCGATGAAGGAGGTCACGGGGCCGATCATCGCTACCACAGCGGTGCTGATGGCGGTCTTCGTGCCGGTCGCCTTCATTCCCGGCGTCACCGGCAGCCTGTACAATCAATTCGCCCTGACAGTCGCGATCTCGGTCGGAATTTCGGCCTTCAATTCGCTGACACTCAGTCCCGCCTTGAGCGCCGCATTCTTGCGCCATCGCGGCGACGTGCGGTTCGCACCGTTTCGGTGGTTCAACGCCGGTTTTGACAGGCTTTCGCGCTTCTATGCGCGCGGTGTGCGCGAACTCATCCGCTTACGCTGGCCGTTGCTCGGGCTGTTCGTGGCTGCGCTGGCTGCGACCTATCTTGTCTCGCTGCGCATCCCCTCAACGTTCCTCCCGGTCGAGGATCAAGGCTATTTCTTCGTGATCATCCAGCTCCCGGACGGCGCGTCGCTGCAACGGACCGATGTCGTGGCCAAGCAAGTGCGCGATGTCCTCAAAAGTACCCCTGGCGTCGACATCGTAGGTTCGATCAGCGGCCTCAATTTCCTCACCAGCGCGGCTCAGTCGAACTCGGCGGTGGAGTTCGCGATTCTCAAGCCTTGGGACCAACGGCCGCCCGCGCAGAACGTCTCGAACATCGTGGCCTCGGTGCGCCCGAAACTGCTCCAGATCCCGGGCGCCATCGCATTGAGCTTCGACCCTCCCTCAATTCCTGGCCTCGGCACGACCGGCGGCTTCGAGTTCCAGGTCGAGGATCTCACTGGCCGCGGCAGCGCGGCTCTCAACGAGGCGACACAGGGCGTGATTGCCGAAGCGCGCAAGCAACCCGAGCTCAACGCCCAGCAATTATTCACGTCATTCAGCACCGCGACGCCGCAGCTCAACTATGACCTCGATCGCACCAAGGCGAAGCTATTGGGCCTCAGTTTGCCCGACGTTTTCAACACCCTGCAGATCTACTTTGGCTCGCTCTACGTCAATGACTTCAACCTGCTCGGCCGCACCTTCCGCGTCACGCTTCAGGCCGACAAGGATGCGCGCGCGGCAGCATCCGATCTGTCTCGCCTTTATGTCCGTAATGCCTCCGGCGGCATGGTGCCGTTGAGTACGCTGGGCAGCCTCAAGCCGATTGTTGGTCCCGAGACCGTGCCGCACTACAACAACTACGCCTCAGCGCTGATCAATGGCGGGCCAGCGCCCGGCTATAGCTCAGGCCAGGCGATCGCCGCGATGGAGCGGGCGGCGGCCACAACGCTGCCCCGAGATTTCGGGTTTGAATGGACCGGTATCACATTCCAGGAGCTCAAGGCGGGCTCGATTGCAACGATTGTTTTTGCACTCGCGATCGTCTTCGTCTTTCTGATTTTGGCGGCGCAATACGAGAGCTGGTCCATGCCGTTCATGGTTTTGCTCGCGGTGCCGCTGGCGCTGTTCGGGGCGCTGCTGGCGCTGTGGCTGCGGGGCAAGCAGATCGACGTCTATTCGCAGATCGGCTTTGTGATGCTCATCGGCTTGGCCGCCAAGAACGCGATCCTGATCGTGGAATTCGCCAAACGGCGGCGTGAGGACGGCCTGGATATCGTCGAGGCTGCCATGGAGGCAGGACGCCTGCGCCTGCGACCCATCCTCATGACGGCCTTCGCTTTCATTCTTGGCGTCGTGCCGCTGATGTTTGCGAGCGGGGCCGGTGCGGCGGGTCGCCAATCCATCGGCACAACCGTATTCGGCGGTATGCTTGCCGCCACCATCCTCACCCTTGCGCTCGTTCCCGTCTTCTATGCGGTGATCGAGCAACTGCGGGAACGCGGCTCCCGAAGCGAACCCGAGGCGGCGCACGAGGCTCTCGAGGGCCATCCCGCGCCGGCGGAATAAAAAATTGGAGATCAGTACCATGCGCAGTTGGAAAGTAGTTTTCGCCGGAACCGCCGTCGCGGTGCCCATCATTGTCTTTGTTGTAATTCAGCGAAGTGACATGTTGACTGGAAGTACCGCGGCGGCGGCACCCAGTCCTGCGATGATCGCTATGCCGGTTCCCGTGACCACCGTCGTCAAGAAAAATGTCTCGATCTACCTGGAATATTCGGCGCGCACGGAGTCAATCCGCAACATCTCTTTACAGGCCAAAGTGTCCGGTTATATCCGCGAGCAACACGCTCCCGATGGCGCCGACGTCAAAAAAAATGATCTCCTCTATACGATCGACCCGCGCGACTTTCAGGCAGCGCTTGATCAAGCGAAGGCGCAGTCCCAAAGCGATTCCGCGGCGCTCGACTATGCGCGCTCAAATCTCGACCGCGGGTCTACCCTCGTCAAAAGCGGCTACCTTGCCAAGGATACTTTCGATCAGCGCACCAGTGCCGCAGGCCAAGCCGAGGCGGCGCTGGCGAAGGATCAGGCCGCCGTGCGAACGGCCGAACTAAACCTCAGCTATACGGAAATCCGCGCTCCGTTCGCCGGGCGCCTCGGCCGGAACCAAGCTCCGGTCGGGGCCCTGATCGGCGTCGCCGGCGCGCCATTGAACACGCTGGTGCAGCTCGACCCGATCTACGTGACATTCAATCCGAGCGAAACGGATCTCGTCGAAATCCAAAAAGCACGCGCCACCGGGAAGATCGGCGCCGACATTTTCCTTCCGGGCGAAACGAAGGCACGTCACAGCGGCGAGGTGACCTTCATCGACAATGCGGTCGATCGCTCCACCGGCACCATCCTGGCGCGCGCTACCATTGGCAACGCCGATCTCAGCTTGCTTCCCGGCCAATACGTTCGGATTAGGCTCGCCATTGGGGTGCAGCCCGATGCGCTGATGGTGCCGCAGACAGCGTTAGGTTCAAGTCAACTGGGCAAATACGTCTACGTTGTCGGCCCCGGAAACAAAGCGGATCAACGCCTCGTATCCCTGGGCTCTAGCGACGGCGGCCTCGTGACGGTCCTCAACGGGGTCTCTGAAGGCGATCGCATCATCAATGGTAATCTTCAAAAGATCGGCCCGGGAGCATCGGTGCAACCTTTGCTGCAATAGCCGACGGCCAATTTTGCCTTCTATGTGTTATCGGCTCTCGGATGAAGCATCTTGAATGCCGAGGAGCGGTCCAACTTCCTGTGCGATCGTTCGCGCCCGGCCGCGCTCCAATATTCATTCCTGAATTTCTTTCAATAGAGAGTGCAATAGAAATACGATTTTTATTCGGGCCCGCCACCCATACTTCAGCGTTATAGGGGTTCAAGCGTCGAACACATTCTATTCACACGACGCGCATGTAGCCGCAATTATTCCGATTAAACAACAAAGTTCGGAAAAGCTCATGACTGATACGGTTCACGAGGTTTCACCACCGGTAGCGCCGACGATCACCCCCGTCCCCCCGAACGATCGCCGACGCGCGAGAGCCGCCGAGCACCCCACTCGGCGGCTCTCGCCTCTGGCCGGCGATATGGTTTCACGGACGAGATCGCGTCCGCCGTTCGAGTGCATCGCGCTCTTGCTCCAAGGGGGTGGTGCACTCGGGGCCTATCAGGCCGGGGTCTATGAGGCATTGGCAGAGGCCAATCTTCATCCCGATTGGATAGCCGGCATTTCGATCGGCGCGATCAATGGCGCGCTGATCGCCGGCAATGCGCCGGAATTACGCGTCGACAAGCTGCGCGCGTTCTGGGAGCGCGTCACCGCCAAACCGGTTTGTGATTGGGGTGAGCGCCTGTTTCCGGCGAAGAGCAACGCCGTGCGATTGTGGCTGAACCAAGTGAGCGCCTATTCCGCTCTGGCCAGTGGGGCGTCTGGATTCTTCACGCCGCGATTTCCTCCGCCGTGGCTGCATTCACCCGGCACCACTTCGGCTACGAGCTTTTACGACACCGGTCGCCTCAAGCAGACACTGGAAGAATTGGTCGATTTCGACCGCATCAATGCCCAACGCCTGCGTTTCAGCGTCGGCGCGGTCAATGTGAGGAGCGGCAATTTCGTCTATTTCGATACCGCGACCCACCCCATCGGCCCCGAGCACATCATGGCGAGCGCGGCATTGCCGCCCGGGTTTCCGGCAGTGGAGATCGAAGGCGAGCATTATTGGGATGGCGGCTTGGTCTCCAACACCCCACTGCAATGGGTCGCCGACAGCGGCCGGCATTTCGACACTTTGGCATTCCAAGTCGACCTGTGGAATGCGCACGGCGAACTGCCGCTCTCCATTGCGGAGGTGGCGACCCGCCAAAAGGAAATCCAGTATTCGAGCCGCGCGCGCGCCGGCACCGATAGCTTCAAACATATCCAGCGGTTGCGCGGGGCCCTTGCCGACCTGTTTGGGAAACTTCCCGAGGCGCTACGGAGCGGCCCCGAAGCGCAGCTGCTCCAGCCGCTTGGCGATCACAAGGTCTACAACATCGTGCACCTGATCTACCGCGCCAAGAGCTACGAGGGCCAATCGAAGGATTACGACTTTTCGCGCGCCAGCATGGAGGAGCACTGGCGCGCCGGCTATCGCGACGCCATTCGCACGTTGCGCCATCCGGAAGTGCTTGAGCGCCCCACTGATCGCGAAGGCGTCTTCACCTTCGACCTCTCCCACGACGACTGCGAATAGAATAGAAAGGGCTTGATCGATGCCTCACGTTCGCCTGACCGACCGGCCAACCAACAAACGCGGCGCCACGGCTGCGCCGAAAGGCACGGTCTTTTCGGCCGACCATCACGCAAACGGCGATCGATTTATCAAACCGCAGAGTGCGGCGGAGGATTTTCAAGGTCCGCGCGCCGAGATTAACGAGCTGCGCGAACAGTTGCTGGATGAATTGAACCACCGGCTCAAGAATAATCTGCAAATCCTCTATGGCTTCCTGCAAGTCGCGCGGCACAAGACGAACAACGCGGAAGCTCGCGAGGTTCTATCCGACACCAGCCGGCGTATTGGGGCGATGGGGGCCGCGCAACAGGTCTTTTACTCGGTCCGCAACTCAACCGACATCAGCGGGCAAAGTTTTATCGAAGCTGTCTGTGCCAATGCCAGAGCCTTCTTCAGCAACGACGTGTCGATCGACTGCGAAGCAACCGCCGGATCTCTGCCGAAAGAGACGGCGGTACCACTGGCGCTGGCTTTGAATGAACTGCTCACGAATGCCGCAAAATACGGCGCCAATGAACGCGGTCGGGTCACCATCAACGTGGGACTGCGCCAGCGTGCGGGAGAGATCGTACTCTGCGTGCAAGACGACGGATCGGGTTTTAACTTTGAGGACGCCAAACTCCGGTCGTCAGGTCTTGGCATGGTGATGATGTTGGCGCAACGGCTCAAGGGAACCTTCACGGTGGAACGAAGGTCGGGAGCGCGTTGCCTTTTGCGATTCCCGGATCAATGACATGATAAAACGCTGGACCGGTTTTGCCGGCCTTGTAGCGCCGTCGCGTTGCGCGGCCCCAACCAGAGGATAATTCATGCGCCTGCCTCTTATCGCGCCGGCCGACCTTACGCCGGAACAGAAGGCGCTTTATGACGACATGCGCAAAGGCATTGCTAGCAACTTTAATGCCTTCCAGGCCGTGCGCGACGATGGTGCCCTGATGGGTCCATGGAATCCGTGGCTGCACGAGCCCGGCATCGGCAAGGCCATCTGGGACCTGACCTTGGCAATGACCGCCAACGCCACCTTGGCCGATGACGTCCGCCAGATTGTCATCCTCGTTGTCGGCGCACGCTTCGACGCAGCTTACGAGATATATGCCCATGTTGCGGTGGCTGAGCACGAAGGGATGCGCATTGACCGGCTGGCGACGCTGGTCGCCGACTTGAAACCGACCGATCTATCGAAGGAGGAGGGTGTCGCCTTCGATGTCGCCTATAAGCTTGTGCGCGGCGGGACGTTGCCCGAGCCGCTTTATCGGCTTGCCGTCGATACTTTCGGTCAACACGGCACCAACGAGATGATCTATCTGGTCGGCTTGTATAGCCTGGTGTCGATGACGCTGAACGGGTTCAATGTACCCGTTCCAGAGCGGGAATAGGGCCGGACAATAGTCGAGGACCTGATACGGAGCTCGATCAGTCCTGGGTAAAAGGGTTCTGCAGTGAACGTTTAGCCGGCGCCGAGCCGCGGGCGGCGCGGATCATGTCGATGAAGGCGCGCAACGCGGCCGGGACCTGCCGGTGCCCGGGATAATAGAGGTACATTCCTTCGAACGATGGCGACCAGTCTTCCAGCACGCGGACCAACTGCCCGGAGCGCACGAACGGCTCGGCCAAAGCTTCGAGAGTGTACGTGATCCCCAGCCCATCAACTGCCGCGCGAACCGCCAAATCGGGATCGTTGACCATCACGCGACCAGCCACCGAAATCCGCCGCGTTTTGCGGTTCCGCTCGAACGGCCACGCGAACACGGCACCGTCGGCCGCCACCCGATATTGAACGCAGCTGTGACGGGCGAGATCGTCAGGCGTGCGCGGCGGCCGTTGCCGCGCAAAATAAGTCGGCGCACCAACGACGGCGATCTTCATCGGCCCCATCACCCGAACCGCAATCATGTCGGCCGGCATCCGGTCACGTGGTCCGATCCCGGCGTCGAATCCCTTCGCCACGATGTCGATTGGCGCCTCGCCCGCTGCGAGTTCAAGGTGGACTTCCGGGTACGTTGACAGGAAGCGTTGCCAGATCGGCGCGACGATGGCCACTGCCGCTGTATGGATCGCATAGATCCGCAGCCGTCCCATGGGCCGCTCGCGCTCCTGGTTCAAATCCTCGAGCGCGCCGGCGATCTGATCGATGGCCGGTCGCAGCCGATCGAGCAGACGACGGCCGGCGTCAGTGAGCGATACGCTGCGCGTCGTACGATGCAGTAAGCGCACGCCAAGACGCGCCTCCAATTGCCGCATCGAATGGCTGAGCGCCGACGGCGTGACGCCGAGCTGGGACGCCGCGGCGCGAAAACTCAAGCGATCGGCAACGGCGACGAACGCCGTCAGATCAGGCAGGCTGCCGCGATCCATTGCTGAGTTCTCCTCAACATCGAATGCAATAGATATAGCATTTTCATTTGCCTCCTGCATCGACAATTAAGCGTCACGAGCAGTCGAACACCCTGGGAGGTTCCATGCCCGCTGACGTGAAATTGGCATTGCGAACCGCAGAGACGGTCAAGGCGCCGCGTCCGTGCCGTGGCGTGCCACCGGAGCAATCAGAGCGCCCGGCCGATACGCCGGTGACGAGACGCGATGCCCCATCGGAGCTGCCGGAACGTCCCGCCGAGAAGCCGCCCGAGAAAACACCCGAGCAAACGCAGCCTGCGCGCCGGCCGTGGCTACGCCGGGCGTTGTTTGCGCTATTGCCGCTCGCCCTTATTGCCGGAGGCTATTGGTACGTCACCGGCGGCAAAGTGATGACAACTGACGACGCCTATGTCGAAGCCGACACAGTCGGCATTTCGACCGACGTCCCGGGCATCGTCCAGGAGATCGACGTCACCAACAACCAACACGTCGATCCCGGCCAGGTTCTGTACCGGCTCGATCCCAACCAGTTCCAGATCGCCTTCGACAACGCCAAAGCCAACCTGGCGCAGACAGCGCTGACCATCGACGCGATGAAGCAGGACTACCAGCGCATGCTCAGCGATGCCGCCGCCCAACAAGGGCAGGTCGCGCTCGATCAGGCGACCTATGACCGCAACGCCGCGCTGTTGCCGAGCGGCAGCACCTCCAAGGCCACCTACGACCAGGCGCGATACACGCTCGAAACCGACAAGAGCAGGCTGCAATCCCTGCGCCAGCAGGCCGCGGTGCAGCTCGCCCGGCTCGCCGGCAACCCGGACATTCCGGTGACGGAGCATCCGCAGTACCTGCAGGCCAAGGCACAGGTCGACGAAGCCCAGCGCCAGCTTGATCACACCGTCGTCAAGGCGCCGTTCGCCGGCACCGTGACCAACGTTCCCTCGATCGCGCCGGGCAAATACCTCGCCGCCTCGATGACCGCTTTCTTTCTCGTCGACAAAGATCACGTCTGGGTCGACGCAACACCGAAAGAGACCGAGTTGACCTATGTGCAGCCGGGACAGTCCGTCACGGTGACGGTCGACACCTATCCGGACGCGGAGTGGCACGGCACCGTTGAAAGCATCAGCCCGGCGGCGGCGCAGCAGTTCTCACTCTTGCCCGCGCAGAACACCAGCGGCAATTGGGTCAAGGTGGTGCAGCGCATTCCGATGCGCGTGCGCGTCGACACCAGCGGCAAGAACTTGCCGCCGCTGCGTGCCGGCATGAGCGTCGAAGTTGATGTCGATACCGGTCACGCGCGCGGCTTGCCGCACTTCTTGACATCGCTGTTCGGCCATCCTCACCGGAGCGCGTGATGGCTGCGGAGCGCACGGCAGCTGGCGGCAATCGGTTGGCGATCACCGCCTGCGTGATCCTCGCCACGCTGATGCAGGCGCTCGACACCACCATCGCCAATGTGGCGCTGCCCTACATGCAAGGCAGTGTCTCGGCGACCCAGGACCAGATCGACTGGGTGCTGACCTCCTACATCGTCGCCGCCGCGATCATGACGCCGCCGACCGGCTTTCTCGCCAGCCGATTCGGGCTCAAGCGCCTCTTCCTCGTCTCCGTTGCCGGCTTCACCGTCGCGTCGATGCTGTGCGGCATGTCGCAGTCGCTGACGCAGATCGTGCTGTTCCGCATCCTGCAAGGCGCATTCGGGGCGGCGCTCGTGCCGCTGTCGCAATCCGTGCTGCTCAGCATCAATCCGCCGGAGCGGCAAGGATCGGCGATGGCCATGTGGGGCGTCGCGGTGATGGCCGGTCCCGTCCTCGGCCCGGTTCTCGGCGGCTGGCTGACTGAAGACTATGCGTGGCGCTACGTCTTCTACATCAATGTGCCGATCGGTGCTCTCTGCTTCCTCGGCCTGAGGGCCTTTCTCGCCGACACTGCGAGCAACGCCAACGAGAAACTGGACTGGTTCGGTTTCGGTACGCTGAGCCTCGCCATCGGCGCCGCACAGGTCCTGCTCGACCGCGGTGAACAGCTCGATTGGTTCGGCTCCGGAGAGATCATGATCGAGGGAGTCGTTGCCGCCGCCGCGTTCTATCTGTTCCTCGTCCATACTTTCACTACGGCCGAGCCCTTTGTGCGGCCGGCTCTGTTCCGCGACCGCAATTTCACCGCCGGCACGATCTTCGTCGCGATTGTAGGCCTCACCTATTACGCCTCGCTGGCGCTGCAGCCGCCCTATCTGCAAACCCTCATGAATTACCCAGTTATCACTGCCGGGCTGGTGCTGGGCCCGCGGGGCATCGGCACGATGGCGGCCATGCTGGTCGTCGGCAGGTTGGTCGGGCGCGTCGATACGCGGCTGCTGCTCGGCTGTGGTCTCGGGCTCACCGCCTGGGCGTTCTATGCGATAACCGGCTGGACGCCGGACGTATCACAAACGACGATCGTGTGGGTCGGAGTCGTCCAGGGCATCGGTCTTGGCTTTCTCTTCGTACCGCTCAGCACGGTGACATTGGCGACGTTGTCTGCCGACCAGCGCACCGCGGGCGCCGGCCTCTACAATCTCTCGCGCAACATCGGCTCCAGCGTCGGCATTTCGGTCATGAACGCTTTGTTGACCCGCAACACGCAGATCAATCACGCCGACATTGCGCAGCATGTCACAGCGGTGAACCGAGCGTTCGAGAGCCCAGCGATCACACAATTCTGGGATCCCCTGACCGCCGCCGGTCGCGCCGCGCTCGACGCCATGATCACCCAGCAGGCACAGATCATTGCTTACATCGACGATTACAAGCTGTTGATGATCGCGACGCTCGCGGTGATCCCGCTGCTTATTGTGTTCAAGAAAATGCCCGGAGGCGGTGGGGATCATACGCTCGTGGTGGAATAACTTGCCCCATTGGAGACCAACCCGACATCTCCTTCTGGGGCACCTGTGTCAGGCATTGCCGCAGTCCGGCCTCATTGAGGGTCCTGACGAGATCGCGCCAAGTTACCATGGCGTGATGTGAAGGTTGGGTGACCGGGACCTGATCCGCGGAGAGCATTATGGCCAGCGGTCATGTGAGCCGCACTCAAAGGCCGAACACATGGCTGCACCGATCTAGCATGCGAAGCTTCATCTGCTCGAGCTTCCGCGCCGCGAGCGCTTTTGCCCTGGCGGATTAGCGCGCGCGATCTCGATAAACCGCCGGGTCGCGGGCGAGGATTCGTTTCGGCGGCTCATCAAGACAAGGTCACATTGCAGCGAGCAATTGGTCAGCCGGCGATAGGTGATGTTGGGTATGTTGACTATTTGGAGGGAGCCCGGCACCAGGGCTAATCCTACACCGGCAGCCGCCAGGGTGAGCACAGTGAGAGTGTTCTGCACATGGTGTAGGATGCGGGGTTCCTCTCCCAAAACCTGTCTTAGCAATCTGACTGGGCCCTCGTCGGCGGCATGCGCCGCATAGACCACGAAAGCCTCGCCCCGCAAATCCTTGGGCAATATCGCTGATTTTTCGATCAATCGATGGTTGGAACGCATCGCCACAGTCCATGGCCAGACGCCAATGCGATCGACGGCTAGCTCGCGTTCTTGGGTGTAGCGGAATTCGGATGCATAGCCCGCGTCCAGATGTCCCGAAAGGACCGCCTCCACCTGGCGCAGCGGGGCGAGCTCCGTGAGCTCCAACTCGACGTGCGGATAGGCAAGCTTGAATGAACTCACATCTGACGCAAGTTTTCCTGCAAACGCGGCATTGCCAACGAAGCCAATCCGCACGCTTCCAACCTCGCCGCGCCCGGCGCGTTGCGCCACGTCCTTGGCTCGCGCCGCCTGCTGGACGGTCCGTTCAGCTTCGGCCCGAAAGAGTGTGCCGGCTTCAGTCAATAGGACTCGCCGGCTCGTGCGCTCAAAGAGCGTCGCCCCGAGTTCCGTTTCGAGCGCGCGGATCTGCATGCTCAATGCCGGTTGAACGATATGCAGCCGTTCTGCCGCTCGACCGAAATGCCCTTCC